>Ga0247725_1000735_pt1 | contig 20739 bp, 19 predicted proteins | sample OKSTACKMCFT3sol_FD_183021 | JGI IMG/M metagenome (GOLD analysis project Ga0247725, IMG submission 183021) | Subsurface sediment microbial communities from gas well in Oklahoma, United States - OK STACK MC-FT3-sol | ecosystem: Environmental > Terrestrial > Deep subsurface > Rock core/Sediment...
CCATAGATCGAGTAGAAGTGCGCGAAGGGAGCGCCCTTGCCGGTCACCGCGACCTCGTTCAGATAGGCGCGCACGGCGTCCGCATAGGGACCTTGGCCGCTTTTCATGGCTTCGGCCATCAGCGCCCCGACCATGGCCGCGCGACTGCCGATCCCGTTGCCGCCGTCGCCGCCCAACTCGACGAAATACTCTCCGCGCGTATAGGTCCCGCCGCGACCGTTGGGCACTTCCGCGTCCAGATAGTCGAGGGTCGCATCGTGCGACAGGGAGACGCCGAACAGTTTCAGATAAGCTTTCTGAAGCGTGGCGTACATCGTCCCGTTCTCGCCGTACGTTTCGACGAAGTTGGCGCGGCCTTCACCGCTTTTCGCGAGGTTGACCGCGAAGTTGATGTAGCGGTTCGTGGTGTCGAACTTCGCGTAGTAGGCGCTGTTCAGGTTGTTCGGATTTCCGCCCGTCGGGGATACCAGATAGTCCAGTCCGGCCGTGTTCAGGGGCAGATCGGCGATGAAGCCGTAGGCCATCACCGCTACGGCGGTTGTCGCCCTGGCGCCGTCCATGATCCACTGCACGGCGCTCGCATAGGTCCAGCCGTCACCCATCATGCCATTGCGCGCGGCGTCAATGCCGTTGGCCATCATGGTCAGTTGGGCGGTCGCGTCGGCCGGGAGCTCCGCATTGGCGGGGACGCGATGAACGTTGCGATAGATGCTGATCAGATTGGCGAGCGTGGCCATCGGTTGCCTAACATGTTTATTTCGTAATCCCTCGTGCAGTAAAAAATATACATGAACGTCGTTCGGTCAATTGCGCTCAACATTAAATAACCTTCACCGTTCGATGCGAGGTGAGGCTGTGCGCCGTCCCTCAAAAACGGTTTCAAGGTGGCGGCGCGCGCTCTAAGGTCGTGTCAAACATGTGTTCGGGAGGGTGTGTTGGCGTTTCGTAAACTGATCGGGACGGTTCTGGCCGTGGCCATGGTCGCGGGCGGTCCCGCGATCGCGGCGGCTCCCAAGGCGGCAGCTTTCGTCGCGGCGGCTCCCGAAAGCGTGGGCTTCTCGGCCGAAGGCCTGAAGAAACTGGACGCCCACATGCAGGGTCTGGTCGATACGGGCCATCTCCCCGGCGTGACCACCATGCTGGTCCGGCACGGCAAGGTCGTGAACTACCAGGTCCACGGCAAGAAGGGCTTCGACGGCCCGCCGATGACCAAGGACACGATCTTCCGGATCTACTCCCAGACTAAGCCGGTCACGGGCGTGGCCATGATGATCCTCTACGAGGAGGGCAAGTGGGAGCTGGACGACCCGGTCAGCAAGTACATCCCCGAGTTCGCCAGCCTCCGCGTCTTCAAGGCGGTTAATCCGGACGGCTCGTTCGACACGGTTCCCGCCGATCGTCCGCCGACCATGCGCGAGATCATGAGCCACTCGGGCGGCTTCGCCTACGGCCTGGTCCCCGACAATCCGATCGACAAGGCCTATGCCCGCGACGTGCTGGCCGCGCGGACACAGCAGGAGTTCGTCGACAACATCGCCAAGCTGCCGCTGGTCGCTCAGCCCGGGACCCGTTGGAAGTACAGCGTCTCCGTCGATATCCAGGGGCTGATCGTCGAGAAGCTGTCGGGCATGTCGCTGGGCGACTTCATGAAGAGGCGGATCTTCGACCCGCTGAAGATGACCGACACCGGCTTCTGGCTGCCGGCCGAAAAGATGGACCGCCTGGCCTCGCTCTATCTGTGGAGCCCTAAGGAGCAGAAGCTGGTTCCAGCCAACGGCTTCATGGTGCTGGACATCACCAAGCCTCCGGTGATGGCCTCGGGCGGCGGCGGCCTGGTCTCGACCAACGCCGACTATGCGCGCTTCGCCCAGATGCTGCTGAACGGCGGGACGCTGGACGGCAAGCGGGTCCTGAAGCCCGAAACCGTGAAGCTGATGCGCACCAACGCGCTGAGCGACGCGATCATGAATTCCGACGTCCCACCGTTCAACACGGCCAAGGGGCGGGGTTTCGGTCTCGACTTCGCCGTCGTGCTCGACAGCGCCAAGGCGGGTCCGCAGGGCGAGGGGACCTTCAGCTGGGGCGGCGCCGCCGGCACCTGGTTCTGGATCGACCCCAAGAACGACCTCTTCTTCTTGGGCATGATCCACATCCTGAACAAGGACGGCGATCCGGCGATCAAGGACATCGACGACGACAGCGCCAAGCTGGTCTACGACGCCCTGAAGGACCCCAAGAAGTAGGCCCTAAGGCCCATAAGAACGATAGGGAGCAACGGCATGAAGGCCGCCGTGTACTACGAGACCGGGGCGCCGGACGTCTTTCGCTACGAGGATGTTCCGGATCCGGTCTGTCACCCTCAGGGCGTGGTCATCCGCGTCGAAGCCGTCAGCATCGAGGGCGGCGACACGCTGAACCGCGGCGGCGGCCAGATGGCGGGCAGCCCCCACATCGTCGGCTATCAGGCGGCGGGGGAGATCGTCGAGGTCGGCGCCGAAGTGTCTCATCTCAAGGTCGGCCAGAAGGTCGTGACCGTGAACGCCTTCGGCTCTCACGCCGAGCTCCGGGCCGTTCCGGCGCGCAACGCTTGGCGGATCCCGGACGGCTTCGACAGCCAGAAGGCGTCGGCGATCCCGGTGCCCTTCGGCACGGCGCACGAGTGCCTGTTTGGCGCGGGCCGTCTGAAGGCCGGCGAAACGGTGCTGGTCCAGGCGGGGGCGGGCGCCGTCGGTCTCGCCGCCATCCAGCTGGCCAAGAAAGCCGGCGCCGCCGTGCTGGCCTCGGCCTCCAGCGACGCGCGTCTGGACCGGTTGAAGGCCTTTGGCATGGACCACGGGATCAACTACAGCCGCGACGATCTCGTCGAGCAGGTGATGGGGCTGACCGGCGGCAAGGGCGTCGATCTGGTCGTCGATCCCGTCGGCGGCGCCACACTGGCCGGCAGCCTGGGAGCGCTTGGCTATCGCGGGCGTGTCTCGCTGGTTGGCAACGCCGGTCGCGAGCCGATGAAGGTCGACGTCTCGTCCCTGATGGCCGGCAATCGCTCGCTCACCGGCGTGTTCCTCGGGGCGGAGATCATGACTGACCGCGTGCATGACATGATCCAGGACCTGATCGAGCAGGCCGCGCGCGGGGAGCTTAAGGTGCTGATCGACAGGACCTTCCCGTTGTCGGAAGCCGCCGCCGCCCACGCCTATATCGAGAGCCGCCAGGCCGTTGGTCGGGTGTTGCTGATCCCATGAGCAATCGTGTCCTGGCCCATACGGGCGCGAAGTATCCGATCATTCAGGCCCCCATGGGCTGGATCGCGCGGTTCCCGCTGGCGAGCGCGGTCTCGCGCGCCGGCGGCCTGGGGATCATCGAAACCTCGTCCGGCGAGACCGAGAACTGCAAGGCCGAGATCACCAAGATGGCGGCCAGCGGCCTGCCGTTCGGCGTGAACCTGCCGATCCTGTTCCTGCGCGACGACGCCATGCTGCGCTTCGTCTGCGAGAGCGGGGTCAAGTTCGTGACGACGTCGGCCGGCAGCCCGGCCAAGTTCATCGGGCCGCTGAAGGACGCCGGCATCGTCGTCTACCACGCCGTCCCGACCGTCGACGCGGCGGTCAAGTGCGTCGAGGCGGGCGTCGATGGCCTGGTCGTCGAAGGCGCCGAGGGGGGCGGCTTCAAGAACCCGGAGGAGGTCTCGACCTTGGTTCTGCTGCAGGCCATCCGCGCCAAGGTCGATGTGCCCTTGGTCGCCGCCGGCGGCATCTGCGACGGGCGCGGCATGGCGGCGGCCTTCGCCCTGGGCGCCGAGGCGGTGCAGATGGGCACGCGCTTTGTCAGTTCGGCGGAGAGCCCGGTGCACGCCAACTACAAGGCGGCCATCACGGACGCAAAGGAGACGGGGACCTGGGTGCTGAACAAGAAGGCCAGCCCCTGCATCCGCGCCATCAAGTCAGACCTGACCAAGGAGATCCACGACGCCGGCGTCATGCCGCCGGACGTGCTGCGGAACATCTTGGACGTCTATTTCGGCGGCGACATGGAGGCCGCGCCCGCGCTGGCCGGCCAGACGGTCGGGCTGATCGATGAGGTCAAGCCCGTCCAACAGATCATCGACGAGACCGTTTCCCAGTTCCACGACATTTGCGGGCGCCTCGGCGCCCTGGCCGCCGCGCGCGGTTTCTAGAGGATTTTCGACATGCAGAACCTGTTCTCACTCGAAGGCCGCGTCGCTCTGGTGACCGGCGGCTCGCGCGGCATCGGCGCCATGATCGTCAAGGGCTTCCTGACCTATGGCGCCAAGCGCGTCTACATCACCGCCCGCAAGGCCGCGGCCTGCGACGCGGCGGCCGAGGCGCTCAGCGAGTTTGGCGAGTGCGTCTCGCTGCCCGGCGACATCTCGACCATGGAGGGCATCCAGGGCCTGGCCGACCGCATCAAGGAACGCGAGGACAAGCTGGACATCCTGGTCAACAACGCCGGCGCGGCCTGGGGCGCGGCCTTCGATGAGTTCCCGGAAGCGGGTTGGGACAAGACGGTCGACCTCAACATGAAGACGCCGTTCTTCCTGACTCAGGCGCTGATTGGACCGCTGCGCGCGGCGGCGAAGGACCGCGTCGCCAAGGTCATCAACATCGCCTCGATCGACGGCCAGTCGGTCTCCAAGGAGGAGACCTATCCGTATGGCGCATCCAAGGCCGGCCTGTTGCACATGACCAAGCGCATGGCTCTTCGTCTGGCGCCGGAAAACATCGCCGTCAGCTGCATCGCGCCGGGCGCTTTCGCCTCGGACATGAACAAGGTCGCGCGCGACCACGCGGACGCGGTCTCCAAGGCCATCCCGGCCGGCCGCATCGGCACGGAAGAGGACATGGCTGGCGCGGCGATCTACCTGGCCTCGCGGGCGGGCGATTACGTGATGGGCGGCGCCGTGACCGTGGACGGCGGGGTCAGCTTCGCCCGCTAACCCAGGTCTTCGATCTCCGCCGGTTCGGCGTCGCTAAGGGGCAAATCGCACGTGTCCTTGGCGGCGCCGCGCAGGGCAGGAGGGCGAGCGCCCCGCTCGCGGGCCGACATCAGCGACCAGCCGCCAGGCTTGAGGATCTCCAGCGGCGAGAAGCGGGCCTTGTAGGCCATCTTCTCGCTGCCCGGCACCCAGTAGCCGAGATAGACGTAGGGCAGGCCGCCTTCCTGAGCCTGGACGATGTGGTCCAGGATAATGAAGGAACCGAGGCTGCGGCGCGTCTCGTCGGGTTCGTAGAAGCTGTAGACCAGCGAAAGCCCGTCAGCGAGGACGTCGACCAGCACGCAAGCGACGAGGTCGCCAGGGCCGCGATCCTGGGACTTGCGGCGATACTCGATCAGGTGGGTGCGGACCGCGGTGTCCTCGACCATGGCCACGTAGTCGGGCCAGGTCATCTCGGCCATGCCGCCATCGGCGTGCCGCGCTAGCAGATAGCGGCGCAGCAGCTCGAACTGCTCCAGCGTCGCCTCGGCCTCGACCAGATGGCGCTCGAGATCGTCGTTACGGTTCAGGACCTTCCGCTCGGAGCGCGACAGCACGTACTCGCCGGCGGGCGCGCGCGCCGACTGGCAGGCGCGGCAGGTCTCGCAGGCGGGGCGATAGGCGATGTTCTGCGAGCGACGGAAGCCGACCTGGGTCAGGCTGTCATTGACGGTCGGGCCGTCGGACAGTGGCAGGTGCGCGAACACCTTCCGCTCCTCGCGACCGGGCAGGTACGGGCAAGGCGTGGGCGCGGTCAGGAAGAACCGAAGCTGTCGCGTCGGAAAGTGCTGCGTCACGGAAGCCCGGTCCCCTTTAGCCTGGATGCGCCCCTGAATGGATTAGGGGGTATTGCGTCCGGTTGCGCAAGCTTCGCTGAGGCATTGCGCGGCTAACGGTCACAGACCGTCGGGCAGGACCGGCTTTTCGCGCAGCAGAACGATCGAAATGCGCCGGTTTCCGGCCAGGGTCGGGTCGTCGGCGTACAACGGCTCGGAGTTGGCCTTGCCCGAGACCTGATAGATGCGGTCGTCATCGACGCCGGCGGCGCGGAGGATCTGGCGCGAGGCGTCGGCGCGTGAGGCCGACAGCGACCAGTCGCCGTCCTGCTTCTTGCCATAGGCGCTGGCGCTGGTGTGGCCTGAGATGGTCACGCGGTTGGGCAGCTGATTGATCACCTTGGCGACGGCGCGCAGCAGGATGCGGGCGCGGTCATTGGGGACCTTGGAGTTCTCCTGGAACATCGAGCGGCCCTCCTGGTCGACCAGCTGGATGCGCAGGCCTTCAGGCGTCTGGTCGATCAGGATCTGCTTCGACAGTTCGGCCAGCTCGGGCATGTCCTGCAGCGACTGGCGCAGCGACTGGGCGGCCGAGGCGAAACTGTCCTGCTCCTTCTTGGCCAGGGCGTCGCGTAGCGCCTGCTCGCTGGCCGAGGCCAGGCTGGCGCTGTCGGTCGATTGACCGTCCTTCTCGACGCTGTCCGGAACTTCCGGCGCCATCTGCTGGATGGCCGACATCTTGCCGTCCGACTTGGCGCCGTCATCGCCCAGCGACGTACCGCCCAGGATGCCGCCAGAGCCGCTAGTGGTCGACGAGATCGAGGCGGGCGCGAAGTAGTCGGCAATGCCCTGCTTCTGCTCGGGGCTGGTCGTGTTCAGCAGCCACATCAGCAGGAAGAAGGCCATCATCGCGGTCACGAAGTCGGCATAGGCGACTTTCCAGGCGCCGCCATGGTGGCCGCCGCCCGAGACCTTCTTCACCTTCTTGATGAGGATCGGTTGCTCGCTGCTAACCGCCATCGTGCTTAAGCCTGTTTAACCTTGGACCCGCAACCTGCCGAAAGGACGTTAAGATGGGGTTGCCGTAGCCGGTCGCGGCCGCGTAATCCCAGACGTCACTCTAGGAGTTCGCGATGAAGACGGCGTTTATCGGCTTGGGCGTCATGGGCTTTCCGATGGCGGGTCATTTGAAGGCCGCAGGCCACGAGGTCGCCGTCTATAATCGCAGTCCTGAAAAAGCCCGTCGATGGGCCGAAAAGCACGGCGGATCGGCGTTTCCAACGATCGCCGAGGCCGTCGCCGGCGCCGAGGTCGTGCTGCTCTGCGTTGGCAACGACGACGACGTCCGCGACGTCGTGGCGCAGGCCTTGCCGGCGATGGCGGAGGGCGGCGTGATCGTGGACCACACCACGACCTCCGCCAAGGTCGCGCGCGAGATGGCCGCTCTGGCCGAGGCGAGCGGACTTGCCTTCGTCGATGCGCCGGTGTCGGGCGGCCAGGCGGGCGCCGAGAACGGCCAGCTGACCATCATGGCGGGCGGCGACCAGGCGGCCTACGATCGCGTGCTGCCGGTGATCGAGGTCTACGCCAAGGCTGTCCGCCGCATGGGCGACGTCGGCGCGGGGCAGCTGACCAAGATGTGCAACCAGATCGCCATCGCCGGCGTCGTCCAGGGCGTCGCCGAGGCGCTGCATTTCGCCAAACGCGCGGGCCTGCCGACCGACGACGTGCTGGCGGCGATCTCCAAGGGCTCGGCTCAATCGTGGCAGATGGAGAACCGTTGGGCGACCATGGCGCGCGGCGAGTTTGAGTTCGGCTTCGCCGTCGACTGGATGCGCAAAGATCTGGGTATCGCGCTGGACGAGGCGCGCGCCAACGGCGCGACCCTGCCGGGCACGGCGCTGATCGACCAGTTCTACGCCGAGGTCCAGGCCATGGGCGGTCGCCGCTGGGATACGTCCAGCCTCGTGGCGCGACTGGAGAAGTAGGCGGCTAGGTCAGCAGGACGTCCGCCAGTTCGGTCGCGTCCCATGCCGAGCGCGGCGCGACGACGATGGGCGCTCGACGCTCGAAGGCCCGCAGCATCTCGACCGTCTGGCGGAGGTCCGGCGCGTCGAGGCTCTCGCTGACGACGATCGCGGCGACGGTCAGGCCCCGCGCCCGAACGACCTCTAGCGCCGTCAGCAGATGGCTGGCCGTGCCCAGATAGCTGCCGGCGACCAGCAGAACGGGGAGGGCCAGCGCGACCATCAGGTCGAGGTTTGTCGCGTCGTCGGTCATGGGTGACATGACCCCGCCGGCGCCTTCGACGAGGGCAAGGTCGGCGGCGCGATCGGCCAGCCAGGTCCGGCAATCGGCGACGAGGTTGCTCATCCGCAGGGTGTCGCCTTCCATCCGAGCGGCGAGGTTTGGGGCGAGCGGCGCGCGATACCGGCGCGGTGAGACATCGGCCCAGGCGTTCGGTCGGCCGAGCGCCGCGGCGAGGCGCGCCGGGTCGCTGGTCTCCGGCTCCGCCGGATCAAAACCGCTGACGACCGGCTTGAAGGCTTCGACGCGCAGGCCGCGTTTCCGGGCGGCCTCCAGCAGCGCGCAGCCGACGTGGGTCTTGCCAAGATCGGTGCCGGTTCCGGCGACGAAGAAGGCTTTCACGCGGTGGCGCCCCGCAGCGCGGCGATGGCGTCGGCCAGGCGGATGACGTCGGTGTCCTCGTGCAGCGCGTTGAAGGCCACGCGAAGCCTCGCCGTGCCTTCCGGCACGGTCGGCGGACGGATGGCCACGACCAGGAAGCCTTGCGCCTCCAGCGCGGCCGAGGCCGACAGGGCGGCGTCGGCGGTTCCGACCACGACCGGAACGATCGGGCTTTGTGCGTCCGGTAAGCCCAGGCGCCCGGTGAACAACCTCGCCTTGGCGAGAGGCTGAACGGTCAACTCCGGCTGCGTCTCGATCAGATCCAGGGCCGTAAGGGCGGCGGCGGCCGAGGCGGGCGGCAGACCCGTCGCGTAGACCAACGTGCGAGCGCGGGTCTTGAGGAGACCGACGACCGCCTGCGAGCCGCAGAGGTATCCGCCGTACGAGCCCAAGGCCTTCGACAGCGTGCCAATCTGCAGCGGGATCTCCGCATCGGGGAACAAGGCGGCCGAGCCGCGGCCTTCCGCCAGCACCCCGACCCCGTGCGCGTCGTCGCTCAGCAGCCAGGCGTCGTGGCGCGCGCAGATCTGAGAAAGCCGATCCAGCGGCGCGATGTCCCCGTCCATCGAGAACACGCCATCGGTGGCCACGAGAGCGTGGCGGGCGAGGGGGCGTTCGGTCTCCAGCAGGTGGGCTAGGTCGGCGACGTCGTTGTGGGCGAACCTGACGATCTTGGCGCCGGACAGCTGCGCGCCGGCCCAGATGCAGGCATGGGCTAGGGCGTCGACCAGCACGATGTCGCCAGGGCCGACCAGAGTGGGGATCACGCCGGTGTTGGCCAGATAGCCCGAGCCGAACACGCAGGCCGCTTCGGTTCCCTTCAGCCGCGCCAGGCGCTTTTCGAGGTCGCCGAGCAGCGGGTGGTCGCCGGTCACCAGACGCGAGGCCGCCGCGCCCGCGCCGTAGTTTAGCGCCGCCTCGGCCGCCGCCGCGCGCACCTGCGGATGCTGCGACAGGCCCAGATAGTCGTTGCAGGAGAACGAGATCAGCCGTCGCCCGTCGCGTTCGACCATGGCGCCGTCGTGGCGGCGGGTGGGCTTCAGCCAGCGCCGCAGGCTCTTGGCTTCCAGGGCCGCCAGCTTGCCGCCGGCGAAGGCGTCGAGGCTCTGCATGTCGTTTCCCGTTTGCCGTGGCTGGTGGGCGGGAATAGGCAAGGCGCCCCGAGTCCGCAAACGGAAACCGTCATGACCGATCCCGATTGGCTGGCCGCCGGCGCGCCGCATGTCTGGCGGCCCTATTGCCAGATGAAGACCGCCCGGCCGCCGCTGCCGGTCGTGGCGACGCGCGGCTCCCGGCTGATCCTGGCGGATGGTCGTGAGCTGGTCGACGGCCTGGCTTCGTGGTGGACGGCCTGCCACGGTTACAACCACCCGCACATCGCCGCCGCCCTGCGTGAGCAGATCGAACGGATGCCGCACGTGATGTTCGGCGGCCTCGCGCATGAGCCGGCCTATCGGCTGGCCGAGCGTCTGGCGCGCATGCTGCCGGGAGACCTGAACCATGTCTTCTTCGCCGAGAGTGGCTCGGTCTCGGTCGAGATCGCCATGAAGATGGCGCTGCAGTTCCACATCAATCGGGGCGTGGCGGGACGCACCAAGTTCCTGGCCTTCCGGGGCGGCTATCACGGCGACACCCTGGCGACGATGACGGTCTGCGACCCGGAGGAGGGGATGCACAGCCTGTTCGCGGGCGTCATGCCGGCCCAGGTCATCGCCGACCTGCCGCGCGACGCAGACGGCGAGGCGGCGCTGGACGTGCTGCTGGCCGAACGCGGACAAGAGATCGCGGCGATCCTGATCGAGCCGCTGGTGCAGGGCGCTGGCGGCATGTTGCTGCACTCGCCGGAGGTTCTGAGGGTCTTGCGCCGGCTCGCCGACAAGCACGGCGTGCTGCTGATCTTCGACGAGATCTTCACCGGCTTTGGCCGCACCGGGCCCCTGTTCGCCATGCAGGCGGCGGGGATCGAACCCGACATCGTCACCCTGTCCAAGGCCCTGACCGGCGGCACGCTGCCGTTGTCGGCCGCTGTCGCCTCGCGCAAGGTCTTCGAAGCCTTCTGGTCGGATGACGCCGGCGCGGCCCTGATGCACGGACCGACCTATATGGCCAATCCGCTGGCCTGCGCCGCCGCCAACGCCTCGCTGGACCTGTTCGAGGATGGCGCCTGGGCGGCGGATGTCGCGCAGGTGGGCGCCGCGCTCGCCGAGGGTCTTGAGCCATGTCGGGAAGGGAAGGGCGTTGTCGACGTTCGCACCCTGGGCGCGATCGGCGTCGTCGAGTTCGATGCGCCCGTCGCGGTCGGCGAGCTCTGCGCGCGTTTCGCCGAGTTGGGCGCCTGGATCCGGCCGATGGGCAAGGTCATCTATCTGACGCCGGCCTTCACGACGCCGGACGAGGACCTCGCCCTGCTGACATCCGCTGTCCGTGAGGTGGCCGGCGTCGCCTGAGCCGCGATTGACCCGAGGCGGCGGGTCTGGTCCAAGCGGGGCCATGTCCGCCAAGTCCTCCCCCCTGACCGGCCTGGAATATCTCGCCATCCTGGCGATCATCCTGACCTGGGGGATCAACAACGCCGCCGCCAAGGTGGCGACGCTATACCTGCCGCCGATGCTGATGGGCGGCCTGCGGTTCCTGGTGGCGCTGGCCTTCCTGTTTCCGTTCATCCGGCCGCCGTTCCCGGAGCCGCGCAAGGTGCTGGCGATCGTCCTGCTGACCGGACCGATCCATTTCGGAATGATCTACGTCGCCTTCAGCATGGCCAAGGCGCTGAGCCCGCTGGTCGTGGCGAGCCAGCTGTGGATTCCGTTCACCGCCATCTTCGCCTGGCGGATGCTGGGCGAGAGCATGCGGCCTCCGGCGGTCATCGGGCTGGTCATCGCCTTCGTCGGCGTGGCCTGGATGAGCCTTGACCCGCATGGAGCGGGCGACCTGCCGGCCCTTGCGCTGATCGTCTTCGCGGGCGCGTGCTGGGCCGTGGCGACCGTGCTCGTGCGCAAGACGCCGGGCGTCAAGCCGCTGAAGATGCAAGGCATGACCGCCCTGGTGGCGGCCCCGGTGCTGCTGGCCATGTCGTTCGTCTTCGAGACGGGGCAGGTCGAACGCATCAAGGCCGCGCCGCCGATCGCCTGGGCGGCGGTGCTGTTCGCCGCCGTGGTCTCGACGGTTGGGGCCAGCGCCTTGCTGTTCTGGCTGGTCCAGCGACGCGAGGCCGGGCGGGTTACGCCCTATTTCCTACTGACGCCGCTGGTCTCGTGCACCATCGGCATTCTGTTCCTGGGCGACAAGCTGACGCCGCAGCTGCTGATCGGCGGCGGCGCGACCATGGTCGGCGTGGCCTTGGTCGCGATGACCGAAAAGCGGATCAAGCCGGAAGAGGCGCTGGCCGAAGCTGCCTAGCCCTTCGGGGGCGGGCAGCCCTCGGCGGCTTCGCGGCGAAGCAGGGCGGGCGTGGCCTGGATCTCCGTCTGGTCGCCGTCATAGGTCCCCGTGGTGATCTGCCCCTTCACCGCCAAGGGCTCGCCCTTCCGAGCGCGCACCAGGAACAGGCCCGCGATGTCCTGCATGTCGTCGAGGCTGACATAGGCCGCGCCGACCGTGGCCTGGCCCTTCAGTTCGGTGACGCCTTCTCCCGCGCCGGTGGCGTTGATCGTCCAGCCGGGCGGCACGTGGCAGACGGCCAGCACATCGAGGCCGGTGACCTCAAAATCGAAGGCCTGCAGGTTCTGGTTGGCGTTGGCCGGTCGCCACGCCAGCGAGACCAACTCGGTCGGCTCGGATGCGGGTTGCTGAGGCGGGGCAGGCGCCGTCTGGGGCGGCGGAAGGGGCGGGGCCTCGGCCTTGCGGTCGCGCTTGGAGCCGTCGCAGGCCGCGGTCGTGGCGAGCAGCAGAGCAAGGATCGACAGTCGCCAGATACGCATGGGGTGTCCCGCCGAGGGGTGAGTCTCGGCGGGAGCTAAGCGACTACTTGATCACGCCGCAAGCGGCGCGCGCGCCGGCGCCGCCGATCGGTTGGCTCTTGTGGTCGTCGGGGCTGGCGTGGACGACGATCGCCGAGCCATCAGCATCCAATAGGGCCGGACGGCCGCCGGCGCCCTTCAGCGAGACCAGCGTCGAGTAGATTTCCGCCGTGGCCGAGCCGTCGGCGCCTGCGAAGATGTTCGGCAGGTCGCCGTTGTCATTCGCGTCCGGGTTCAGCAGGCCGTGGACGACTTGAGCGGTGGTGTGGACGTGGGCGCCGGCGGACTTGAAGTCCGGCGTCCCGCAGTCGCCCTTCTCGTGGAAGTGGATCGCGTGCCAGCCCGGAGTCAGGCCCTTGAGCTCCAGTTTGAGCAGGACGCCGCGAGGGGCCTCGGTGAGGGCGATAACGCCCATATCCTTTCCATCGCCGCCCTTGACCTGGGCGGTCGCGGCGGTCTGGGCCAAGGCTGGCGCGGCGGTGATCAGGGCGGCGAGGCCCAGGGTCGTCGCGAGGGTGAGGCTGCGCATGGCGGGTTTCCTTCTGAACAAGCGGAGGACTGGGGACGAAAAGGCCGTAAAGGTGGCGTCCGCCCTGTCGGAATGCTAACAGTTTCCGACAGTTCCGTGTCCGATTCTGACGGCGAAAAATTCCCTTGAGCGACGAACACACCACCATCCCCGCCGACGGTTCCCGCGGGGATATCGCCCCGATCAACATCGAGGACGAACTCCGCCGCTCCTACCTCGACTACGCGATGAGCGTGATCGTCAGCCGCGCCCTGCCGGACGCGCGCGACGGTCTCAAGCCCGTGCACCGTCGAGTGCTGTTCTCGATGCACGAGCAGGGGCAGACGCCGGACCGTCCCTACGTCAAGTCGGCCCGCGTGGTCGGTGACGTGATGGGTAAGTATCACCCGCACGGCGACGCCTCGATCTACTTCACGCTCGTCCGCATGACTCAGTCGTTCTCGATGGGTCTGGTGCTGATCGACGGCCAGGGCAATTTCGGCTCGGTCGACGGCGATATGCCCGCGGCCATGCGCTATACCGAGTGCCGCATGGCCCCGCCGGCCATGGCGCTGCTGGCCGACCTGGACAAGGACACGGTCGACTTCGCCGACAACTACGACGGCAAGGAGCAGGAGCCGACCGTCCTGCCGTCGCGGATCCCGAACCTGCTGGTCAACGGCGCGGGCGGCATCGCCGTCGGCATGGCGACCAACATCCCGCCTCACAACCTCGGCGAAATCATCGACGCCTGCCTGCTGCTGATCGACGAGCCGAACTGCACCACCGACCAGTTGCTGGACCTGGTGCCCGGTCCCGACTTCCCGACCGGCGGCGAGATCATCGGCCGCGCGCCGCCGCGCCAGGCCCTGCTGACCGGTCGCGGCTCGGTGGTCATGCGCGGCGTGGCCAGCGTCGAGGAACTGCGCGCCGGCCGCGAGGCCATCATCATCACCGAGATCCCGTATCAGGTGAACAAGGCCAATCTGGTCGAGCACATCGCCGAACTGGTCCGCGACAAGAAGATCGAGGGCGTCGCCGACATCCGCGACGAGTCCAACCGCGACGGCATGCGCATCGTGGTCGAGCTGAAGCGCGACGCCTCGGGCGAAGTGATCCTGAACCAGCTGTATCGCTTCACGGCGCTGCAGACCTCGTTCGGGGTCAACATGCTGGCCCTGAACCGCGGCCGTCCCGAGCAGATGGGCCTGCACCAACTGCTGCAGCTGTTCGTCGAGTTCCGCGAGGAAGTCGTCGTCCGCCGCACCAAGTTCGAACTGGGCAAGGCGCGTGACCGCGGCCACGTGCTGGTCGGCCTGACCATCGCCGTCGCCAATATCGACGAGTTCATCCACATCATCCGCTCGTCGAAGGATCCGACCGAGGCGCGCGAGCGCCTAGTGGCCAAGTCCTGGCCGGCCGGCGACATGCTGCCGCTGGTCGAGCTGATCGCCGACCCGCGCACCATCCAGGAAGACGGCGGCCTGATCCGCCTGACCGACGAGCAGGCCCGCGCCATCCTGGCCCTGACGCTGTCGCGTCTGACGGGTCTGGGCCGCGAGGAAATCGGCAACGAGGCCGAGGCCCTGGCCGACGCCATCCGCGGCTATCTGGAGCTTCTGTCCGATCGCGCCAACATCATGGCGGTGGTTCGCGAGGAACTGGTCGAGGTCCGCGAGAAGTTCGCGATCCCGCGCCGCAGCCAGATCGTCGACGGCGACGCCGACGTGGAAGACGAGGACCTGATCGTCCGCGAGGACATGGTCATCACCGTCACCATGGGCGGCTACGTCAAGCGCACGCCGCTGGCCAACTACCGCACCCAGCACCGGGGCGGGAAGGGCAAGTCGGGCATGGCGACCAAGACCGAGGACGCCGTCACACGCGTGTTCTCGGCCTCGACCCACGCGCCGCTGCTGTTCTTCACGTCGGGCGGCAAGGTCTACAAGATGAAGGTGTGGCGCCTGCCGCTGGGCGTCGCCAATTCGCGCGGCAAGGCGTTCGTCAACCTGCTGCCGATCGAATCCGGCGAGACCATCACCTCGATCCTGGCTCTGCCGGAGGACGAAGCGACCTGGAGCGGCCTGGACGTGATGTTCGCCACCCGCTCGGGCAGCGTTCGCCGCAACAAGCTCAGCGACTTCGTGGACGTTCGCCGCAACGGCAAGATCGCCATGAAGCTGGACGAAGGCGACGGCATCGTCGGCGTCGCGGTCTGCAACGCCGACCAGGACGTGCTGCTGACCACGGCCGCCGGCCGCTGCATCCGCTTCTCGGTCGATGAGGTCCGCGTGTTCGCCAGTCGCGACTCCACGGGCGTGCGCGGCGTGCGCCTGGCCGAGGGCGACGAAGTCATCTCGATGGCCGTGCTGCGCAGCGTCGACGCGACGCCCGCCGAGCGGGCGGCCTATCTCAAGCACCAACGCGCCATGCTGCGCGCCGCCGGCGAGGAGGGCGATGACGCCCCCGTCGTCGCCGACGAGGGCGAAGAGGACGGCGACGAAACCACCCTGACGCCGGAACGCATCGCCGAACTGGGCGCGGCTGAGGAAATCCTGCTGACCGTGTCGTCGGAAGGCTTCGGCAAGCGGACCAGCGCCTATGATTTCCGCCGCACCGGCCGTGGCGGCCAGGGCTTGGCGGCCCAGGATCTCAGCAAGCGCGGCGGTCGTCTGGTGGGCTCGTTCCCGGTCGATGAGAGCGACCAGATCCTGCTCGTCACCGATGCCGGACAGCTGATCCGCGTGCCTGTTTCGCAAATTCGTGTTGCAGCGCGGAATACTCAGGGCGTAACCATCTTCCGCACCGCGCAGGACGAGCACGTCGTCAGCGTGGAACGTCTCGCCGATTCCGGCGGCGACGATAACCAGGGCGAGGACAGCGGGGCGGACGAGACCCTGTAACCCTCTCCCGTTAGCGTAGGGGGTTGCATGCGGGTCGGGCTTTATCCCGGGACTTTCGATCCGGTCACCAACGGTCATCTCGACATCATCGGGCGGGCCGTGAAGCTGGTCGACAAGCTGGTGATCGGCGTCGCCGTGAATATCGGCAAGGGGCCGTTGTTCTCGCTGGACGAGCGGGTCGCCATTCTCGAGCGCGAGACGGCGCACCTGACCAAGATCGCCGAGATCGAGGTTAGGCCGTTCGAAAGCCTGCTGATGCACTTCGCCCGGGATGTGAACGCCCAGATGATCGTGCGCGGCCTGCGGGCCGTCGCCGACTTCGAATACGAGTTCCAGATGACGGCGATGAACCAGCAGCTGGATCGCGAGATCGAGACCGTCTTCCTGATGGCCGACCCGCGTCACCAGGCGATCGCCTCGCGGCTGGTCAAGGAGATCGCCACCCTGGGCGGCGACATCTCCAAGTTTGTCCCCGGCGGCGTCGCCCAGCAACTGCTGACCAAGGTCGGGCGAGGCTGATCGCCAGGGCGGGAAAGTCGCTTGGCGACTTCCCGTTGCCGACGACGGGTTAGCGTGGCGGGCTTTGACCGCTGCTGGTCGCGGTTGACGACGAGCCTGAGGTCGCCGCTCCTGGCGTCGTGCCCGTCGAACGATCCTGCGTGCTGTTCGAGCCGGTGATCCCTGGGGCGCCGGTCGTCGAACCCGTTGTTCCCGTTCCGCTCGCGCCGGTCCCGGTGTCGACGTTTCCGGGCGTCGTCATGTCGGGTGCTGTCGGGGTTTGGCCCGTCGTCGAGCTGCTCGCGGCTGGGTCGGTCGCTGTCGTCGGGGTCTGGTTCTGGTCTTGGCGAGAGCAACCGCCCACGACCGTGGCGGCGGCGAGCGATGCGGCGGACAAGCCGATCATGAGGGCGTGTCGGTTCATCGAAGGTCTCCTTGTCGTTGTCCGCAAGGCGGACGGTAAAGACCAACGACGCGCGGGCGATGTTCGGTGCGCGGGATATGCAAAGGACATTTCGACGGATGGCTTTGCGGGAGCTTGGCCTCCGCCCTGAAGCGGCCGGAATCCTGCGGTCCAAGATTCGTCGCACTTGTCGGGGAGGCCGTGTCGTTCTACGCCGGCCATGACCTAGTCTGTTCGGGGTAATCGATGAAGTTCGCCATGACCGCCGCCGCCTTGGCGCTCGCCGCAGTGACGGCCTCCGCTACGACGGCTTCGGCCCAGACCGCCGCTCCAACTGGCGCGGACTGGCGCGCGCCTGACCCCAATAACGTGATCGTGGTGGAGACGAACAAGGGGCGGATCATCGCCGAGCTCTATCCTCAGGCCGCGCCCAATCACGTCGAGCGCGTCCGGAGCCTGGTGAAGAGCGGCTTCTATGACGGCCTGACCTTCTTCCGTGTCATCAGCGACTTCATGGCCCAGACGGGCGACCCGCAGAACACCGGCATGGGCGGTTCGGACCAGCCCAATCTGACGGCCGAGTTCACCTTCCGCCGTGGCGCCGACCTGCCGCTGGGCGCCAGCTTCAAGGTGGGCAGCAACGAGCAGGGCTGGGTCGACGCCTTGCCCGTCACTAGCCAGAACTCGGCCTTGGCCGTGATGACAGCCGATCGCAAGGTCGCGACCTGGGGCAACTTCTGTCCCGGCGTCCTGGGCATGGCGCGCGCCGGCGATCCCAACAGCGCCAATAGCCAGTTCTTCTTCATGCGCCAGGCGAACGCCTCGCTGGACAAGACCTACACCGCCTTCGGCCGCGTGCTGCAGGGCCTCGATGTCGTCCGCGCCATCAAGACGGGCGAGCCCGTGCCCGATCCCCAGGACAAGATGCTGAGCGTCAAGCTGCTGGCCGACCTGCCCGCGGACAAGCGTCCCTCGGTGCGGGTCATGGACACCCGCTCGGCCGCCTTCAAGGCTTTGGCGACCAAGCGGCAGGCCGAACTGGGCGCCAGCTTCACCAATTGCGATCTCGACGTCCCCGTTCAGGTGAAATGACATGACGCTGTCTCGTGCGCTGTCGCCCTGCCTGGTTCTCGCGATGACCTCGAGCGCCGCCATGGCGGCGACGCCGAGCAAGCCGTCGGAAGCGGATTGGCGCACGCCCGCGCCCGAGACGATCCTGGTGATCGACACCAACAAGGGCCGGGTGCTGGTCGAGCTGATCCCGGAAGTCGCGCCAAACCACGTCGCGCGCCTGCAGGAGCTGACCCGCGCGGGCGTCTATGATGGTCGGACCTTCTTCCGGGTCATCGACCGGTTCATGGCTCAGACAGGCGATCCGACCAATACGGGCGAGGGCGGCTCCGACAAGCCCAACCTCAAGGCCGAGTTCACGTTCCGCCGCACCGCCGAGACGCCGTTCGTCCCCATGGCCGCGCCGGCCGGCCTTGAGGTCGGCTACCTGAAGTCCCTGCCGGTCGTCAGCCAGGCCTGGAGCTGGAGCGACATGACCAGCGACCATAAGGTCGCGGCCTGGGGGACCTATTGCCCCGGCGTGGTCGGCATGGCGCGGGACGAGGACAACAACTCGGCCAACAGCCAGTTCTTCCTGATGCGCCAGCCCTATCCGTCGCTGGACAAGCGCTACACCGCCTTTGGACGCGTGGTCAGCGGATTAAGCGCGGTGCGCGCCATCAAGACGGGCGAACCCGTGCCCGCGCCGCAAGACCAGATGCTGAAGCTTCGACTGCTGTCGGATATCCCCGAAGCCGAACGGCCCAGGGTGCGGCTTATTGACCCAAAGGGCGCGTGGTTCGCCGCCGAAACTCAGCGCCTGAGGGCTTTGAAAGGCGCGGACTTTTCTGTCTGCGATCTCGATTTGCCGGCGGAAGTTCGCTGAGCTCTAGCGGTTTTCGCGCGAAGACTTGGTTCACAGGGCGCCCTGAACCGCGCTAGAAGCGCGGTCGCATCACTCGCCACATAAGGGAAGACCATGTCGGCCGACCTCGAAAACACCCTGATCCTGACGCTGGAGACCGGTCCGGTCACCATCAAGCTGCGCCCCGACCTGGCGCCTGGCCACGTCGAGCGGATCAAGGAACTGGTGCGCGAGGGCTTCTATGACGGCGTCGTCTTCCACCGCGTGATCCCGGGTTTCATGGCCCAGGGCGGCGATCCGTCGGGCACCGGCCGCGGCGGTTCGGACAAGCCGGACCTGAAGGCCGAGTTCAACAAGGAGCCGCACGTGCGCGGCATCTGCTCGATGGCCCGGACGCCCGATCCGAACTCTGCCAACAGCCAGTTCTTCATCGTGTTCGACGACGCCACATTCCTGGACGGTCAGTACACGGTCTGGGGTCAGGTGGTCGAAGGCATGGAACATGTCGACGCTCTGCCGAAGGGCGAGCCGCCGAAAGAGCCGGGCAAGATCGTCAGCGCCAAGATCGCGGCCGACGCCTAACCCTCAGCGCTTCGCGCATTCAAGCGGCTCCAGGCCTGGCGTCTGGAGCCGTTTTTATTTGGACGATCGGCGTAGCGTCACGATGACGGGGCGATGGTCGGAGCCAATGGCCGGTCCGCGCTCGACCTTGATCGCGCGCCAGTCGGAGCCGGCATAGACGTGGTCGATGGGCAGGAAGGGCGCCGGCGCGGCGGCGACGCGCGAGAACTGACCGGACGGCCAGGAGGGCAGGGCCCGGGTCCATCGGTTAAGGCCCAACGCCTTGTCCTGACGCCTCAGGGTGAAGGACCAAGGCGTCGAGTTGAAGTCGCCGGTCACGATCAGGGTTCGCTGGTCGAAGTTGGAGGCGGCTTTGACCAGCGTCGCCGATTGCGCCTGCTGGCGCCCCGCCGGCACAGGCCAAACATAATGGACGCCGAGGACCGTAAAGGGGCCCGCTGGGTCCTCGATCGTCGCCCATGCGCCCGGCAGCCCCTTCTGAAGCGAGCCGGAGGCGCTCACCTTCTTTCGGGAAAAGATCCAGGGCTCGCAGCGCCCGGACTTGCAGGACACGAAGGGATAGGCGGCCCGCAGGCCCTTGTTGACGGCCCAAGCCGCCCCGCCGCCTTCCTCCATCACAATGACGTCGGCGTCCTGCGCCAGCAGCCACTCCAGGCTCTTTTCCGGCGCGTAGTTCTCGTGCCAGGCATTGAACTGGATGATCTTGAGGTCGCCCGGCGCGGTGGCCTCCGGCTTGAAGCGCCAGGCCATGCGCAGTTCGGGCAGCATCATCACGCCGCAGGCGCTGACCGTGACAACGCCGAGCGCAACGATGACCCATCGCTCGGCTTCGCGCGCGAAGAGGCCTCCCAGCAGGACCGCGCCGACACCCATGGCCAGCCACAGCGGCGCCGCGTGGGTCAGGGCGTCCAGCCGGGGGCTGACCGCGCCGCCCAGGCTCATCAGAGCGAGAATGGCGCCACATAGGCCTAGCATCAGGCCCGTGCCGCGGACGAGAAGACTCATGAGCTGTGCAATGAGACGCATGAGCCGCTGTTAGCATGCGTCAATGACCGTTGGCGCGCCCGCGCTTTACGGTTTATCGCTTCCTTGCGTCTCTCCCGCTGATCGCCTGACTCTTGACCTTCGGCGCCCATCGTGCGCTTGAAGCGCGCCCATGCGCCTATCCGACTTCGACTTCGACCTCCCCGAGGATCGCATCGCCCTGCGGCCGGCCGAGCCGCGCGACGCCGCGCGTCTGCTGGTCGTACGGCCTGGCCAGGGTCTGGCCGATCATGTGGTTCGCGATCTGCCCGATTTCCTGCGTCCTGGCGACGCCATGGTCTTCAACGACACCCGTGTGATCCCGGCGCGTCTCGCGGGCTTGCGCGAGGGGCGGGCGACGGGCGGCGCGGACGGCACGCCTGTCGCGGTCGAGGCGACCTTGCACCGGCGCGTCGCGCCGGACCGCTGGAGCGCCTTCATGCGTCCCGGCAAGCGTTTGAAGGTCGGCGACCGCGTCGCCTTTGGCGCGCGCG
>Ga0247725_1000737_pt1 | contig 20701 bp, 20 predicted proteins | sample OKSTACKMCFT3sol_FD_183021 | JGI IMG/M metagenome (GOLD analysis project Ga0247725, IMG submission 183021) | Subsurface sediment microbial communities from gas well in Oklahoma, United States - OK STACK MC-FT3-sol | ecosystem: Environmental > Terrestrial > Deep subsurface > Rock core/Sediment...
GACCGCGTCGATGGCGGCGCTCGCCTCCTGGGCCTCGACGATGGCGCGGTCGACGGCCTCGCAGGCGGCCGAGAGCTTGGTCATCGCGGCGCCGTCGGCGGGCGCGCCGGCCTGCAGGGCGCGCTCGCGGGCGCGCTCCAGGGCGCGATAGGCCTGGGCCAGCTTGCCCGACAGGCTGTCGCCGCCAAACGCGTCCTGGGCGGCGGCGATGTCGGTGATGGCCTTCTCGGCCGAACTGAGCAGCGCCCGCTCCTCGGCCAGCGCCGCCTCCTCGCCCTCGCGCGGGTCAAGGCGGTCGAGCTCCGAGAGGCGCAGGGTCAATTCCTCGGTCTCGGCGGCGGCGCGGCCGGCGAGATCTCGCAAGGCCTCGGCCTTCTCGCGCGCGGCGCGCCAGGCGCTCCAGGCCGAAGCGACCGCCGAGACGGAGACGCCGCCGAACGCGTCGAGCAGGCCGCGGTGGGTCTTGGGGTCCAGCAGGCCGACCGTCTCGTGCTGGCCGTGGACTTCGAGCAGCAGGCCGCCCAGGTCCTTGAGCACGCCGACGCTGGTGGCTTGGTCGTTGACGAAGGCTCTGCTGCGGCCGTCGGGCGACAACTGCCGGCGCAGGACCAGGTCCTCGTCGCGGGCGTAGTCCAGACCCTTGTCGTCGAGATAGGCGAAGGCGGGATGGTCGGCCGGCAGGGCGAAGATCGCCGTGGCCGAGGCGTGGCCGGCGGCCCCTCGCCTGACCAGTCCCGCGTCGGCGCGCGCGCCGGTCGCCAGCCCGAGAGCGTCCAGGATGATCGACTTGCCCGCGCCGGTTTCACCGGTCAGCGCGGTCAGGCCCTCGCCGATGGCGAGGTCCAGGCTCTCGATGAGCACGACGTCACGGATGGATAGGCCGATCAGCATGGGCGCAGGATCGCCGGGAATCAGAGTTTTTCAAAGCGCCAAGGCGGAACGAAACGGGATCGAGCCTCGATCCCGCCGCGATCACATGCCGAGCACGCCCATCAAGCCGCCCTTCTTGGACTTCTTGGCGCCTGGCGGAGCCAGGGTGGCGTCCTTGTCCTTGGACAGCAGACGCTCCAGCGCGTTGCGCTTGGCGCCGGCCTTCAGCGGCTCGACGGCGGGCTTCAGGCCATTGTCGTTCAGCAGCTTGTAGGCGTCGGCGTACCAGCGATCGCCCGGGAAGTTGTAGCCGAGCACCGCGCCGTTGCGCTTGGCTTCGTCCATCAGGCCCAGGGTCAGGTAGGCCTCGACCAGACGATAGAGCGCCTCCGGCGTGTGCGAGGTGGTCTGGTGACGCTCGATCACGGTCTTGAAGCGGCCGATCGCGGCCAGGGTCTGGCCGTTCTTCAGGTAATAGCGACCGATCGCCATCTCCTTGCCGGCCAGCTGGTCATTGACCATGTCGATCTTCAGGCGGGCGTCCGTCGCGTACTCGCTGTTGGGATAGCGCTGAACGACGTCGCGCAGGGCGGCGAGCGCCTGCTCGGTGGCGGCCTGGTCGCGATTCACGTCGACGATCTGCTCGAAGTAGCAGACGGCCTTCAGATAGTAGGCGTAGCTGGCCGACGGGTTGCCCGGGTACAGGGAGATGAACCGGTCGGCGTCGCCGATGGCGTCGGCGTAGTTGTTGCCCATGTAGTGGGCGTAGCCGGTCATCAGAATCGAGCGGCGCGACCATTCCGAATACGGGTGCTGGCGCTCGACCTCGCGGAAATAGTCGACGGCCTCGTTCCAGTTGCCGCGATCCAGGCGATTGGCGCCGGTGGAATACAGCAGCTCGACGGGGCGTTCTTCGTAGGCGAGGCTCGGTTTCTTGGACTTGCCGGCGCAGCCCGCCACCGACACGGCGACGAGAACAGCGGCGATAGTGACGGCCGAACGTCCCGAGAAATTACGAAGCACGGAGTCTCTCACCCTCGAAGCAAACGTGCGCCCCTGCGCCGTGCAAGGCTTCTACACCACGCCACGGAAGGCGCAAATGCGAACGCCGAGCCCCGACTTCCCGAGACGCTCTTAAACCGCTTCAGCCAGTTCCGACGCGAGGGCGCGCAGGCGCCAGGCGCGCGGCTGGGCCAGCAACGCTCGAACCACGGCGTTATTGAGGCCGTGACCGGCCAGAACGCCTTCGAAGCGGCCGAGGATCGGCTTGCCCAGCACATAAAGATCGCCGATGGCGTCCAGCGCCTTGTGGCGCACGAACTCGTCCTTGCGGCGCAGGCCTTCGGGATTGAGCACGCGGTCGCCGTCGATCACGACGGCGTTTTCCATCGAGCCGCCACGGGCCAGGCCGATGGCGCGCAAGGCCTCGACGTCCCGCAGGAAGCCGAAGGTGCGGCAGTTCGACAGTTCCGAGCGGAAAGAGTCTTCGTCGATCGCCAGGTCGACGGCCTGCCTGCCGATGGCCTTGCTGCCGAACGCGATCTCGAACGCGACCTCGAATCGGTCGGCGGGCAGCAGGGCGGCGCGCTTGTCGCCCTCCTCGACCAGAATCGGCGCGAGAATCTCGATGTACTGGCGGACGGCTTCCTGCTTGCGGCGGCCGGCCCGGTCCAGGATCTGGACGAAGGGTTCCGACGAGCCGTCCATGATCGGCACTTCCGGGCCGTCCAGCTCGACGACGCAGTTGTCGATCGACAGGGCCGCCAGGGCCGCCATCAGGTGTTCGATGGTCGAGACGCGGACGTCGGCGGCGTTGCCGATCACCGTGCCCAGTTGCGTCTGGCAGACCGCCTCGGCGGTGGCGGGAACGCGGTTGTCGCGGTCATGCACATCGGTCCGCACGAAGACGATCCCCGCGTCGGGAGCCGCCGGTCGCACGACGACGCGCACGTGCGCGCCCGTGTGCAGGCCGATCCCGGCGAAGATCACCGGTCCCGCGACCGTGTGCTGAAAGTAACCCGAAGCCGACACTAGAGACCCTTATTGCTAGACGGACGAACCGAAGTCCGCCGTTTTCGCCCCGGATTAGCATGTAGGAGTGATGCTGCGTCGCGGCAAAGCAAGTCCTGTTTCGGATTGTTACGCCCTAAAACTATGATTTTATTTCGCTTTTATTGCGAGCGCGCGCGCAGCGAAACAGAACGTCGCTCGACGATCTGTGGACGGTGATCTTGGGCGAGTCTCGCCTAGCGGCGGGGGAAAAGCAGGACTAGGCTCCGCCGCCAAAGGCACAACCGTTTCCAGGGTTTTCGGTTTCATGATCAAGAGCTTGCGCTTCGCGGCCTCCGCCGCCGTCCTCTCTCTCGCCCTGGTCGGAACGGCCCATGCGCAGGCGGTCGCGCCGAAGCCGCACGTCTTCACGGCCAAGGACATGGCGAGCCTGGATCGGCTCAGCGATCCCCGCGTCTCGCCAGACGGACGCTATGTGCTCTATTCCGTGCGGACGATGGACTATCCGGCCAACAAGGCCTCGATGTCCCTGTGGGTCGCCGACCTGAAGACCAGGATGGCCCCGCGCCGGCTGAAGATCTCGGACGGCGGAGCCAGCAGCGGACGCTGGAGCGCCGACGGCAAGTCGATCTACTTCGTTTCCAGCCGCGCGGGCGGAACCGACCAGGTGTTCCGGACCGACGTGACCGGCGAAGCGGCCGCCCAAGTCACGGCGACGCCCTTCGACGTCCAGGCCTACAAGGTCGCGCCGGACGGCAAGACGATCGTCGTCGCGATGGCCGTGTTCCCCGATTGCGCCGACCTCGCCTGCACCGAGGCGCGACTCGCCGCCAAGACGGCGACCAAGGCCACGGGCGTGGTCTATGATCGCCTGTTCGTCCGCCACTGGGACACGTGGGCCGACGGGACCCGCAATCACCTGTTCGCCTATGCGCTGGACGGGAGCGGCGCGGCGACGGGTCAGCCGATCAACCTGATGAAGGGCTTCGACGGCGACACGCCGACCAAGCCCTATGGCGGCGACGAGGACTTCACGATCAGCTTCGACAGCAAGACCGTGGTCTTCTCGGCCAAGGTCGCCGGCAAGGACGAGGCCTGGACGACCAACTACGACATGTGGGGCGTCCCGCTGGACGGCTCGGCCAAGCCGGTCAACTACACCGCCGACAACAAGGCCTGGGACACCACCGGGCTCGCTTCGCCGGACGGCAAGTTGATCGCCTATCGCGCCATGAAGCGCCCGGGCTTCGAGGCCGACCGCTTCGCGATCATGATCTACGACGAAACAACCCAGAAGGCGCGCGAGCTGGCCCCGACCTGGGACCGCTCGGCCGACGCCATCGCCTGGAGCCGCGACGGCAAGACGATCTACGCCACGGCCCTCGACGTCGGCCAAGGCAAGCTGTTCGCCATCGACGTGAAGACCGGCAAGGTCACCGCCCTGACCGGCGACGGCCACGTCAGCGCCTTCGACGTCGGGCCGAACGGGATCGTCTACGCCGCCGACTCGCTGAAGAGCCCGTCGGAGCTGTTCCTGCTGCCGGCCAAGGGCCCGGCGGTGAAGGTCGCCAGCGTGTCCAGCGAAGCGCTCAAGGGTGTCGCCTGGGGCGAGCCCGAGCAGTTCAACTTCAAGGGCTGGAATGACGAGACCGTCCATGGCTTCGTGCTGAAGCCCGCCAACTTCGATCCCGCCAAGAAGTACCCGGTCGCGTTCCTGATCCACGGCGGCCCGCAAGGCTCGTTCAGCAACAGCTGGTCCTATCGCTGGAACCCGCAGGTCTACGCCAACGCCGGCTACGCCGTGGTGATGGTCGATTTCCACGGCTCCACGGGCTACGGCCAGGCCTTCACCGACGCGATCAGCCAGCACTGGGGCGACCGCCCGCTGGAAGACCTGCAGAAGGGCTGGGCCTTCGCCACCCAGAAATACGGCTTCCTGGACGCCGATCGCGCCTGCGCCCTGGGCGCCTCGTACGGCGGCTACATGGTCAACTGGATCGCCGGGAACTGGAACCAGCCCTGGAAGTGCCTCGTGAACCACGACGGCGTCTTCGATACGCGCGCGATGGGCTTCGCCACCGAGGAGCTGTGGTTCACCGAGTGGGAGAATGGCGGCACGCCCTGGCAGCCCGGGACAACCTACGAAAAGTTCAATCCCGCCCTGCACGTCGACAAGTGGGTCAAGCCGCAGCTGGTCGTCCAGGGCCAGCTCGACTACCGCATCCCCGTCGAACAGGGCCTGGCGACGTTCAGCGCCCTGCAGCGCAAGGGCGTGCCCAGCAAGCTCTTGTACTTCCCCAACGAGAACCACTGGGTGCTGAAGGCTCAGAACTCGGTGCAGTGGCACAAGGAGGTGCTGGACTGGCTGGACCAGTGGACGGGCAACACGCGGCCGGGGAAGTGATCGCGGCCAACGCCAACTCCGTGTCATCCCGGCCGTAGCGAAGCGAAGAGCCGGGACCCAGGGGCGGCGCGCACGCCGCTCTTGCAACCCCTGGGTCCCGGATAGCCTCTGCGAGGCTTCCGGGATGACACCCGCTACTTAGCTGAAGGTTTGGCTCTAAAGCCGCCCCGTCGCCACAGAGAACGTCAGCCGCGCCTTCTTCTCGAGCTCGCCCATCTCGCGACCCGAAACATAGGCCCGCGCCAGGGCGGCCGGCGCCACGGCGGGGAACGCCGTCACCGGCAGTCCCCTCACCTCTCCCCGCGCCGCCTTCAGTTGCGCCTCGACGCGTTGCTTCACGTCGGCCTGCGTCCAGCTTTCCGGCAGGCGCGAGCGGCCCGCCTGCTTCAAGCGCCAGAGCCCCGCCAAGCCCCAGGCCCGCGCCGCGCCCTTGACGGCGTGCGGGTCGGCGCCGGGATCCAGCCGCCGCGCGGCCAGAACCGCCAAAGCGCCCGCCGTACCGTCGACATAGGCCAGCACCGCCGCCTCGTCCTTCAGCGGGCCCTCGTCGAGGTCGGTGAAACGGGCGTCCGCCAGGGTGGCCAGGGCGTTGGGATCGAAGCCCGACGCGGCCAGGGCCTCGACATTGGGATGCTTGCGCGGCGTCTTGCCGGCCGCGACCTCTTCCATCGCCTCGCGCCACCAGGTGATGCGAATCTCGCCCATCAGGGCGTTGGAAACGCCGCCCGCCACCCGGGCCAGCTCGTAGTTCAGGCCATACAGCGCGATCACGTCCGCCCGCGCGGCCGGATCGGCGATGAAACGGGTCGTCAGCCAGCGATCGGGATCGACGCGGCGGACGAGGTCGTCGAGGGTTTCGGAGTCGGCCATGAAGCTCAAAACGAAGAAGGCCCACCGGCGAATGCGCGGCGGGCCCTCCCCTTACAGCGTGTCGCGTCCGGCGTCAGCCAAACAGCGTCTGGTTCATCGCCATGGTCGCCAGCATCGGGATGCTGAGCAGGGTGTTGGTGCGCGAGAACAGCATGGCGGTCTTGGCGGCCTTGGCCTTGGCGTCCGCGTCGGCCTCGACCATGCCAAGGGCGATCTTCTGGTTCGGCCAGATGAAGACCCAGACATTGAAGAACATCACCGTGGCCAGCCACATGCCGGTGCCGATGAAGGTGAAGCCCATGTCCGCGCCGGGCGTGTAGCCGCCGGCCAGGCCCAGGCTGAAGGCCTCCAGCAGATAGCCGCGGCTATAGGCCAGGATGACGCCCATCACCCAGGTCGCCAGGGCGGCCCAGCGGAACCAGAACAGCGCCTCGGGCGCGATGTATTTGCTGACCGCCGGCTTCAGCTCGGCCGGGATTTGCGGCATCACGCGGATCTGCACGAAGTTGAAGTAGTAGAGCAGCCCGATCCACAGGATGCCGAACAGCACGTGCAGCCAGCGGTAGATGGCCTGGAAATAGACCAAGCCATGCCCCTGCGGGCTGTGGCCGTAGCCAATGACGATCACCAGCGCCAGCACGAAGCTGACGATGATGGTGTTGCGGAAGTTGGAAAGCAGTCCAGACATCGGTTTCCCCCTAGGATCCCTTTTGCTTGGGCGGGACCATAGGGGTGTTTTCGGAGTCGGGCAAAGCCGGCGTATCGCCGGTCTTCGAACGGCTTCAGACGGCGATCAGCGCCGCGGCCATCCGGCGGCCTTCGCTGGCCAGCACGTTGTAGGTCCGAGCCGCGGCCTCGGTGCTCATGAACTCGAGGCCGATTCCCGCGGCCTTCAGGGCGTCGCGCACGGGGCGCGGCGGCAAGGCGTTGGCGAGGCCCACGCCCAGCAGGACGAACTCCACGGCCCCGCCGGCGGCGAAGACCTCGGCGAACGACTCCGGGGTCAGGTCCGCCAAGGCGGTCGCGGCCCAGTCCTGCGGCTGATCATCGAGGATCAGCAGCGAGCCGGGCCGCCAGACGCCGGCGACCCGAAAGCCGCCGCCGCCCCAGGCGTCGATCGACGGCGGCTGACGCATCAGGGCCGCGAGGCCGCGCCGAACTTGACCGGCGTGGCTTCCTCGTCGTTGCGCTTCACGCCCCAGACCAGGATCAGCGGCAGGGCGATGTAGATCGACGAATAGGTGCCGATGATGATGCCGAACACCATGGTGAAGACCAGCGGGAACAGCACCGGTCCGCCGAACACCATCGTGCCGCCCAGGGCCAGCAGGGCCGTGGTGCCGGTGATGATCGTCCGCGACAGACGCTCATTCTCGGACAGGTCAATGATGTCGCGCAGAGGGGTCGTCTTGTACTTGCGCAGGTTCTCTTTCAGACGGTCGAAGGTGATGACCTTCTCGTTCATCGAATAGCCGATCACCGTCAGCAAAGCCGCGATCTCGGTCATCGAGAACTCGATCTTGACCACCGACAGCAGACCCAGGGTCAGGACGATGTCGTGGATCACGGCCACGACCGCGCCCGTGCCATAGGACAGGCCGAAGCGGAACCAGATGTAGCCCAGGGTCAGCAGCAGGGCGACGCCCAGAGCCTTGAAGCCGGACATCAGCAGTTCGCCCGAGACCTTGGCGCCCACTTCCGAGCGGCTGGTCACCTTCAGGTCGGGGAAGCGCTTCGCCAGTTCGCGCTCGACATGGGCCGAGGCGGCGCTGGGAGCCTCGCCCTTAGCCGGCAGGAACTTGACCATGGCCGAGTTCGGCTGGCTGGCGAAGCCCTGGACCTGGGCGTCATGGGCGCCGATCTGGTTCATGGCCGCGCGCAGGTCAGCCAGGGGCACGGGCCGCGACATGGCGATCTCCAGGGCGTTGCCGCCCTTGAAGTCGATGCCGAGGTTCAGGCCCTGCAGGAACAGCGAGGCGATCGCCCCGACCAGCAGGATGGCCGAGAACACGGCCGCGACGGGGGCCCAGCGCACGAAGCGGAACTTGGTGGCGCGGGGAATGTAGCGAATGAGGGGCCAACGCATTGGTCGGATCTCCTATGCGATCGGCAGCTTCTTCGGCTTGGCGGCCTTGAACCACCAGCCGATGAGCACTTGAGTGATGAAGATGGCGGTGAACAGCGACGTGAACACGCCGATCACCAAGGTCCAGGCGAAGCCCTTCACCGGGCCCGAGCCGAAGCTGAACATGATCAGGCCCGAGATCAGGCTGGTGATGTTGGCGTCCAGGATCGAGGTCAGGGCCAGCTTGTAGCCGTGGTCGGCCGCGGCCATGGGCGTTCGCCCGGCGTTGGCCTCGTCGCGCATGCGCTCGTAGATCAGAACGTTGGCGTCGACGGCGACGGCCAGGGTCAGGATCAGGCCGGCGATGCCGGGGAAGGTCAGGGTCGCCTGGGTCATCGACATGATGCCGACGATCAGGAGCACGTTGACCACCAGGGCGATGGCCGCGAAGCCGCCGAACAGGCCATAGGCCAGGATCACGAACACGAACATCGACACCGCGCCGATGGCCAGCGAGATCGAGCCGGCCTTGACGGCGTCGGCGCCGAGCTCGGCGGTCACGGTGCGCTGGTCCTCGACGTTCAGCGGCGCGGGCAGAGCGCCCGAGCGCAGCAGCAGCGACAGCTCGTTGGCGCTCTGGACGGTGAAGTTGCCGGTGATGATGCCGCTGCCGCCGGTGATGGGGCCGTTGATCACGGGCGCCGACAGGACCTTGTCGTCCAGCACGATCGCGAACCGCTTGCCGACATTGCGCGCGGTCAGGTCGCCGAACTTGCGGCCGCCGGAGGCGTTGAAGGTCAGCGCCACGACCGGATTGCCGCTCTGCGGATCGAACTGCTGCTGGGCGTTGGTCAGCTCCTCGCCCGAGACCAGGGCGCGCTTCTTGACCACGTAGTACGGCGAGTACTGATCGCCCGGCAGGACTTCCGAGCCCGGCGGGATGCGACCGGCCTGAACGTCTTCCGGCGTCACCGTCTCGTCGACCATCTGGAAGGTCAGCTTGGCGGTCTTGCCGATGATGTCGCGCAGCTTGCCAGGATCGCTCTCGCCCGGGGCCTGGATCATGATCCGGTTTTCGCCCTGGCGGTTGATCGAGGGTTCCTTGGTGCCCAGGCTGTCGATCCGGCGACGGATCGTCTCGATCGACTGGTCGACCGCCTTGACGGCGTCGGCCTTGATCGCTTCCGGCACGAAGCGGACCTCGATGCGGTTGTCGCCCTTGCCAGAAACCGAGACGTCCTTGCCGCCGATCACGCCGGCGAGCGGGGCGCCGAGGTTCTTGCGCAGAAGATTCAGGGCGTCGTTGTAGCGGGCCGCGTCGCCGATGCGGACGCTGATGATCTCGCCCTGCTGGTTCAGCTCGCCGAACGGGATCTGCTCGCTGCGCAGCTGGGTGCGGACGTCTTCCGTCAAGTTCGACAGCCGCTCGCGGTGCAGAGCGTCGGTGTCGACCTCATAGAGCAGATACGAGCCGCCCTGCAGGTCGAGGCCGAGGTTCAGCTTCTTGTGCGGCAGGAAGCCGGGCAGCGCGTCCAACGTCTTCTGGGGAAGCACGTTGGGCAGGGAGAACAGAATCCCGAAGATCACCGATAGGGTGACGGCGATGATCTTCCAGCGGGAGAGAGTCAGCATGGATCAGAGACTTTTCAGGCGGCGCCGCTACGAACGCCTCGCGAAGGGTGGGGTTCGCCTTAGTTCTTGGCGTCGTTGGCCGCGGCCGGCTCGCCCTTGGCGCGGACTTCCGTGATCATGCCCTTGACGACCTTCACGGTCACGCCCTGGGCGATCTCGACGCCCACTTCCTTGTCTTCGACGCGCACGATCTTGCCCAGCACGCCCGAAGACAGGACGACGGTGTCGCCGCGCTTCAGGTTAGCGAGCATGTTCTGATGCTCCTTGGCGCGCTTCTGCTGAGGACGGATCAGCATGAAGTAAAATAGCACCACCATCAGGAGGATGGGGGCGAGCTGCAGGATCTGGGCGTTCAGGCTGTTCATGGAGACTCCAAAAAAATCCGATGAGGCGCGCCGCCTTACATAGGGTCGCGCCAAGTCGGCGGAAGCTATGCGTTCGCCTTCCCTTTTGCAATGCGAGCCCGCGAGGGTATGGAAACGGTCATGACCGACGCGCTCCCCACGCCATTTGGGCCCCTGCTCGCCCGCATCGCCGACGCCCTCGAGCGCCTGGCGCCGCCGCCGCCGGCCGCGCCGGATTTCGCCGGCGCGCGGCTGTTCCGGCATGAGCCCGCGACGGGCGCCTTCACCCCCGCGCCGGACTATCCGCTGTCGCTGGACCTGCTGGTCGGGATCGATCGTCAGAAAGCGCGGTTCGTTGAGAATCTGCGCCGCTTCGCCGTCGGCCTGCCCAGCAACCACGTGCTGCTGTGGGGCGTGCGGGGCACGGGCAAGAGCTCGGTGACCAAGGCCGCCTTCATGGCCCTGGCCGAGGCCTATCCCGATCTGAAGCTGGTCGAGGTCGACCGCGACGAGGTCGCGGCGTTGCCGCCGCTCTTTGATCTGTTGCGAGCCCGTGCGGAGCGCTTCGTCGTGCTGTGCGACGACCTCTCGTTCGAGGACGGCGCGGCCGCGGCCAAGGCCCTGAAGTCGGCGCTGGAGGGCGGCGTCTCGGGCCCGCCCGAGAACGTGCTGTTCGTGGCCACCTCGAACCGCCGCCACCTGATGCCCCGCGACCACGTCGAAAGCCAGGGCGCGATCGCCGCCGCCGAGAACGCCGAAGAGGAGATGAGCGTCTCCGACCGCTTCGGCCTGTGGATCGGCTTCCCGCCGATGGACCAGGACACCTATCTGGGCGCGATCCACGCCTATGCCGAGCGCTTTGGCCTGTCGGCGCCCGACCTCGACCGTCGCGCCCTGCAATGGTCGACCCAGCGCGGCGGCCGCTCGGGCCGGGTGGCCTGGCAGTTCGTGCGCGATCTGGCCGGCGAGTTGGGCGTCAAGCTGCCCACATAGAAAAATCCTCTCCCCAAGGGAAAGGAGTCGGCGAAGCCGACGGAGAGGGAAGAAGCAGGCTCTCAGGCGCTTCCCCCTCCGGTCGCTTCGCGACCACCTCCCCCGCTAGAGGGAGGATTTGAGGCTAGCGCGGCAGCAGCATCGCCGGGTCGACCGGCTTGGCCTTGTCCTTGACCGTCGGCGCGTAGCGCATCTCGAAGTGCAGCTGGGGCTCGTTGACCCCGCCCGTGGCGCCGACCGCGCCGATCTGGTCGCCCTGCTTGACCTGCTGGCGCATCTTCACGGTGGTGCTGGAGAGGTGGGCGTAGGCCGTGACCCAGCCGCCCGCGTGCTTGACCAGCACGAGGTTGCCGAAGGTCGGGACCTGGTTGCCGGCGTAGGCGATCTCGCCATCGGCGGCCGCGAGCACCGGCGTGCCCTGCGGCGCGCGGATATTCAGGCCGTCGTTGCGCTGGCCCGTGCCCTTGACGCCGAAGTCGGAGATGACCTCGCCGCGCAGGGGCCAGTCGAACTTGCCCTTGCCCGAGGCGATGATCTCGGCCTCGGTCGGGGCGGCGCTGCTCTCGATGATCGGACGCGAGGAGGCCGGCGGCGGTGTCACCGGCTGGGCGGCGACCGGGGCGCTGGGGCGCGGGTAGCTGGGGGTGTAGGGAACCGGAGCCGACGGCGTCGAGGGCGCGGGCGTCGGCGTCTCGACCCGGGTGTAGCTGTTCGAGGGCTCGGTGGCCGCGGGCCTGGAGACCGTGGTCGTGGTCTTCAGCGGCCCCTTGTCGCGGAAGCCGTCCGGCAGCCGAATCTTCTGGCCCTTCTTGATCGTCGCGGTGGCGCGCAGGCCGTTCTCGGCGGCCAGGGCCCTGGCGGTCACGCCAAAGCGCTTGCCGATCTCGGCCAGGGTGTCGCCGGACTGGGCGACATAGGCCTTCTGCTCGGTGGCCGGGCCCTTGATCTTCTGGCCCAGACGCAGGGTCTGGCCCTTCTTGATCTTGTTGTCCTCGGCCAGGTCGTTGACGCTGACGTCGAACTTCTTGGCGATCGACGTCAGGGTGTCGCCCGACTTGACGGTGTGGACCTGACGCTTGCCGGCGACCTCGACCACCGCGCCGGTGACGCTGAGCGAAGTGGTGCTGACGGTCGTGGACTCGGCGGCGGGCTGGCGCGAGGGTTTGGGCGCGCTGGCGCGGGTCGGCGCGGGAGCCGAAGCGGCCTCTTCCTCGGCGACGGCTTCCGGCGCGGCGGTTCCCGGAACCACCGAGGTCGTCTTGAGCGGACCCTTGTCCTTGTAGCCGTCAGGCAGTTTCAGGCGCTGACCCTTCCTGATCGACGCGCCGGTCGACAGGTCGTTCTCCTCGGCCAGGGCCGCGGCGGTGACGTTGAAGCGCTTGGCGATCGCGAACATCGTATCGCCGGTCTGGACGACATAGGCCTTCTGCTCGCTGGACGGGCCGGAGATCTTCTGGCCCAGGCGCAGGGTCTGGCCCTTCTTGATGTCGTTGTCCTTGGCCAGATCGTTGACGTTGACGCCGAACTTCCTGGCGATCGAGGTCAAGGTGTCGCCCGACTTCACCACATGGACCTGGGCCTTGCCGTCGACGTCGACGACAGGACCGGTCACCGAGGTGGTCACGACGGTCTTGGGCGGAATGGCGCGCAGGGCGGCGCGAGCGGTCGGAGCGGGCGACGCCGGCGGCGGCAGTTCAGACTGGGTCACCGGGGCCAGGGGCTGCGACTTCACCGGCGCCGGAGCCGGCGCGGCGGCCACCATCGGCGCGGTCGCCACGGCGTCGCTCTCGGCGCCGGACTCGGGCGCGGCGGCCATGGGCGCGGCGGCCTGGGGCGCGGCTTGCGGCGCCGAAGACGGCGGCTGGGTGATGGGGAAGTTCGGCGTCGGCATCCGCGTCGCGGGGGCTGGGGCCTGGCCCTCGCGCGTCGCGTATTGCGGGTTGGTCGCGCAGGCGGAGAGCGTTCCAGCCGTCAGGGCGATCACCGCCGCTTGCGTCCACAACTGCCTCATGACGTCTCCTTTCCCGTCGGGCCTTCACAAGGCGCCGCCAGGGTGAATCAAGTCTTAACACCAAGGCCGCCGGACAATCGCCGGCGCCCCAAACTCACTGGTCCTTGGCGACGCCAGCCAGCAGCGGCACGAACCGCACGTCGCAAAGGATTTCGACCCGGAAGCCCCCCTTGCCGTCGCCGGCGTAGCGACGAAGGCTCTGGACTGGCCCCTTCCCCACCGGCGCGACCAGCACGCCGTTGGGCTTCAGCTGCGAAAGCAGCCGCTTAGGGTCATCTTCGGCCGCAGCCGTGACCATAATGCGGTCGAATGGCGCCTGTTCGGCCCATCCTTCGCCGCCATCGCCGAACTTGGTGATCACGTTGGTCAGGCCAAGCTTCTGGAAGCGGCCCTCGGCCTCTTTCATCAGGGTCCGGTAGCGCTCGATCGTGTAGACGAGGCGAGAGACCTTGCTGAGGATCGTGGTCTGGTAGCCCGAGCCGGTGCCGATCTCCAAGACGCGAGAGCGCGGCTCCACGGTCAACGCCTGGGTCATCAGGCCGACGATGAACGGCTGGCTGATCGTCTGACCACAGGCGATCGGCAGGGCCGAGTCCTCCCACGAGCGGTCCTTGAACAGGTCCGGCGTGAAGAGGTCGCGGGGCGTGGTCTCGATGGCCTTCAGCACCTGGGGATCGGTCACCCCCTGGTCGCGCAAGGCCTGCATCAGGCGCGGCAGGTCGGCCTTGGCGTTTTCGGCGGCCTTGGTCGTCCGTCCGCTCATTCCGCCACCTTGAGCTTCGGCGGCGCGCCGCCCAGCACGCTCTTCAGCTTGTAGACGGTCTCATGGTGCGTCAGGTCGATGTGCAGCGGGGTGACAGAGATGCGGCCGTCATAGACGGCGCGCAGGTCGGTGCCCTCGGCCGGGCTCGAAGCCTTGGCCGTGAACCCCATCCAGTAGTAGTCGCGCCCACGCGGATCGGTGCGCTTTTCCATGTGGCGCAGGTGACCGTCGCGGAAGCCCTGGCGAGTCACCTCGACCGTCGTGACCTGCTCGGGCGGCACGGCCGGGAAGTTGACGTTCATGATCACGTCCGACGGCCAGCCCACCTCCAGCAAGCGCTGGATGATCCCCGGACCGAAGGCCTCGGCCGTCTCCCAGTGGGCGACGATCTCGTCGTGGAAATAGGTCATCGATTGGGACAGGGCGATCGACGGGATCCCCAGGGCCATGCCCTCGATCGCGCCGGCGACCGTGCCCGACAGGGTGACGTCCTCTGCGATGTTCTGGCCGCGATTGACGCCCGACAGCACCAGGTCGGGCTTGGCGCCCTCGACCAGCTCCTGCACGCCCATCATCACGCAGTCGGTCGGCGTGCCCTCGACGGCGAAGCGGCGCGGATCGAGGCGGCGGACGCGCAGCGGGTCCGCCAGCGTCAGGGCGCGGCTGGCGCCCGACTGCTCGTACTCGGGCGCGCAGATCCAGACGTCGTCGCTCAGCGCCCGCGCGATCGTCTCAAGCGCCGTCAGGCCCGGCGCGTGGATGCCGTCGTCGTTGGTGAGGAGGATCCTCACGCCGCGCCCCCGATGTGCGTGACGCCGCCCATATAGGGTTGCAGGGCCGCCGGGATGTGGATGCGGCCGCCCTCGTCCTGGTAGTTCTCAAGCACAGCGACCAGGGTGCGGCCGACGGCCAGGCCCGAGCCGTTCAGGGTATGGACGAAGTGGCCGCCCTTCTCGCCGGTCTTGCGGTAGCGGGCCTCCATGCGGCGCGCCTGGAAGTCACCGCAGTTCGAGCACGAGCTGATCTCGCGGTACATGTCCTGCGACGGCAGCCAGACCTCGAGGTCGTAGGTCTTGCGCGCGCCAAAGCCCATGTCGCCGGTGCACAGCAGCATGGTGCGGAACGGCAGCTCCAGCTTCTTCAGCACCGTTTCGGCGCATTCGACCATGCGCTGGTGCTCGGCCTCCGACTGGTCGGGCGTGGTGATCGAGACCAGCTCGACCTTGTAGAACTGGTGCTGGCGGATCATGCCGCGGGTGTCGCGACCGGCCGAGCCGGCCTCGGCGCGGAACGACGGCGTGAGAGCTGTCAGGCGCATCGGCAGCTCTTCCTCGGCGACGAGTTGCTCGCGGACGATGTTGGTGAGGGAGACCTCGGCGGTCGGGATCAGCCAGCGTTCGTCGGTGGTGTGGAAAAGGTCGTCGGCGAACTTCGGCAATTGCCCCGTGCCATACAGCGCCTCGTCGCGAACCAGCAGCGGCGGGCTGACTTCCGTGTAGCCGTGCTCGACCGTCTGCAGGTCCAGCATGAACTGGCCGATCGCGCGCTCCAGGCGGGCGATCTCCTTCTTGAGGACCACGAAGCGCGCGCCGCTCATGCGGGCGGCGGCCTCGAAGTCCATGCCGCCGAGGGCCGCGCCCAGGTCGACGTGGTCCTTGGGCTTGTTCAGCTTGCCGGCCGGCAGCTTGGCCGCGTCGCCCCAGCGGCGCTGCTCGACATTGCCCGCCTCGTCCTCGCCGACCGGAACCTCCGGCGCGGGGATGTTGGGCAAGGACGCCAGCAGGTCCTTCAGCTTGCCGCCGACCAGTTCCTGCTCCTCGGCGGCGGTCGCCATGACACCCTTCAGCGTCTCGACCTCGGCCATCAGGCGCTGGGCCTCGGCCTCATCCTTCTTGGCCTTGGCCATGCCGATCAGCTTGGAGCTTTCGTTACGCTTGGCCTGGGCTTCTTGCAGCGTCGTCTGGGCCGCGCGCAGCTGGGCGTCGAGCTTCACGGCCTCGGCGGCCGCGCCTGAACGCCCCTTGGCCGACCAGTGGCGGTCGAAGGCTTCGGGATTGTCGCGGATGGCCTTGATGTCGTGCATCGAACGCAAGCTCGGAAGAGGCGGTGGGAAACGCCCTCTCTAAGGCGCGTCGGCGGGGGCGCCAAGCGCCGCGACACCCGTATGGGCTCAAGACGAGGCGCTCTCCAAAAGCGGGAGGGTTTCAAGAGGTGCGACCTCACGTCGCACCTAATTCCTACCTGTTAATAGGAATTAGGCCTCCTTCAACACCCGGACTTAATCGCGATCGCCGAAAAGCCGCGCCCAATTCAGTACGCGTTTTTGACCTTTACGGCCCTCCCCGGCCTTCTCGATCATTCAGAGGATTTTTGAACCATGAAGACCTTCGCCGCTCTCGCCGCGCTCGCCATCGCCGCCGCCGTCGCCGCTCCGGCCGGCGCCGCCACCAACGAAATCCGCGTCTCGATCGCGAACAAGAACTCGGTTCAGATCGAAAACGAAATCAAGGCCGCCGCCGCCACCGTCTGCGCCACGACCTCGCAAGCCTACGCCGATGACTGCGTCGATGGCGCCGTGATGAGCGCTCACCGTCAACTGGCCTCGATCCTGCGCGCTCGCGAAGCCGGCAAGACCCAAGTCGCTCAAAGCGTCTCGGTCGTCCGCATCTCGCTGAAGGGCAAGAGCCAGGACCAAGTCCACGCCGAAATCCGCACCGCCGCTCAGACGGTGTGCAAGGCCCAGCCGAACTTCAGCGTCGTGAGCTACCAAGCCTGCGTGACCGACACGGTCCGCGCGGCCAAGGCCCAGCTGCAAGCCCGCGTCGGCGCTTCGGCCTAAGACTTTCGGTTTCTTTTAGTTGCGCGTTTGAAGAGGCCCTGGGGTTTAACCCTGGGGCCTTTTTCGTTCGCCCCTCCCCTTGATGGGGGAAGGAAGCGATTTCAGACTTCGGCTTTTTCGGCCTCTTCGTCTTCCCGCTTACGACGTCGCTCGATCAGCCACACGCACCAGATCGAGACCTCGTAGAGCAGGCACAGCGGCACCGCCAAGGTGATCTGGCTGATCGGATCCGGCGGGGTGACGATGGCCGCCAGGACGAAGACGGCGACGATCGCATAGCGGCGGCCCGTCCGCAGCATATTGGAGTCGATCAGGCCGGCCAGCCCGCCCAGCGACAGAACGACGGGCAGTTGGAAGCTGAGGCCGAAGGCCAGCAGCAGGGTCGTGACCAGCGTCAGATATTCCGACACCCGCGTCTGCAGCACGACCTTCACGCCGTCGCCGACGATCTGCTGGCTCAGCGAGAACCACAGCACGAACGGCAGCATCACGTAGTAGACCAGCGACGCGCCGATCAGGAACAGGATCGGCGAGGCGATCAGGAACGGCAGGAACGCGTTGCGCTCCTTCTTGTAGAGGCCGGGCGCGACAAAGCGATAGAGCTGCCAGGCGATGATCGGGAACGCCAGGATGATGGCCCCGAACGCCGACAGCTTGATATTGGTGAAAAACTGTTCCAGCGGCGCGGTGGCCTGCAGGGTGATCCCTGCCATGGCGCTGGCCGGCACGGTCTTGAGACCGACCAGCGCCAGCAGCAGGTCGAACGAGCCGTGTTGGCCGCCCGCGTCCTCCATGGCCTTCAGGCCTTCGGCCACGGTGAACGGGCGCACCAGGAACAGGAAGATCGGCTTCACGAACGCGAAGCAGACGCCGAACGCCACGGCGATCGCCGCGACGCAAATGATCAGCCGCGTGCGCAGCTCGATCAGGTGATCCAGCAGAGGCGCGCGCGAGGCCTCGATCTCGTCTTCGTGGTCGTATCCGATGGCTTTGTCGTTCACGAGACGATGTCCGAAGCTTTGGAGCCACGAGCCTTGGCCGAGCGCTTGCGCGGCGTCTCGGCGGCCTTAGGAACCTCGACGGTGATGTCCTTCTTGGCGGCCTTGCGTTTGCGCGGAGCCTTCGCCGGCTCAACGATCGCGGGCTCCGCGGCCGTCTTCTTGCGGGGGGCGCGCTTGGGCTTTTCGACGGTCTCGGCGGCCGGCGGCGGCAAGATGGAGGGTTCGGCGGCCTGCGTCGGATTGTGGATCTCGCCGCCGGCATAGGGATGCATCTGGGTCGCGCCGCTGTTCAACGAGGCGTCGATCTCGGCGAAAACCTGATCGGCGCCGCTTTCGCGGACCGCGTCGGCCGCCGCCTGCACGGGACTGGAGTACTGGCCCGAGCGCATCGCCTGGACCTCGCGGCGCAGCTCGTCCAGCTCGGACTGACGCGCCATCTCGTCGAAACTGGCCCGGAATTCCGAGGCCATGCCGCGCATCCTGCCGACGAACTGGCCAAGCTTGCGCAGCAGCGCGGGCAGGTCCTTGGGACCGACCACGATCAGGGCGACGGCGGCGATGACGAGAAGTTCTGTGCCGCCGATATCAGGAAGCATGGACGCGCCTTAGAGCGGCGGGGCCTCAAGACCCCCCGGGAAGAGTGGACCAAAACGCGCGGAGACCGTCCCCGCGCGCCTCAAACCTTACGACTTGCGAAGCTCTTCCGCCTCGGCCTCGGTGCGCGGCAGCGCGCCCTTGGCCTTGTTATCGGCGACTTCGCTGCTGGTGTCGTCCTTCAGGCCATCCTTGAACGCCCGGATGCCCTTGGCCGCGTCGCCCATGATGCCCGACAGCTTGCCGCGGCCGCCGAACAGCAGCAGCACCACGATGGCGACGATGATCCAGTGGATAGGACCGAAGCTTCCCATAACCTAGACTCCTTGCGACAGCGCCAGATAGCCGCTGCGACGCGTCGTTACAACATGCCCTGGAATATAGGCGCTCGCGGGGCCGCCGACCATCGCTCGCCCCGAAGCGTCGTTTCGGACATGGCTGGGCAGGTTCTGCTGGGCCAACTTGACCGCCCAAACCGACTCCGCGGCAATGCCGCGCTACCCAAGCTTTTGAAAAGCCTGGCGTCTTCGCCATGGCGCGTTTCTTGCCAAGATGTCGCACCCCTTGCGTTTGGGAGCGCATCACATGTCGATTTCCTCGGTCGGTTACTCGTCGCCCTACGCCTATGCCGGCGTCTCCGCGTCCACGTCCGCGTCTTCGCCCATCGGCGAACCGTCGGCCAAGGACGAATTCCTGAAGTTCCAGTCCAAGTCGCCCGCCGAGAAGATGCGGGCGATGATCCTGGCCAAGCTCGGCGTCACCGAGGAACAGGTGAAGGCGATGTCCACGGAAGATCGCAAGAAGATCGAGGACAAGATTCAGGACATGATCAAGCAGCAGGTCCAGAACGACATCGGCAAGAAGGGCCAGACGGGCCTGGTCGCCGACATCCTGGCCTAGCGACAGGCCTTAGCCGTCGGCCTTTTCGGGCTCGCCCAGGAAGTCCTGGGCGAATTCCGGCGTCTCGCCGTCGTCCAGTTCCAGCGGATCCTCCTCGTCGCCGGCCGCGCGCAAGCCCAGCGGATCCGGTACGTTGAAGCCCGGCGGCAGGTTCATCTCCAGAAGGCCCGCGGCCTTCATCTCGGCGATCCCCGGCAGGTCGGCCAGCGAGGCGAGACCATAGTGCTCCAGGAACGCGTCGGTGGTGCCGAAGGTCACCGGGCGGCCGGGCGTGCGGCGACGTCCCCGCATCCGGATCAGGCCCAGCTCCAAGAGCACGTCCAGCGTGCCCCGGCTGGCCTGGACGCCCCGCACAGCCTCGATCTCGGCCCGCGTGACCGGCTGGTGATAGGCGACGATGGCCAAGGTTTCCTGGGCGGCCTTGGAAAGCCGGCGCGGCTCTTCGCGCTCCTCCGTCATCAGGAAGGCCAGATCATGGGCCGTCTGGTACCGCCAGCGCCCGGCCACCTCGACCAGTTCGATGCCCCTGCCCGCGTAGCGCGCGCGCAGGCTGGCGATCCCGGCGGCGATGTCCGCGCCTTCCGGCAGGCGCTTGGCCAGGTCGACGTCGCTCAGCGGCTCGGCCGCCGCGAACAGCAGGGCCTCGATGCAGCGCTCGACGAAGAGAGGATCCAGCTCGGTGGTCATGCCTCCCCCATAGCCGATTTCCCCGGCGAATGCCGGGGCCCAGATTCACACTGGGCGGTCTGGTATGACGCGGAAAACGCCTCGCCTTCTCGCGGGACGGCCGTGGGCTCGATCTGGGCCCCGGCATTCGCCGGGGAGGTCGGAGTCATGGGCGAGTTCACGCGTCCGCCTCCAGCGGCTCGGCCCGCGCGCGCAAGTAGATGTCCTTGAAATGCTCAAGCTGGCGCGCCTCCAGCACGCCTTCCTTGACCAGCTCCAGCGAGGCCGAGAGCGTCGAGGCCAGGTACGAGGCGGGCGTGGGCCCATCGTCGTCCTCCAGCGCCTGCTCGATCGGGGCGACCGACGACAGGACCGTCCAGTCCTCCATCTTCGGCAACAGGCCGCGCAGGCGATCGCGGGCGTCTTCCAGCGGATAGGCGGTCGGCGGGCGCGGGGCGTAGTGGCGGCTGTGCTCGCGCTTGCGCTGCTCGATATAGGCGCTCATCAGCCCGTAGAGGTCGCCTTCCAGCCGCGTCGAGGAGACGATCTTCACCGCCTCAGGGTCGCCGCGCATGAAGACGTCCTGGCCCAGGATCGGCCGCTCCTTCAGGGCCTCGACGGCCTTGCGCATGACGTCCAGCTTGGCCAGGCGGAAGGCCAGTTGCGCGGCCATCTCCTCGGCCGGCGGCTCCTCGGCCTTGGGCTGCTCGGGCTTGGGCAGCAGCAGGCGGGACTTGAG
>Ga0247725_1000740_pt1 | contig 20579 bp, 9 predicted proteins | sample OKSTACKMCFT3sol_FD_183021 | JGI IMG/M metagenome (GOLD analysis project Ga0247725, IMG submission 183021) | Subsurface sediment microbial communities from gas well in Oklahoma, United States - OK STACK MC-FT3-sol | ecosystem: Environmental > Terrestrial > Deep subsurface > Rock core/Sediment...
CCAGCGTGCCGGTCGAGAGCCGGTTTTTGCTCTCGTTATCACTGCCAGCCAGCACAGCGCCGTTGAGCTGAGTGTGTTCACCTACCCGAATATCAAAGCCCTGTTTGCCAGCAAATACCCCGGTCTGCTCCATCACGCTCTCAAAGTCGCTGCGTATCTTCTGACGGCTGGCGTTGATATAGCCAGAGCCGGTCATCGAACCAAAGGTAAAACTGCCGCCAGCGGCGATGCTGCTCTGCTTGCTCTGGTAGTGGTCGTTATCCTGCTGGCTGGTCAGGGTCAGGTTGCGGCCGATATCGGCCGTTACCTTGTCACCACTTACCTGCGCGCCCAGCAGGGTGGCATCCCTTCCTGATTTGAGGGTCAGGGTATCGCTGGCAGTGATACTGGTTTCGGTATAACGATCAGAATCCCCGTTTTCCTTGCCCTTGGCTGCATTCATGTTGGCGAAGATGCTGATCCCCGCGCTCCCCTGGGTGAACCCGAAGCTGATGCCGGCATTCCAGCCACTACTGCTGTTGCTGCCGCGGGTGTCACTGCTGTTGACTGCTGATTGCAGCACCAGATCGCGCGCGGCACCCAGTGTCACGTTGTGCCCCTTGATGCTGCTGCCGATCATGACCAGATCGCCAGCACTGTTGGCGGCATCTCCCCTGGCCACTACGGTCGCATCCCCACCAGCATTGAGCTCCGAGGTCAGCGCATTGGTTTCGCTACTTTGGTTATTGGATTGGCTGCGCTGGCTTCCCACCGAGATAGCAATCCCGACAAAGGAGGGGTCGGGCACACCGCCCGCATCAGCCATTGCCTGCATACCCTGCCAGGCCTGATAACCATTCATGGCAGCCTTGGTTCCCTGCAAGGCGACCAGTCGATCGTTGCTGCTCTCCTTGCTGGCCTTGACGGTGTCATAGGCACTCTGTACTGCCGTGACGGCGCCACCGGTCAAGGCCACTGTGAGCCCGCCGCTCTTGCTCTTGAACTCCTCCTTGCGGGTGACCTGCTGCTCGGCCGAGGAAATGGTGACATCTTTGCCCACCAGCAGCAGATCCTTGCCAGCAATGATGTCGCTGCCGCTGACCTGCAGCCGGTTGCCAGCTTGCAGCGTGACATCCCCTTGCACACTGCCAACGGTTGACCCCTCTCTGATCAGCGTGGTGCCCACCATGTCACTGCTCTGCTGTTGCTTGCCAATGGTAAAGCCAATCCCGCCACTGCCCATCAGGCCAGAGCGCTTGGTTTCACGGAAATGGAGCTCGCGATTGAGCAGATCCACGGTATCAATGTTCAGGTCACGCCCAGCCAGCAGTGTTGCACCGAGATCCCCGACTACGTTGCTACCCTTGACTGCCAGATCCTGTTGCGCCTTGAGCAACACATACTGGCCTCCCAGCTCGGTAGCCTGAGCCATGTGCTGCTCGCTGATATTGTGGGTAGTGGTGGTCTTCTTGCTAAAAGCCTTCTTCTTGCTCTCCCTGGTGTAGGATTCGCGATAATCCATCGCATCACCGGCTTCAAGCAGCAGATCGCGACCAGCTGTCACAGCGAGTTCACCTTCTGCCTGAACATTGGCCGCACGCATCGCGATATCGCTGCCCGCGCCCATGGCGATGTTATCGGCGTTCAGATTGACCCCAACCTCCTCACGCTGCCGGGCACTATCGTAACCGTTACGACGGGTGGTGTACTGGCTGGCTTCGTTATTGGCGGTCTTGAGCATGAGCTCATTGCCGGCAGTCAGAGATGCATCCCCTTTGGCAGTGAGGGAAGAGGCCGAGATAGTGAGATCCCGATCTGCCGACAGGCGCAGAGCCCGGCCTGTATCAAGGGAGCTCATCAACTGCTCGACACGGGAGAAACGGCTATTACCCTCTTCCCACTTGCGTCTATCTTCCAGACTGCCAATGGTGATATCCCGCCCTGCATTGAGGGTCATATCCAGCCCCGCCAGCAGATTGCTGGCCGACAGCGAAATATCCTGCCCTGCCTGCAACATCAGGTTACCAGCCGATTCAATGCGGGCGATATTGCCGATATCGGTGCGGCTAAAGCGGGTCTGATCGCTCAATACATCGGAGAGAATGCCGTTGACATCCACATGACGCTGGGCCGTCCGAGTTTCATTGCGCACCGAGCCATCCAGCGATGCAATGGCGACCTCTCCACCCTTGATAAGGCTCTGATTGAGGATATCCCCCTTGGCGAGCAGCTCAAGCCGGCCGCCAGCCTGGATTTGGCCCTGGTTGACCAGGGTTGTGCCGCTCTTGAGCGAGAGTGTGCCATCGGCCAACAGAGTGCCGCTATTGTTGATGCCACCAGCAGTGAGATCGATATTGGCAGCCGTAATTACGCTACCGGAGAGATGGCGCTTGTCGGCCTCGGTCAGATAGAGCTTGGGCGCGAGCACAATCTGGCCGTTGAACCAGACCGGCTCCCACCACACCATGCTGCGGCCAAGCTGGGCAACCTGAGCGGCACTTAACGTTACCCCTGGGGTCAGACCCAGATCACGGCGGTTTTGCGCCGCGTTATCAATCAGCCAGCGCATCTGGGCCAAATCCGAGCCCATCTCGCCATTGATAAATCGGCGACCCGTTTGCGCCAGCACCGCATCGCGGATAACACGGGTATCAAACGCGGCATCACCGAGCAGCTTGATATCTTTTTCCGGCGCAAAATTTACTTGCCCGAAGAAGTAACTGGAGCCGAGGAATTTGTCGACCTGGGTCAGAGTCGGGCTGGTTTCAATCTGTGGCTGGGTCGCCAGCGCAGGCACCGTTTGCAGGCCGGTTTGCACCGGGCCAGGCGCCGTTACCGTCACAGCGGTAACCAATGGTGCTTGCCAGCCCGATTGCAAGCTCTGTTGCCACTGACCTGCTGTGGTGACATGACCACTGTTTGACGGTGTCATTCCGCTTGGCAACTGCAGATCAGGGGCGTTGATCCCACCACTTGTACGGCCCGGCAGCGTCCAGTCCGTTCCATGATCTGTAACCTGAGCAACGCCACCACTGCCTGAAACCGCCTCGAAGGAGAGCGGTCCAGCCCCCTGCAACTGCTGCTGAAGCGCAGCATCAATGCGATCCATCATACCGTTACCGGCCTGACCCAGATTGGCCAGCAGCGGGTTGACTTCAATCAGGTAGGGACTGTCGCTATTGCCGTTAATGGTAAAGAGCCCCTTGTCGCCGTTGGGCAACTGGAAGTCAGGCAAGGGAACGCCGTTGTCCGGGCCGACGGGTTTTAGCTGCTGCGCCAAGAATTGGGCATCGCCCTGTAAACCGGGGGCGGCACCCGCACCCTGTGCCTGCGGCAAGGAGAGCGAAGGACGTTGGGTAGTACTGCTAACCGGTCCGGCATGGGCTTTGATGGTGACGTTATCGATCATCCCGGCAACGGTTCCGGTTAAATTACCACCGGCAGAAATAACTGAACTATCTACTATACTGTTTTTTAAAACAGTCTTTGTTCCTGATAGCTCATAAGGAAACCAAAACAATCTTTGATAACAACTTGAAGGACTATTATCCCCACATGGAATACCTTTTCCACGCTTATAAACGGAATATTCTACATAAGAACCCGATTGGTAGGAATTATTTGTCAACTCAGAAGAGATAAGACCCAAATCATTGCCAGAGAAAATGAAGCTTGACTGATTTGCTATCTTACGAGCGAGAATCATCACATTTCTGCCTGACGTAATTAGTGACTCTTTACTATCAGTCTTAACATTAATTTTTTGCCCACCAATCGAGACATAAACCTCATCTCCGATAACGTCTTCATCAGTGACAGCAATTTTACTTTCGAAGTCTGGAGACATAAAAACGGAACGTTTATCAATATAATCATGATAATCAAACCAAATAACACTCCATACATCACGGTTAACTTCATTAACTTTTTCATATGATACTTCAAAAATTGCTTTTTTATTTATTAGTTCTGTAGCAGTTATATGTAAATCTGCATATCCCCCATCAATCGTCCCTGACGCATTCACCAGCTGGCCATTATTCACCTTGATCGTCACGCCCCGCTCCGCCAGCAGCGTGCCATATTCGTTGGTCATACTACTATTTGCGGTGAGCGTTTGGCTGCCGCCGCTATACACCGTCCCGCCATTAAACAGCGACTCGCCCTGCCAGCCCAGGTCGCCCTGGCTGGCCAGCATACCGGTGTTGCGCAGCTCACCCTGCGTATTGAGCGTCAGCCCTTGCCCACTCTGCACGCTGCCGCTGTTCTCCAGCCACTGGGCACCCAGTTGCATGACACCATTGCTCACCAACGCACCGCGGTTATTAAGCTGACCGGTGACGCCCGCATTGAAACGCTGGCCTGCCCCCCACTGTCCCTGATGTTGCCAGTCCCCCTGCACCTGTAGGTCCAACGCACCCTTGGCGCTGAGGGTGCCCTGGCTGGTCAACGATGAACCCACCTTGAGTGCCAGGTCACCACCCGACAGCCATTCACCGATGCCCGTTATCCGACCCGCATCCAGCGTCGCCTTCTGCCCCGCCAGAATCTTGCCCGGTGCATACAGCTCGCCGCTGCGCAGGGTCAGCTGTTGTCCAAACAGGGTGCCGCTGTTGGCCAGCCGCGCCAGTGGCGAGGCCTCCAGTAAATTGGCACTGATGAGACCACTGTTGTCTAGCTGGCTGCCCTTGAGTAAGAGTTGGCCGGCTGAGGAGAGCTCACCGGCGTTGGTCAGCGTTGTGGCAGTGATGTCCCCCACATGCTGGCCGCGCAGAACGGCCCCCTGGCTGTTATCCAGTTGCCGGGTCGTCAGGTTCAGCGTACCGCCCTGTACCCGCCCCCGGTTGACCAGGGTGTCATGGGTCAGTGTCAGGGTATTGCCCAGCAAGGCACCACGATTGTCGAGCTGGCGACTGCTGATGGTGAGGCCATCCCCCTGCAGGGTACCCCGGTTATCCAGCCGCGCACCGCTGATGCTGCCCTGGCCAGTCACCAAGATCACCCCATCATTTTGCAGCACACCGCCGCTTTGCAGGCGAGTCGTTTCAACACGGCCCTGCTGTTCAATGTGAGCAGCATTCATGGCCAGTTCGCCGCCGCTCAGCAGGTTGCCGAGCTGGCTTATCAGGGTATTGGCACTAAGAGCAACATTGCCTTTGGCGGCTAAGGTCCCCTTGAGGGTGAGGGCGGGCGCCGAGAGGGTTACATTGCCATCGGCCTGCACAGTGCCTGCAAGGGTCGCCCCCTCGGTCAGCTCGGCGTTCAGTCCCCCGTTTGCCAGGGCCTTGCCACCTTGTTGCCAATAGCCACTGCGCAAGCGCAGGTCACCGCCAGCCAGCAAGTCACCCTGTTGCTCGAACCGCGAGCCCTTGAGGCTCATGCCACGCGCCGACTGCCACAGCCCTTGTTGCGTCAGGGTAGCGCCATCAAGGGACAGTGCTCCGCCAGACACCAGTTGGCTGTCCGCCTGACTGGTCAATGCCCCCCGACTGGTAAGCGTCAGGTTGCCGCCACTCACCAGCGAGCCCCCCAGCGTCATGGTATCGGCCTGAATGTCTGCCTCACCACGAATACGCCACGGACCGGCCAGTTGCAGCTGGCCAGTACGCAGCTCAAGTGCGCCGCCACTGCCGACGCCACCGCTCCCCTGCCAGCTGGCACTGCGCAGCACAACCTGATTGCCTTGCAGTTGGCCATGGTGCTGCACCGCATCACGGGCATTGACCGCCAGGTCGCCACGGCTGGTCAGTTTGCCGCGACTGGTCAGTGTGCCGGTGTCCAGCAACACCCGCTCCCCTTGCAGGTCACCGTCCAGGGTGACGGACTCACCCTTCAGAGTGAGCGCGCCATTGGTCACGGCACTGCCGCTGTAAACCAAATTCGCGCCTTGCCAGCTCAGATTACCCGCCGATGACAGTGTCCCCTGGCTGGTCAATGTGCCCGCATGGAGTTGCAACTGGCCATTGCTGGCCGTGGTGCTGCCACTGCCCAGCGTGGCTTCGTTGGTGTTCAGAACAAGGTCTTTATTGGCCAACAGCTTGCCGCTGCTGCTCAACTGTGGGGCGTTGATGGTGAGGTCAGCACCGGCAAGAAACGTTCCGCTGTTATCCAGTACATCCAGTGTCAATGTCTGACCCAGGCCGCTGACCCACTGACCGCTGTTGAGCAGCCGGTTGGCCCTCAAGGTGATGCCCTGGTCCGATTGCCAGTGGCCCCGGTTCGTCAGGGTGCCGGTCTTAAGGTTCAGTGCATCCTTGCTGACCAGCGCACCACCATTGTCGATGTGTGCCGCCGTCAGCGTTATCGCTTGCGCCGACACCTTGCCATCATTGCGCAGGGTATCGGCGACCTGCAGTGACAGTGAGCCACCACTGGCCAATACCCCCTGTTGTGACAACCGGGTGGCTTCGATGCGCTGGGCCCCTCCCGCTACCGCACTGCCCTGCAACGTCATCTGGCCAGCCGTCAGCTGTTGCCCTGTTTTGGCCAACAATTGGCTTTGCAGACCGGTAGTGAAGGTGGTCGCCGTCACCTGCTGATGGTCCCCTTTGAGGGTGCCATCCAGCGTCACTTGTTCACCATTCAAGGTGACATCTCGCGCGTCCGCCGTGCCCGACATCACCAGCGTTTTGCCGCGCCACTGCAGTTGTTCGGCTACCAGGTTGCCAGCCAGCGCTGCCTGCTCCGCCGTCACAACCAGCTCACCGTCGGCCTGGGTCAGGCCATTCAGATTCAGTAGTGAGGCCCCCAACTGCATGGGGCCATTGCTCAGCATGTCACCCTGCGAGTCCAGGGTCGCCGCCGCCAGGTTTATCCCCTCCTTGCCAACCAATACACCGCGGTTGTCCAGACGGGTGGCCGCCTTCATGGTCAGTTGACGGGAACCCACATCTCCACTGTTGAACAAGGTATCGCCCGTCAACGTGGCATGCCCGGCCAACAGCGCGCCCAGATTGCGCCACTGCGTCCCCTGCCAGTTCAGCTCCCCGCCACTCTCCATCCGGCTTCGGTTTTCAAGCTCATTCATGGTCAGGTCAAGACTGGCGGCTCGCAACGTGCCGCTGTTGACCAGCTTGCTCCCTTTCAACTGCAAGGCACCGTCACCCAGCCACTGACCTTGCTGGGTTATCTCGTCAACCGTCAGGGTTTGGCTGCCATTACCCAGCCAGCTCCCTTGTTGCAGCAAGCGCTGGCCGGTCAGGTTCAACGGTCCGGCGGCAACCAGGGTCGCGCCCTGCTCGTTGTGCCACTGTGTCACCTTAAAATTGGCCGCCTGTTCACTGGCCAGCCGCCCCTTGTTGGTGAGCGCATCAGCCTGCAATTGCCACTGACCCGACTGCCAGTCACCAGCCAACGTCAGTTGTTTACCGGTACTTTGCAGCAACCCGCCAACCCGCCAGACGCCAGCAAGCTGCTGCGTATCCCCCTGCAGGGTGAGGGCGCCATCGATGCTTGCATTGCCGCCCAGCGCCAGCAGTTTGGCACCAAGCTGGACTTCCCCCTGACTGACCAAGCGCCCGGTCAAGGTGGCTTCTTCCGCATGCAGCGTAATACCCTGTTTACCCTGCAACAGCCCGCCGTTTTGCAGCGCTTTGGTCGTCAGAGAAAGTGTCTTGCCAGCCAGGTTGCCCTGATTGGTGAGGCGTTCCGTGGCGTTGAGTTGGTGGTCGCCACCGGCGATGACCGTGCCCTCGTTATCAAGCGTACGCCCTGTCAGCGCGAGACCCTCTCCCGCTTGCAGCCACCCCTGGTTGGCCAGAGTATCGCTCTGCCAGTTGAGCTGCTGACCGATCAAATGCTGGCCACGACTGCCTCCCACTTGACTATGCAGCTGCGCCGCCTTCGCCTGGGTAGTACCATCCAGTTGTAGCTTGGTCGCATCGATACGCAGCTCTTGAGCGGCATTCATGGCCCCCTGTTGCTGGTACGCCTTGGCCACCACAGCCACATCACCTTTAGCTGCCACATCCCCGGCCAGGGTGATGTCATCACCGCTCAGGTTAAGCATGCCACCGGCACGCAGGGATCCGTCAGCCTCTTGAGTCAGCTTGTCACCACGCCAGACCAGTTCATTGTCGGTGGTCAATTCCCCACGCTGTTGCCAGTTGACCGCCACAATATCAGCCTGGCTTGCCAGCAGCTTGCCACGGCTGGCAAGCATCTTGGCATCCAGCTTGAGCTGCTTGCCGACTTCCAGCGCTCCGTTTACATCGGCCTGCTCGGCCTGCAGTTGCAGGTTGCCACCAACATACTGACTCCCGGACAGCGTCAACAAGGTCGCCCCCAGCGCCAGATCAGCCCCGGTGCGCAGCTCCCCCCCCAGATGTAACTCGTCGGCCGTTATCTGCGCGGATGACTTGCTTTCCAGCGTCCCCTTCAACAGAAGGCGAGCCCCCGTCACCGCCATTTCATTGGCAAACAGGCCACCCGTGCTGTTCAGTTCGGCAAAAGTGAGCGCCAGCTTGCCGGCTGTCATAGCCGTGCCATTGTGGGTCAACCGCTCCCCGCTCAAATTCAGGGCCTGGCCGGCCTGCAGCCAGCCATTGCCATCCATCTGTTTGCTGTGCCAGTTCAGCGTATCGCTGGCCAAGATGTGCCCCTGCTGGGTCGCACGCTCACTGGTCAGGTTAATCGAGCCCCCTTGCACCAGACCGGCCAACGCCAGCTCATCGGCATTGACCTTCATCAACTGGCCACTGGCAAGCTGACCATGTTGCGTGACCTGCTTGCCCTTGATGACCATATTCTGGCCCGCACCAACCGTACCACCCAGTTCCAGCTGGTCGCCGTTCAGACTCACGTCATGGTTGGCCAGCAGCTCGCTCGCACTCCCCGTCGCAAGCCGTTGCCCTTCCCACGCAATACCTTCCCTACTGTGCAGCTTACCCTCGCTCGTCGCCTCCTTGACTGCCAGCACCAGCGACTGCGCCTTCAGCACGCCATCGAAGTTGCCTCTCTCGGCCGTCACCCCGGCCTTGCCACCGACCAGACTCTGGCCGCTCAACTGCAGCAACCGGCTGCCCAGTTCCAGCTCACCGTCGGTCAGTTGCTGCCCCGTCAGAGCCAGCTCATCCCCTGTCAGGCTCAACCGGGAGACCCCAAGTAAGGTACCGCTGCTGCGCAGCTGGCGACCGGCCAGCGTCGCCAGCTGACTGGCAATACGCCCCTCGTTGTCGAGGGTGTCTGCCTGCAACGTCAGGCTGTCGCCTCCCGCCAAGGTGCCCTGGTTCTGCAACGCATCCCCCTTGAGCACCAGTTGTTTGTCCCCTTGCAGGGCGCCGCTGTTGGCCAGTTGGCTACCCTGCCAGTTCAGGGTCTGCCCTGCCTGCACCTCGCCCCGGTTGGTCAGCACACCCGCCTGCAACTGCACCGTGTTGCCCTTCACCTTGCCCGCCACGGTCAGCTCGTTAGCGTTGATATCCAGCGTCGGAGCACCAAGGTCCCCCCCCAGGCTCACCTGCTGCGCCTGCAGCTGGATGCGCTGACCTGCGTGACTTTTGCCCTGTTCTCCCTGCTCCCAGCGCGTATCGGCTTGTATCGCCAGGTTGTTGCCCGCACTCAGCTCGCCGGCGTTATAGCCTCGCTCCTCGAGCACGACGCTCATCGCTTGCCCACTCTTCAACGTTCCCTGGTTATCCAGCGTCGTCGCATCGATAGTCAGATTCTGTGCTGCCCGGGTCGTGCCCTCATGACGCAGCGCACCCGCTGCCAACTTCACCGAAGAGCCCTGTACCTGGCCCGCCTGGCGCAATTGTTCAGCCTGCAGTGTCACGTCCTTTGCCGTAAGTGCCGACTGGGTGTCCAACTGTTGCGCCGTGGCATGGAGCGTCTCACCCTGCAACTCGCCTTCTCGCGCCACCAGCGCATCGTTCGCCTGCAGCGCCAAGGTGCCACCACTGCTGACCTTGGTTCGCTGCAACTGCTGTACACGCGCCTTCAACGTGGCATCGCCTTTTGCCGCGATATCGGCATCTTGCGCCGTCAACTCACTACCAGCGGCCAACTTCACTACACGGCCGCTGTGGATCGTCCCCGTGGCCGCCAGATCACCCTGACTGCTGACCTGCAGGTTGCCGGCACTGCTGCTGTCACGTAGCCGCACGCGGCCATTGGCATCAAGGGTCAAATCTCCTTGTTTGGCCACCACGTTGGCCAAATTGACCCCAACCCCTTGTTCGGTCGAGACCAGCCGAATTTTGCCCGCGAACATGCCGCCCAGCGCGGCTGTGTCGATGGCCACTTCTGGAGCCGGACCATTGCCAGCCTGAGCAACGATTTCCCCAGTCTGGCGGTCAACCTTGTTGGCCCCCGCCACCACATTGACGGTCTGGCCATGCAGTGCGCCATTAAGCTGGACGGCGCGCGCCACCAAGTCGACCGATGCCTGTCTGGTCGCATCCAGTCCCTTGCCACCTACGGTCAGGGTACCCTGTTTCACATCGAGGGCCTGCAACTGGCCTTGTGCATCCAGCACCGGCTTGCCGGTCGAGAGCGTCACATTGGGGGTATTGATGAAACCGCAGCCATCGCAGGTGAGGCCATTGGGGTTGGCCACCACCACACCCGCCTGCTGACCAGCCACTTCCAGATAGCCTTGCAACTGCGACGGGTTGGCACCCACCACTTCGTTGATGATGAGATTGGCCGCTTGACCATTGAGGTGGGGGTTGTTTTGAATAAGCCCACCCAGCTGGGTTTGGGTCAGCTGTCCGGTGGCGTTATTGAGGATGACGCCCGCCTGGCCAACGTTGAAATCCTGATAGAGGTTGTGCGATAACCCGGTGCCGTTGGGGGTGGCAATGTCGACGATGGGCACTCCGTTACCGGCCTGATTGAGGGTGGTATTACCGGTCGCCACCGCAATGCCTTCAGCAAATGCCGGGTGGGCCGGTTGCAGTGCCAACAATGCACATAGCTGATACACCACGGCCCGACATACCAGAGAAAACCGCGGTTCACCTTGCTTCTTCATTGCGCTTGCATCCATCTCAACCATCTTCAATCGTCCATTCACGTCTTGATTGCCATCTCGCGACGCTCGACGCATCGCCATCCTATTGCTAGAACGCCACACTCGCCCGGTAGTAGAGCACCCAGGGATCTGCATTGAGCCAGGCGGGGGCGCTTAACGGAAAGCCCACGCTGACGTTGCCGGTAAAGTGGCGATAGCGTTGCTCCCAACCCACGGCGGTGCCCACCATGCCACGCCACTCATCCCCCTGATTGCCCATGTCCACTTGCCCCATATCCAGCGCCAGCCAAGTACGCCATTGACCGAGCCAGGTCGGGGTAGTTCCTTGCCAACTCAGCTCGTTTCGAAGGTATCCGCCCACATCCCCGCTGATACTCTGCTCTTTGAACCCGCGCACCGATGCCTCGCCGCCCAGCGACAAACGCTCCACGCTATAGAGCCGGTCAGGCGTCCATTGGGCATTGAAGGTCGAGAGCCATCCCCACTGACCGCCCGCCGTGCTGTAGCTGCCAAACAGCCCCCATTTCTCAAACTGGGCCTGCGGCCACAAAGCCGAGCGGCCACGGTCGCGGTCCGCTCCGAACCAGTCGGTACCGAGCGTCAAGGCGGGGTTCAAGGTGAAAAAGTGACGCTCTACGCGCGTCGCGAAATTAAGTCCCAGCCGCAGGGACGAGAGCTGGTAGCTGCTGGTTTCCAGTAACTGTTCCATGATGAAGTTGCGGCTCTGACGATGAGTCACACCCAGCACACCGGATATCTTGCTCTGCCCATCGCGATAGAGGGTTCCCGTGGCAGAGCCTGTCGTGGTACGGGTATCACCACGACTTTCATAGACATAGCCGCGAGAGTCGATATCGTTGCGGTAATCGCTAAATTGATAACCGACATCAAAGAGCCAGTAGTCATAGGGCAAACTGAAACCGGCCTGCCAGTTGGTGGCGTTATGGCTCGCTCGCCCATCAGTGCTACTGCCAGCCACCAAGGACCATTGCTCGGCCAGTGATAACAGGTTGTCGGCAGTCAGCAAAATTCTCCCCTGCTCCTCCCCTGTGCTCTGCTGACCACTGTTGTCGAACTCCAACGCACCTTGTAGCGGTACACCCTTGGTGCCCTTCAAATTGACGATGGATTGACCAGGCGCATGACCCGGCTGGATATCAAGCTGATAAGAGAGCGAACGCAGGCGAGAAAGGTGGTCTACACCTTGCTCCAGGTCACGCAGATTGAGCACCTGCCCAACCAGGCCCGGGAAGAGGGTGCGAGTGATGGAGTCCGGCTCGCCATTAACCACAATGGCTTCGATGCGCCCTTCAAGCACTGCAATGGTAAGCGTCCCTTTAGCTAAATCTTGCTCCGGCAGGAAGGCTCGGCTGGTGACGAAACCGGCCGCCAGATACCACTGACTGACATCGCGAATAAGGGCATTGATGTGGATAAGACCCATGCAGCTATTGAGGTAAGGTGACGCCAGCCGGGTTTGCTGGCTGGCAGACAACTGCGACGCTCCCTCAAAGTGGATGTGATTTACCTTGAAACAGGGGCCTTGGGCTTGTGGCACTTGTTCGGCAGGTTCACTTGGCAGTGACAGCGGTCGAGCGACCTCCTCGCGTTGGCGAGCTGCCTCTTCCAACAATGCGCGCTGGCGCTGCTGAATCTCTTGCTGCTCTGCAGGAGGCAATGCTAAAGCAGGCTTAAGAAACAGCATCCCCAGAAAAGCAAAAAAAACAAAACCTCCCGCAGATGCAGGAAGTGCAAAGTAGTTAAACATCGATTTAGATAGCCTGAACTTTATTATTTATTTTTTGTAGTTACGGGGCAAACCCGAACGACTCCACAAAGTTAATGATAATGGTTATCATATGCACTATCAAGGCTAATTTATCAGCTTATACAACATGCTGTTGTGGCTAATTACCTAACAAACACGCGTCATAAAAAAGGCCCGCACCAGTTGGTGCGGGCCTTTGCTTGGCCGACTGTGCGCTATTTGACGGCGCGCAGTTCGCAACGGGTTGTCGGCTTACTTGCTACCGGTACCTGAGTTGCGGGTAGAGGCTTGCGGCTTGCGACGGGCGGTGGTGGCGCGAGCGCGGGGCTCTTTGCCCTGCATCTCTTTGTGACGCTGCACGGCGCGACGGATCTGGGCGGCCTGCTTGTGACGGCTGGTTTTGCCATCCTGCTGCAGATCGACCTTGGATTCGGTCTCCGGCGGCAGGTTGACCAGACCGCGCAGGTAGTTCACTTCCGGCAGTTTCAGCTCTTGCCAGCCGCCGCGCGGGATGCCGCGGTCCAGCTTGACGTCGCCGTAGCGGATCCGCATCAGGCGGCTCACCTGCACTTCCTGGGATTCCCACAGGCGGCGCACTTCACGGTTGCGTCCTTCGGTCAGGGTGACGTTGAACCACTGGTTCAGACCCTCACCGCCAGCCGGTTTGATCTTGTTGAACTTGGCGGTGCCATCTTCCAGCTGCACGCCCTTGCGCAGACGCTGCAGCATGGCTTCGGTGATTTCGCCAAAGACACGTACCGCGTATTCCCGCTCCACTTCGTGGCTCGGGTGCATCAGACGGTTGGCCAGCTCACCATCGGTGGTGAACAGCAGCAGACCTGAGGTGTTGACGTCGAGGCGGCCGACCGCGATCCAGCGGGCACCTTCCATCTTGGGCAGACGATCAAACACGGTGGGACGACCTTCCGGATCGTGACGGGTACACATCTCCCCTTCCGGCTTGTGGTAAGCCAGTACGCGGCAGATCACTTCCTCTGCGGCACGGGTCTTGACCTGGTGACCATCCACCCGGATCACGGCGTTCACTTCGACGCGATCCCCCAGTGTGGCGACCTTGCCATCCACACTGACCCGACCTGCGGTGATCAGGGCCTCCATCTCACGACGGGAGCCGTGACCCGCGCGGGCCAACACTTTTTGCAGTTTTTCACTCATCGGGGTTACCTGATTGTTGATCGCTGCCCACTGGTAAAAGGGCAACGGGGTTAACTGTAACAAACGCCGGTTGGAGCGCTCACCACAGTTGAAAAATGTATATCTCGGTGACATCGGCACACTTGGGCGCCATTCACCGGGCATCGCTCTCCCCGTCCACCGCAGAGGGCAACAGGGGTTGCAGCTCCGGATCCAGCTCGGGGAGCTGCTCCAGACTCTGCAGATTAAAGTAATCCAGAAACTCTCTGGTAGTGGCGAGCAGTTCGGGGCGACCCGCCACCTCTTTGTGGCCGATGCTGCGCACCCAGCCACGCTCTTTCAGGGTATTCACTATCTGGCTCGACACCGCCACCCCGCGGATCGCTTCGATCTCGGCCCGGGTGATGGGTTGGCGATAGGCGATCAGGGTCAGCGTCTCCATCACGGCGCGGGAATAACGCGGCGCCCGCTCGCTCCAGAGCCGCGAGAGCTCTTCGGCATACTCCTGACGCGCCTGAAAGCGCCAGCCGGAGGCGACCTCTTTGAGCTCGACGCCCCGCGAGCTGTAATCTTGCCTGATCTCGGCCAACAGCAGCTGAACATAACGACTGGTCACCGGATAGTCGGCCAGCACGCTGCTTTTCAGCTCGCTGACATTGAGCGGACGACCGGCCACAAACAGCGCCGCTTCGATCAGGGTCTTGAGTCGTTCAGTGGGCAGCGCCACGGTTGCCCTCCTCGCTCTGCTCGGCCAATGCGAAATGGATTGGGCCGAGTGGTTCAGCCTGCAGGATCCAGATCAGTTGCTCCTTGCACAGCTCCAGCAGGGCCAGAAACGTCACCAGTACACCCATGCGCCCCTCTTCGGCGCGCAGCACCTGCTCAAGGCGCAGGGTCTGCCCCAACGTGAGCATGGCGAGGATCTCCGCCATGCGCACCCGGGTCGGGATCTGTTCGCGGCGGATCTGGTGATGTTCGAAATGAGTCGCGCGTTTTACCACACTTTGCATGTAAAGGGCGAGCTCAACCAGCGAAACATCGGGCGCCAGTGGCTTGAGGGCGCCAAAATCGGGGGGCAAGGCAGCGGCGATATAAATCTCCCGCTCCACCCGTGGCAGCTCATTGACCCTCTCCGCCCCTACCTTGTAGCGCTCGTACTCCTGCAGGCGGCGAATAAGGGTCACCCGAGGGTCTTCTCCCTCATCTTCATCCTCCAGCTCCGGCGCCTTGGGCAGCAGCAGGCGGGATTTGATCTCCGCCAGCCAGGCTGCCATCAGCAGATATTCGGCCGCCAGCTCAAGGTTGAGCCCCTGCATCAGCTCCACATACTCCATGTACTGGGCGGTGATCTGCAGGATCGGCAGGTTGAGGATATCGAGCTGCTGGCGCCGGATGAGGTAGAGCAGCAGATCGAGCGGCCCCTCGAAGGTATCGAGGAACACCTCCAGCGCATCGGGCGGGATGAACAGGTCCTGGGGCAGCTCGTGATAGGGCTGCCCAAGGACTTTCGCGATGGGTAGTGCGGTGCCAGCCCCCGTCTCGGCGGAAGGGACTGTCACCGGTTCAGCGACATCACTCAAACGGGGTTGGATCTCCGGCGCCGCGACGACGCAATACCGGCTCGTCGTCAGAGAAATCGACCACTGTGGTGGGCTGCTCGCCCAGATAACCACCGTTGACCACCAGATCAATCTGCTTGCCCAGCTTGTCGAAGATCTCTTCCGGGTCAAACTCGGCCATCTCGGACTCCGGCAGGATCAATGTGGTGGAGAGCAGCGGCTCGCCGAGGGCTTCCAAGAGCGCCTGGGCTATTTTGTTGTCCGGCACCCGGATGCCGATGCTCTTCTTCTTCTCGTTCATCAAGCGGCGCGGCACCTCTTTGGTCGCCTTGAAGATGAAGGTGTAGGCGCCCGGGGTGTTGTTCTTGATCAGGCGAAACGCGCTGTTGTCGACCTTGGCGTAGGTGGAGATCTCGGAGAGATCGCGGCACACCAGGGTGAAGTCGTGGTTGGCGTCGAGACGACGGATGCGGCAGATGCGCTCCAGCGCGCCCTTGTCACCCATCTGGCAACCCAGCGCATAGCCGGAGTCGGTCGGATAGACGATCACGCCGCCGTTCTGGATGATCTGTACCGCCTGACCGATCAGACGGGCCTGGGGGTTTTCCGGATGTACGTAAAAATGCTGACTCATAGCTTGTTCTCGCAATGGGGGCAGCAATACCTGCCCACTCGTATGGTCACTGGTCAAAGACCCATGACACTACCTTAACCTGTTTGTGGCCGCTTCGCTGGTGCCGTTATCGACTCGCCAGCAGCTCGGCATGCTGTTCGGTGGTGAGCCCGAAGTGACCGGGATAGGCCAGCCACACTATGGGAATCCCCTCTTGCCGGCTTGTTCCCTATTTCGCTGGCGCCGTTACCGGCTCGCCAGCAGCTCGGCATGTTGCTCGGTGGTGAGCCCAAAGTGACCGGGATAGGCCAACCAGACGGGCATCCCCTCTTTGGGCAGCCAGAGGTGGCGGCCCAGCTCGGTCCAGTTGGAGGGGAAGTGAAAATCCGATCCCACCGAGATATAGAGGTCGTGCTCCTTGGCCCATTGGCCCAGATTGGCCCGCTCCTGCGGGCTCTGTTGGGGCAGCGACACCTCCATGGCATCGCCACCGGCCGCCTTGAAGGCCACCAGCAGCCGCTTGATCCACTTAGCGGTGAGATCGTAACGGCTGGGGTGGGCCAGCACCGCCAGCCCACCGGCGGCGTGAATGGCAGCGATGGCTTCGCTCATCTCGGGCCACTCGGCCGGTGCATACCCTTTATTGCCACGGCTCAGGTACTTTTTGAATACCTTCTGCATGTTGTCGGCCACCCCGCGTGCCACCAGCACCCGGGCAAAGTGGGCGCGGGTCACGGCAGCATCACCGGCGAGCTGTTTGGCCTCTTCATAGGTGCCGGGGATGAGGCACTTCTCCAGACGACGCCCGATTTCCAGCGCGCGCGCCTCACGGCGTGCCAGCTGACCGGCCAGAAAATCCAACAGCTGCGGATTTTTTTCATCCACCCCCAGCGCCACGATATGGATCTCATGGTGCTCCCAGCCGGTGGAGATCTCGACCCCGCTCACCAGTCGCAGCGGCAGTTGCTCAGCTTCTATGGTACGGCGTACTTCATCAAGCCCGGCAAGGGTGTCGTGGTCAGTAACTGCTAACACCTCGACCTGTTTTTCGGCGGCGCGGCGCACCAGTTCGGCTGGGCTCAGCACCCCGTCGGAGGCAGTGGTATGGCAGTGAAGATCGAATCTCATCAGGTTATTCCGCTCTCGTGGTCAGGTCACCATTCATGGCAAATCGGTGAAAGAAGGCTAAAAAGCGACTTGACTTGGCCGCGGCTTTATCGTTTTCTGTAGGCACTTCATTGCAAACATCTTTTTACAGGACTTTATCATGCAAACGACTTCCATCCTGACCATCTGGTGGTGGCACACTCCCTGACATGCGGGCGTGTGGTCGTTGCTGTACCTGTAATCTGACAGCAAATTAAGAACCCAAAGAAAAAGCCCGCTGACCCCAGCGGGCTTTTTTATTATCCGGCAAATGGACCTGTGATGAAACCGAGAATTCAGACAAGCAAGCTGACCTGGCGATGGCGCCCCTGAACCAGCCACCCTGGACCAATTAAATTTTCAAGGAATTCAACGTCATGAACATCGGTAAAACACATCACACGCAAGGGAACGCACTATGACAGCCACACATCGCCTTCCTCTGGGTGAATTCGATACCCTCAAGCTCAACGCCCCCTATATGGCCGACCCGCTGGCGCTCTATACCCGCCTCTGTCAGGGTCGCCCCAACAACCTGCTACTGGAATCGGTGGAGATCGACTCCAAGGCGGGCAAACAGAGCCTGCTGCTGGTCGATGCCTGCCTGCGCATCGAGTGCCGTGGCCGCACCGTGCGGGTTCGCAGCTTGAACGACAACGGCGCCCAGTTGCAGAGCCTGCTGGCCGAGCGGCTGCCTGCGGTGGTTGCCCGCTCGCTGGTCGATGACGAGCTGCAGCTCGACTTCCCGGCCTCCGATCGGGAGCTGGACGAAGATTCCCGCCTCAAGGGGAGCAGCGTGCTGGACGTGCTGCGCACCCTGCAGCGGGAGCTCGATTGCCAGTTGGGTAAAGAGGCACTGTTTATGGCGGGCAGCTTCGCCTATGACCTGATCGCCTCATTTGAAGATCTGCCTGAAGTGCCGGAAGGGAGCAACGACTGCCCCGACTACTGCTTCTATGTGGCCGAAACCCTGATCACCATCGACCATATCGCGCGCACCACTCAACTGCTGGCCTGCATCTTCGGCGGCGATTGCGACGAAAGCCAGGTGGAAGACAGATACACCCGCCTGACCGAACGGCTCACCGACTTCAAACAACTTTGCCAGCAACCCCTCTGCGCCGAGCTGACCACCCAGCCCTTGACCGGTGGCATGAGCGTGGACAAGAGCGACAAGCAGTTCTGCGCCGAGGTGGAGAAGCTCAAGGGCTTTATCCGCCGTGGCGACATCTTCCAGGTGGTGCCATCCCGCTGCTTCTCCCTGCCCTGCCCGAGCCCCCTGGCCGCCTATCGCCGCCTCAAGCAGACCAACCCCAGCCCCTACATGTTCTACGTGCAGGATGAGGGCTTCACCCTGTTTGGCGCCTCGCCGGAGAGCGCGGTGAAATTCTGCACCGCCAGCCGCGACGTGGAGATGTACCCCATCGCCGGTACCCGCCGCCGCGGCTTCAACCCGGATGGCAGCATCAACCGGGATCTCGATGGCCGCATCGAGCTGGAGCTGCGTCAGGACGAAAAAGAGGTGGCCGAGCACCTGATGCTGGTAGATCTGGGCCGCAATGACATCGCCCGCATCTCCGAGCCCGGCACCCGCTACGTCAAGGAGCTGCTGAAAGTGGATCGCTACAGCCACGTGATGCATCTGGTCTCCAAAGTGGTGGGCACCTTGCGATCTGACCTTGACGCCCTGCACGCCTATCAGGCCTGCATGAACATGGGTACCCTGACCGGCGCCCCCAAGATCCGCGCCAGCGAGCTTATTCGCATGGTGGAAGGCAAGCGCCGCGGCAGCTACGGCGGCGCGGTCGGCTACATCAACGGTGCCGGCGAGATGGATACCTGCATCGTCATCCGCTCCGCTTTCGTGAAAGAGGGCGTGGCCCACGTGCAGGCCGGTGCCGGGGTGGTCTATGACTCCAAGCCGCAAGCCGAAGCGGATGAGACCCGCGCCAAGGCGGCCGCCGTGCTGGCCGCCATCGCTGCCAGCCATGGCACCTCTCTGCAAGCCCTGAGCGCCCAGCAGGAGCAACATAAGGACGTGAGCCATGACTAATATCTTCCTGCTCGACAACTTCGACTCCTTTACCTACAGCACCCAAGCCGACCAGTTCCGCACTTCGAAGGAGCAGCATCATGACTAACATCTTTTTGCTCGATAACTTCGATTCATTTACCTACAACCTTGTCGACCAGTTCCGCTCCCTCGGCTATCCGGTGCGGATCTACCGCAACAGCCTGCCGGCCAGCCGCATCATGAGCGAGATCGCCGCCTGCGAAGGGGACGCCGTGCTGGTGCTCTCGCCGGGCCCGGGTGCCCCCCACGAAGCGGGTTGCCTGATTGATCTGATCAAACTGGCCCGTGGTCAGGTGCCCATCTTGGGCATCTGTCTCGGCCATCAGGCTCTGTGCGAAGCCTACGGCGGCACCGTCGGTGCGGCAGGCGAAATTGTCCACGGCAAGCGTTCTCTGATTGAGCACAACGGCCACGGCGCCTTCGCCGGTCTGCCGAGCCCGCTGCCGGTGGCCCGCTACCACTCGCTGGTCGCCACCTATGTACCGGAAGAGCTGACGGTGATTGCCCACTATCAGGGGATGCCCATGGCCATCGAACAGCAGGATGAGCGGGTGCTGGGCTTCCAGTTCCACCCGGAATCCATCATGACCTCGGAAGGGGCCCGTCTGCTGACTCAGGCGCTCGCCCATATCACCCGTCCAGAAAGCAGCGTGCGTTAAGGTAAGGAGACCAACATGCATCAACATCTCAACACCCTCTATCAGGGTCAGTCTCTGAGCCGTGAAAGTACCCGCGACGCCTTCGGTCAGGTGGTACGTGGCGAAGTGGATCCCATCGTGCTCGCAAGCCTGCTGACTGCCCTCAAGATCAAGGGAGAGACCCCGGAGGAGATCGCCGGCGCCGCCGAGGCGCTGCTGGCAGAAGCACGCGACTTCCCGCGTCCGGACTATGCCTTCTGCGACATCGTTGGCACCGGTGGCGATGGCCTCAACACCATCAACGTCTCCACCACCTCGGCGCTGGTCGCCGCCGCCTGCGGCCTGAAAGTGGCCAAGCACGGCAACCGCTCGGTTTCGAGCAAGTCGGGTTCGAGCGATCTGCTGGACAAAATGGGCATCAAGCTCGACATGAGCCCGGCGCAGGCGCGCCGCTGCCTGGACGAGCTCGGCATCTGCTTCCTGTTCGCCCCCCAGTACCATGCAGGGGTGCGCCACGCCATGCCGGTGCGCCAAGCCCTCAAGACCCGCACCCTGTTCAATGTGCTGGGGCCGCTTATCAACCCCGCTCGCCCCACCTATCAGCTGATGGGGGTCTATGCCCCCGAGCTGGTGCGCCCCATCGCAGAAACCCTGCTGGCACTGGGGCTGAAAACC
>Ga0247725_1000743_pt1 | contig 20551 bp, 18 predicted proteins | sample OKSTACKMCFT3sol_FD_183021 | JGI IMG/M metagenome (GOLD analysis project Ga0247725, IMG submission 183021) | Subsurface sediment microbial communities from gas well in Oklahoma, United States - OK STACK MC-FT3-sol | ecosystem: Environmental > Terrestrial > Deep subsurface > Rock core/Sediment...
GGGTCAATCCGTCATAAGGTCATCGCGCCGCGCGGCGAGCCGGCGGCGTGAAGGCGCGGTTTATGATCGAAGGCGGGCGGGGAGTCAATGTTCCGGCGGCGCCGCCGCGCCCTGCAACCGCTCACGCAAGGCTCGTGATCTCCGCTTGCGCCGACTTTCGCCCCGACGCCAAATTATCCAGAACGTCAGATAGCCGGCCAAAACGATGAAGGGGAGTAGCAGCATCGCCGGCTCGAACACCGCCTGCCGGTGAAATCGGACCGGGAACGACAGGCCCAAGGCGTCCGCGAGCACCACCGCCCAACCGGCCAGGAAAATCAGCCCCGCCGAGCGCCATGGCGTCAGCGGGTTGACGACATCATCGCGGCGGTCGAGGCGCTCTTGGACCATGGCTCCAGCCTAGACCATGGTCCAAGCTCGTCAACTCAAGGTCGAACAAGCGGATTGCGCACTCGGATGCGGCCGCCCCGCTCCACGCCGAACGTCTCCAGCGGATAGCGCAGCTCGACGCCGTCGGCGATCAGGGCCCGGCACATGTCCGGGCGTTTGCGGGTGAAGGTGAAGGCGGTCAGGCCGTCACGACGCTGGCTCTCGACCGAGAAGTCGTCGGACCGCGTGCAGCCGTTGGACGAAACGCGGATAACGAGGTCGTCGCGCTCCACCCGAACCGCCTGCAGCGGCTCGAGACCGTCCGAAACGCCCCGGGTCACCGTGACGTCGTGGTGGCCCTCGTCAGCATCGATAATGACACACGCCGAGGTGCTCAGGCCCAGGGCGATCACGGCGGCGAGCGGTGCGAGTTTCATGGATTTCCCCTCCAGTCAGCTTGACCGTGAGAAGGCCGTTCACCGCCTGAACCCAGGATGAATTACGAAAGAGTCACGAGCCGCGCGGCGTGGACCCGAAAAGCCGCCCGGCCTAAACCTGCGACATGACCCTGGAGCAACTCCGCATCTTCGTCGCCGTGGCCGAGCGGCAGCATATCACCCAGGCGGCGCGCGAGCTGAACCTCACCCAATCGGCGGTGTCGAGCGCGGTGGCGGCGCTGGAGAACCGGCACGGCGTCTCGCTGTTCGACCGGGTCGGACGCAGCATCGTCCTGAACCCCGCCGGCCAGGCCTTCCTGTCCGAGGCCAAGGCGGTGCTGGCGCGGGCGGAGGCCGCCGAGGCCGCGCTCACGAACCTGGGCGACCTCTCCCGCGGGCGACTGGCGATCCAGGCCAGCCAGACGATCGCCAGCTATTGGCTCCCAGCGCGCTTGGCCGCTTTCCGGCGCGCCTGGCCCGGCATCGTCCTGGACGTCACCATCGGCAACACCCGCCAGGTCGCCGAGGCCGTCGCCGAGGGCCTGGCGGAGCTCGGCTTCGTCGAGGGAACGGTCGACAACCCCGCGTTGGAGGTGAGCGTCGTCGATCAGGATCAGCCAGTGATCCTCGTCTCGCCAGAGCACCCTTGGGCGACGTCAACCCCTCGCGCCGCCGATCTCGCGGAAACCGAATGGGTGCTGCGCGAACCCGGCTCGGGGACCCGCGCCGCCTTCGACCTGCTATTGGGGCGGACCGGCGTCGATCCGGCCGCGGCCCCCGTCGCCATAACCCTGCCCGATAACGAATCCGTGCGCGGCGCCATCGAGTCCGGCATGGGCGCCGGCGTCTTGTCCCGCAGCGTCGTGGCGGCCAGCCTCTCGACCGGAACGCTCGTCGAGGTTCCCTTCGACCTGCCGCCCCGCGCCTATTGGCTGGTGCGCCATAGGGACCGATGGCGCGGCAAGGCGGGCGAAGCGTTCATCGCCACGCTGAAAACGTTCGATTGCATCGAACGGAATGACAAAAATAACGCGTTAGACTGAACGATTTCTGCGGCGCATGGAACGCTCGAAAGGATCGTTCCATGACCACATTGCGTCCGCTCCGCTTGAGCCTTCGACAGGATATCGTGCGCCAGTTCACGCCGAACTGGTTCGCGGTCACCATGGGCACCGGGGTCCTGGCCCTGGCCCTGGCCCAGACGCCGCTGCGTCCGCTCGGCCAGGCGCTCTGGCTGGTCAACATTCTGCTGTTCTGCGTGTTCAGTGGTCTCTACGCCGCGCGCTGGGCGCTGTTCCCGCGCGAGGCCCGGAGGATCTTCGAACACCCGGTGATGTCGATGTTCTTCGGCTGCGCCCCGATGGGGCTGGCGACGATCGTCAACGGCTTCCTGATCTTCGGTCCGGATCTGGTGGGCCCGCCCGCGATCGCGATCGCCGAGACCCTCTGGCGTATCGACGTCCTGCTCGCGATCGGCTGCGGCCTGGCCATTCCATTGTTGATGTTCACGCGTCAGGATCACGGCATCGAGCGCATGACGGCCGTCTGGCTTCTGCCGATCGTGCCGTCCGAGGTGGCCGCGGCCAGCGGCGGCCTGCTGATCCCGCACCTCGTCGATCCGGCCGTCAGGCTGGACGTGCTGATCACCAGCTATGTTCTCTGGGCTCTCTCGGTTCCTTTGGCGCTCAGCATCCTGACCGTGCTGGTGCTGCGGATGGCGCTGCACAAGCTGCCGGAAGCCGGCATGGCCGCGACCAGCTGGCTGGCGCTTGGCCCGATCGGCACCGGCGCCCTGGCCCTGCTGGTCCTGGGCGAGGCCGCGCCGGCGGTTCTGGGCCATAATGGCATGGCCGCCTATGCCGACGTCTTCCGCGGCGCCAGCCTGCTGGCCGGGCTTCTGCTGTGGGGTTACGGCCTGTGGTGGCTGATGATGGCGGCGTTGATCACGGTCCGCCAGCTGCGCGTTGGCCTGCCCTTCAATCTGGGTTGGTGGGGCTACACCTTCCCGTTAGGCGTCTTTACCCTGGCCACGCTGAAGCTGGCCCGCCTCTTGCCCATCCCCGCCCTGACGGCGGCGGGTCAGTCCCTGATCGCGATGCTGGCCGTCGTCTGGACCATCGTCGCCATACGCACGATCCGCGGCGCCTGGAGCGGCGCCCTATTCCACGCGCCCTGTCTGACCGCGGACAGGGCCGTCGCCGTCACTCGCGCCTAGAGCCGAGCGGCATGAAAGGCCAAGTGGTCTCCGATGAACGTCGTGATGAAAAAGTAGCTGTGGTCGTAACCTTCCTGGCGACGAACCGTGACCTTGCGGCCAGTCTTGGCGGCGGCGGCTTCGAGCAGCTCGGGCTTCAGCTGGCTTTCCAGGAAATTGTCGGCGAGGCCCTGGTCGATCAGGATCTCGTCGAACTCAGAGCCCCTCCCGTCTTCGATCAGGGCGCAGGCGTCGTGGGGACGCCAGGCGGCGCGGTCGGGACCAAGATAGGCCGTCAGCGCCTTGTCGCCCCACGGACAGTTCAGCGGCGAGACGATCGGCGCGAAGGCGCTGACCGACTTGAAGAGCTCGGGATGCTTCAGCGCGATGGTCAGGGCGCCGTGGCCGCCCATCGAGTGGCCGAAGATCCCCTTGCGCGCGCCATTCAGCGGGAACGCGCCCTCGACCGCCGCCAAGAGGTCGCCGGTGACGTAGAAATGCATCATGAAGTGCGGCGCCCACGGAGCTTGGGTGGCGTCGACATAGAAGCCCGCGCCCTGCCCCAGGTCGTAGGCCGGATCGTCGGCGACGCCCTCGCCACGCGGCGAGGTGTCGGGAGCGACGATCGCGATCCCGTGTTTCGCGGCGTGTTCGTAGACGCCCGACTTCACCGTGAAATTGTCCTCGGTGCAGGTCAGCCCCGATAGCCAGACGAGATAGGGGAACGGCCCTTCGCCATCAGGTGTCCACACGGTGAACTTCATCGGCGTGCCGGTGCTGGTGCTGTCATGCTTGCAGTAGCGGAGGGTTCCGCCGTGGACGCGGTGGGTGCTCAAGACTTCTACGGTCATCACCAATCTCCTCCCCTCCCCCTTGCGGGGAGGGGCTGGGGTGGGGGTGTCAGCGCCGCCATCGCCGAGCCGACACCCCCAATCCGACCGCTTCGCGGCCACCTTTCCCCGCAAGGGGGAAAGGAACTGAGGGTCTAGAACGTCACCACGGTCCGGATGCTCTCGCCGGCGTGCATGAGATCAAACGCCTTGTTGATCTCTTCCAGCGGCAGAACGTGGGTGATCATCGGGTCGATCTGGATCTTCCCGTCCATGTACCAGTCGACGATCTTGGGCGTGTCGGTGCGGCCCCGCGCGCCGCCGAAGGCCGTGCCGCGCCAGACGCGGCCGGTGACCAGCTGGAACGGGCGGGTGGAGATTTCCTTGCCCGCCTCGGCCACGCCGATGATGATGCTCTCGCCCCAGCCGCGGTGACAGGCTTCCAGCGCCGTGCGCATGACGCCGGTGTTGCCGGTGGCGTCGAAGGTGTAGTCCGCGCCGCCGTCCGTCAGGGCGACTAGGTGCGCGACGAGATCGCCTTGCACGTCGTTCGGGTTGACGAAGTGGGTCATGCCGAACTTGCGGCCCCATTCCTCACGCGCCGGATTGAGATCGACGCCGACGATCATGTTGGCGCCGACCAGCTTCAGCCCCTGGATGACGTTCAGGCCGATGCCGCCCAGGCCGAAGACGATGCAGTTGGCGCCCGGCTCGACCTTGGCGGTGTTGGTCACCGCGCCGACGCCGGTCGTCACGCCGCAGCCGCAGTAGCAAGCGGTCTTGAACGGCGCGTCGCGGCGGATCTTGGCCACGGCGATCTCGGGCAGGACCGTGTAGTTCGAGAAGGTCGAGCAGCCCATGTAGTGGTAGATCGGCTGGCCCTTGTACGAGAAGCGGCTGGTGCCGTCGGGCATCAGGCCCTTGCCTTGGGTCGCGCGGATCGCCGTGCACAGGTTGGTCTTGCCCGACAGGCAGCTTTTGCACTGGCGGCACTCGGGCGTGTAGAGCGGGATCACGTGGTCGCCGACGGCCACGCTGGTCACGCCCGCGCCGACCTCGACCACCACGCCCGCGCCCTCGTGGCCCAGGATCGAGGGGAAGATGCCCTCGCTGTCGAAGCCGTCCAGCGTATAGGCGTCGGTGTGACAGACGCCCGTCGCCTTGATCTCGATCATCACCTCGCCGGCCTTGGGCCCTTCGAGATCGACCTCGACGATCTCCAGCGGCTTCTTGGCTTCGAAGGCGACGGCGGCGCGGGTCTTCATCGATGGATCTCCTCAGGAACGAGTCGGCGCGACTTTGCCGCCGCGGGCCGTCCGGGTCGAGCCCCGATCAGGCCTTGACGATGGGCGGCAGGCGATAGCGGCCGTCCAGCAGCTCGGCGCGAGGCAGATAGACGCGAAGGTACATGGCGAACGGACCGGCCTTCGGGGCCGGCAGCCAGTTGGCCGAGCGCTCGCCGCCGGGGTCGGTTCGGCCGATCCAGATGTCCAGGCCGCCATCCGCATTGCGCTTCAGGCCAGCCGTACGGTCGCCGATCGTGTAACGGTTCAGCGGATTGCCGGCGAAGAAGAACTGGCCGTCGGCCGTGGCCTCGTACATCGACAGCGACCAGAAGCCGTCCAGGGGCAGATGCGCCGGCAGGCTCAGACGATACAGGCCATCGCCCGTGAACAGACCCGCGCCGTCGTCTCCGGCCGCCTTCATGTACATCGCCTCGGCCACCGGCAGCGCGCCCAGGCCCTGCAGGGCGACGATGGCGCGATAGAGATAGTCCTGGCCGTAGTCGCCCAGGTTGGGGCGCGGATAGGCCCAGCCGGCGGTGAAGGTCTGCCGCTCCTTGGCGAACATCGTGATCAGCTTGGCCTCATCGACGCCCTCTGCGGCCGTGGCGGCGTCGAAGGGTCCCGCGCCGAGGAAGGCGGCGGTGCGGCGCAGGATGCGGAGATCGGTCGGTGGGGCGGGATCGCTGGCCAACAAGGCGCGGGCGGCCGCGAAATAGGCGTCAGGCGCGGCGTCGCGCGTGGCGTAGTTAGGCGCGGGCGCGGTCGACGGCCCCTTCAGCAGGAAGCCATCCTGCGCCTTGTGCGCGGCGGCCAGGTCCTCGCCGCCATCCGTGACCACGCGCAGCAGCAGCCAGGCGTGCGGCGTGGCGATCCGGACGGGATTGGGGCCCGTCGAAGCCTGCCCCGGTCCGACCAGGGTGAAGGTTCCGCCCTCCCCGCCGATCGTGCGCGTCCCCAGCACCACGTTGTTGTTGGTGAACATGTCCATCACCGCGGCCGAGTAGTAGCGCTGGCCCATGGGCGGGATGGTCAGGGTCGCCGGGCCCTTCGTCAGGTCCAGGAAGGCGTAGGAATAGAGGGTGTCGTTGTTGGGCGTCGTCACGCGACGCGACGTATGGTCCGCCAGGGTGCGCGTGTGGTCCAACTTGTTGATCGCCGCGCCGGGCGTCTTGAGCAACCGCGCGCGCGTGGTCGCCATCTCGATCAGCGGCAGGGCGTAGAGATAGGCGTCGCGCGCCGCCGTCGCGTCCGTCCCTATCGCGTCCGGTGCGGCGGCGCGGGCTTGAACGCCCGGCGCTAAACTCAGCGCGCCGGCCATGGCCAACAGCTTCCGACGGTTCATGGCGCCCCTCCAAACACTTGTTCGGGAGAGTGAACGCGGGAAAGGCGAGCGGCGCAAGGCCGCTCGCCTCCCGTCTACCGCTCCCGGGGAGCCGCCGGGCGCGTATCAGGCGGCGTTGGCGTAGCGCGCGGCGTGCACCGCGGCTTCCAGCGTGATGATGGTGGCGTCGACCCGCTCGTGCGGATCCGAACCAACGACCTTCTTGGCCAGGCTTGGCGACAGCGCCTCGCGCAGATGGCCCAGCGCGCGCGGCGGCGCGACCAGGATGATCTGATCGAAGTGGTGCTTGGCGGACAGGCCTTCCAGCCGCTTGGCCAGATCGGTCAGGAACGCCTTTTCGGCGCGGTCCCGAGCATCGCCCGAGTGGGTGATGTGGCTGGGGGCGGCGTGGTCGTGATGCTCCTTCACATCGGCCAGCCATTCGGGGCGGTCATGCAGCGGACCGTCGATACGCGGCTGTTCCAGAAGGCGGGCGCGACGACCGTCGGCCACGACAACGAGGGTGATGGCGTCTGGGTTCATGAACAGGCTCCTAGCTAACCAGTGACGCCAGCTTGCGCCTCGTCGATCCGGCGGCGGATGATCCAGGTCAAATCCGCCGCCCCATCCTGTCCTTAAGGGCGCACTCGCTAAGGAGCCGGCTTTTTGGCCGCCTTCTCCGCCAGTTTCGCCAACACGCGGCCCCGTCCCTTGCTGAGCGCCGTGATCACGCCCCGGAAGGTGCGGACCTCCTGGTCGGTCAGGCGGGCGCGGGCCAGAGGGACGCGCAGGTTGCGGACCATCGACGGCTTCTTCTCCGGCGGATGGTAGAAGCCGGCCTTCTCCAGCTCGTCCTCGAGATGCTCATAGAGGCCCAGCATGGCGGCCTGGTCGGCGGGCTCCTCGACGTTCAGCTCGAACTTCTTCCAGGGCCGGTCGTCCTGGGTCATCTTCCATTCATAGGCGTTGATCGACACGGCCTGAGCCAGGTTCAGCGACCGGAAACGCTCGTCGATCGGGATCGAGACGATGGCCTGGCACAGGGCGATGTCGTGGGTCTCCAGCCCGGCGCGCTCGCCGCCGAACAGCAGGCCGACCTGGCGGCCCTGAGCGACTTCCTCGGCCAGATGAGCGGCGCTTTCGCGCGGCGTATAGACCGGAAGGCGCGTCTCGCGCGGGCGGGCCGTGGTGGCGTAGACCAGCTTCAGGTCGGCGATCGCCGCCTCCAGCGTGTCGAACACCTTGGCGTCGTCCAGCGGCCAGCTGGCGCCGGAGGCGCTGGCCCAGGCGCGCTCCTGCGGCCATCCGTCGCGCGGCCGCACCAAGCGCAGGTCGTAAAGGCCGAAATTGGCCATGACCCGCGCGACCGAGCCAATGTTCTCGGCCAGCTGGGGTTCGTTGAGGATCACGCAGGGCGGCGCGGGGCGCGCCGCGGCGGACAGATTTTCGTCGGTCATCCGCACCCTTTGCCGCCGACCGCGCGCCGGATGCAAGGGGTCTTGCAGCCGAACCGCCACGGCCGCGTTTAGCGCGGATGTCGCGCCGCGCCTTCCTGACCGCCCTCGCCGCCCTGCCCATCGTCGCCGCCTGTCGCGAGAAACCGATGCTGGGCCAGGAAAGGCCGGCCATGGATCCAAAGGGCCTTCAGAAGGCCATGGAGCCTGTCGCGGCGCGGGCCGCGCCCGCCCTTCTCGGCGTGGCCGCGGAGGATCTGGGCACGCGCCAGATCTGGGCCTTCAACGGCGATCAAGCTTTCGCGCTGGGCGCGGCGGCGCGCGTTCCGATCCTGGCCGCCGTGATGGCCGAGCGCGAAGCCGGCCGCCTGGACCCGAACGAAACGATCCAGGCGCGCGACGTCGACCTGTCGCCGCCGCCGAGCGCGATCGCCGACGCTTGGCCCGGCCGCGCGGCCTATGCCGTGACGGAACTGGAAGCCTTGGCCCGCGCTGGCGACAACACCGCGCTGGACCTGCTGACGAAGCGGATTGGCGGCCCCGGGGCGGTGAACGGCTGGCTGGGCGTCAAGCAGCTGGGCGGGATTTCGGTCGATCTCTATCGCCGGCAAGCCGAGACTCAGGCCGTTGGACTGGCCTCGTTCCGCGCCGATTGGAGGGGGCGGACGGCCTGGCGCCGGGCGCTGGCGAGCGTTCCGGCCGAAACGCGCGCCGCGGCCGCACGCCGACGCGCCGCCGAGCCGCGCGATACGACGACGCCGGTTGGCATGGTTCGCCTGCTGGAAGCGTTCAACACGCGCGAAGCCTTCGCGAGCGCCGATCCCCGCCCGCTGCTGGGAAATGATCCCGGCTACCTGGCCGCCGCCCTGCCGAAAGACGCCAAGATCTGGCAGGCCGCCGGCTCGGCGCGCCAAGACCTTGGCCTTACGCCGGAGAGCCACGCCGTCGCCCTGATCGAGCTGAAGGATGGCCGCCGCGTCGCGCTCGCGGTCTTCCTGTCCGGCTCGACCGCTGACGCCGCGACGCGCGAGGCGCTCGTCGCCGAGGCGGGCCGGACAGTGCTGAAGTCCTTCTAGCCTCTTCGCGCGAGCGCCAGCGCCTCGACCAGCTGCACCGGATGGAGGGGCTTGGCCAGATGCAGGTCGGCGCCGGCGGCCTGGGCGGCGGCGATATGCTCCTCCATGGCGTTGGCGGTCAGCATGATGACCAGCATCGGCCGCGCGCCGACGGCGGCTTCGCGGGCGCGGATGGCGCGGGTGGCCGACAGGCCGTCCATCACCGGCATCTGCATGTCCATCAGCACCGCGTCGAACGCCTTCTCGTCCAGCGCGGCGAGCGCCGCCTCGCCGTCGGAGACCAGGGTCAGGTCTACGCCGAAGGGCTGCAGCACGATCTCGACGACCTTGCGATTGGTCGGGTGGTCCTCCGCGACCAACACGCGCAGCCCTTCCAGCGAGACCGTTTCGCCGGCCTCTTCCTCGGTCTCCGTCGGAAGCGCCTCGCAGCGCGTCAGCGGCAGGACGACCTCGAAGCGCGCCCCCGCCCCCGGCTCGCCGTCGGCGCTGATCCGTCCGCCCATCTTCTCGGTCAGAGCGGCGCAGATCGACAGGCCAAGGCCCGTGCCGCCATACTGGCGGGTGATCGACTGGTCGGCCTGGACGAAGCGCTTGAACAGACGCGCGCGCACCGCCGCGTCGAAGCCGACACCGGTGTCTCGGACAACGAAGCGCACGCCGCCCTCCACTTGATCGACGTCCAGCGCCACCTCGCCCGCGTCGGTGAATTTGACGGCGTTGGCCAGCAGGTTCGAGAGGATCTGGCTGATGCGCCCCGCATCGCCCTCGTAGGTTCCGGCCGTGTCGGGCGCGACGGACCAACGGAAGGTCAGGGCCTTGGCCTGGGCGGCGGCGGCGTGCAGCTCGGCCATGCCCCGGACCAGGCGCGTCAGGTCGAACGGCTCGGGCGTCAGCTGGAACTCGCCGGCCTCGATCTTCGAGACATCCAGGATGTCGCTGAGCACCTGCTCCAGCAACCGCCCGGAAGACGAGACCAGCGCCGCCAACTCCCGGCGAACGCTTGAATCCTGCTCCTCGGCCAGGCGGTCGCCGATGGCGATGACGCCGTTCAGCGGCGTGCGCAGCTCATGGCTCATATTGGCCAGGAAGACCGACTTGGCCTGGTTGGCGCGCTCCAGCTCGGCCGTGCGCTCGGCGACCCGCTCCTCGAGCGACCTCAGAAGCTCCTCGTTGCGCTCCCGCTGCCCGCGCAGCGAGCGGGCCAGAGCGCCGATCTCGTCCTCGCGCGCCTCGATCGGCGCAGCCGCCTCCGGCTCGCCCAGCCGCTGGGCCTTGGCTAGGTCATGCAACGGCGCGACCACCATCTGGTCGGTCAGGCGATAAAGCAGCAGGATCTGCGCCAGCACGCCCAGGAAGCCGAACAACAGCACCCAGGAGGCGGTCTTCAGCGACGACCAGACGAGATCCCCCGACGGGAAGGTCATCAGGAACCACCAGCCCGGCTCGACCATGCGGCCATAAGCCACCAGCCGGTCGCCTCGCGGCGACAGCACCGCGCCCACATTGCGGTTCTGCGCCCGGATCGTCTGGACCAGGCGCTTGAGATCGCTATCCGCCTCGAAGCGGCGCAGGGAGAACGCGTCGACCGCGCCCTTGCGGGAAAGCTCCTGGGCGGTGATCAGCTGGCCATTATCGGCGACGATCATGTTGCGACCGCCCGGCAGAGCGTCGCCGACCGCCCGCAGCAGGTATGAGTCCAGCGAGATGCTCGCCCCGAAGGCGCCGACGAACCGGTTTTTCAGATAGAAGGGCGTCAGGCAGGCGACCGTCAGCCGGCGCCCCGTCGGGTCGGAGATCAGCCGCCGCAGCTTGGTGCACTTCATCGTCCGTTCGGGATTGTTCTCCGGCAGGGTCAGGAGGGTCATTTCCTCGCCGGCGACGCTGAGGTCCGGCGGCGCGTCCCGCCGGTAGAACCGCAGCTTGTCGGCCCGATGCGGCCCGAACATCACAAGACGCGAGTCCGGCGTGAAGAAGTAGAAGTTGTCGTAGTGGCGCAGCTGCGCCTCGCCCGTCGCGGCCACCACGTCGAGGGCGGAGACGAACAGCGCCTTATCGGCCGCCGTCAGGGCGGCGGCGTTGGGCAGGTACGCTCCTATGCCATAGATGTACCGCTCGCCGATCCGCGCCCCGTCGAACAGGCCGGGCGCCGAGCGGCGGGTGCCGTCGCCATGGTCAGGAAACAGCGCGTTGAACCTGGCCAGGTCTTGCGCAGGGTCGTCCTTCTCCAGGCGGCGCGTCAGCGCCTTAGCCGCGGCGTCGTGAACCTTCACCAGGTCGGAGAACAGCCGATCCTCGGTCTTGACCCGTTCGCCGACATAGGCGGCCAGATGGCGGGTCTGGGTGTCGGCGGCGCTTTCGCGCACAAAGAAGAAGGCTGCTGCGGTCGCGACTCCCGTCACCGCGATCGACAGCATGGCGACCATGGTCAGCAGACGACGCGCCAGGGGCCGCGTGACCTGAGCATTCGTGGCTGGATTGCCGTTCACCGCGCCCCCGCGCCGGTCGCTTCTGCGGACCGGCTTCACTATGGAATTTCAACCGCTCGCCCTAAAACGCTCTCGCACTCGATTTCCGTCCCGCGCCCCCGCCGACGGAAACTCCAAAACAACGAACTCCAGGATCGAACTTGAGCCTGCTCTTAAACCGATCCGCTTTTCCCTCGCCACGCAACAGTCTATAGCCACCCGGTCCGCGCCGCGTCCTGGCCCTGTGCGCCAGGCCGCTCCGGGCGCGCCACCGCCAGAGGAACTGCCCCGCTATGGCCAAGATCAAAGTCGCCAACCCCGTCGTCGACATGGACGGGGACGAAATGACCCGGATCATCTGGAAGCTCATCAAGGATAAGCTGATCTTCCCGTACCTGGACCTGGAACTGGATTACTACGACCTTTCGGTTGAAAATCGCGACGCCACCGACGACCAGGTGACGATCGACGCCGCCAACGCCACCAAGAAGCACGGCGTCGCCGTCAAGTGCGCCACCATCACGCCGGACGAAGCCCGCGTGAAGGAATTCAATCTCAAGAAGATGTGGAAGTCGCCGAATGGCACGATCCGCAACATCCTGGGCGGCGTGATCTTCCGCGAACCGATCATCTGCCAGAACGTGCCGCGCCTGGTGCCGGGCTGGACCCAGCCGATCATCGTCGGCCGTCACGCGTTCGGCGACCAATACCGCGCCACCGACTTCCTGTTCCCCGGCAAGGGCACGCTGACGATCAAGTTCGTCGGCGAGGACGGCCAGACCATCGAGCACGAAGTGTACAAGGCCCCCGGCTCGGGCGTCGCCATGGCGATGTACAATCTCGACGAGTCGATCCGCGAGTTCGCTCACGCCTCGTTCGCCTACGGCCTGAACCGCAAGTACCCGGTCTACCTGTCGACCAAGAACACGATCCTGAAAGCCTACGACGGCCGCTTCAAGGACATCTTCCAGGAAGTCTACGACGCGCACTACGCCGAGCAGTTCAAGGCCCTGGGCATCCACTACGAGCACCGCCTGATCGACGACATGGTCGCCTCGGCGCTGAAGTGGTCGGGCGGCTATGTCTGGGCCTGTAAGAACTACGACGGCGACGTGCAGTCGGACATCGTCGCCCAGGGCTTCGGCTCGCTGGGCCTGATGACCTCGGTGCTGATGACGCCGGACGGCAAGACGGTGGAAGCCGAGGCCGCCCACGGCACCGTCACCCGTCACTACCGCCAGCATCAGAAGGGCGAAAGCACCTCGACCAACTCGATCGCCTCGATCTTCGCCTGGACGCGTGGCCTGGCCCACCGCGCCAAGCTGGACGATAACAAGGCCCTGGCCGACTTCGCCGCCACGCTCGAGCGCGTCTGCATCGAGACCGTCGAGAGCGGCTACATGACCAAGGACCTGGCCCTGCTGGTCGGTGACAAGCAAGGCTGGCTGACCACCGAAGGCTTCCTCGACAAGATCGACGAGAACCTGAAGAAGGCCATGGCCGCGTAAGGCCTTAGACAAACGATAAGACAAGAGCGCCCCCGAGCTCCTCGGGGGCGTTTTTCGTTGTGGACGGCCAGCGGCGAAGGCTGGTCTAAGCGCTCGTGACCTTCCGGAGGCCTCATGACCCTGCAGAAGCGGATCTGGGATCTGATCGTGCTGGCGATCTTCATGTTCGCCGCCGCGTTCGTCTCCGCGCCCTGGTTCGCATTCCGGGCGCTGAAGGCGGCCGCGCAATACGAGGATGTGCAGGCGATCAGCGAGCTGGTTGATTTCCCCGCCGTCCGAAGCGGCCTCACGGCCCAGCTCGTCGTCGACGCGCCGGCGGCCAAGCCGGAAGCCCCTTCGATCTGGCGCGACCCGATGGGGGTCTTCAAGAAGGCCGTGGAGCCGGTCGCGCCGCCCGAGCCCAAGGTGGATCGCTATCTGACGGTGTCGGGCTTCAACGCCCTGACGCGCGGCTACGCCCCAGGCGTCCCGCCGCTCGAGCCTTCCTCCGGCGACGCGCTCAAGCAGGCCATCAAGGGCCCTCACCCGACGATCGCCTATTGGGACCCGAACCGCGTCCGCATCGTGGTCAAGCGGCCCGGCGCGCACGGCAAGGCGACCGTCTTCACCTTCGAGCGCCGGGCGCTGTTCACCTGGCGGCTGGTCCATATCCGCCTGCCGGCCGACGAGCGACAGGCCTGAGGTTCCGATCTTGATCGCTATCGTCGCCGACGTTCTCGCCCGGGTCTGGCCGTTCTTCCTGCTGGTCGGAGCCGGACTGGTCCTGACCCGCCTGCGCCTCCTGGACGGCGCACAGGCGCGCGGGCTGTCGAGCTATGTCTACTGGATCGGCTTCCCGGCCCTGCTGATCCACTCGCTATCGCGTATGGGCCGTCCAGGGCCCGAGCTGACGGCGGGCCTGGCGGCCTACGCGACGGCAGGCCTCGCCGTCATGACCGCGGTCGTCATCCTGGGCCGAGTGTTGGGCTGGACCAAGGCCGAACAGTCCGGCGCGGGGATCGCCAGCGGCGTCGGCAACAGCGCCTTCCTGGCCCTGCCCATCACCGCCGCCGTCATGGGCGCGGAGACCGCGCGCGTCGTGGCGGGCGTGGTCGCGATCGACTTCGTGATCCTGTCCGCCGCCGGGGTCGGCCTCCTCAGTTGGGCGGCGGGACGGTCGGTGTGGCGGTCAATCGCTCAGGCGTTCCGTAATCCCATCGTGGCCGCCGCCGTACTCGGCGTGGCGCTGGCTCTGTCAGACCTAGGTCTGCCCGCCCCGCTGGATCGCGCGATCGGCATGGCCGCCCTTTCAGGCAGTCCCGTGGGCCTCGTGGCTCTCGGCGCCGCCTTGGGCCTTCACGACGTAGATGGCGAGCCCACCCCTGACTTGCGCCCGATCCTGACGAGCGCCTTGGCCAAGCTTGCGATCTTTCCGCTGCTGGTCTGGCTCGCTGTCGGCCTGACCCCCGCGCCTGAGGCGTTTCGAGCTGGAGCGACGCTTCTGGCCGCCGCGCCGACCGCGGTGAACGTCTTCATACAGACCCGAACCTATGGCGTCTGGCCAAGAGGCGCGGCGCGGACGGTGGCCGCCACGACGGCGCTCTCGGCGATCACCTTGGCCCTGGCCGCCTTGCTGGTCGCCCCGCGCAGCTGAGCGGTCAAGTCTCCTCCCCCCGGTCCAAGATTGGCCGGATCCGCAAGCGTCCCGGCTTTCGCGGGAAGCGCGTCGATCGCGTCAGGCCCGGGGAGAACGTCGCGGTGAAGGCCGCTAAGGCGTCCAGGCGGCTTCTGATCTTGGCCAGGGCCGGCGCCCTCACGTCCTTGTAGTCGCCCGCTTTGTTCTTGTAGCTCGAGAACCAAGGCCCGAGGACCCGCCATTCGGCGTCGAATTCGCGCATCAGCCGCTCCAGGGCCGGATAGGCCACAAGGGTGCGCGCATAGCGATGCCGATCGAAGTCGAACGACTTCATCAGTTCGCCCGCCTCGCGTCCGTATCCCATCAATCGCCGCGAACGTTCGATCGGCATGTTCAGGTTCAGCCCGCCCTCGTTGGCGTCCAGCTGGACGCGGACGACGCGCGAACGCTGGCCAGGCATGGTGCTCTGCAGCTCGTCCTGCCAGTCCTTGGCCGCCCCCAGAATGGAGCCGGCGAAGGCGCCGAGCGAGGCGATGTCCTTGATCGGCGAGAACGCGCCTTGGCTGGTGTTGGCGGGCATCCGCACCCTCGGCGCCTCTCCGGCGTCAGCAGGCCGTTTATCCAAGCTGAGCGCGAAGGTGGGCCTCAGCGGCAGCAGGCTGTCGAAGAAGTGGATCGGAAAGTTCGAGGTGATCCCGCCATCGGAGAACAGCAGCCGCCGCCAGGAGGTCGACGCGCCCTCGACGCCCTCGGCCACCAGGCTTCTGTCGAGCATATGCAGGGGCACGGCGCGGAACAGGATCGGGAAACTGAGGCTCATGCGCACCCCGACGAGCACCGGGAGGTCGTCGGCCCCAGGAAGGCGGCGGCGACCGCCTCCAGGCTCCGCCCCGATCGTGACGCCAGCCATGTGCTCGACGATCGCGGCCGGGAACAGCCGGCTCCATTCGTCAGGCTGGTAGAATAGGTCCAGATCGAAATTCGGCAGCACGTGCGGACGGCCGATCGACAGGTTGGTGGTCATCATCTTCAGATCGATCGCCACCTCGCCAGCCTTGAGCTGCGCCGCCTTCAGACCAACCTTGCGCAGGTCACCGAACGTCAAGGGCGGGTGCTCGCCGGGACCGAAGGCGATGAACTGCAGCGACTGATGCAGCCATTCCGTCAGGACCGGGGCTGTCTGGCCTGGATCGGCGAGGCCGCTGCACAGGCCAAAGTCGGCCTTGGGCAAGTCGCGCGCGACACGGCGGACCAGCCATAGGACCAAGCTGAGGACGGCGCCGACGACGGCGCTGGCGCACAGACCGACCAAGGCGAGAGCCACCGTCGCCCAACCAGGCTGCGACAGAAGCGGGACCAAGGCGAGAAGCGCATAGAGCAGCGCGCCCGCTGCTGCGCCCTGCGCCAGCGGTCGCCAAAGCGCCCCCGCCACCCCCAGCGCCTTTGCGACCGGCCTGGCGTCTCCGACGAGGGCCAAGGCCGCGGCGAACAGGGGTTTGAACACGCCATTGGCCTGAAACAGGCCGCCGAGACGCTCGGGGATCTCGTCGCAACGGCTCTTGAAGCGCGCGAAGCCTTCGGTGTCGCCGCGCTGGCGCGCGAACTCGGCGGCCGCCGCGAAAGCCGCTGCAATGGCGCCTGCTGAGGCGCCGCCGATGGACCGGAAGCGATAGCTCTCCGCCAGCGCCAGCACGGCGTAAGGATAAACGACTCCCGACGTCACCCCGCCCTTCATGACGAGGTCGCACTCCTTCAGCGCGGACGGCGCCGCGTCGACTTGCTGGGTCATGATCCATCCTCCGGCCGCCAAGCATTGGGCGCCGGAGAAGGTGATCCCGCAAGGGTTGTTTTCTGCAGAAAGACGCCTTGGGGATGTTGGCGCCGTAGAATGCTGCCGGGTCACGACCAACGCGCCAAGGGAAGGGCGACTGCTGACGCGATTGGTCAGCGGGTCGACCTAGCCTCCGATCAGGAGGATGTCACATGATCAACTACATCACGATCGGCGCGAGCGACAGCGACCGCGCTCAAGCCTTCTACGATGCGGTGCTCGGCGCGCTCGGGCACAGCCGCCTGTGGCGACAAGAAGATTGGATCGGCTACGGCCCGGATCCCGACCACGCGACGATCCTGATCTGCAGCCCAGAGAACGGTCTGCCCGCCCGGGCGGGTAACGGGATCATGGTTGGCCTCACCGCCAGCACCCAAGCCCAGGTCGACGCCTTCCACGCGGCCGCTCTGACGCACGGGGGGTCCTGCGCCGGCCCGCCCGGTCCTCGTCCAAACTACGGCGAAGGCTACTATCTGGCCTATGTCCGCGATCCCGACGGCAACAAGCTGTCCGCGTTCCTGAAAGCCTGAATCCGCCCGTCATACAGAAAAGGGGACGCCTTTGAAGCGCCCCCTTTTGCCTTCTCGTCGATCCCGGCGATCAGCCGGCCAGCGCCGCCTTGACGGCCGCGAGGCCTTCCTGAGCCTTGCTGTCATCCGGCGCGCCGCCTTGGGCGAAGTCGGCCTTGCCGCCGGCGCCCTGCCCGCCCATGGCGATCACGGCGGCCTTGGCGAGGTCGGCGGCGCTGAACTTGCCTGTCAGGTCAGCGGTGACCGCCACCGTGACGGCGGCCTTGCCGTCCGACGTGCCGACCAAAGCGACGACACCCGAGGTCAGCTGCTTCTTGAACTCCTCGGCCACGCCGCGCAGCTCCTTGCCGCCGACGCCGTCCAGGACGCGAGCGATCAGGGCCACGCCATTGACGTCCTCAGGACCCGAGGCCGCGCCGCCGCCGCCCAGGGCCAGCTGCTTCTTGGCCTCGGCCAGTTCCTTCTCCAAGCGCTTGCGGTCGGCGATCAGGGCGTCGACGCGCGAGGCGACCTCGGCGACGGGGGTCTTGAACTGGTCGGCCAGCGCCTTGGCGACGCCCGCCTGGTCCAGCAGGAAGCGGCGGGCCGCCTCGCCGGTCAGGGCCTCGATGCGGCGCACGCCGGCGGCAACGCCCTGCTCGGAAACGATCTTGAACAGGGCGATGTCGCCGGTGCGGGCCACGTGGGTGCCGCCGCACAGCTCGACCGAATAGGCCTTGGCCTCGTCGGTCAGCGACTTGCCCAGCGTGAGCACGCGGACGCTGTCGCCGTACTTCTCGCCGAACAGGGCGACCGCGCCGGCCTCGATGGCTTCCTGCGGGGCCATTTCCTTGGTCTCGGCCGGGACGTTCTGGCGGATGACCGCATTGACCTCGGCCTCGATCTTGTCGAGCTCCTCGGGCGTCAGCGGGCCGCCATGGCTGAAGTCGAAGCGCATGCGCTCGCCGTCGACCATCTGGCCCTTCTGGGCGACGTGCGGACCCAGCACATGGTGCAGGGCGGCGTGCACCAGGTGTGCGGCCGAGTGATTGGAGCGGGTGGTGTGGCGACGCTCGGCGTCGACCGAAACCACGACCTTGTCGCCGACCTTGAGCTCGCCCGACAGCTCGACGCGGTGGACGTGCAGGTCGCCGGCCTGCTTCTGGGTGTCGATCACCTGGTTCTCGCGGCCATTGGCCTCGAGCACGCCCTGGTCGCCGGCCTGGCCGCCGCTTTCGGCGTAGAAGCTGGTGCGGTCCAGCAGGACCTCGACGGTCGTGCCGCCGGTCGCGCTCTGGACCTCGGCGCCATCGACGACGATCGCCTGGACGACGCCGGTCGTCTCGGTGGTCTCGTAACCGACAAAATCCGTGGCGCCGTTCTTTTCCTTGATCGCGAACCAGGCGGCGGCGGCGCCCTGCTGGCCCGAGCCGGCCCAGTTGGCGCGCGCCATTTCGCGCTGCTTTTGCATGGCCGCGTCAAAGCCGTCGGTGTCGACGGTCAGGCCCTTGGCCCGCACCGCGTCCTGGGTCAGGTCCAGCGGGAAGCCGTAGGTGTCGTAGAGCTTGAAGGCGGTCTCGCCGTCCAGCACGCCGCCGGCCGAGAGGTTGGCGGTCGCCTCGTCCAGCAGACCCATGCCGCGGCCCAGGGTGACGCGGAAGCGCTCTTCCTCCTGGCGCAGGGTCTCGACGATCGAGGCCTCGGCCCGGCGCAGCTCCGGATAGGCTTGCCCCATCTCGGCGACCAGGGTCGGGGCCAGGCGGTGCATCAAGGGCTCTTGCGCGCCCAGCAGATAGGCGTGGCGCATGGCCCGGCGCATGATCCGGCGCAGCACGTAGCCGCGACCTTCGTTCGAGGGCGACACGCCGTCGGCCAGCAGGAACGAGGACGAGCGCAGGTGGTCGGCGATGACCCGGTGCGACGGCGCCTGGTCGCCCTCGGCCTTGACGCCGGTCAGCTCGACGCTGGCGGCGATCAGGGCCTTGAAGAGATCGACGTCGTAGTTGTTGTGCACGCCCTGCAGCACGGCCGCGACCCGCTCCAGGCCCATGCCGGTGTCGATCGAGGGCTTGGGAAGCGAGACGCGCTCGCCGCCGGCCAGCTGCTCGAACTGCATGAAGACGAGGTTCCAGATCTCGATAAAACGGTCGCCGTCTTCATCGGGGCTGCCCGGAGGGCCGCCGGCGATCGACGGGCCGTGGTCGTAGAAGATTTCCGAGCACGGGCCGCAGGGGCCAGTGTCGCCCATGGACCAGAAGTTGTCGCTGGTCGGGATGCGGATGATCTTGTCGTCCGACAGGCCGGCGATCTTCTTCCACAGGGCCGCCGCCTCGTCGTCGGTGTGGTAGACCGTGACCAGCAGCTTTTCCTTGGGCAGCTTGAACTCGCCGGTCAGCAGGGTCCAGGCGTGGTGGATCGCCTGCTCCTTGAAATAGTCGCCGAACGAGAAGTTGCCCAGCATCTCGAAGAAGGTGTGGTGGCGGGCGGTGTAGCCGACATTGTCCAGGTCGTTGTGCTTGCCGCCGGCGCGGACGCACTTCTGCGAGCTGGCCGCGCGCGGATAGGCCGGGGTCTCGGCGCCCGTGAACACATTCTTGAACGGCACCATGCCGGCGTTGACGAACAGCAGGGTCGGATCATTCTGCGGCACCAGCGGCGCGGACGGGACCACGGCGTGGTCGGCCTTGCCGAAGTAGTCGAGGAAGGTGCTGCGGATCTCGTTCAAGCTGGGCATGAGCGTCTCAAGTCATAAGCGTCCGGCGAGCGGCCGGGAGTCGCGCGCTGCATAGCGCGGTTTTTAGCGAAGGGGAAACCGACTCCGGAGATGGGGACGTGTTACGGGCGGGCAAAGCCCCTCCTCGCCATCGCAGATCGTCAACGGAGACCTTCGACAAGCGCCGCTGCGAGGTCGGGGCGCGGCAGGATCGGCGGCGTGCTGTCGGGATAGGTCAGCCAGTCGCGCCACAACGAGAACACTCGCAGACGCGTCAGGCTGATCTGGCAATTCAACGCCACGTTCGTGCGGATCGTCCCCTCGCGCCAATAGCTGTAGACGGCCCCGCACTCGGCGTCGCGATAGGTTCGCCAGGCTGTCTGAGCGCGCGCCAGTTCAGACAGGGCTTCATCGGCGGGAGCGCGATGTTCGGCCTTCAGCCTGTCCACCGCCGCGTCGTAATAGCGATCCATCTCCTTATCGAGATCCATGAGCGCCGCGCCCAGGCAGGCGTTGACCTCGATCGTGGTCACGGCGTCAGGGCATCGCGACTGTGGAGCGTTCGCGAGCGCGAGGGCGAATAGAACAGCGGACAAGGAGTCCCCCAGGGTCGGAGGCTGCAGACAGGCCGCCATCCAGGGGCCGGATGGGACGGACGTCAAGGGACCGCGCCCGCCCGCGCGACAAAGGGCGTGCGGAAGATAATGCGCCCCGGGGAGGGCGCGCCCGCCGCGCCGCCTTAGGCGCTGAAGGGTTCCGGGTTCAGCCAGGCTGGCTTGACTCGGTTCACGCCCTTCCCGCGGGCATCACGTCCAAAAGAAATAGGCCGCCTGGCATGGGGTCCAGGCGGCCTGATCGCGGCCGTCGCGGCGGTGGCGCCGCGGGCGTGTTGAAGGCGGGGACCGCCCGTGGCTGATGCGAGGGCCGCGAAACCCTTGAGGGC
>Ga0247725_1000744_pt1 | contig 20547 bp, 18 predicted proteins | sample OKSTACKMCFT3sol_FD_183021 | JGI IMG/M metagenome (GOLD analysis project Ga0247725, IMG submission 183021) | Subsurface sediment microbial communities from gas well in Oklahoma, United States - OK STACK MC-FT3-sol | ecosystem: Environmental > Terrestrial > Deep subsurface > Rock core/Sediment...
TCGGCATTCGCATTGGCTAAACGAATTACCGCGGTGCGGTTATCGCTGGCCTGAGAGACCACTTGCATCGTCAACCCAAGTTGTTGCAGTTGCATGCCAGACTGAGGTTGTAGTGGTGCGCTGTAATCCAAACTATCATCAAAAAGACTGACCGCATCGAGGTTATTGTCCCCAGAGTAAGCTGTTTGTTTTACCATGCTAAAAGCCGCATCACGGATTTGTTCATCGGTAGAAAGAGTGCCAATCATATTCTGGTCAGCATCAATCACACCTATCAAGCTACGGCCGGGATGATCCGATACATTGTTATCGCTGTAACTGGCATTCTCTAGCCATAGCAGTACACCAGGATCAAACCCTTTACTCTTTAAGCCCGCATCGACACCATTATGGCTACGTAATTGAATAAGGTAACGGGATGCGGCGCCAGGGCGAGTACTGGTAATGCGGCTGTAACCCACAAGAGCCGCTTTACCAGCCACCTCAGCATTATCGGCATACCGCTCAGTTACGCCCTGTTTAATGCTGATATTGTCGATAGTAATCCCCGACTCAATTGCCGCCTCATCGGTCACATAGGTAAATTCAATGGTGACACTCTTACCTGCATAGGCTGACAAATCATATTCCAAGGCAACCCAAGCATCGCTGCCCACTGCGGTAGAGATGTCTGATGACTTACCAGTGATAATATGTCGGGCATTGTTAATTGCGTTGATCGACTTAGTGTAATTACCCGCAATCGCCGTACCATTAACCTTAACTTGCATATAGTCATAGTCAGTCTCAATTGCCCAACTCGCCTGCAAAGAGAGTGTGAGTTTTTCGCTGGTGCTAGGCAAGGTTGCGGTAAAACTCATACTGTTTGTCAGCATGTTACCTTGACCAGAGTAGTACTGGTAACTCCCTTGATAAGGTGCTTTAAAGGCAATTTGTGCCGCTGGAAGCGGTATCGATATTTGATTCACGGCATCTTGGTTTATCGCCTGATTAAGCGTGATTTCCATACCCGATTTAGGAATACTGTCTAAACTAATCTCGCGCTCGTTAAGCCACTTTCCTTTATATTTTGTCTGTAAATACGAACGTGCGTAGGGGCTAAAACCACTCGGCTGCGCACCAGGAATAGCCCCTGTCCAACTGCCTCCCGACATTAAAGACCAATAACCGACAGGCGAACCATCTTTGTTAGCGTTGTCTGTAGTGTCGTACTCATCGGGCAGCCCAAGATCATGACCAAATTCATGGGTACAGACCCCAGTCGCTGCATCAATCGGTTGGATAGTGTAACCAAAGAGTTTTTTGCTCGAGCCCGGTAAAGTGTAACCCTGAGTACCTTGATCCACGTAATAACGGTGCGACCAAATAGCGTTGTCCCCTAATTTACCGCCCCCTGTTTCTTCCCCAATACTCGAGTGGAAAATCATCACATGGTCAATAATACCATCGGGCTCGTTTAGATTGCCGTTATCATTTAAATCATATGGATCTTCAATATCATAGGTTGCAAGCTCTGCAGCTGACATATTCGCTACTGCTAGCGATACTGCTTCTTTAACCAGTTCAGTCACGTTAACATCGTTGCCAGTGTCGGCATCATTAGCGCCATAATAATCAGCATTTTGGCTAGCGGTATACCAACCTTTAACGTCACCACTAAAGAAGAAGGTTTTGCCCGAAACGGCTTGGTAATACTGATAGGCCGAATCTAAAGTTTGCCCCTGCGGGCCACTAAAACCAGCCGTAGAGAAGAGTAAATTCTTGTAGTGAGAAGCAGGATAACTCGAGTAATACATGTCGGTATCACTCGCTGTTAAGCCGTTGTTATTATATTTTAAATCTGGAAAATCAATCAGTACGGTTAACACCTTAACCGTTTTAGTCACATCTGCATCCGCTAAAACACGCTGTGCGGGTGCACGCATCACCGCTGATGTTTTGGCTTTTTGCAGGCGTTCATGCTCAGCCTCAATCACCATTCTAGGCTCTTTAGGCTGTGCGAAACTTGCGCGGGCAATAAAGGCTTCAACGGCCGCTTGCTTAACGCTATCGCTGGCATCCTCTGAAACTTCACCCCGCTTAATCAACCAATAGAGGATCCGCTCTTTATTAATGACTCCTGCATCCGCTGGCGTGTGATTGGGCGCAGCAATACTCGCGCCACTCAGCAAGGCCAACATCAATCCAAACGCTGTGATACTCTTTGTACTTCGCATTACCGTCTTCCTTCCGTCACAATCTGCGCTGTTATAGCCAAGCTATTTTTTAAGGCTAGTGCCTATTTGCTCTATGGCAAGTTTGTTTATTGGTTGTCTTCCCTCATCGGAAAGCCAACTTCAATGGGATGTGAAAACATATCAGGACACCAAGAGTGTAACAACTTGATACAGATTGGAAGGTGATGGTTTTTATACTTTTGTCAGCGTTGGTTCAGCAAGCATCCTCAACAGCGATTTTTTGCCATAAAAAAACCGCATTAACGATGTAATGCGGTTTTTGATAACTTGGTGCAATACGCTTACCCAGCAGTTTTCATATAGTTTGATACTCCATCGAGGAACATTTGTACCGATATCATTACCAGCACCATCCCCATCAAACGTTCAACAGCCGTTAACCCTTTTTCACCCAACATACGGGTAAAGAGCTTATAAAACATTAAGATAACCGCACTCGCGCCCCAAGCTGATACGAGAGCAATAGTCCAATCCCCCATACGTGAGCTATCGGTATGCGCTAGCAAAATGAGCGCGGCAAGAATAGATGGCCCCGCCATTAATGGTATCGCCATCGGCACGATAAATGGCTCCTCCCCTGCTGCAAGGCCAACCACACCACCCGGCTGGGGGAAAATCATCCGAATCGCGATCAGAAACAAAATAATCCCACCGGCAATACTGACCGATTCAGATCGCAGATTTAAGAAACTTAAGATGGCTTCGCCGGCATACAAGAAGGCCAACATGATCACTAATGCAAAAATGAGTTCACGAATCAAAACCCTACGACGTTTTTTAGGATCAATATGCCGTAAAATCGACGCGAATATCGGTAAATTACCGAGGGGGTCCATGATAAGAAACAACATTACCGCAGCAGAAAATATATCCATTTAACTTTATCAACGTCTAAGCCAACATGAGCACATATTGTATAACCTTTTCGCGTTACAGATGTGAAAAATTATCTAGAAAATTCCTTAAGATGGATTATGAGTGCCGTTTCATGATCCTCTAGCGGTTTTTTACCTATCATCCATAAGCCATTGAGTCGTTGATTCATTTTTACTACAAGCCGCAGCACAACATCTCGCTTGAGTAAATTGCCTGTAAGTCGCTGCTCATTTAAATTACAACTGGTATACTACAGCGTTTTTTCAGCCAATTTTCGTGGAATCCATGCTCTATCTTCTTGCTAGTTGTCTCGCACTCTTAATCGGGCCACTGTTTTACCGCTACTTTGCATCAGGCAGCGGATTGCAGAAGGGACTTGATGGCTTTATTTTCGTCTCCTTAGGCGGATTAGTGCTGATCCATATTCTACCTGAACTTCTCGAGCATGGCGGCCTGCTGGCCATCGTCTTTGTAGTACTCGGCCTGTGGGGACCCACTGCCAGTGAACGCTTATTCCACCGCTACTCAGAAATTACGCATAATTTTGCCCTTTTTCTTGGCATTAGTGGCTTATTGCTGCACACCATCACAGATGGGAGCGCTATGGTATTAGCCCAAAATGAGGGCAACTCCATTTTGTTAGCCTTGGGCGTTATACTCCATCGTCTCCCTGTTGGTTTTGCTATTTGGTGGATACTAAAACCTCATCTTGGAGCTCGTTGGACGCTGGTTATTTTTGGCGCCATTATGCTATTCACGAGTATTGGCTATTTTGCTAGCGAACAGCTTTTATCGCACATGAGCATAGATAAAACCGTTTATTTACAAGCTTTTGTGACAGGCTCGATTCTGCATGTTGTGTTACATCAGCCACATGGTCAACAGGAAACAGATAAACAAGGCCAGTATGAATATCAGGCGGGTATCGGCAGTTTGCTCGGTATTGGTTTATTAATGATGCTGTTATTGATGGATTCTGGCGGCCACGAACATGCCCATCACGACCACAGTACAGAGCAGCTAACAACATGGCTAATAACCATAGCGCCAGTGCTATTACTCAGTTACTCCGTAGCGGCACTAAGGTTCCAGCTTGGTTTAACACCACAGGACAATAGCCTCGCCCGTCGTTGGTTCCAACGTTTAGCAGGCCCAGAAGCCCTCGTACTGACGGCGCTATTGCTTGGCCCTTGGTTAGCGCTGTTTCAACTCGTAGTCGTCTTGATCATGAGTGCCTATTTAGCCTATGCGCGGGTCGACATTACCGATCCCCATACTAAATTACCAAGCCAAGCCCTGCGTTTTGGTTTCGCCCATTTGGTTGATCGCAGCGCACCTTGGGTGCTCCTCAGCTTAGTATTAGTTAACTTGATTGGTCACCCTTCGGTACCGTTAAGTAACCCTATATTACAGATTACCGTGCTATTGCTGGTATTTTTACCGATGCGCTTCTGCAATTTAGGCGCGGCCGTATTGTCAATCGCCTTAGCCTATAGCGGCTGGAGTCCGCTGGCCATCGTATTGCCTTTGATTGCCGCTCCGGTGTTGAATATCGCTCAGCTAAAACTTATGGGTTGGTCACAACGTGGGATTTTGCTGGCAATTATTGCCATAGCCCTCGTTGCTGCCCTTAAGTTGCCCATGTGGTTCTCGTTGTTCACTCTACCAGAAGCCATTAACCTCACGGCACTGCTGATCTTATCAGCCTTATTTGCAGCCAGCTTACTGCGCCTCGGGCCTCGTAAATTCTTGCGCCGCTTAATGATGTTAAAACCTGTGGCCCACGGCCATAAACACCGCCATGATCATGCGCACGCGCATGCTAAAACAGCCGAAACATCACATGTGCACGGGCATGGCAACTCTCATTCACACGGTCAGACTAGCGGCCACAGTCATCCCCATAGCGATAAGCACCAGCACTAACACTGTTCATTTGCCGACAGACAGGCTAAGTTAACCCCATCTTTGGATAAACTTAGCCTGTTATGTGCATACTTTTCGTCGCCCTTAATACTCACCCCCAGTATCCGCTGATTATTTGTGCGAATCGGGATGAGTTTCACCACAGGCCCACTGCACCTGCACAGTTTTGGCCGCCTGAGCAGAATATGCTCGCGGGCAAAGATTTACAGGCGGGCGGCACTTGGTTTGGGGTGAATAAGCAGGGACAAATTGCCGGAGTCACTAACCTCAGGGTGGCTCAAAAATCCCAAGAGCCGATGCGTAGCCGTGGCGAACTTGTCATTCAGGCATTAAGTTCGGGCTCGCTGATCTGCCCTAACTGGCTTGTGGAACACGCTGAAAATTATCAACCCTTCAATCTCGTGTTTGGCCAAGGGACTCATCTCTACTGTTTTAATAGTCTTAAGCAAGAAACGGTAAAACTCACGGCAGGATTCCATGCAATAAGCAACGGCGCGCTCGATGATATTTGGCCGAAAATGGCTAAAGGTCAGCGCTCGCTCGAGGCCCTTATTCAACAATCGGGACCGCTTGAGCTAGAGTCACTTATACGGTTGATGCAGGATGATTCTCGGCCACAGGATAACGAGCTACCCGACACTGGCGTCGGGCTAGAGTGGGAACGCCGACTCGCGGCGATTTATATTTGCCACCCCGACTATGGCACTCGTTCCACCAGCATTTTGCTACAAAATGCCCAAGGGGAAGTTCAGTTCACTGAGGTGAGATACGATGGCAAGGGACGACGTTTGGGACAACAGGATTTTCACTTCACCCTACCATCCCAATTACCGCAACAGCCCGACTGCTTAGCCGATTTTTAGTATATCAGTCAGAGCTGTGATCCATAGTGATCACCCAACGGTCATCAATTTTTTCCACCAGCAAGGTAAATACGCCTGTCGGGCTATCCTTTTGCCGCTTTAAATCCCAACGACCCACCACCATTGCGGCGTAGTTACTGAGCATTTTGATTTCTTTGATGGTGAACTTCAGCTCGCCTAGTGCCTCTTTATCGGGATAATTTTTCTTATAGGCTGCAAGCGTTTCTTCCCAGCCATAACGAAACTTACCGTTTGAGACGAATCTAAGCTGCTCACTCTGCCAATAACCCTGCATGTAAGCATCAAGGTCACCGCGATTCCACGCATCTTCCTGACCTTTTAACATTTGGGTAATCTCATCAGTTGGCACCGCACTTACCTGCCCAACAAATAGCAGCAAAAGCGCCGCGAGAGACTGCAAAATGGGTTTTCTTATCAATCCTTGTCGCAACATAGTACCGCTCCCTCACAATCAGGTTAGACTGTATTATCAGTATTTCGGCCCAGACTATCTTGTCTAAGTCGATTTATAATTAAAAAAAGCTAATGATATTATTCATTTTTCGACTCTGGGCACCACACTATGTTTACACATTTATGCCGCTGGCTACTCAAGATTTCAGGCTGGCAAATCCAAGGGGAACTCCCCAATCAAGCCAAATACATTGTCATTGTCGCACCACACACCAGTAACTGGGACTTTATTATTGGGGTACTCGCCCGCGGTGCATTGGCTACGCGCATCCACTTCCTTGGTAAGCATCAATTATTTATTCCACCTTGGGGTTGGTTCTTCCGAGCGATTGGTGGTAGCCCAGTTGATAGGCGTAAAAACAATAACTTAGTCGATTCTGCGGTGCAACTGTTTGCCACTCAGTCCGAATACAAACTGGCACTCGCCCCCGAAGGAACGCGTAGCCCTGTTACTCGTTGGAAATGCGGCTTCTACCATATCGCGACCAAAGCGCAGGTCGCTATTGTCCCTGTAGGCTTAGATTTTGCGCGTAAAGCCGTGGTGATCCGTGCACCACTGCAACCCACGGATATAGAGCAAGATATGGCTGAGATTTTATGCTTTTACCGCAGCATTAAGGGACGTCATCCCAAGGTCATCCCTGATTATTCACCCGATAACAAACGCTAATTCTCTCATCTAACACGGAGCAAAACATGCAGACCGAAACTTGGTTACTCTACCTTTTTGCGATTGTTTTGATTGGTATTTCTCCTGGGCCTATTGCAATGTTGTCTATGTCCCACGGTATTCATTTCGGTAAAAAACGCAGCATAGCCACAGGGCTTGGCAGTGTCAGCGCAGCACTGGTATTAATGGTGGCCTCGGCGGCAGGTTTAGGGGCACTGATCAGCGCCTCGGAATACGGCTTTACCATACTCAAGTGGTGTGGTGGCGCCTATCTGGTGTTTTTGGGTATCAAATTATTGCTCACAAAACAGCACGGTCAGCCATTGGAAGTGGCAAAAAAAGAAGGAAATGGTCAGCCTAAACAACTCTTTAAACAGGCATTTTTAGTAGGGATCAGCAATCCTAAAGACTTACTGTTTTTTGCGGCGTTATTTCCACAATTTATCGATTTAACCGCACCACAATTACCGCAATTGGCGATTCTTGCCCTCACTTGGGCGCTGGTCGACTTTAGCTTTGTAATGATCTACGCCTCGATGGCCAATGTGCTGGCACCTAGCCTTAAGGCCAGCAACAAATTGCATTGGTTTGACCGAACCAGCGGCGGCGTATTTCTTACCCTCGCCGCGATTCTCGTCAGTCGAGACTAACCCTCGACCTTCACCGATTTCAGACTGCGGATATCGTTACCCGTCGGCGCTTGGAAGGCCTGCAAACCAAACTCAGGCAACACGGCAAAGATATGGTCGAAGATATCCGCTTGTATCGCCTCATAAAAAGCCCAGCGGGTATCATTGGTAAAGATATAAACCTCAATCGGTAAGCCTTCAGTGGTTGGTGCCAATTGGCGCACCATAAGGGTCATATCCTTATGCACTTTATCGTGGCGTTGCAGGTATTCCTGCAAATAAGCGCGGAAAGTCCCCACGTTGGTCAAATGGCGACCATTGACCATCATATCCAGATCCGACACTTTAGCATTCGACGCTTGGATCTCGCTGATCTTGGCGGGGAAATACTCTTTCAAACAATTGATTTTACTCAGGCGATGTCGATCTTCCTCAGTTAAAAACTTAATACTGTTGATATCGATATTAACCGCGCGTTTGATACGTCGCCCGCCCGATTCGGACATGCCACGCCAGTTACGAAAAGCATCCGAGACGAGTGCATAAGCGGGGATCATGGTGATGGTCTTATCCCAGTTACGTACTTTAACTGTAGTTAAGGACACCTCCTCCACCGCGCCATCGGCGCCGTACTTATCCATTTGGATCCAGTCGCCCTTGCTTACCATGCGGTTGGCTGCGAGCTGAATCCCTGCGACAAAGCCTAAAATCGTGTCGCGGAACACTAACATTACAAAACCCGTCGCTACACCTAAGCCGCTAAGGAAGTACACAGGAGACTGATCGGCGAGCACAGAAAGGGACACGATAAGGCCGACAAAGAATAGGAACAACTTAAACAACTGCACAAAGCTTTTAACCGGTAGTCGGCGGCTGACCAGATTGATGTCAGAGATTTCATTAACCGCATCCAGCCCCGCGTAGATAGCGCGGATCATCAATACCACCAGCCAGATACTCAGTAGGCGATCAACTAAGCCGCTAAGTACCGGATGCTCTGTTAAGGTTATAGGCACCAGCAGATTGAGCACGATAGCGGGCACTAACATCGCCAGCTTTTCGAGCACTTTATAGCGCATAAACACATCGTCCCACGTCACTCTAGATCGCAGAATCACCATGTTAACCGCGCGGATCACCCCACGGCGCATAATAAAATAGGCAATGGCCGCGACTAACACGCAAGCAAGCAGCATAATGCTGGTTGATATTCCGTCGGATGGTTGACTGTCAATTCCCAAACCCGTTAACCATGCCGAAATTTCGAGCCTTATTTCCTGATCCACAATTCACTCCAATTTAGGCGCTAGCGCAACAAAGTCATACAAAGGAAACAACTGGGTTACCCTCAGTTAAATATCCCTTTAAAAACACTCACCATAAGATACAAAAATTTTACAACCAATTATTTTAAAAGAGATTTTAGCATTTTGAATTGACCACACACAAAAGGAAATGAACAATAATCCACCTGCTACCAAGGAAGCCATCCCATGTATCGTCATTTAGCTAAATTCGCCTATCTTAGCATTGGGCTACTGAGCCTATGCCAACCGCTACAGGCAACGGAATATAACACTTCAAATCATCTGATGATGCCAGATAAATCAGTTGAGAGAACCACCACTCCCTATGTAGCGCTGATGCTCGACTACGTTCCCGCAGAAGATAATCTCTACGGAATCACCCTTGCGCCCTATCATTTCGATGATGATTATCAGCGATGGGGTTATTACCTTGGTTATGCCCGCAGTCGTGAAACCGATATTGAGGTGCCAGAACCCGCACTATCACATCGACAAGAAAGCCTCTGGCGCTTAGGTTTAAGCTACAGTTTAACCAATGACTTTAGCATTTATGCGGGCGGCAGCCTCTATATCAGCACCACAGCTTATACCAACAATATTTCACCCCGCATTATCGATGGCAAACCCTCGTGGGAAGAAGATAAGTCCAAACATTGGGGTGCCGAAGCAGGCCTAAGATATCGCCTAACAGAGCATGTCATGCTGAGTGCAGGTTATAACTCCAGCACTGAATCGACCATTTTGAGCATAGGGTATGCGGGTTAAACCGAAAGAGTCCGAAGTTATTGTGCGAGCTCTGCTCTCGCCTTAGCAAGCTCAGATTCAACTTCTGCAATCTTTTGGCGTTTTTTATTGATTTTATCCATAGGCTTACCATCGGCAATCGCTTCGGTAAGCTCATGCTGGCGCTCGGCTAATTTAGCCTCTAAGACCTCAATTTTAGCTAAACGCTCGGCAGTTAAGCTGTCATCGTCACAATGGTTTGCGACCTCACTATAGGCCTTTTCTAGCCCTGCCACTTTGTGCTGATGACCAGCAGCCTTAGCCTCAGTGAGTTCAGCACTTATAGCCGCTAATTTTGCAGCACAGCCCGTTTTAAGAGGCTCATCTGCCCAGGTTACAGCACTGAAAATCAAGCCGATAACGAGTCCATAAGTACGATGTTTACCTTGCATTTTACTCTCCTCTACAGACGTTTATAGACAATCCGACTCTATGACAACGCCCTGATACTTTTTATCCCTAAGCGCAAACCTTAAACTCAGTCTGCCCTCTCTTACGGCTAAATCCGCTTTATTCATCAAAACGCGACTTAGACAGTGACGAATATGCTGCAAATTGTTTATGTTAGGGCAGAATGTTGACTCAGATGGATACCGGAGCCAGAAAATCAATGCAAACCTTATTTCGCCTTAGCGCACTTAGTTCACTCTTATTGCTCTCATCCTCAGTGATGGCAGCCGATGTGGCCACCATTACCCTTGAGAATGGCGCTCAAGTCAGACTAAAAGACGACTTTACCTGGGAATATATCATCACAGAGACCAAAGCCGCTAAAGCGCCAGCAGTTGCTACAGTTGCGACCCCAAGTTCTACTGTAACAACAGCCGCAGCGGCAGTAGCCAGCAGCACATCCGCCGTTGAAGCAACCAAACCTGTCACAACTCTGACCGCCAATGCCATCGCCAGACCCGAGATCTTAGGCTCTACTGCCAAAGACGGCATTAAAGTCACCTTCAGCGAGAGCCAATGGAAGCAGGAAAAACTCGGCTTGACCTTTGAGCTTGCCAGCACCAGTGGCGAGCACGTAACCTTAGTTGAGGTAGAAGCCAGCTTCTTTGCCGACGATGGCACCTTACTCAAAACCGAAAAACTGGAAGTCTGGGAAGCGATTTTCCGCATGCCAGAAACCTACCTACGTAAGGGCGAGCAACGTAAGAGCCCTGTGATTTGGGTTGAAGGCGTCGATAAAAACCGTTGGCAGAAACAATTGCTCAATCTCAAAATCACCGAAATCAATTCTCGTTGATCCTTAAGCAAGATAGGGAATTGGGTGCTAACATCCAATTCCTGAAATCTTCGCCTATTGTTATTGCCTTACTCTGCGCCATATAGGCTAGAATGCCCAAATCTTCGACACTGTTTATTTTTTAGAGCCAGCCACTAATGCCAAATCACTTTTCTAGGTTATCTGTAGCCATATTACTGGCAGGCTTAAGTGGGCAAAGTCTGGCAGATACTGTGTTACTGAGAAATGGCGATAAAATCACTGGCGAAATTAAAAGCTTTGACGAAGCACACTTAGTTATCAAACCCAGTTATTCCCCCAAAATATCCATAGAGCGTAGCGCGATTAAAAGCTTTGAAACCACCCAAAATCAGCATTGGAGCATCAACCGTACGCTACAAGATGTGAGCATAAAATCCTCCGAACTCGATGGGTTTGTTCAGGTTAACAATAAACAAATTCCCATTAGTGAGCTGGTGTATTCAGACCGAAAAAGTGACTCAGAATGGCGCTATAGTGGCAGTGTTGAGGCCGCACTCGATGTCACCAGCCACAGCAAAAATACCCAAAAACTCCATGCAAAAAGCGATATCACAGCCGAAACCTTGCAATGGCGCCATAACCTGAAAAGTGAAGTGCGCTATGAAACCGAAGGTAACGCCACCAAACGTAATACGATTGAAGGCCACTACAGCCTTGACTACCTCATCAGTGAACATTGGTTATTGCGGCAAGAAGATTATTTTCAAGAAGATAGACTCGACTTCCCAATTAGCAACTATTACGCCGCGATTGGTCCGGGTTATCGGTTTTGGGGAATAGGACGAGATAAACTGGACTTTGTTGTTACATACAACCATTTTTGGTTGGATACCCAAATATTTACCTATCAACTCAACGCTTGGGCATCCACGCTCAACTATAAACAATATTGGTTTGATGGCGTATTGGAGACCTATGACGATCTCCAAATCGCCTTTCCTGACACACCAACCATTGATTATATTTCGGACTCAACATTTGGGCTTAAGTATCTACTGACTCAGCAAATTTACCTCTCATTCAAATATGATATCAATGAGACTAAAACCTCGATACGCCATGTTCGGGATGTCAGTTATAACCTAGGGCTTGGTGTTAATTTTTAATCATTTAGCTGTTTTGACCGTACAGGTCATTTCTGGCGCTTCATATCCCCAGACAATTTTGGCTTCGCCATGGTGTTCCCATAGGCTTTCGTTGCGCCCCTGATACTTAGCGCCACTGCCACTTGGCTGAACAAACATCAAGGAAGTTTGATCGCCATACTCTGCAATTAAGGTGGCAGGTTCAGTATTAAAGTAACTGACCACGACTTCATTGGCAGGGTTGCCATCGCAGGCATAAAATACTGGGCCAGTCATCTCAACGAGGCGATATTGCGCCTGTAACTCTGCAATCCGTGTTTGGTAACTCGATTCAATACACGCATGTTTATCATCGCTTTTCCAACATTCGTTGCGACCTTTTACCCAACCCCGTTGCAGCGCTTTTAACGTCGGAGGCTGTTCATTTTTAGCTTTTGCGGTGGCCTTAGCATAGACCTCGGCCAATTGTTTATCTAACTTAGTTAAGCCCGCATCCTTACACACCATATCTTCGATACTGTCCGGCTGTACTTTACTACAGTCAAAGGAAGGCTTTTCAGCCGCAATAGCAGGCATACTCAAAGCGATGGCTAAAAACCCCGCTATTCCTGCGATTTGCATATTGATTATCTTAGTTAACCTCATACTCTTGAGTCCCTTATATCAACGACCAATCACTATTCATTGCCATAGCTAACGCCATCTCAGCTTAACCTAAGCTGACTTAAGCAAAATACGCTTATCAAACTGGCAAAAAACAGCACTACTCCACAAATAACCACTCAATGCCTGTTCCGCAATCAAGCAGTGTTTAACAAACTCGACTAAGTGTAGTGCAGCCTGATGGGTTATCCCAAAAGTGTCCACTGAACGGACACATTGAGACTGAACGCGCGGACACATTTAGGCTCGCCAGGCGGACACTTTCTACATGTGATTGATAAATAAAGAATATTTTATTGGCATGGACTCTGCTTATACAGGTGAGTTAATCACAAACACTTATTCATACAAGGAAGCATTATGAACACACGCACTAAAGTATTCGGCGGCTTATTGATCCTCGCACTTATCCCCTGTGGAATTTGGGCTACACAGCAGACAAGCACTCAGTCATCGACCGAAACCAATATTTCAATCAATAGCAGTAATTATCCTGACTTTTCGTGGATTTATGTACGCCAAGATGGTGAACTCACGATAGGCGCGGGTGAAAGCCAAGATTGGAACACACTCAAACAACAAGGCAATGCTTACCAAACGGATTACCTGTGGGTTAAGACTGGCGGAAACCGCTATGTGATTACCGATCCAGCCCTTGTAAATCAAGTGAAAGAGGCCGTGCGCCCAATGCAGATCCAAGGCGAAAAAATGCAGCGTCTAGGCGAGCAAATGCAAGTAAAGGGTGATGCTATCAGTGCCGAAACCAACAACCTCTTAGTCAATCTCGCCTCAGGTGAAAAAGATGCTGAGAGTAACGCGCAAATTGAAAGCCTAGGCGCATCGATGGAAGTGATGGGCAAAGAGATGGAGCAACTCGGCGATGAACACCAAAAGCTAGTTAATATAGCAGAAAAGCAGGTTTACGAACTGGCGCAAAACGCGATTAAAAATGGCACCGCCGTATTGGCACCTTAAGCCATTTTTAGCACGAAAAGGTAAATTATCGGTTATTCCAGTTATAGAGATTGAATTTCCTAGTGAAATTGACTATTTTCACGCCGCTTTGTTATTTCACTAGGAAAAGGATCAACATGGAACAAGTGGTTAGTGCAGGGAACGACAACCCTATTCAAATGACCGATACCGTCTATTCGAAGGAAAAGTCACTCTTTACAATTTTAGCGATTATTTCAGGACTGATTTGGGCCGTGCTTATCATAGCCACTAAAGGTCTCGCCCTGATTTATGTGCTGATGTTTTTTATTATCTACCTCTTCACCCACTCGGCGTTTATCAGCTACTTAAAGGGAACGGCGGTTGAGATTAGCCCTGAGCAGTTCCCCGATTTACACAAGCAATACCTTGCTTGCTGTGAGCGTTTAGAGATTAAAGAACCACCGCGCGCCTACCTGTTAGCCGCCGATGGTATGTTAAATGCCCTCGCGACCCGCTTTTTGCGCCGCAACTACATAGTGCTGTTCTCATCAATAGTGGATGCACTTGAGTCGGATAAAGACGCAATTAACTTTTATATCGGTCATGAGCTTGGCCATATTCGCCGTAACCATATTGGCAAAGAACCGCTGTTAGTGTTTGCCACTTGGCTGCCATTGATCGGCGCCGCCTATGCCCGTGCCTGTGAATATACCTGTGATTTACACGGCTTGCGCTGCTGCAATAGCTTACGTTCAGCCACCAATGCAGTCGCCGTACTCGCCGCCGGGGTTGAGCAGTGGAAACGGATGAATGTCGATCAATATATTCGCCAAACCCAAGAGTCGAGCGGCTTTTGGATGTCTTTCCATGAGATCAATAGCAGCTATCCATGGCTCACTAAACGCATGGCAAGAGTACAAGCAACCGCACAAGGCAAAGTGTATACGGCGCCTTCACGCAGTGTATTTGCCTATCTCTTTAGTTTGTTTATGCCACGTATGGGCACAGCAGGCGGCGGGATTATCATCCTTGCGGCGATTATCGGTGTAGCAGCAGCGATCGCGATTCCCGCCTATAAGGAATACCAAGAAAAAATGGGCGCAGAAGTAAGTTATGAGGCGCCAACTGATCAAACTCCGGCTTTAACTTTGACCGTTCCCGATACCGATGCTGCGGTTAAACATATAGATCAATTACATCAGTCATTAACGCCCATTACAGATACTTTAACGGCCTACTACCAAGCCCACAAAGCTTGGCCGACAGAATTGGAAGTCCTTGGACTCACGGATGCACAACTGGCCACCTTTAATCTCTACACCGATGGCATAGTCGGGTTTGTTGGCGGTGAAACCCTAGGGGATTATCAAGACTATGAGGTGTACCTATCGCCACAAGTCGACGAGCAGGATAATGTGACTTGGGTATGTAGTAGTAATGGTATTCCCGACGAGTATTTACCCGTCGATTGCCAAGGCTAAGATCAAAAAGCGCTAAAGTGCTAAATCCCCTCCCTAAATGAGAAAAAGGCATAGCAAATCGCTATGCCTTTCACTTTATTGGTCGCTTGCTTCAGCACTTTTCACCCGCAGAGGGGTTATCGACGCCAAAGACTGTGCATTACAGACTCGGCAATACGCCTTGGGGCAAGTAAGTATTAAAGCTGGCGGTGTACAACAGATCCGTTGCCGCTTCGATATCCGGCGCGAAATATCTGTCTTTATCGTAGTAGGCAACCACTTCGCGTAGCTCGGCTTTGGCCTTAGCCACTGCATCACTTGGCGCTAATGGCGCGCGGAAATCCAACCCTTGGGCGGCAGCTAACAATTCAATCGCTAATACGCCGCGGGTGTTTTCACTCATATCCCGCAAACGGCGCGCCGCAAAGGTCGCCATTGAGACGTGATCTTCTTGGTTTGCCGAGGTTGGTAAACTGTCTACCGAGGCTGGATGGGCGTAAGTTTTGTTTTCAGAGGCTAATGCCGCCGCCGTTACTTGAGCGATCATAAAGCCCGAGTTAACGCCGCCGTTTTTCACTAGGAAAGGTGGCAATTTAGACAGGCTAGAGTCGATGAGCAGCGCAATACGACGCTCTGCAATCGCGCCTAATTCGGCAATCGCAATCGCCAAATTATCCGCAGCCATAGCGACTGGTTCGGCGTGGAAGTTACCGCCGGAGATAATGTCGCCAGTATCTTGGAACACTAGCGGGTTATCGGTCACGCCGTTGGCTTCTGTGCCTAACACCTCGGCCGCTTGGCGAATTTGCGTTAAGCAAGCGCCTAGCACCTGTGGTTGGCAGCGCAGTGAGTAAGGGTCTTGCACCTTCTCGCAGTTGATGTGGCTTAAGCTGATTTCAGACTCTTCGCCCAGCAGATGACGGAACACCATCGCCGCATCGATTTGTCCTTTCTGACCACGGGCCGCATGAATGCGTGGGTCAAACGGACTGCGGCTACCCATGGCCGCCTCAACGCTCATCGCGCCAATCACTGAGCTGGCAGCAAACAAGTCTTCAGCGTGGAACAAGCCTTCCAGCGCCAGCGCGGTAGAAGCCTGAGTACCGTTGAGCAGCGCTAAGCCTTCCTTCGCGGCTAAATCGATTGGCTTGAGGCCAGCGATTTCTAAGCCTTCGGCGGCCGAAATAATCTGCCCTTGGTAGCTCATCTCACCTTCACCCAAGAGCGGCAAACACATATGGGCTAACGGCGCTAAGTCGCCGGAGGCACCCACAGAACCTTTTTCAGGCACGCAGGGATAAACCTCGGCATTCACTAGGCTGATAAGGAAGTTAATCACCTCTAAACGAATGCCAGAAAAACCACGGCTTAAGGAGTTGATTTTTAACACCATCATCAAGCGCACGGTCGCATCCTGCATATATTGACCCGTGCCCGCTGCGTGGGATAACACGATAGAGCGTTGCAGCAATTGCAGATCTTCCGGGGCAATCTTAGTGTTGGCCAGCAGACCAAAACCTGTGTTGATGCCGTAAACGGTGCGACCTTCATCCAACACCTTTTGCACGATTTGCGCGCTGGTGTTGATGTCGCTTATCGCCTCTGGCGCCAGTTCGAGTGTCAGTTTATGACGGCTGATTTCACGCAGTTGCGCCAGACTTAAACTGCCAGGCGTTAATACTAAATGATTGACTGATTTCATTTTTACATCCGTATTCTTGTCGTTGTTTTTCACGGTTTGTTGAATAGTTAGTCTTTAAGCATGGGCAAATCTAAGCCCTGCTCCTTGGCGCAGTTTTTCGCGATCTCATAACCCGCATCGGCATGGCGCATCACGCCTGTCGCTGGGTCGTTCCACAGCACGCGGCCAACACGTTTAGCAGCGGCCTCAGTACCGTCACAGACGATCACCACACCCGAGTGTTGGCTAAAGCCCATGCCCACACCACCGCCGTGGTGCAGCGACACCCAAGTCGCGCCGCTGGCAGTGTTTAGCAGCGCGTTCAGTAATGGCCAATCGGATACTGCGTCTGAACCGTCCATCATAGATTCGGTTTCACGGTTAGGGCTGGCGACTGAGCCTGAGTCTAAGTGGTCACGACCAATGACGATCGGCGCCGACAGCTCGCCGTTTTTCACCATCTCGTTAAAGGCTTGGGCTAAACGCGCACGGTCCTTTAAGCCCACCCAGCAGATACGCGCAGGTAGACCTTGGAAGGCGATACGCTCACGGGCCATATCTAACCAGTTGTGCAGGTGAGGATTATCTGGGATCAGTTCTTTGACTTTAGCGTCGGTCTTGTAGATATCCTCAGGATCGCCAGACAGGGCAACCCAACGGAACGGGCCGATACCTTCGCAGAACAGTGGGCGAATATAAGCAGGCACAAAACCTGGAAAATCGAACGCGTTTTTAACGCCGGTTTCGAAGGCCATTTGGCGAATGTTGTTACCATAGTCTAAGGTCGCTGCGCCTGCCGCTTGCAGATCCAGCATGGCTTGCACCTGCACCGCCATCGAGGCTTTAGCCGCTTTAACGACGGCAGCCTCATCGGTTTTACGCATGTCGGACGCTTGCGCCATGGTCCAGCCCTGTGGCAAATAGCCGTTCAGCGGATCGTGGGCAGAGGTTTGGTCGGTGACAACGTCAGGAGTAATACCACGCTTCACTAATTCAGCAAATACATCGGCGGCGTTAGCTAATAAACTCACAGAGACGGGTTTGCCCGAGGCATTGGCGTCATTGATCATAGCCAAGGCTTCGTCTAATGAAGTGGCCTTTTTATCCACATAACGGGTACGCAGACGAAAATCGATTCGGGTTTCATCGACTTCACAGGCAAGCACAGAGAAACCCGCCATAGTACCGGCGAGCGTTTGCGCACCGCCCATACCACCTAAACCACCTGTGAGGATCCACTTACCGGCAGCCACACCGCCAAAGTGCTGTTTTGCGACAGACACAAAGGTCTCGTAGGTACCTTGGACAATGCCCTGAGTCCCGATATAAATCCAAGAACCCGCAGTCATCTGGCCATACATTGCCAAACCTTGTTTATCTAACTCATTGAAGTGTTCCCAGTTTGCCCAATGTGGTACTAGGTTAGAGTTAGCAATCAGCACGCGCGGAGCATCTGCATGGGTGCGGAATACGCCCACAGGTTTGCCCGATTGCACCATTAAGGTTTCGTCGTCTTCGAGGCGTTTTAGCACTTCGATAATCTTGTCGTAGCAGTCCCAGTCACGTGCCGCGCGGCCGATACCGCCGTAAACCACTAAATCCTCTGGGCGCTCGGCCACATCGGGATGTAAGTTGTTCATTAACATGCGCATTGGCGCTTCGGTTAACCAGCTTTTACAGCTTAATTGGCTACCATGGGGCGCAATAATACGGCGGCTTGGGTCGTGTCGCTTGTCCATTGAGATGTCCTCTTTCAACCTGTTGAACTCACTCGCCATTCGGCTAAGTGCTATTGTTTTTATTGTGTTTTTGTCGCTAAACATCGGATGAATGCCATAAGCATTCACCTCTGTTTGCGTACGTTATTTATTGAATGTCAGGTGTCCGCCGAGCTTAAAGCGGCTCCCCGGGTGTACTAATTTGGCAAAACTCACCACCCCTTGGCGTGACCAAGTGCGGCGTGAAATCTGTAAACAGGGTTCAGTCGCCGGAATGGCTAACCTCTGCTGCAACTCGCTACTGGCAATAATGGCTTCGATGGTGTGGTGCGCCTCGGTCAGCGGCGCCACCTGCGACAGGTATTCATGGGGAGTTTGCTCGCTAAAGTCCTGCACAAGGTAGTCTGGTGCAAAGGCGGGATTCACATAACGCTCCTCGACTTGCAGCGGCACGCCCTGCTCGCAATGCACTAACACCGAATGAAACACCGGACTCCCGAGCTCCAGCGCCAGTGCGATGGCGATAGGCGCGGTGGCATTCACTTGCTCAAGTGCCAACTGCTGCACACTGTAACCATGACCACGGTCTTTGATTTCGTCGGCAATGTTGCGGATCGCCAACATCGAGGATTGCGACTTTCGCCCAGCCACAAAGGTGCCCAGCCCCTGTGAACGCTCAAGCACGCCGTTGTCTGTCAGCTCGGTCAAGGCGCGACGCGCCGTCATGCGGCTACAGACAAACAGTTCGGCCAGCTGATTTTCCGAGGGCACGCGGGCATTTTCTTCCCACTCACCAGACTCAATACAGCCAATGATATATTGCTTAATTTCTGCAAACTTAGGCGTAGCCAAAACACTTCCTCGGTATAAAAATCTAGAATCTAGGTGCTAGATGCGGGCACACTTTCAAACGTTCAAAATTGCGGCTACAATCCTAGCTTGTATATACAAGTAAATACAAGCTAGCTCACATAACTTTCGATAATAAAGAGTTTGCGGGGCCCAAAAGCCAACGCAGCGAGGGATAACAATGTCTTGGGATCAGGTTTGGATAGACGTTAACGTAGCAACAATGGACCCTTCCATATCAGCACCTTACGGCGGAATTACCAATGCGGCTATCGCAGTAAAAGACGGTAAAATTGCCTGGTTAGGCCCACGCAGCGAGCTGCCCGCCTTCGATGTGTTGTCCATTCCTGTTTACAGGGGCAAAGGCGGTTGGATCACTCCAGGGCTGATTGATGCCCACACCCACCTAGTATTTGCTGGTAATCGTGCCAACGAATTCGAGCTACGCCTAAAGGGCGCCACCTACGAAGAAATCGCCCGTGCTGGCGGCGGAATTATTTCCACGGTTAACGCTTGCCGCGAGGCCGACGAAGCCGAACTATTTGACCTCGGGCGCCAGCGTTTAAACGCGCTAGCCAAAGAAGGGGTGACTACGGTTGAGATTAAATCTGGCTACGGTCTAGATACCGAAACTGAACTCAAAATCCTGCGCGTAGCCCGCGAACTCGGCCAACATCACCATGTGGATGTCAAAACCACCTTCCTCGGTGCCCATGCGGTGCCCCCCGAGTTTAAAGACAATAGCGACGGGTATGTCGACTTAATAATCAATAAGATGCTGCCTGCGGTGATTGCCGAAAACCTCGCCGATGCGGTGGATGTATTCTGTGAAAACATCGCCTTTAACCTAGAGCAAACCGAGCGCGTACTGAGCGCCGCCAAGGCGGCTGGCCTGCAAGTTAAACTGCATGCCGAGCAATTATCCAATATGGGCGGTTCTGAATTAGCCGCACGTTTAGGGGCTATGTCGGTTGATCATATTGAATATTTAGATGAGGCTGGCGTTAAGTCCCTAAGTGAAAGTGGCACCTGCGCCGTGCTGTTACCGGGCGCGTTTTACTTTTTGCGGGAAACCCAAAAACCGCCTATCGACTTATTGCGTCAATACGGCGTACCTATGGTG
>Ga0247725_1000745_pt1 | contig 20539 bp, 14 predicted proteins | sample OKSTACKMCFT3sol_FD_183021 | JGI IMG/M metagenome (GOLD analysis project Ga0247725, IMG submission 183021) | Subsurface sediment microbial communities from gas well in Oklahoma, United States - OK STACK MC-FT3-sol | ecosystem: Environmental > Terrestrial > Deep subsurface > Rock core/Sediment...
CCATACTGCCAGCCCCTCCGATACTCGTCCAGTCAACAGCCGGATGATGATTTCGCCTTTGGGGGCTCTTGCCCGCAAGGGCCCAAGTAGTAATGAGGACAAGCCAGTGGCAGAACATGTGCAAGGAATGCCGATCCAATCCCGACTCACCGAATGTCTGCAGGAACGTATCCTGCTGATTGATGGGGGCATGGGGACCATGATCCAGAGCTACGGGCTGAAGGAAGCAGATTATCGTGGCGAGCGTTTTGCCGCCTGGCCCAGCGATCTGAAGGGCAACAACGATCTGCTGGTGCTCTCCAAGCCCCAGGTGATCCGCGAGATCCACGAAGCCTATCTGGCCGCCGGTGCCGATATTCTCGAAACCAACAGCTTCAACGCCACCCGCATTGCGATGGCGGATTACCAGATGGAAGATCTCAGTGCCGAGATCAATCGCGAAGCGGCACGGCTGGCGCGCCAGGTGGCTGACGAATGGACGACCAAGGATCCGAGCAAGCCGCGCTTTGTCGCCGGCATTCTAGGCCCTACCAACCGTACCTGCTCCATCTCGCCGGATGTTAACGATCCGGGGGCGCGCAACGTCACCTATGACGAACTGGTCGCCGCCTATACCGAATCGACGCTGGCCCTCATTGAGGGTGGCGCCCATATCATCATGATCGAGACCATCTTCGATACCCTGAATGCCAAGGCGGCGGTGTTTGCGGTAGAGGGCGTTTTTGATTCGCTGGGCTATCGGTTGCCGGTGATGATTTCCGGCACCATTACCGATGCCTCCGGCCGCACGCTCTCCGGCCAGACCACCGAAGCCTTCTATAACTCGCTGCGCCATGCCCGTCCTCTGTCGTTCGGTCTCAACTGCGCGTTGGGGCCTAAAGAGCTGCGCCAGTATGTGGAAGAGTTGGCGCGTATCAGCGAAACCTATGTCTCGGTGCACCCGAATGCCGGTTTGCCGAATGCCTTCGGCGGCTACGATCTGGAAGCCGACGAGATGGCAGACCATATCCGCGAGTGGGCCCAGTCCGGATTCCTGAATCTGGTTGGTGGTTGCTGCGGCACGACGCCTGCTCATATCGCGGCCATGGCCAAGGCGGTGGCGGGCTGTAAGCCGCGGGCACTGCCGGATCTGCCGGTGGCTTGCCGTCTGGCGGGGCTGGAGCCGGTGACCATCAGCGCCGATTCCATGTTCGTCAACGTCGGCGAACGCACCAACGTCACCGGATCGGCCAAGTTCAAGCGTCTGATCCGCGAAGAGAATTACGATGAGGCGCTGGATATCGCCCGTCAGCAGGTGGAAAGCGGCGCGCAGATCATCGACATCAATATGGATGAGGGGATGCTGGATGCCGAGGCCTGCATGGTGCGCTTCCTCAATCTCATTGCCACCGAGCCGGATATCTGCAAGGTGCCCATCATGGTCGACTCTTCCAAATGGGAAGTGATCGAAGCGGGCCTGAAGTGCATTCAAGGCAAGCCGGTGGTCAACTCCATCTCCATGAAGGAGGGGGTCGACAAGTTTATCGCCCAGGCCAAACTGGTACGCCGCTATGGCGCGGCTGTCATCGTCATGGCGTTCGACGAGCAAGGTCAAGCCGATACCCGGGTGCGCAAGTTCGAGATCTGCCAACGCGCCTATCGCATCCTGGTCGATGAGGTGGGCTTCCCACCGGAAGACATCATCTTCGACCCGAATATCTTCGCGGTGGCTACCGGGATCGATGAGCACAACAACTATGCCATGGATTTCATCGAGGCGGTCAAGGACATCAAGCAGAACCTGCCCCATGCCATGATCTCCGGCGGTGTCTCCAACGTCTCCTTCTCCTTCCGTGGCAACGAGCCGGTGCGGGAGGCGATCCACTCGGTGTTCCTCTACTACGCCATCCAGAACGGCATGGACATGGGCATCGTCAACGCCGGTCAGTTGGCCATCTATGAGGATATTCCAGCCGAGCTGAAGGCGGCGGTCGAGGATGTGGTGCGCAACACCCATGCTGGGGCCACCGAGGCGCTGCTGGCGATTGCCGAGAAGTATCGCGGTGGCGCCCAGCAGGTGGCGGATCCGCGGGATCAGGAGTGGCGCAGCTGGCCTGTGGCCAAGCGGCTGGAGCATGCGCTGGTCAAGGGGATCACCGATTTTATCGACGAGGACACCGAAGAGGCGCGTCAGGAGGCGACCCGACCCATTGAGGTGATCGAGGGGCCGCTGATGGCGGGTATGAACGTGGTCGGCGATCTGTTCGGCGCGGGCAAGATGTTCCTGCCCCAGGTAGTGAAGTCCGCCCGGGTGATGAAGCGCGCCGTAGCTTATCTGCAGCCCTATATCGAGGCCGAGAAATCCGGCAGCAGCAGCAACGGCAAGATCGTCATGGCCACGGTGAAGGGCGATGTCCATGACATCGGCAAGAATATCGTCGGCGTGGTGCTGCAGTGCAACAACTTCGAGATCATCGATCTGGGGGTCATGGTCTCCTGCGAGAAGATCTTGCAGACCGCCCGTGAGGTGAACGCCGACATGATTGGCCTCTCGGGGCTCATTACTCCCTCCCTGGATGAGATGGTGCATGTCGCCAAGGAGATGCAGCGTCAGGGCTTCACCATACCGCTGCTGATTGGCGGGGCGACCACTTCCAAGGCGCATACCGCGGTCAAGATCGAGCAGAATTACCAAGAGCCGGTGGTGTATGTCTCCAACGCCAGTCGTGCTGTAGGCGTGGCCCAGAGCCTGCTCTCCGCCGAACTCAAACCGGCTTTCGCGGCCCGTTTGGCCAAGGAATACGACGCCGCCCGCGAGCAGCACAGCCGCAAGCAGCCACGCACCAAGGCGGTATCGCTGGCAGAGGCACGAGCTAACGCCTGGTCTTGCGATTGGGCTAGCTACCAGCCGCCCAAACCGGTTAAGCCGGGCATCCATGTGCTGCGCAACGTGCCGATTGAAACGCTGCGCCGCTATATCGACTGGACCCCCTTCTTCCTCAGTTGGGAGCTGGCAGGCAAGTATCCGCGCATCCTGGAGGATGAGGTGGTCGGTGAGGAGGCCAAGCGCCTGTTTGCCGATGCCCAGGCCATGCTGGATCGGTTGAGTGGCAGCGGTGAAGTGGAAGTAACGGGCATGCTGGGGCTGTTCCCGGCCAATAGCATCGGCGATGACATCGAGGTCTATACCGACGAGAGCCGCACTCAGGTCAACACAGTACTGCGCGGGCTGCGACAGCAGACGGACAAAGCCAGTCAGGCGCGGGATGGCAATATCTTCCCCAATTACTGTCTCTCCGATTATGTAGCCCCCAAGGCCAGTGGCGTCGCCGACTGGGTCGGAGCCTTCGCGGTGAGTGGTGGCTTTGGCGAGTCGGGGCTCGCGGAAGGGTTCAAGGCGGCGGGGGATGACTATAACGCCATTCTGGTACAAGCCGTGTGTGACCGTTTGGCAGAGGCCTTTGCCGAATACCTGCACGAACAGGTACGCACGGATTATTGGGGCTATGCACCGGATGAGGCGCTCTCGAACGAGGATCTGATCCGCGAGAACTACCAGGGTATTCGTCCGGCGCCAGGTTATCCGGCCTGCCCTGAGCACACCGAGAAGGGCACCCTCTGGCAGCTGTTGGGGGTGGAAGAAGCCATCGGCATGCAGCTGACCGAATCCTATGCCATGTGGCCGGCGGCGGCGGTCTCCGGTTGGTACTTCAGTCATCCGGATGCCAAATACTTTGCGGTGGCGGGGCTCCAGCCTGATCAAGTGAAGGATTATGCCGAACGTAAGGGCATGACCCTTGAAGAGGCCGAGCGTTGGCTGGGCCCGAATCTGGGCTACCAGACTGAGTAACAGCGCGCGATCCGACGCAGGGCACCGAGAGGTGCCCTGCGTCGTGATGGGGAAACGGCAAACAAGCGGCACAGTCACAGCAGACGTTGCCGCCGTGTGGCACAATGGTGCAATGAGCTGGATGTGGGGATTGAAGAGGAATGGGGATGCGAGCAGTAATGGGTGCCGTGGCGTTGGCCGCTACGATATGGGGTGGCGTGGCGCAGGCTTCGTCCGGTGAAGATGCGCAAGGGCGAGCCTATCAGCAGTTGCTGACTCAGTTTATGACGTTGTCGCAGAGTGAATCGCCATTGGCCTATATCCGGCTGGTGGCGGAACCCGTGGTTCAGGATCCCAGCGACAAGAATTTCACCGATCTGGTCGCCGTGCTCAAGCCCCATGTGCAACAAGAGCCGCGGGCCGCTCTGCTCTATGCGGCATTGCTCAGCGCCCAGGCCCACAAACCATTACTCCGCACCCAGAGTGACAATGGCCAGATATCGCCCCAGCAGATCAGCCTGTGGCGGGCGCTGGACAAGGATCCCATGATGCAGCAGGCCAATGCCTTGTTGACCGGGCAGTGCCAGCAGCAAAACCTGCAAGCCTGTATGGCCTGGTTTTTCCAACTGGTGGATCTGGGCACCCCCATCATGATGGCCGGCTCCGAAACAGAACAGCAGCAACTGCTGGCCTCGCTGGTTGCGCCGGAGAACGAGGTGCGGCGGGTGGCGATCATGAACTATGCCCAGCAGCCTTCACCCGCGTTGGCCAGCCTGATCGCCAGTTTGTACAGCAAGGGGCTGGCACCCATACCGCCTGAACAGGCTGCGGGATTGGGCTTCGTACGGGATGCCGAGAAGGCGGCGCAGTGGCAGCAGAAGGTGCGGCCCTGAGGGGGCATGGTGTGGCCCCCCAGCAGCCATCGCTTGCTGTGACGGGGAGCCAGCGCGGATAATAGGGCCTCGGCATCACGCCGGGGCTTTGTTTTTTGTGGCTCATATCCGGCATTTCGCGATGGTGTGCGTTGTCATTCATGAGTTGGGCGTATCAGAGGGATCTTGATGGTTACCATGCAGGATGTGGCCGAAAAGGCTGGCGTCTCCAAATCCACCGTCTCGCGGGTGCTCAGTGGCAAGGTGTTGCTGAGTCAGGCCACCCGGGATCGGGTCAATGCGGCGATTGCCGAATTGGGATTTCGTCCCAACACGCTGGCCCAGGCCTTGGCTAATCAAACCTCCAATACCTTGGGGTTGGTGGTCTCGAATTTTGAAGGCCCCTATTTTGGCCGCTTGCTCAAGACCATGGCCCAGCAAGCGGAGCTGGCGGGTAAACAATTGATGGTCACCGATGGTCACGATGATCCGCTCCGGGAGCGAGCAGCCGTTGAGCTGCTGGTGGACCGCTGCTGTGATGCCATCATCCTCTACAGTCGCTATATGCCGGAGGCGGATCTGGTGCAGCTGGTCGAGACGCTGCCGGTGCCACTGATGGTGATGAATCGCCCGGTACCCGGGTATCCGGAGCGGGCCGTGGTGTTCGATCAGACCGGCAGTGTGACGGCGGCCATGGCGTACCTGTTGGCGCAGGGGCATAGACGCATCGCTTGCATCAGTGGTCCGCAACGGACGCTGACAGCACGCGCGCGACTTATGGCCTGGCAGCAGAGCTTGCAAACGGCTGGCATTCAGGCTCCCGAGAGCTGGCTGGTCGAAGGCGATAATCTGGTGGAGGGAGGCTATCGTGCCTGTCAGCAGCTACTGGCGCGTGGTATCGACTTCACGGCGCTGTTTGCCAGCAATGATGATATGGCCATAGGCGCCTTGCGCGCCTTGCGCGAGGCGGGGATCCAGGTCCCGGCACAAGTATCGTTGTTTGGCTTCGATGATGAACCGGCAGCGGCTTATCTCTCCCCAGCCTTGAGTACCGTGCATATCCCGATTGAGCAGATGAGCGAGCTGGCGGTTCATCAGGCTCTGCGTCTGGCGTCCGGTGTGCCGGTGGTGGCCCTGCCGCCATTCCGTGGCCAGTTGCGACTGCGGGAATCTTGCCAACAGGTCCAGGATTAGCCGATGAAGGCACTAGCGGGTGATGCCGAGGTGTGGCTGGAGCAGCAGCTTGGCCATTTGCAAACGACCTCGCCCTTGCTGGGGCGCGGTTATCAATTGCGTCTGGCGACTCTTGCCGATCGGGATGCGATCCTGCTCCTGGAGCGTTACTGTTTTTCTCCCTGGTTGGCGTTTGGCCGTCGTCATTGGCATAAGCAGTTGCGGCGCCAGAGTCGCCGCGTCTGGTTGATTCTGGATGGCGAGCAGGTGCTGGCCTATATGGCGTTGCTCCCGCACCGGGGTTGGCACCAGGTGTCGCTCACGGCACTGGCGGTGCACTGGCAGCATCGCGGCCAGGGTCTGGGCACACTCTTGCTGTCAGTCGCCGAGCTGGAGGCTCGGGCTCATGACTTACCGCGCTTGCGCCTGGAAGTGGATTGCGACAATCAGGGCGCCCTCGATCTCTATCAGCGTCACGGATATGTCGCACTTCGCACCATCCCTGACTATTATGGCGTGGGCCGACCGGGTATCCGCCTGGAGAAACGGTTGCCAGAGAGTGCGTGAATCATAAGCGGCTCATGTATCTTCGAGAGGATGGCGCTGTGGCGCCCCAATACGAGAATTCAGCAATGTTGAAAAATCTGCGTGCGATGACGTTCTGGAGCTGCTCCATGTTATTGGCTCTGCCATGCGGAGCGGCGACTGCAACCAAGGTTCCGGATCTGGCCTCGCAACTGGCCACCATGGATAAAGCAGCGACCGCCTCGCTGGATAGCTGGGTCTATACCGTCGAAGGGTTGGATGTGACCGCCTGGCTGGATACCACTCCGGTGATCATCAAGGTACCGATCCTCAATGAGAAGCGCGAATGGCAAGGCGATAGCCGTTATTACTTCAAGCAGGGCAAACTGTTTGCGGTACAGATGCCCTATGGTCGTTATCAGTTTGATGGCAAGGGCGCCATGATCCTGTGGCAGGACGAAACCGGTACTCAGAGTGAGCTACCCGGGACCGCTGCCTGGAGTACCCGTCAGGAGTGGTTGAAGAAGCGGGCCCTGCAATTACAAAACGCGTTTGCTCCCAGCGCCTATGAACAGCGACTGAAGAAGCCGGGCAGCGATATTCAGCTGCAGGGGGCGGCGCGAGTGGAGTATCTGTGCGTGGGTCAGCTCTACGCGTTGACCCGAGCGGAAAAATTAATCCATGAGGCGGGTGCTCTGACGGCGGCAGACAACAAATTATCGGGCGCAGCACTGGCGCGCTTCGCCACCGGTTGGCGTCCATTGGCCTTTACCTGCACCGTAGATGGCGCCGATCGGGTCAGTCATCTGACCTATCAATACACTGGGCCAGTCAAAACCGCGAACTGATGCCGGTTACCGGCTGAGCCATATAAAAACGCCATCCTGCTGGATGGCGTTTTTTATGGACACTTGCCAGCGATACTAGCGGGGTTTGATCGGCGTCTGGATCAGCAGATCCCAGTAACCGTCGCGGTGGCCATCATTCAGATACTGCTCAAAGCAGGGCCCTTCGGCGGCCTGATAGCCACTGCTGGGTAGCCAATCGCGGAACAAGGCATTCCAGGGCGTGGCGAAATCATCGTTTTCCACCCGGCAACGGTAGCAGGCGTAGGTACCTGCTGGCACAGTTTGCAACTGGACCTCTCCTTCGACCGGCGTTCCGGCCGGAACGCTCAGGGCGACATCCGCCTTTAACTCGCTGGGAGGGGTGATCTCTGGATTATCCCAGTAGAGGGCCAACCAGTCGCCTGCCAGCAGGTTTCTGGGTTCAGCCCATGCCATCAGGCGGTTGAAGCCATCGGGCATGGTCTCGTTGTAGGGGCCAATGACGCGAATATAGGCGACCAATTGTGGCTCGCGGTTGATGATCTGTACATCCATTAGGTGACTCCTTGTGGTTATCCCATGATGGCGATGCCGGGGTCTGGTGATGTTCATCGGACAGCGAGACCATTTGGCATCGAGCTGTATTAATATACAGTTATTTCGGGTGGGTGGTGATTTTTTTTACGGGATCGCTGCGATTTTGCGAGTTCGAGAAGATAATCGATCCAGCGTTTGACCTAGGTATGCATTTTTTCCAAGTCTTTCATCGCACTAGCATCTATTTTTAGGAGCGTGCAGCCTACGAGTTATGGTGTCATACGCCCTGAGTCCTCCACCGTTCTCATGGTTGTGGCATGACCGCTTTTTATGGAGAGCCTGGGTGTTGTTGATCACGACGCTCAATTCCCGGTCAGGAAAGGCAGACTGATATGAGTGATATGGTTTTAATCTCGACCTTGGCGGATGGCATGCTCAGTGCCGCGTTACTGGTGCTGTGGCTAGTACAGCGTGAGGAGCGTCATGCCCTGTACTGGGGGCTGGGCCAGTTGTCGCTGGGAACTCTGACTGTCATCTGGTATTGGCAGCAGCAGGGTGTGGTCACTCCCTGGGTCCCCTGGGGCCTGCGTATCTCCCTGAGTCTGGGGCTGCTGTTTTATATTCAGGGAACTCTGCATGCCACCGGCCGCTGGATGTCATGGCGTAGCGTGCGTTGGAGCTTCGTTGCCCTGCTGGCATTCTTCGCCGTCGGTGCCCAGCTCATTCCCGGTACCATCCAGCTGGTTGCGGTCTTGATGCTGGCCAGTTGTTTGCTCTGGGCCGGTTACCTGTTGGCGCGAGGTCCTGGCACCTATCGCGTGGTCGGCGCCATGCTGGCGATCCGTGGCCTCTTGAATCTGGCATTCGCATTCCGGTTGCAAGATCCCCACATCTTGCCAGCACTGTATGGTGTGGCCTTTGCGGTAAAAACTGCTTCCATGCTGGGCCTGCTCTATGTCGTGCAACATGAGGCACGGCAACGTTTCCCGAATGCCATGCGCTTTTTGGCCGAAGGGATCTGGGTCCACGACCGTCAGGGCCGGATCCTGTTTGCCAATCCGGCTTGTGCCTCCTTCTTCGGTTATGACTCGGTCGCCTGTTTCGAAAACCGGAGGGTACAAGACTTCATGCCGTTTATTAGCCAAGAGGTTATGTCTCGCCACTACCTGAGGTTGAGTTCGCCGACGGAGCAATTTCCACTGCGCTTCGAACATATCTGCCGTAATCGTCATGGCCATACCATTTCATTCGAGGCGCTGGTTAGTCCTTACTGGCAAGGCGGGCAGCTGTTTTTCCTGTCGCAGTTGCGCAATATCGAAGAGCGCAAACGTCAGGAGCAGCTATTACAGCTGGCCGCGAATGTGGACGATGTGACCGAGTTAGCCAGCCGGTATGCCCTCAACGAACAGCTGCGAACCTTGTTATGCCACGACGCCGAGCCCGTGGCGTGCGCGCTGATCTTCATGGATCTGGATCACTTCAAACGCATCAATGACAGTCTGGGCCATATGCTGGGGGATCAGCTATTGCATGCGGTGGCCGAGCGCCTGCGACAACTGGTGACCCCGGCCATTTGTGTGGCCCGCTTTGGTGGTGATGAGTTTGTTGTCATGTTGACGGATACCAGTGCCGAGCGGGCTCGCGAGGAGGGGCTGGTGCTGGCTGGACAGATCCATGAGGCGTTCCGTCGTCCCTTCTCGTTAGGTGCCATGGAGGTTGTGGTCACCATCAGCACCGGGATGGCGGTTTATCCGACCCAGGCGCAGGATGCCGACATGCTGCTGCGCTACGCCGATAGTGCCATGTATGCCGCCAAGCGAGCAGGGCGCAATCAGCATTGCTTGTTCGATGCCTCGCTGGCTCGTGCCGTGCAGGACAGCCTGAGTATCGATATGGCGCTGCGTCAGGCACTGGACAGTAACGAGTTTTCACTGGTCTATCAGCCGATTATCGATGTCTGGAGCGGGCAGTGGTGTAAGGTGGAGGCCCTGGTGCGCTGGCACAGCCCCAGTTTGGGATTTGTCTCCCCGGATCGCTTTATTCCGGTGGCGGAAGAGAGTGGTCTGATCGTGCCGCTGGGGCTCTGGATCCTGCGGGAAGCCAGCCGCCAGCTCGGGGTCTGGCAGCGAGGGGCGGATGCCACGCTGGCGCAGGTCAGAATGAGTGTCAACGTGGCGGCTTGGCAGTTGGCGGATGGCAATTTTATCCGCGATGTGGAGCAAGCCCTGCAGGATGCCGGGATCGCCGCATCCAGTCTGGAGCTGGAGCTGACCGAGCGGACCCTGATCGAAGAGGATCCGGTCATCAGTGCCTCGCTACAGGCATTGCGGCAGATGGGCGTCAAACTGGCGCTGGATGACTTCGGTACCGGCTACTCGTCGCTCAACTACTTAAGCCGCTTCCGGCTCGACACCCTGAAAATCGACCGCTCCTTTATCATCGAACTGGAAACGAATCAGCGTTGCCGCGATTTGACGCGACATATCATCGGTATGGGCAAGACGTTGGGATTGGTGCTGGTGGCCGAAGGGGTAGAAACCCAGGCGCAGGCCGATCTGCTGAGCCAGTTTGGTTGTGAACAGTTGCAGGGCTATCTCTTCTCCCGACCGCTGGCGGCAGCCGAGCTGGGACGGCAATTGGAGCTGAGTCACGGGTAAAGGGTGCTAGCCCCTTTACCCGGATGACGGCAATTATTTGCGACGATTCTGTTTGGCCATACGGCGCAGCAGGGCATCGGCGACATCCGCCGGATCTTCAATCACCCCAATGGCTTCCGGCAATGGGAACACGGCCACCGCCAGTCCATCCTCTTCCATACCCTTGACCCAACGATCCAGCCAGGTCTTGAGGGGCACTGCATAGGGTTCACACTTGGACCACTCTTCCGCCGCCCAGGCTTGGGCATAATCCGGATGCGACCATACTGGGATGCAATCTTCCTCGTCGGCAGTCAGCAGCATGCAGCCCTGTTCATCCTTAAGGATCCACAACTCGCCTTGGGCGACAACCTGCTGGATGAAATGGTCATAGCGTTGGTCGGCATCCAGTGCCACCGTGCTCTGATACTGTTCCTGGGTTAACGGGTCACTCATAGGGGCCTCGCAGCAGTATGGAAAGAAAAAAAGAGGGGCGTTATGCCGGATCCTGGTCAAGCTGTTCGAGCTTTTCCGCCAGGGTTTCCGCTAGTTCGCTAGCGTCTTCGACGATGCCGGTTTCATCGGGCAAGGGGAAGACGGCCACGGCAATATTATCCTGTTCCAGTCCTTCGGCCCAGCGCTCCAGAAATACCTCTAGGGTGATGGACTGTAGTTCATAACTGGCCAGCTCATCCTTGATCCAGGCTTGGGCATACTCCGGATGGGGCCACAGCGGCAGGCAGACGTCGCCTTCACTCTCCAGCAGCAAGAGCCCCTTGTCGCCCTTCAGCACCCAGAGCAATTGGTGCTGCGCCACCTTGGCAATGAAGTGGTCATAGCGATAATCCGCATTGAGTTGCAAGGCAGCGTTGCGTTCGGTGTCGCTCAGTTCGTAGCTCATAAAGGCCCCATGGGTCGGCTGAATGAAAGGCGCCTCGGTACGGTCTGGCGCGAATGGCGGACATGATCCCATCTTGCGCCGCGCTTGTCCAAGGGATGCGTTTTTGCTTCGACACTTTTCAACCGGGAAACCATGGCTGCCGCCGAGCGACGATAGCCATGGTGCGGTCAAACCGTTAGATGGCGGGAGCCTCGGTCAAGTCGATGACCTGCGGGTTGGCGACCGCCGGATCGACGCTGATCCCCAGCTGGCTGCTGCCGATGGTCGGGATGAAGTCGCTGCTACCGCTGTCGACCACTTCGTCTTCGCCGGCGTTGCAGACCAGTTGCAGGTCATAATGCCCAGCGTTGACGTAGTCCAGGCGATAACTGGCCGGGGTGGTGTCGGTGGCGGGTTGCAGCAGGCTGGTGAGCACGGGGCCACCGCTGGCGACCTCGCTGTTGAGTCCCAGGTAGGCAAGATCACTGCCGTCCCGGGCGGGATAGAGATAGACCCCGGCATGGTCGAGGTTACCATCGCACAGGCTGGCGCTGACCTGGCCCTGCAGGGTGGTCAGAGTCGCGACCTCCAGCAGGCTGACGCCATTGGGTTTGAGCTTGTAGTAGTTGCCATGGCCGGGTAATACCATGGCGTGACGCAGATTGAACTCCAGCTGGAAGCTGGCCACCCCATCGGCAAGTGCCGTAAAACCATGCAGTTTCAGCTCACTGCTGGGAACTTCCAGTGGCAGTATGTTGCCATCGTTATCCAGCACATAGGAGCTTGGGTGATCCGCGGGGCCATCCAGCGTCTCGCTGCGACCATCTTCCACCTGCAGTCGCAACTGCTGGTAATCCCCGGCGGTGATGCTCTGGTTACTCAACAGGGCGAAGCTGTCACCGCCTTGATAGTGCAGTAGATCCAGATAGAGAAAACGCGGTTTGCCATCGCTGTCGGTGGGGATGCTGTAACCGGTCGGCAAGCAGCCATCATCGTTGTCTGTGGGTAGCAGGTCGAGGGGCGACCAGCTGGCCAGTGCGCTGTCATTGCTACCGTTCAGTTGAAGTCCGGCGATGGCGATACAGACTTTCTGTGCGCTATCGACCGGAGCGTCTGAAATTTGTAACGAGAAACTGCTGCTGCCATCCTGGCTACTGTCGCTGCCACCGCAGGCGGCCAGCAGGGACAGTAGGGCAGCACAGGCTAGTTGTTGCTGAGCCATGATCGTTCTCCGTAATGAGTCGGCTGTTTAAGTCTAGCCGACTCCGGAGATTAACCGCCGCTACCGACCACCGGCCGCTTGGGATCGCCGCCCCATTCGCTCCAGGAGCCGTCATACACCGTCAGCTCCTGATAACCGGCGAGCTCTGCGCCCAGCGCCAGAATGCAGGCGGTGACACCGGAGCCGCAACTGAAGATAGGCGCTTGTTGCTCGCCCAATACGGGGGCAAATTCGGCCTGCAACTCGGCGACCAGCTTCATCTTGCCACCCTGCTGCAGTTGCCCGAACGGCAGGTTCAAGGCTCCGGGCATATGTCCGGCGCGTAATCCGGCGCGCGGCTCGGGCTCTAAACCGGTGAAGCGGGCGCTACTTCGGGCATCCAGTACCGGCCGACGGCCACTACTCAATTCGGCGGCCACGGTATCGGCATCGCAGAACAGCCCGGGTTGCCGCCGGGCAACAAAATCACCGCGTGCACCGGCGTAGGCCGTTTCCGGCTCCACGCTCAGGCCCGCCGCTTGCCAGGCGGGCAGGCCGCCATCCAGCACTGCGACCCGGGTATGGCCCATGGCGCGGAACATCCACCAGGCGCGGGGCGCCGAGAAGATGCCGAGCCGGTCATAGACCACGATGAGGCTGCTGGCCTGGATGCCCAATGCCTGTACCTCGCGGCTGAACAGCTCGGGGCTGGGCAGCATATGAGGCAGGTCGGTATCGGGGGCGCAGATTTTTTTGTCGAAATCGAAGCGGCGGGCTCCCGGGATCTGCACCACAGGCGCGGTACTGGCCGGTGCCGAAGGCGGTTGCATATGGGCGTCCAGCACCACCAGATCCGGTTGGCCGAGGTGCGCGGCCAGCCATTCCACAGAGACCAGCGGAGTTGGCAATATCACATCCGTCATCAGAGACTCCTTGTCAGGGGGTTGCGGTTCAATGGCCACGTTCCAGCAGCGGCTTGAGGAAACGGGCTGTGTGGGAGGCTTCGCACTGGGCGATCTCCTCGGGGGTGCCGGTGACCAGGATCTGGCCGCCACCGGAGCCGCCCTCCGGCCCCAGATCCACCACCCAGTCGGCGGTTTTCACCACATCCAGATTGTGCTCGATGATGACGATGGTGTTGCCGTTATCCCGCAGCTGGTGCAGTACCTTCAGCAGTTGCTGGATGTCGTGGAAGTGCAGGCCCGTGGTCGGTTCATCCAGAATATAGAGCGTCTGGCCGGTGTCGCGGCGAGAGAGCTCGCGGGAGAGCTTGACCCGTTGCGCCTCGCCGCCGGAGAGGGTGGTCGCCGACTGGCCCAGCGTAATGTAGGAGAGGCCGACATCGATCAGCGTCTGCAGCTTGCGTGCCAGCGCCGGTACGGCATCGAAGAAGGCGCGGGCCTCTTCGACCGTCATCTCCAGCACCTCGTGGATGCTCTTGCCCTTGTATTTCACCTCCAGCGTCTCGCGGTTATAGCGCTTGCCCTTGCAGACATCGCAAGGCACATAGACATCGGGCAGGAAGTGCATCTCGACCTTGATCACACCGTCGCCCTGACAGGCTTCGCAGCGGCCGCCCTTGACGTTGAAGGAGAAGCGGCCCGGCTGGTAGCCCCGGGAGCGAGCTTCCTGGGTGCCGGAGAACAGCTCGCGGATCGGCGTAAACAGCCCGGTGTAGGTGGCCGGGTTGGAGCGCGGCGTCCGGCCGATGGGGCTCTGGTCGATATCCACCACCTTGTCCAGATGCTCCAGCCCCTCGATATCCAGATAGGGTGCCGGGTGTTCGACCGTGGCACCGTTGAGCTCGCGATGGGCGATGCGGAACAGGGTGTCATTGATCAGGGTCGACTTGCCGGAGCCGGAAACCCCGGTCACACAGCTCATGACGCCAATCGGCAGTGACAGATTGACCTTTTTCAGGTTATTGCCGCTGGCGCCGGTGAGTTTGAGCCATTTGCCGGTTAGCGGTGTGCGCTGGGCCGGAATGGCGATCTGCTTGCGGCCGGAGAGGTAGTCGCCGGTCAGCGAGTTCTCGTTGGCCATGATCTCGCCGGGGGTACCCTGCGCGACTATGTGACCGCCGTGCACCCCGGCTCCCGGGCCTATATCCAGCACATGGTCGGCCATGCGGATGGCGTCTTCGTCGTGCTCGACGACGATGACGGTGTTGCCCAGATCCCGCAGGTGGAACAGGGTCTTGAGCAGTCGCTCATTGTCGCGCTGGTGCAGACCGATGCTCGGCTCATCCAGCACATACATGACGCCGACCAGACCGGCGCCAATCTGGCTGGCTAGCCGGATACGCTGGGCCTCGCCGCCGGAGAGGGTTTCCGCCGAGCGGGAGAGGGAGAGATAGTTCAGACCCACGTTGACCAGGAAGCCCAGGCGTTCGTTGATCTCTTTGAGAATTTTCTCGGCGATCTGCGCCTTCTGGCCGGTGAGGGCCAACTGCTGGAAGAAGCTCAGGGCATCGGCAATCGACTTCTCGGCAATCGCCGGCAGATTGGTGCCCTCGATAAAGACGTTGCGCGCCTCCTGTTTCAGGCGGCTGCCCTTGCAGCTGGGGCAGGGCTGGTTGGCGATGTATTTGGCCAGCTCTTCGCGCACGCTGTTGGATTCGGTCTCCTTGTAGCGGCGCTCCATATTCGGGATCACCCCCTCGAAGGGATGACGGCGCACCACCACATCGCCGCGATCGTTCATGTAGCGGAACTCGATATCGGTCTGACCGGTGCCATACAGGATGGCGCGTTGCTGATCCTTGGTCAGCTCGGCGAACGGCGCTTCCAGATCGAAGCCATAATGGTCGCCCACCGCCTTGAGCATCTGGAAGTAATAGAAGCTGCGCTTGTCCCAACCGCGGATCGCGCCGCCGGAGAGTGACAGCTCGCTGTTGCCGACCACCTTCTGCGGATCGAAATATTGCTGCACCCCCAAACCATCACAGGTCGGGCAGGCTCCGGCCGGATTGTTGAACGAGAAGATGCGCGGTTCCAGCTCGCTGATGGAGTAGCCGCACTCGGGGCAGGCGAAGTTGGCGGAGAACACCATCGGGCTGGCGGCGTCGTTTTCCATCTCCATCACCGAGACCAGGCCGCCGGAGAGGGTCAGCGCCGTCTCGAAGGATTCAGCCAGGCGCAGTTGCAGGTCATCCCGCACCTTGAAGCGGTCCACCACCACTTCGATGGTGTGCTTCTTGTGCAGCTCCAGAGGCGGCGGATCCGACAGGTCACACACCTCGCCATCGATACGGGCGCGGATATACCCCTGGGCGGCCAGGTTTTCCAGCAGCTGCTTATGTTCACCCTTACGGTTGCGCACCACGGGCGCCAGCATCATCATCTTCTGCCCTTCGGGCAGGGCCAGCACCTGATCCACCATCTGGCTGACGGTCTGGGCCGCTAGCGGAATATCGTGGTCTGGACAGCGCGGCTCACCGACCCGGGCGAATAACAGCCGCAGGTAATCGTAGATTTCGGTGATGGTGCCCACGGTCGAACGCGGGTTATGGGAGGTGGATTTCTGCTCGATGGAGATGGCGGGAGACAAGCCCTCGATGTGGTCGACATCGGGCTTTTCCATCAAGGAGAGGAACTGGCGCGCGTAGGCGGAGAGTGATTCCACGTAGCGGCGCTGGCCTTCGGCATACAGGGTGTCGAACGCCAGAGAAGATTTGCCGGAGCCGGAGAGGCCGGTGACGACAATCAGCCGATCGCGAGGCAGCGTCAGGCTGATGTTCTTCAGGTTATGGGTGCGAGCACCGCGAACTTCGATCTTGTCCATGGCTGACCTGATAGTAAAACAAGCAATAAACGCCAGTATGGCACAGCATACACTGGATGAATAGACAGTTATCGGGCTATTATCCACGAAGCCGATGACCGGAAATCGTGACGGCTGACCATGAACGGAAGTGTGTCATCGGTCGTCAATCCATGATTGGCCGGATGCGAAATCGGGGGCAGGCTGGTAAGATGCGAGCCTATTAACTGGAACGCCAGGTTCAACCTGGCCATCAATGAATGCGGAGTGAAACTATGGCCAGTCGCGGCGTCAATAAAGTCATCCTGATCGGTAATCTGGGCCAGGACCCGGAAGTGCGTTATATGCCGAACGGCAAGGCGGTGGCCAATATCACGGTTGCTACCTCCGAATCCTGGAAGGATCAACAAGGCCAGCTGCAAGAGCGTACCGAATGGCACCGTTGCGCCATGTATGCCCGTCTGGCGGAGATTGCCGGTGAATACCTGAAGAAGGGCTCCAAGGTCTATCTGGAAGGTCGCCTGCAGACTCGCGAATGGCAGGATCAGCAAGGCCAGAAGCGCTACACCACCGAAATCATCGTCAACGAGATGCAGATGCTCGATGGCCGCAATGCCGGCGGTGGTGCCAGCATGGGTGCACCAAGCCAGCCACAGGGCCAGCAAGGCAACTGGGGTCGTCCGCAGCAACAGCCTGCCGCCCCAGCTCCGCAAGGTGGTTACGCTCCGCAAGCTGCACCGGCCATGCCAGCGGCTGCTCCTCAAGGCGGTTACCAGCCACAGAACAACTTCAACCAGGCCCCGGCCCAGCCGATGTACAACGAGCCGCCGATGGACTTCGACGACGATATTCCGTTCTAGATCTTGTAAAAGATGAAAGTGTAAGAATAAATCACTTTCACCATCTTGAGTGCAAAGCAACCCAGCTGAAATGCTGGGTTTTTTTATTTTTGCATTTCACTTGCCATCGCGATTTTCAGCACTATAACTTTATGTATGAGGAAAATGTAAGATTAGGATGCACAGTGTATAAGCTAGATAGATTGATTTTTGCAAATGGTGAACGTTACCCAGTCTTAATGGGCAATAATGGTATGCCTCATTTTCTTGCAACCCTCTGGGTGACAACAAAACTTCGTAGCAGCTTGTCGGTGAATACCATTTCAAATCGCCTAGGTGCATTAAAGTGGTTTTTTCAATGGGAAGAAAATAAACACAGAGATCTGTTCTCTGAGTTTCAGAAAGGTAAGTTTCTTAGCGACACTGACATTGACAACATCAGAGAACATCTCAGTCATGATATTTCTCATGTCAAAGGCTTAGCTAAAAGCAAAAAAACTAGAGATAAGGTCATTGATTTATTTAACACCCCAAGACTAATCAGTGTCACCCCCACAGTGGGACGTAACAACATTTACAATCGAGTGACCGCTATTGCAGGTTATTTAGATTTCATTGCTAGAGTAGCTGTACAGAACTGTAATAGCACTAAACTGCTCACAGAAATTAATAGTATGAATAAGCGCATACTGGATGTTCGCCCTAAAGGCAAAGGTAAGAATGTTGTAGACAAACTGGATGGTAAAGATTTGCCTGATGGATTAATTGAGGAATTTATGGCTGTGGCACAATTCGACCATCCAAAGAACCCATTCAAACATGCTTCGACAAAAAAACGAAATCATCTTATGTTTTTACTTTTAAAAGAACTAGGCATAAGGAGAGGTGAGTTACTCTCACTATCTATTGAATCGAATTTTTTAATGCTTCACGGGCCAAATAAATTCATATGGGTAAAACGTCATCATGATGACATATATGATCCTCGCAAAAATCAGCCTGTAGCAAAAACGAAAGAAAGAATGTTGCGAATTAGAGATGAAACTGCGGCCCTCATTGATGACTACATCATAAATATACGAGCAAAGACTCCTAACGCGAACAAGCATCCATATTTGTTTGTTACACATAGGAAGGGAAAAACGCAAGGACTGCCAATCTCGACCAGTACATTTGATAGTATCATCGTGCCAACAATGAAATCTGTAGACGAGCGGTTCAAATCAATACACCCACATTATTTTAGGCATAACTGGAACCAGTGGTTCTCAGAAATAATTGACAAGAACAACGTTCTATCTAAAGACCCGAACAACAACCGTACGTTTATTTCACCTAGTGAAGAAGCAAAAAGCCGAATGCATCAAATGGGGCACACATCAGAAAGTTCTGCCAAACCATATGTTGAACGTCATATTCGCAAAAAAACAAACAAGCTCGTACTCGAAGAGCAAGAAGAACTACAGAGACAACTTATTGAATCTCAAAGAATAGAGGGTGCAAATGAATAAATATGATTACATTGAGGAAGAAAATGACGATTTCCCATCACGGTTTAGCTCAAAAAAATTAGTATCAAAAGATGGTTACAGCTTTGACTTTCACTCAGAGCGCTGGATGTTGAATAAAGATGTCAGCATTGCATTCATGCCGGATGTTTTATCTATGGAGCCAAAGCTGCTGGATGGATTTAAAAAAACACTAGCAATCTATGCTGAAGAACAATCAGCACACCATACATCCAATATGTATCTACGCTTCCAACGACTATTGCGAGACACTAGCTTCAAAAAGCTAGATGAGGATGTATTACTCAATTGGCGAGCAATGCTTGATAAAAGTCATGAATGGTACTTAGGTTCACTCCGTGGCTTTCTTGTTAGCTGGAATGAATATGGCTATTATGGTGTAACAACAGAGATGGTGAAAACACTAGAAATACTAACTCTATCAGGAAACAAGAAAGGAGTGTCTGTTGCTAATCGTTGCCCTGACACAGGTGCCTTTACTAACAATGAGGTACTTGCATTAAATCATGAACTTATTCGTTTATTCAGGGATAACTATATCTCATTTCAATGCTATGCATATGTGAGCTTATTGCAAGCTACAGCTAGACGCCCCACACAGTTACGACAAATAAAGGCTGCCGATTTATTTAAAGAACATGATCACAGTAAGAATGTGAAAAATTTTTACCTCAATATACCGAGAGCAAAGCAGCGCGGTGGTGGGTTCCGTTTCTCTTTTAAAAAATTTCCAATTACGGAAGAGCTCTATCTAACGTTGCGTAATTTAATTAGAGATGAAACAAAGAAGTTTGAATCAAAATTCTCAATAAAACTGACTGCTTCTCAAGCAACAAAAATCCCATTATTTATTGATTGGGAAATGGTTTTTGAGTTAGCGGCGCAAAAAACATCATTGACTGATGAGTTATTAGAAACTGACATTTTCAATATGTCATCAGTAGATCTAAGAGATCACCTGCTAAAAAATTTTCAAAGAAAACAAAAAGCTATTTCTGAAAGAACAGGAGACTATATTCATATAACGGCTCGGCGGTTTCGTCATACAAGAGGAACAAACCTTGGTCGAAAAGGTTTGGGGCCGTTGATCATAGCGGAGGCATTGGATCACAACGATACACAAAATGTTAAGGTCTATACAGAAAATACCGCAGATACCGTGACCTATATTGACAAGGCCATTGGCAAACAACTGGCTCCCTTTGCTAATGCATTCCTAGGTCGCATTATCGTTGACTTAGAGCAGGGTGAGCGAGGACATGACCTTGCTGCTCGCATACCAAACAAGGATAACGATATCGTAGGAGCATGCGGCACCAATGACTTTTGCATTAAGGGGTATGAAAGTTGTTACACTTGTGAAAAATTCAGACCATTATTAGATGCTCCTCACGAGAAATTCTTATCCCATCTATATGCGGAGAAAGAGGTAAGGTTGAAAACGACAAAAAGTGAAGAGTACGCGGCAACAAAAGATAGGTTAATTTTAGCAGTTGAATGGGTTGTGCAGAAATGCTTTGAACTGAAACAACAACGAGCATGAGGATAATCAGTGGAAAGTAACATTTTTCATTTTAAGCCTGCGATAGAACTGAATTCAGAAGCGAATCTAGAAAAGTTCATTCAAAGTAGCAAAAACAAATTAACTGTTTTCGGTGAAGATTGCTGGGATCATAATTTATGGCACACTTTTCACAATACTCGCCGTGTTGTTGCCCGTTTCTCCACAAATTTAGAGCCATCAACTTCCTATAGCTTCTCTCCCCTAGGTGCACCATTTATTGATTTTGCAAAAGCGTACATTCGCTACATTTACGCATTAAAACCCATAACAAATCTTCACAGACATTTCGAAGCTATTCGAATACTTGAAGAAGCATTGATTCTATCAAAACATAAAGCAGATATCCTGATGCTCGATGGCCTAGTTTTAGAAAGGCTAGGCGATAT
>Ga0247725_1000746_pt1 | contig 20539 bp, 23 predicted proteins | sample OKSTACKMCFT3sol_FD_183021 | JGI IMG/M metagenome (GOLD analysis project Ga0247725, IMG submission 183021) | Subsurface sediment microbial communities from gas well in Oklahoma, United States - OK STACK MC-FT3-sol | ecosystem: Environmental > Terrestrial > Deep subsurface > Rock core/Sediment...
GCATCTTCCGCATTGAGCGGGATGAGGCCCTGATCGAGCGCCTGATTGCGCTGGAGCACGCCTTCTGGGAACAGGTGGAACAAGGCGCACCGCCAGCCGGAGATGGCTCGGACAGCGCGGAAAAAGCCTTGCGCTGCCTGTATCCGAACAGCGGTGGGGACCAGGTCGATATGAGCGACGACCCCGAACTCAACGCCACGTTTGACGCCTTGCTGGCGGCACGTGAGAAGCTCGATGCCGCCCAAAAGCACGAAGCCCGACTGCGCCAACACCTGCAAAGCCACATGGGAGAAGCCGATCGCGCCACGTTTGCCTGCGGCGGCAGCGTGACCTGGCGTCGCAGCAAGGATGGCCAAGCGTTCAACACCAGTGCATTCGTGCAAGACCATCCAGACTTGGCTAAAGGCTACCTCAGCACACGCGCGGGCACCCGGCGCTTTTGCGTCAATGCACAGTGAGAGGCACGCCAGTCCTCTGCTGCCTCTCTCCCCCCCTGACCTCCATGGCCTGCGTCATGGGGGCTTTTCTTTTTTGGAGCAGCACATGATCAAAGGTTTGATGATCACCCCGCCCGTAATCGGCCGCATCTCGATCGGCAAAGTGGTGGAGAAGAACGGCAAGCGTCTGCCAGAGAAAGACGATGAGTTCACCATCACTACCCAGGTGCAAATCCGTGGGCAATGGCTTTTGCACCCGCTGGACGAAGTCCTGCGCCAGGCACCAACGGTTGGCGGCATAAAGGAAGGCACGATGCCTTCCAGTGATGAAGGGGGTGACGCCGTAGCGCCTGCCGCACCACAACGGGCAGGCAAACGTTCGCTCCAGGAAAAAATGGGAGTTGAGAGCCCTGGCACTGTCAGCGCGCCGCCGCCCAAACGCAAGCTGCGCAGTATTCCGGTACGGGTCTTGTTCAACGACCCGGATCTGAACCTGCGGGCCAACTACTGCATGTTTGATCGCAACACAGCGCGCCCGCTGTGTGTCGGCGATGGTGAAAGCTGCAAACGCATCACCGCCAAGGGGCTGGAATCCATGGCCTGCCCGGGCCCCGACGCTTGCAGTTTTAGCATGGGCCAGTGCAAGCCCTATGGGCGATTGAACGTCAGCATTGGCGAGAGCGATGAGCTGGGCAGCTATGTGTTTCGCACCACGGGCTTCAACAGCATCCGGACCTTGACCGCCCGACTGCAGTACTTCGCTGCAGTCTCAGGCGGTCACCTGGCCGCCATGCCTCTAGAAATGCGGCTGCGGGGCAAATCCACCACTCAGTCGCACCGTGCGGCCATCTACTACGCCGACCTGGTGGTGCGCACCGGCCTGAGCTTGAACGAGGCCATCGGCCAAGCTAAGGCACTGGCTGCACAGCGCCAGTCTGCAGGATTTGCGCAGAACGCTTTGGATGAGGCTGCACGTCTGGGCTATGCCAACGGCAGCTTTGAAGATACGCCGGAGGAAGCGGCGGACATTGTGGAGGAGTTTTATCCGGAGGATACCGAAGCGCCAACACATCCAGACACGGAGGCTTTGCAGGCGGACAACACACCGTTTCAGGCCGTGTGCACCGGGCTCGGGTCAAGCCCCCTGGTGAAGCAGCGTCATGGTCCGTATAGTCCGTATGCGAACAGACCGTGAGAATCCACCGTACCTGGCGCTTTTGGCGCCAGGTACAAAAGAGGGACTTTTATTTTTTCACTGAGCCACACGGAAATGAAAGCGCTGACCAAGCCGAAGTGATTGGTAGACAGCCCTGAATTGAACTTGGGCAGATACCAGCTTGGCAACAAGCAGTGGATACTGTCCCCGCACTTACAACTCTGGTCACAAACGACCGTGACAGCCAGATATTCAGGCTGGCATTGGTGTCCTTGGGTCACCTGAGCGGGCTCTTGCTGCGGGCAACCCGGATCATAAACAGTGAGTGCCTTCAAGCCCCTGCCCGTGCGACCACAACTAGCCGATTTGATTAGCCGTGCACGCGACCAGTGAAGCTCCCGCCGCTTAATATCGGCACTATGCGCGCTTTCCTGCTCCTGCTGATGCTTACACTGCTGCCGCTGCAGTTTTCTGCTGCCACAGTGGTTGAATGCTACGGTCACGGTGCGCAGCCACAAACCCAACATCATCCGTCTGCCAACGTGTCAGCTGTGACGGGCATGGACGAGCTGGCCGCCGACGGCATGGGTTTTGATCTTGACTGCGGAATCTGCCACGCGAATTGCGTTGCAGCTGTGATGGTGACTGCTGCGCTCACTGTCGACCCCGCTGGTATCAACCGTGTCGAACACTTCGCCGAAGGCTTGTTGCCGCCCTGGCATGAGCGGCCTTACCGTCCCCAGTGGTCTGCCGCGAAAGGTTTGGGGTTGAACGCATTCGTCTAATGCGCTGAAAGGCACTTCTTCCCCAATCCCCTGACTTCAAGTGGCCACCATCTCATATGGTGGCCGACCCTGGATCGTTTTGGGAGGACTCTCACATGACCGCTCGCTGGACCCAGCGAAACCCGCAGTGGACCTGGCTCGCTGCCGTCGCAACTCTCTTGTTTGTTGATCAAGTCAGCAAATCGTTTTTTTCAACCACCCTGGAACTCGGTGAAGCCGTCCAGGTGACCGAGTGGCTCAACTTTGTGCATGTGCTCAACACAGGCGCAGCCTTTTCGTTGTTGGCCGATGCGGGTGGCTGGCAACGCTGGTTCTTCATCGGCGTGTCCATGTTGGTGGTCGGTGTAGTCTGGATGGCGAGCCTTGCCCGGCAGGCCAAACCGATGGATCGGTGGATGGGCGCCTTCGTGGTGGGCGGGGGTAGTGGCAACCTCGTGGACCGCGTCCAAATCGGTGCCGTAGTGGATTTCCTTGACCTTCACTGGCGCAATATTCACTGGCCGGCCTTCAACCTGGCCGATGTGTTCATCGTCTGCGCCGTGTTGGTGTGGTGCTTCTCATCATTGAAAACGCCACCGCGCCCATCATCCCGAAAAACACCCGAGGAGTTGCCTTCATGAAGCACGGCTGGCTCTGGCTCATGGCCGCGTGGGGCATCGCATTGGTTGCCACGCTCGGCGCGCTTTTCATCGGTGAGGTCATGGGCATGACGCCCTGCTTGCTCTGCTGGTACCAGCGCATCTTCATGTTTCCGCTGGCGCTCATCCTGGGCATGGCAGCCTTCGCAGAAGACCGGCGCGGTGCTGTCTATGCGCTGCCGTTGGCGTTGGGTGGCACAGCCATGGCCGGCTACCACTCCGCCCTGGTGGCCGGGTGGGTGCCGAAGTGGTGGGTACCTTGCGGCACCGGACCCGCTTGTAGCGAACAGCGCCTCGAAATCCTCAATGGCATCCAGATTCCCTGGTTGTCTCTCCTGGCTTTCATCGCCATCGTCATCCTGCTTTTTGTTTACTTGAGAAAGCCCCGTTCATGAACGCCAAGAAAATCACCATTGTCGGCCTGGTGGCCATCGTTTCGCTGTTCTTCTACCTGGGCATGAACGCCTACCAGAAGCGCGTGCAGACTGCACAGGAAGTGCAAGTCAAGGCCGAGCAAACCCGCCTGGTCCGCATGCATTCACCAGTTTTCGGCCCACAAAATGCCCCGGTCACCATCGTCGAGTTTTTTGACCCGGCCTGCGAAACCTGCCGGGCTTTCTATCCCATCGTCAAGAATCTCATGGCTCAGTACCCCACTGATGTGAGGCTCGTGATCCGCTATGCGCCGTTCCACCAAGGCTCGGACCAGGTGGTCAAGCTGCTGGAATCGGCCAAGAGCCAGGGCAAGTACCAGACGGTTCTTGAAGCTGTGCTGGCCGCGCAGCCCGCCTGGGCCGACCACGGCCAGCCCAACATCGAGACCGCTTTCAAGGTGGCGGAGCAGGCCGGGCTGGACCTTGCTATAGCGCGACTGGACATCAAGAAACCTGGCATGCAGTCCTTGGTGCAGCAAGACATCGAAGACCTCACCGCACTGCAGGTCACCAAGACGCCCACCTTCTTTGTCAATGGCCGCAGCCTGCCGAGCTTCGGGCCCGACCAATTGGCCGTACTGGTGGCCGAAGAAGTGGCCAAGGTGAAGAAGTGAAGCGCATGACAACGCAGCATGCGAAGGCTTCTTCGGCCGGTTGAAAACGGAGATGTTCTATCCTTGCGACTGGAAAACAGCGAGCATCGAGCAGTTCACCCAGGCCCTGGACTCCTACATCCGCTGGTACAACGAGAAGCGCATCAAGATCACTCTTGGCTATCTCAGCCCCATTGAGTACCGAGAGAGTCTTGGACTTACGGCATAAAACCAGTCCAAGTTTTTATCCGCAGCCCCGGTGCTCAGTTCTACTTCGGCGCAGACACACTAGGGCGTGTCATCAATCAATACCCGAGTAGTTGAAAGTCACAGCCCCAGCGCCACGTAGAGGCCATGAGTAAAAGATACGCCCTCCTTGATGCCCAATGGGAGCGCATCAAAGACCTGTTGCCCGGTCAGGCAGGACAGCCCGGAGCCACGGCAAAAGACAACCGGCTGTTCATCGATGCAGTGCTCTACCGCTACCGCGCAGGCATCCCCTGGCGAGATCTGCCTGCGCGCTTTGGCGATTTTCGCGTCGTGCACACCCGCCACTCGCGCTGGAGCCAAAGCGGCGTATGGCAGCGCGTGTTTGAGACTTTGGCGCAGGACGCGGACAACGAATACGCCATGATTGACGCCACCATCGTGCGCGCCCACCAGCACAGCGCTGGTGCAAAAGGGGGGATCTCGACAAGCAAGCCCTCGGACGAGGCCGGGGCGGGCTGAGCACCAAGATCCACGCCACGGTCGATGCGCTGGGCAACCCGACAGGCTTTCACCTCACGCCAGGGCAGGCGCATGACCTCCAAGGCGCCGATGTGCTGCTCAAGGACACACCAGCGCAGACTGTCATTGCCGACAAGGCCTACGATGCTCAGGCCCGGCTGATCGAGCCTTTATTGAACAAGGGCAAGGCAGTGGTAATTCCCTCGCGGGTAACGAACAGGCAGCCACGCGAATATGACCGTGAGCTCTACAAGGCGCGCCATCTGATCGAGAACTTCTTCGCACGCTTGAAGCAATACCGCGCCATTGCCACACGCTACGACAAGACTGCTCGCAACTTTCTCGGAGCCATCCATCTGGCGGCATCCATGGTGTGGTTGGCATGAGCCCTGGCAGCCCGGCTACACACCCGGGTATTGATTGATGACACGCCCTAGTACGTTGACACGAAAGTAACGAAACATGAATACACTCTCGTCATCACTACTCGATGCTTGGAGGTGTTGCCATGCGCCAGACGCAATTGCACTTGACCGACGAGGATCGCTCGCTCGTGGACGAGATTCGCAGCAAAGGGCTGCATCAGGCGCGGGAGGTCAATCGGGCTCATGTTCTGTCATCGCTGGACCGGGGCGTACCAGAGGCCCAGATCATGGCGGTGCTGGGAATGGGGCGCACGGCTGTGTGGCGAACGCGCGCAGCGTATCTGCAAGGGGGCTTGGAACTGGCGGTCTTCGACGTTGCGCGCCCAGGGCGTCCACGCCAGTACGACACGGACGACGAAGCACGGGTGACGGCCCTTGCTTGCTCGGCGCCGCCTGCAGGCCGGCAGCGCTGGACGATGGTGGAGCTCGAACGGGCCGCACGCCAGGCGCCTGGCATGGCCAACGTGAGTCGAGAAACCGTGCGGCGCATGCTCAAAAAAACGATCTCAAGCCCTGGCGCAAGCTGATGTGGTGCATTGGTTCGTTGACCGAGGAATACCGCAGTCGCATGTATGCCTTGCTTGAGCTGTACGCGCGACCGATGTCGCACATCGAGCCGGTCATCTGCATCGACGAGAAGAGCTTGCAACTCATCGGTCACAGCCGAGCACCGCTGCCAATGGACTCGCGCAGCCCCGAAAAAATAGACTACGAGTACGTGCGCCACGGCACGACCAATCTGTTCGTGGCCGTCGAGCCCAAAGCCGGACAGCGAACCGTCTCGGTCACGGAGCGCCGAGGCAAGGTCGACTTCGTGACCTTCGTTGGCGACTTGCTGACCAAGACGTATGCCAAGGCAAAGCGAGTGCATCTGGTGCTGGACAACCTGAACATTCACTTCAGAAAATGCTTCGATGACGTCCTGGGAAAACGCGCAGCAGCCAAGCTCTTGCGCCGGGTGCAGTTCCACTACACACCCAAGCACGCGAGTTGGCTGAACATGGCGGAGATCGAAATCGGCATCCTCAGCCGTCAGTGCCTGGAGCGGCGCATTGAAAACCGCCACCTTCTGCAATGCGAGGTTGACGCGTGGCAGCAGGCTCGTAACGCCGCTCAGCGAACCATCGAGTGGACGTTCACTCGTCAGGATGCAGATCAGAAGCTCGGCAGACATTACGTTCCGAAACTTGCGTGTTGATGTACTAGTGGGAATGGGCATGCTCCTTGGGTTCTGAGCGGTTGAGCTTGGAGGCTGGATCCAGTGTCCCGCGAAGCAGCCTAAGCCCGTTGCCCACTACCAGTAAGCTCGCGCCCATGTCCGCGAAAACCGCCATCCACATGGTCGCGGTACCGACCACCGCCATGACCAGGAACACACTCTTGATGCCCAGGGCCAAGGTGATGTTCTGCCAGAGCACGGCATGCGTGCGCTTGGACAGCCGCACCGTCTCGGCAACGCGCTGCAGGTTGTCATTCATGATGACCACGTCGGCCGCTTCCATGGCGGTGTCGGTACCAGCGCCGCCCATGGCAAAACCGATATCAGCCTGGGCCAATGCCGGTGCATCGTTAATGCCGTCCCCGGTCATGCCGGTGGCGCCGTAGCGCTTTTGCATCTCCTTGATGGCGTCGAGCTTGGCTTCGGGCAGCAGGTCGCCGCGGGCGTCATCGATCCCCGCCTGCGCCGCGATTGCCTTGGCCGTGGCTGTGTTGTCGCCGGTCAGCATCACCGAGGTCACTCCCAGCGCCTTGAGATCGACGATGGCTTGCTTTGATGTCTCCCGAATGGTGTCTGCAACAGCAAACAAGGCCAGGACGCACGAATCGTCAGCCAGGAGGGTGACCGTGCGGCCTTGCTTTTCATGGATGGCGAGTTCCGCCTCCAGTTCAGGGGTGCACAGTCCCCGTTCATGGATCAGTCGGTGATTGCCCAGCACGAGGCGTACTCCATTGACCACGCCTTCGACACCGCGCCCCGGCAAGGCCTTGAAGTTTTCGGCCTCCGGGCCTGGTACTTCCAGACCCTGGATGATCGCCTTGGACACCGGGTGATCGGATCTGCCAGCCAGGCTGGCGGCCATCTGTTGGGCTGCAGCTTCATCGCCAGCGCCCCAGACGTGCCACTGCACCAGCTTGGGTTTACCTTCGGTGATGGTGCCCGTCTTGTCCAGCGCCACCGCCTTCAGGAGCCGCGCGTCTTCCAAGTAGGTTCCGCCCTTGATCAGGATGCCTCGGCGAGCGCCGGCCGCCAGTCCGCTTACCACCGTCACAGGCGTGGAAATGACCAAGGCACATGGGCAGGCAATCACCAGCAGGACAAGGGCCTTGTAGAGCGCTTCCAGCCAGGTCAGTCCCATCAGGAACGGTGTGAGAACTGCCACCGCCACCGCAATGGCGAAGACCGCAGGCGTGTAGATCGCGGCGAACCGATCGACAAAGCGCTGTGTCGGTGCGCGCGTGCCTTGTGCCTGCTCAACGGCTTGAATGATTCTGGCCAAGGTGGTGTTGCTCGATAGGGCCGTGACCTCGAACTCAAGTTCACCGGTCTCATTGATGGTGCCCGCGAACACCTGATCGCCGGGTGCCTTGTCCACGGGAATGCTCTCGCCAGTCACCGGAGCCTGGTTGATGGCCCCGTTCCCCTTCGTCACCTTGCCGTCCAGCGGCACCCGTTCTCCCGGCTTGATGCGCACGGTCGCACCGATGGCTACAGCGGCGACCGGCGTGGCAGACCATGCGCCATTGGGGCCCAGAACCAGAGCCTCTTCCGGCGCCAGTTCCAGCAACCCCTTGATCGCATTGCGTGCCCGGTCCACGGCCTTGGCCTCAATCAGCTCAGCAATGGCGTACAGGGCCATCACCATGGCAGCCTCGGGCCACTGGCCAATGAGGAAAGCGCCTGTGACGGCCACCGACATCAGGGCATTGATGTTGAGCTTGCCACGTAGCAGCGCTGCGATGCCCTTCTTGTAGGTGTCGATTCCAGCCAGCCAGATGGCCAACGCGGCGATGGCCATGCCTGCCACCTTCCAGGCCATCTGGTCGGGCGCGAAGAAGGAGAGCACCTCCGCGCCCGTGGCGAACACAAGCGCAGCCACCAGGCGAGAAATGCCGCCAGCGAACCCATGTCCATCGTCGTCGCCTTCGACAGGCCCTACTGCCGGCCCCCCCTGGGAGTTCATTGCGCCGGCCACCGGCTGTGGATCGAAGCCCGCCTTGCGGATAGCCTCCAGGGCCAAGGGATACGTGCTTTCTGCCGCATCGATCTTCAACGTGCGAGCACCGAGCTGGAAGCCCAGAGAGCGGATTCCGTCCAAGGGTTCCAGCGCGCGGCGGATTTCCGCCTCCTCGGCGCTGCAGTCCATGGTCGCAATTCTGAACAGCTTGACTTGGCCCGGGCCGCTTGCGGCGGCATTGACCGGAGAGGCGGAACTGGAGCATCCCGCTGAGCAGCAGGTGTCAACGCTTGAAGAGGTGCTGGTTTCTAGTTTCATGGCTTAATTGGAAACCCTGTAGTGACCTTAAAGTCAAGTGACAGCGCGAAATGCGCCCCAGCACCGTCAGGCACTACCCCCATTTGCAAAGGATGTGCCATGAAGATCGGCGAATTGGCCAAGGCCACCGGCACCCAGACAGAGACCATTCGCTACTACGAGCGGGAGTGTCTGCTGCCGGCGGCGATACGTACGGAAAGCAATTACCGAATCTACGATAGCAGCCACATCGAGCGTCTTGCCTTCATCCGGCATTGCCGCTGCCTGGACATGACACTCAATGAAATCCGCGTGCTGTTGCATTTCAAGGACGCACCTGGTGAGAACTGTGGCGCGGTGGATGCGCTTCTTGAGGAGCACATTGATCATGTCGTCTCGCGAATCCGGGAACTCCAGGTGCTGGAATTAGAATTGCGCAGTCTGCAGCAGCAGTGTTCGCCAGGTCACCTGGCCGGGGACTGCGGCATCTTGGGCGGCCTGGCAATAGCGGCGCGCCAACACAATCACATGCCTACAGCCAACCCCAATGAAGCGCATCCACCTGGCGTGCATCGCGAAATCGGAGCCGCTGCCAAACAGCTGCGCATTAACCGTAAGGGCTGACTGCCAAAAGTCATTGGGCTCGGATCTCCAGCCCAACGCTCGTCACCCCGCTCTCCGACCATGCGACTGGTTTGCCCTGATGCATGCGAGCGATCGCGCCAACGATGGCCAGGCCTAGGCCGTGGTTGCTTTGTCCATGACTGCGAGCGGGATCGGCGCGGAAAAATCGATCGAACAAGTGAGGGAGTATTTCGGGATCGATGCTGTCTCCGCAGTTGGAGACACTGATCAGCACGCGGTCCTCATCAACGGTCCTGAAGTTGACTTGGACGATCGAGCCATTTCTCGCGTATCGGGTGGCGTTCCCCAGCAGGTTTGACAAGGCTCGGCGCAACAGGGGCACGTCGAAGGCACCATGTGCGTCGCCGACTACTTTGGCGGTGAGCCCGGCCTCGGCCAGTGCCGCCTCGTGATAGTCCAGCACGTCTACAGCCACCGATGCAAGACTCGATACGGGAACGCGACGCGCGCCTACACCCCGATCAGCTTGCGATAGGAACAGCATATCGTTGACGATGCCGGTCAGGCGATGCAGTTCCTCCAGATTTGAGGCGAGGACCTCCCGCATATCCGCCTGCTCAGGACGCCTTAGAGCCAGTTCATTGTTGGCAATGAGCGTGGCCAGTGGCGTGCATAGCTCGTGCGCCACATCCGCATTGAAACCCGCCATCTGTGAGTAGGCCTTCTCAATGCGTGCAAGGAGGGCGTTGAACTGGTCGATCAGCGGCACGAGTTCAAGAGGTTGCTCGTCGCCATCGAGCCGTTGGTGCAGGCTATCCGCCGACAGTGCTCGCGTTTGGCCGGCCAGCCTTCGCACAGGCGCAAGGCCGAGTTTGACCAGGGAGAAGCCGCCCAGTGAAACCACGATGGCGCCCCCGATGGCAGCCACCAGCAGGGTGAGTGCGAGCCGGTGCAACAACTGGTTGTCGGTTTGAATATCCAGCGACAGCTGGACGTGCAAAGCCGGCGAGGCAGGGCCTGCAACCTGCGCCACCTCGAATTTCCGTTGGCGCCATACCGTCTGTGCATTCTGGTTGCGGGTGTGCGCGTAGAGCACGGTCCCATCGGCCAGTGACACCTCAAGCGATAAATCTCCATGCCCCACCAGGAAGTCATCGAGCTTGTGAGCGAGAGCTTCCGACTCCCGGTGCTCCTTCCCCTCTACCAAGAGATGCCGAATGACGTTCTCCTTTTGCGCCAGCGTTTCCTCTTGCCGATCGCGAAAGTTGAATTCGGTCACCAGATACACGGCCAGGCAGACCAGGCCTAAGCCTGCAAAGCTTTGCAACGCCAACCACCACGACAGCCTCTGGCGCAGCGAGCGATGGTGGATCAATGCCTTCATCCGTTACGCTCCTCCATGATGTAGCCCATGCCTCGGATGGTGTGAAGCAGCACAGTGTCAAAGGGTTTGTCTATCTTGCTTCGCAAGCGACGAATAGCGACCTCCACTACGTTGGTTTCGCTGTCGAAGTGCATGTCCCACACCTGCTCAGCAATCTCGGTGCGAGACAGTACCTCGCCTTTCCTTCGCAGGAACAGCGTCAGAAGCAGGAATTCCTTTACGGTCAGCTCCAACCGCTGACCGCCGCGGGATGCCTTGCGCCGCACTAGGTCCAGTTCGAGATCGGCAAGGCGCAGTTGCGTGGGCTCTGCCGCATCGCGCGCGCCATAGGTGCGCCTGAGCAGCACTTGGATGCGTGCGTTCAATTCGGAAAACGCGAAGGGCTTGACCAGGTAATCGTCAGCACCAGTCTGCAGTCCCAGCACACGGTCCTCGACGCTGACCCGCGCTGTCAGCATCAAGACAGGAGTTTGCCGGGATTTGCGAAAAGCGGTGAGGAGGCTAAAACCGTCGATCCCTGGAAGCATCGCGTCCAGCACCAGTAGGTCGTGCTCGCCTTCAAGCGCCAGGTGCAGGCCATCTACCCCGTTGTGGGCAACGTCCACCACATACCCGGCCTCTCCGAGGCCCTTACGCAGGTACTCGGCAAGCTTGACTTCGTCTTCGATGAGCAAGATTTTCATGGTGCCATTCTCGAAGAATGCGGCTCGTTCGCAGATTACGAATTTGTCATCTGGCTGTTGGTGTCTTGTCGCGGTTCGCTTTCTAAAGTTCACCCCGTGTCGCAAGGCATAGCCCAAGCAAGTCGCCAAGGGCTCACCTGAATCCAGAGACAAAACCATGATCGTTCGCAAACCCCTCACGCTTTCCCTGATCGTCCTTGCCATCGCGGCTCCAGGCCTGGCATCTGCATCTTCGTTGTATCATCCCGCCGGTGGCGAAGTGGGATTTACCACCCATCCCGACCATTTCCAGAGTTCAATGTCCCGTGCGGAGGTACTTCAGTCTGTGGCCGCCGCCCGCAAGGACGGCACGCTGGCCATCCTCCAGCGCGGCGGTGCTTTGCCTGTCAAGGCAACGGGCCCCTCCAAGACGCGCGAGCAGGTACAACAGGAATACCTGAATATGTCTGCCGCTGAAAAACAACGGATGCAGGAACTGTACGGCACGGGCGGCTGATTCTTGAGCGGATAGCCTCTATCCAGCTTCTACCCGTGCCCCATATCCGGGATTTCATTGCCGCGTGCTAGACATCAAAAAATGTACCGCTTGATAGCTGTTTTTATGCTTGCATTGCTACCGTTCCAGTTCAGCTGGTCTGCGGTGGCTGCCTATTGCATGCATGAAAGTGCGACGACTCAGGCGCAGCACGTGGGGCATCATGAGCACAAGCATGCTGCCAACAGCGTGGTCGGCCAAGCCGACAAAAACGGGCAAAACACCAGCCAGTCTGATGTCGATTGCTGGGTTTGTCATGGCGTCGGCATCGGCGCGCTCCACTTTGCCTTTGCCAAGCAAAATATCTCCCAAGATGGCGACATGGGTGTCCAGCCCAATGAGCGGGTGGCAGAGGTAACACCTTCCCCCCCTGACCGTCCTCAGTGGCCTGCCCTCGCCTAAATCGGCGGGGCACCTCTCTTTCTTTCAGTCATTCGTACCCGCCTGACAGGCGGACGTAGTTGCGCGCGTCGCGGCTGTTTTGAGTGACGAGTTGCCAGGTAACTGCACGGTTGCCGCCCCGCCGATTCCTTCGTGCTTTGAAATCATTGGAGAATCGGATGTTCAAGGGTATTTACCTTCAAGGAAAGCCGCACGCATGGCGCGGCCGCAAAAAAATCAGGCTTGCAGCTAGCGCGGTGGCCATATTGCTGGCCGCTTCCAGCAGCGCCTTTTCGCAGGGTGTGTCGCAACGCACTATCGGTGGCGAGGAAACACCTCTGACTGCCGCAACAGCACCAACTTCGCCACTGTCTCTGGCCAGGGCAATTGAATTGGCTTTGGAGGGAAATCCCGAGGTGGCAGCGGCGACGCGCCAGCTGGAGGCAACTGAGGGGCAAGTTCTGCAAGGGCGCGCACGCCCCAATCCAGAGCTCGCCTACTCGCTGGAAGACGCACGCTCCCAAACGCGTACGCAAAGTTGGCAGCTCAACCTCCCAGTGGAATTGGGAGGCAAGCGTGCAGCGCGCACCAAGGCAGCGGAAAGATCCCGTGAGCAGGCGCAAGCTCAGCTGATCGAGCTGAAGGCGACCGTGCGAGCCAATGTCGCTGCAGCCTACTTCGACGTGCTGACGGCGCAAGAGCGCTTGGTGCTCGCCCGGGACAGCGTGGCGCTGGCCAAGTCTTCCACCGGCACCGTCGCCAAGCGGGTGGCCGCCGGCAAGGTGTCGCCCGTCGAAGAGTCCAAGGCCCGGGTTGCGGAGGCCGGTGTTCGTGTTGAGCTCGCCCAGGCTGCGAGTGAAGAACGCAACGCCCTGTCCCGTCTATTTGCGCTATTGGGAAAGATTGACATGCCTTTCACGGTCCTGGAGGGAAAGGCAGGAAACCTCCCCCCTGTACCGAACCTCGCCGATCTTCAGCCTCTCATTTCTTCTTCGCCAGCCGTTGTCCTGGCGAGAATCGAGGTAGATCGACGCAAGGCATTGACCGACCTGGAACAAAGCAAGCGGGTGCCTGATGTCACCGTCAGTGTTGGCATGCAGCGCAGCAACGAGACGCAGCGAAACGTTCTTCTTTTCGGTGTCTCTGTGCCTCTCCCCGTCTTCGACCGCAACCAGGGCAATCTCCTCGAAGCCCTAAAGCTTGAGGACAAAGCACGTGACGAGTTGCAGGGGGTCACCGTGCGCCTGCATAGCGAAGTAGCGCAGGCCCGGGAGCGACTTGCAACGATCGCTACAGAGATCCAATCTCTGCAGCAGGACGTGCTTCCGGGGGCGAAGTCAGCTTATGACGCGGCCACCATTGGCTTTGAGAACGGAAAGTTCAATTTCCTGGAGGTGCTCGATGCGCAACGCACCTACTTCACCGCCAAGTCCCAGTATCTCAAAGCACTTGGCGAGGCACATCGCGCAGCGGCCGATGTTGATCGCCTGCTCGGCAGCCCCCACGATTCCCGCTTAACCGCACCGCAAAACTGAGAATGACTATGAACACCAGCAAATCCACCATCAGCAAAAAGCACGTGATCGCTATTGCCGTCGTCCTCGCATTGGGGGGCGGGGTGGGAACCTACATCTTGCAGGGCGGCGGCAAGCCCAAAGCCGCGGCCGTAGAGGGAGATGGTCATGGCCATGGCGGCCACACCGAGGCCAAGGGGCACGGTGATGGTGAGCACCATGGCAAGGGCGGGGAAAATGGCCACGACGATGACAAGGGCCATGCGGACGGCGAACACCACGAAAAGAGCGAAGCAAAGGGCGCCCATGGCGGCACCGTCTTCAAAGAAGGGGATTTCAGCTTGGAGGCACTGCTTTCAGAGGACGGCGGCGAGCCTCGGCTGCGCATCTGGCTGTTCGACAAAAACAAAGCTCTGCCCCTGAATGCGGCAACGGTCACAGCAACGGTGACCCGCCCGACTGACGAAAAGCAGAAGCTGACTTTCGCCCAGGAGAAAGACGGCTTGGTCAGCCGCGAGATCGTGGCGGAACCCCACGCGTTCGAGATCGAGATCATTGCGCAGACAGCCACCGAACCCTTCATGTTTGTGATGAGCAAAGAAGAAGGGAAGATTGAACTGACCGACGCCCAGATCAAGGCCGCATCGATCAGCGTGGACACCGCGTCCGCCGCGAACATCAAGACGGCATTGCTGTTGCCCGGGGAGATCCGGCTGAACGAAGACCGCACCTCGCACGTGGTCCCCCGTCTTGCGGGAGTGGTGGAAAGTGTCAGCGCCAACCTTGGCCAGGTCGTCAAGAAGGGGCAGGTGCTGGCCGCCATTGCAAGTCCGGCCGCCTCTGAGCAACGCAGCGAACTGCAGACCGCTCAGAAGCGCCTGGCACTGGCCAAGACCACCTACGAGCGTGAGAAGAAGCTGTGGGAGCAAAAGGTATCGGCTGAACAGGACTACCTGCAGGCCAAGCAGGCATTGAGCGAAGCAGAGGTGGCTATGGCCAACGCCAATCAGAAACTGAGTGCGCTGGGTCTGTCCACCTCGTCAGTGTCCGGCTTGAATCGCATCGAACTGCGTGCCCCCTTTGACGGCATCGTCATCGAAAAGCACCTGAGTCTCGGCGAGGCCGTGAAGGAAGATGCAGCCGTGTTCACCATCTCGGACCTCAACCAAGTATGGGCGGAGATCAACGTCCCGGCAAAGGATCTGCCATCGGTGCGGGTGGGCGAAAAAGTCACCATCAAAGCGACGGCGTTTGACGCATCCGCCACTGGCACCGTCGCATTTGTGGGGGCACTGATCGGCGAGCAAACCCGCACAGCAAAAGCCCGCGTGGTTCTTGAAAATCCCAAGGGCGCCTGGCGTCCCGGCCTGTTCGTGAACGTCGAAGTTGTGTCCGAAGAAACGGCGGCGCCCGTGACGATCTCGGCTGACGCCGTGCAGAACGTTGGAGACAAGCCCGTTGTCTTCCTCAAGGTCAACGATGGCTTCATTACCCAGCCAGTGAAGCTGGGGCGCAGCGACGGCAAGCGGATCGAGGTCCTTCAAGGCCTCAAGGCCGGAATGCCCTACGCCTCATCGGGGAGCTTCGTCGTGAAATCCGAGCTCGGCAAGGGATCTGCCGAACACACGCACTAATCACGGAGCCCATACATGTTTGAAAAACTCATTCGATTTTCAATCGAACAACGATGGTTGGTGCTACTTGCGGCCCTCGCCATGGCTGCGCTCGGCGTTTTCAGCTATCAGAAGCTGCCCATCGACGCTGTCCCCGACATCACAAACGTACAGGTTCAGATCAACACGCAGGCACCGGGTTACTCGCCGCTGGAAACGGAGCAGCGGGTCACGTACCCCATCGAGACGGTCATGGCCGGCCTGCCGAACCTGGAACAAACCAGGTCGCTTTCACGGTATGGACTGTCGCAGGTAACCGTCATTTTCAAGGACGGCACCGACATCTATTTTGCTCGCCAGCTAGTCAACGAGCGTATCCAGGAGGCGCGGGACAAACTGCCCGTAGGCATCACACCGGCCCTGGGGCCAATATCCACCGGGCTGGGGGAAATCTATCTCTGGACAGTAGAAACAAAAGACGGCGCGAAGAAACCTGATGGGAGTCCCTACACCGCTACGGATCTGCGAGAGATCCAGGATTGGATCATCAAGCCGCAATTGCGAAACGTTCCGGGCGTGACGGAAATTAATTCCATTGGTGGCTTCGCCAAGGAGTATCAGATAGCGCCAATTCCCGAGCGCCTGGCTTCACTGGGCGTGACGCTGCAGGATGTGGTCACTGCTCTGGACCGCAATAACGGTAACGTGGGCGCGGGCTACATAGAAAAGCGCGGCGAACAGTACCTCATTCGAGCACCAGGGCAGGTGAAGTCCTTGGAAGACATCGGCAACGTGATCCTCAGCAGTGCCAACGGCGTGCCCGTGCGCATCCGGGACGTGGCTGAAGTGGGGATTGGTCGGGAGCTGCGAACTGGCGCCGCAACGGACAACGGGCGAGAAGTGGTTCTCGGTACCGTGTTCATGCTGATCGGCGAAAACAGCCGGACCGTATCACAAGCAGTGGACAAGAAGATGGTCGAGGTCAACAAGAGCCTTCCCGAAGGCGTGCACGCGGTGACGGTCTACGACCGTACGGTGCTCGTCGACAAGGCCATCAGTACGGTGAAGAAGAACCTGCTGGAAGGTGCGGTTCTCGTGATCGTCATCCTGTTCCTTTTTCTGGGGAACATCCGCGCAGCGGTTATCACGGCGATGGTCATTCCCCTGTCGATGCTCTTCACATTCACAGGCATGGTCCAGTACAAGGTGAGCGCCAACCTGATGAGTCTTGGTGCCCTGGACTTCGGCATCATCATTGACGGTGCTGTCGTGATCGTGGAGAACTGCGTGCGGCGTCTTGCCCATGCGCAGGCGCATCACGGTCGACCGCTGACGCGAGCGGAGCGCTTCCATGAAGTGTTCCTGGCATCCCAGGAGTCGCGCCGTCCCTTGCTGTTCGGACAGTTGATCATCATGGTGGTGTATCTGCCCATCTTCGCGCTCACGGGCGTTGAGGGAAAGATGTTTCACCCGATGGCATTCACTGTTGTCGCCGCCTTGGTGGGGGCAATGATCTTGTCGGTGACCTTCATTCCGGCAGCCGTGGCCCTCTTCATCGGCAATCGGGTCAGCGAGAAGGAGAACTTCCTGCTGGGCCATGCCAAGCGCCTCTACGCCCCGCTGCTCGACCGCGTCATGGCCGCCAAGGCGGTTGTACTGACCATTGCAGCAGTTGCCGTGATCTTGTGCGGGTTGATCGCCACGCGCATGGGCAGTGAATTTGTGCCCAACCTCAATGAAGGCGACTTCGCGATCCAGGCGCTGCGCATTCCGGGCACCAGCCTTTCCCAATCGGTTGCGATGCAGCAGCAGATCGAAAAGACCCTGAAAGCGAAGTTCCCCGAGATCGAACGCATCTTCGCCAGAACCGGCACGGCAGAAATTGCCTCGGATCCCATGCCGCCGAATATCTCGGACGGGTACATCATGCTCAAGCCGATGGACGAATGGCCTGAGCCGCGCAAGACCCGGGACGAACTGCTTGCTGCGATTCAGGAGGTTCTTGGGAAAATTCCCGGCAACACCTATGAGTTCTCTCAACCCATTCAGCTGCGCTTCAACGAGCTGATCTCGGGGGTGCGAAGTGACGTGGCGGTAAAAATCTTCGGCGACGACATGGATGTGCTGAACAAGTCCGCTGAAGAAGTGTCTGCAATGCTGCAGAAGATCCAGGGCTCATCCGAGGTGAAGGTCGAGCAAACGACGGGCCTTCCGATGCTGACGGTGAACATCGACCGTCAGAAGGCCGCGCGCTATGGACTGAACGTTGCTGACATCCAGGATACCGTGGCCACAGCCATCGGCGGGCGCGAGGCTGGCACGATGTTCGAGGGAGATCGTCGATTCGACATCCTTGTTCGTCTCCCCGAGGCCTTGCGCAACGACCTGGAAGGCATGAAACGGCTGCCCATACCGCTGCCACGTTCTGTGAGCGGGACGGAAGCCAGGACGAATTTCATCCCACTGGGTGAAGTCGCCACATTCGAACTTGCGCCCGGCCCCAACCAGGTCAGCCGCGAGAACGGCAAACGACGTATCGTGGTGAGCACCAACGTGCGGGGACGCGATGTGGGTTCCTTTGTAGCGGAGGCCGAGCAAGGCCTGGCGCAAATCAAGATCCCTACGGGCTACTGGACAAGCTGGGGCGGAACCTTCGAGAACCTGCAATCGGCCACGAAGCGCCTGCAGATCGTTGTGCCCGTATCCCTGCTGCTGGTCTTCGTGCTGCTGTTCGCGATGTTTGGGAACGCAAAGGATGGTCTGCTGGTCTTTACCGGCATCCCATTCGCTTTGACGGGTGGCATCCTCGCGCTTTGGCTTCGCGACATTCCAATGTCCATTTCGGCTGCGGTTGGCTTCATCGCCCTTTCCGGCGTGGCGGTGCTCAACGGACTGGTGATGATTTCCTATATCCGTACCTTGAGGGAAGAAGGCATGGGGCTGGATGCCGCGATCCGCGAGGGCGCCTTGACCCGCTTGCGGCCGGTACTCATGACAGCACTTGTTGCCTCGCTGGGCTTCATTCCCATGGCCATCGCTACCGGCACCGGGGCCGAAGTCCAGCGTCCTTTGGCAACAGTGGTGATTGGCGGAATTCTCTCTTCCACACTGCTCACGCTGCTCGTGTTGCCAATTCTCTACCGCCTGGCCCACAGGCCCGGTGAGAAAGATGAGGACGTTTCGGCTGAGCCCTCGCACCCGCCGGACGTGACCGCTCCCGTGTAGTTGTGAAAGGTCCCGCTGATCGCGGGACCTTTCATTTCTTTAAACCTTGCTCCAAAGGAACTCTGATGAAAATCTCTCAACTCATTCTCGCCCTGGCGGTATCGATCTCAGGCACGGCCATCGCGGCTGACAACCATGGTCACGATGCAAAGCCCATGCACGGAGGCGCTGTTGCCGAAGCAAAGGATGTCGAATACGAATTTGTCGCCACAGCGAACAAGTTGCAGCTTTACATGCGCGACCACGGCAAGCCCGTTGCCGTCGCAGGAATGACCGCAAAGGTCACGCTTTTGGCTGGTAGCGACAAGCAGGACATCCAACTTCAGGCTGGTGACGGAAAACTGGAAGCCTCGGGCAGCTTCAAAGTCCCAGCGGGTACCAAAACCGTGGTCGCAGTCTCCAAGGCAGGAAAATCCGTCGCTTCCGTCCGCTTCACGCTGAAGTAACGCAAAAGGCGCATGGGATCCCCGCTCCGGGATATCGGGTGGCGATTCCACTTCCTGCGCCTGACGTTGCTCGTCCAGTGTTGCGACATCACAATGGCGGGCACAGTCCACCGCCTGGGCGCTTCACGTGTTCCTGTCAAAGTGTGGAAAGAGGAGCAATCCATGTCATTACAGGTGGCCCAGGGTGGGCTTTTTACCAAGCTGTTCTGGATATGGATCAGCTTGTTGATCTCCGTGTTCGTATTTTGGAGACTGCGGTATCTGTGGCTGAAATTCCATCCCCCACCGGATGTGCGAACCAAGTACAGCCGGCGCTTGGCCAAGAGACTGAGAGATCGCCAGGCGCTGCGCTTGAAGTGCAGAACCCCGAGGAAACCGAGGCGCCGCCATCGACGCTGAAAGCGAAGGGGCTGAACTTGGGCTCACCGGGCTGATTACAGGGGCCCTCTGACGACCGAATGCTGGGCGTCATTACACTGCCCCCAGTCGCTGCTCCGAGCGGGCTGGGGATGTTTTCCTATACCCGAAGCCTGCGAGAAGGCGCGGTGCCGCTTCCAAGAGAAGCACAAGTCTCCCGGGGCGATGGGTCAATGGCCTGAGACAGCGATGGTGATGGCACTGTATGCCATTGCCAAGCTCATTGAAGCCCGGGCCGTAGACCGTGCTCGCAACGCTATCAAGAGCCTTTTAGACCTGACGCCGCAGGATGCCGAGGTACAGCAAGCCGACGGGCAATGGCGGCGCATGCTGACCGCTGCCGTGGCGGTAGGAACCATCGTGCGCCTGCGGCCTGGCGAGCGCATCTCAGAAATCTGAACAAGTCGATAAGCGCTGCTTCCACCGGAACGGGCAAAAAGTAAGTGATCGCGATATCAGATGACTTCGCGATCACAAATCCTCGCTCAGTTCCTCAACATGCTTTCTCGCTCCGCGCGCGCAGCAGGCGTCTCATTCACCAATTCGTCAATGACTTGCTGGCGAGTTTTTCCCGGACCATTGGCTTGTACAGGGGCCGGATAACTATTCGAATTGAAGCGAGAAAGACCGCCTTGTTGACGCATGGCAGCTTCAGTCTCAGCACGGACCTCAGCACGCGTCTTGCTGCTCTTGAAATGGTCGGGATGCGTGGTGAAACCTGCTTCATTGTTTGCTGGATGCCAATAGCCACTGGCTGCGGCCATGCCGGGCATGCCCAATGCCGCTGTTGCTGCAGCAGCTGCAATCAAAGAAGACCAAGTGAGACGACGTTGTGACATGGAAACCATCCTTTTTCAGTTAAGAACACTCTCCTTAAAGCTGCAATGCACCTAGGAGGAGGAGATGGCTCAAGTGTAGAAATTCGTCTCCGACAAAACACCAACGCAGAAATGACAATGCTGTCATGTGCACGTTCAAGTGTCGTGGTCAAGTTTTTTCGGACAGTGCGGCACCGCTGGCTGGGCCAGTTGTGCAGGGCATCGTTCAATCATGCCGCATTCCCTCGCAGGCTCGTGTTGTCGACAA
>Ga0247725_1000748_pt1 | contig 20494 bp, 19 predicted proteins | sample OKSTACKMCFT3sol_FD_183021 | JGI IMG/M metagenome (GOLD analysis project Ga0247725, IMG submission 183021) | Subsurface sediment microbial communities from gas well in Oklahoma, United States - OK STACK MC-FT3-sol | ecosystem: Environmental > Terrestrial > Deep subsurface > Rock core/Sediment...
TGGTGGCGTAATGGGTTTGCTCATGACGTGATGGTGCCAAGCTGGCGGGATCAGGCAAGGGGCAACAGTGGATCAAGGGATGATCGTCTCACTTTTTCCTGTCAATGCCATCTGGGTGAACAGTTACCGCCAACCACCCATGGGTTCGCTCTACTACCCAGCGATGACGGCCCAATCGCTCATTACTCTCGATACCCCGCCGGGCAATGCGCGCTTTGATGCCCCGTCGCATCAGATACTCACGGCAACGGCGGAAGTCATATCCCTTGTCTGCATGCAACCTATCAGGTCGGCATCTTGGCCGCCCTCGCTTACCTGCTAACGCCGGGAGCGCATCCAGCAAGGGCTCAAACATCATCGAATCATGGCGATTGGCGCCTGATACGAGCACTGCGAGCGGGATACCCTGGCGTTCCACCACGATGTGCCGTTTGCTGCCTAACTTGCCTCTGTCTGTCGGGTTACGCCCGGTTTCCTGGCCCCCCGGGGGCTGGCAACGCTGGCACCATCGAGACTGGCTCTGCTCCAGTCGATGTGGCCAGCTTGGTGTAACTGGGTCAGCAGAGCCACATGAAGTTGCTGCCACGCGCCTTGAGCCTGCCAATCGCGCAGACGACGCCAGCATGTCATACCGCTGCCAAAACCCAGAGACTGGGGCAGGTCTTCCCAGGAGATCCCGGTAGTCAGGACAAACAGAATGCCGTGGAGGACGGCATGGTCATCAAGGCGTGGACGGCCACCTCGAGACGAAGCGTGTCGGGGTGGCAGGAGTGGTTGCAGGGATTGCCAGAGCTTCGGGCTGATGATTTTTCGTGTCATGCCGTCTATGTGGGGATTGGTATCATTCGAATCAACTCGGTTTTGTTAGCGGCTCTAAGACGGCCTGATGTGACTCCCCCCCATGTTACTATCAGGTTCATTTGTATAGACTCGATACCCTGTTAGCGATGGGCCGCAACGTTGCCGTTTCGGTGCGCTTCTATGCTTCGCCCGTCCACCTGTTTCGTTGTCTGTGCCCATCGGGCGCTGTCATTGCCGGAGTAATCCATGTTCGACCCCCAGACCCTCTCCACCGCCCTGCTGGCCGCCGTCCCCGAAGATGGCAGCAGCATCGGCAATCAGGCCCTGCTGGACGCGCTCAAGGGGCAGTTCGGCGAGCTAACCGAGGCGCAATTCATGGCTGCCCGTGATGCCCTGATAGAGGGCGGGCAACTGCGCAAGGGACGGGGTCGCGGCGGCTCGGTGCTGCGCGCGGATGGCACAGCGCCAGCGGCCAAGCCCGCCAAGAGCAAACCTGCCAAACAAGCCAAGGAGGTCGCCCCTGCCGAGAGCGGCATCGACAGCATCAAGCGCACCCTCTGGGCCTCGGCCGACAAGCTGCGCGCCAACATGGACGCCGCCGAGTACAAGCACATAGTGCTGGGGCTCATCTTCATCAAGTACGTCTCCGACACCTTCCAGGCGCGCCGGAGCGAGCTTGAGCGCCGCTTCACCGACGAGAGCGACGACTACTACCTGCATGACGCGGACGCCGAGTTTCTGGCCGAGGAGCTGGAGGAGCGCGACTACTACCGCGAGGTCAACGTGTTCTGGGTGCCGGAAGGGGCGCGCTGGGAGGTGCTGCGGGCCAGTGCCAAGCAGGCCGATATCGGCAAGCGCATCGACGACGCCCTGGTGCTGATCGAGCAGGAGAACTCGCGCCTCAAGGGCATCCTCGACAAGCGCTTCGCCCGCGCCCAGCTGCCTGATGGCAAGCTCGGCGAGCTGGTGGACCTCGTGTCTACTATCGGCTTCAAAGGGGAACCTGGGACCGCGCGCGACGTGCTGGGCCAAGTGTATGAATACTTCCTCGGCGAGTTCGCCAACGCCGAGGGCAAGAAGGGGGGCCAGTTCTACACCCCCGCCAGCATCGTGCAGACCCTGGTGGCGGTGCTCGCCCCGCACCACGGCCAAGTCTACGACCCCTGCTGCGGCTCGGGCGGCATGTTCGTGCAGAGCGAGCGGTTTATCGAGTCCCACGGTGGCAAGCTGGGGGATGTCTCCATCTACGGCCAGGAGTCCAACCCCACCACCTGGCGCCTGGCGGCCATGAACCTGGCTATTCGCGGCATGGACTACAACCTCGGCAAGGAGCCCGGCGACACCTTCACCCGCAACCAGCACCCGGACCTGCGCGCCGACTTCGTGCTGGCCAACCCGCCGTTCAACATCAGCGACTGGTGGCACGGCAGCCTCGATAACGACCCGCGCTGGGTCTACGGCACCCCGCCCGCAGGCAACGCCAACTACGCCTGGTTGCAGCACATGCTCTATCACCTCAAGCCCGGCGGTCGCGCCGGTATCGTGCTGGCCAACGGCTCCATGAGCTCGAGCCAGAGCGGCGAGGGGGAGATCCGCGCCCGCATGGTGGAGGCGGACGTGGTGGAGTGCATGGTGGCCCTGCCGGGCCAGCTGTTCTTTAACACCCAGATCCCCGCCTGCCTCTGGTTCCTCGCCAAAAACAAGCGCAGCCGCCCCGGCGAGGTGCTGTTTATCGACGCCCGCAAGCTCGGCACCATGGTGAGCCGGGTGCAGTGCGAGCTGGACGAGGCCGCCATCGCCAGGATTGCCGATACCTTCCACGCCTGGAAGTCTGACGGCGAAACCACGCAGCCCTACGAGGACGTGCCCGGCTTCTGCCGCAGCGTCACCCTGGCCGAGATTGCCGAACATGGTCATGTGCTGACCCCCGGCCGCTATGTGGGGGCCGAAGATGTGGAGGAGGACGATGAAGCCTTTGCCGACAAGATGGCCCGGCTGACCAAGCAGCTCGGTGACCAGATGACCAAGGGGGCCGAGTTGGATCGGTTGATCAAGCAAAAGCTGGGGGGGCTAGGGTATGAGTTCTGAGTGGCTTACCGTTGAAGCTCTTCTCAGAGATGGTGACCTTGCACTCATTCAGGATGGTAACCACGGTGGTAGTTACCCAAAGGTTGAAGAGTTCATCGCCGACGGGGTGCCCCTGATTACGGGGGCATGCTTGATTGATGGTGGAGTTGACTACGCGAAGGCTGGCTTTATTAGCCATAGTCGTGCCGCGCAACTCAGGGTTGGTTTTGCTAAACCGGGTGATGTGCTTTTGACGCACAAAGGCACTATGGGCAAGACAGCAATCGTGCCCGAGTCTCGGTATCCTACTACAATTTTGAATCCGCAAATTACGCTCTACCGCGTGGCGGAATCTGGTCGTCTGCAAGCGCGTTATCTCAAGTTCTTCTTTGATTCCCAGATTTTTCAGCGGTTATTGATCCAAATTTCCGCAACATCGACTATCAATACTCTGCCGATAAAAGAGCAAAAGAAACTCGAAATTCCGGTTCCATCACAAGAAACGCAAAACGAGGTTGTTGGCGTCCTCGGCGCCCTAGACGACCGCATAACCCTGCTGCGCGAGACCAATACTACGCTGGAGGCCATCGCTCAGGCGCTGTTCAAGTCGTGGTTTGTCGATTTCGACCCGGTCCATGCCCGCGCCCGTGGCGAGGAGCCCGCTGGCCTCGCCCCCGAGGTCGCCGCCCTGTTCCCCGATAGCTTTGAAGAGTCCGAGCTTGGCATGGTGCCGAAGGGGTGGAAGGTTGGCGTGCTTGGAGAAGTTGCAGATACCGTTCGTAAGCAGATTCAACCAGGTGCAATGACGGCAGACACTTTGTATGTCGGTCTAGAACACATTCCTCGGCTATCTCTCGGTCTTAATGCATGGGGGACTGCGGAGGAACTGGAGAGCGCCAAGTCGTGCTTTGAGAAAGGGGACGTCTTGTTTGGTAAGCTCCGCCCCTATTTTCACAAGATCGTCATTGCACCGTTTGAAGGGGTCTGTTCAACAGATATTCTGGTTTGCAGAGCTAAGTCGCCTGAATACTACGCGTTCGTGTTGATGCACCTATTTAGCACCGAGTTGGTGTCCTACGCTGATCGCCTCTCAAACGGCGCAAAGATGCCACGTGTGAACTGGAATGATCTGGCGGCTTATCAGGTGGCCATTCCACCAACTGAGCTGGCACTCACGTATATGGATGTTGTGAAACCGATGTTCGCTCAGATCACAGACAATGTTCTGCAAGCCCAAACCCTCGCCATCCTGCGTGATGCCTTGCTGCCTCGCCTGATTTCCGGCCAACTGCGCTTGCCGGAGACCGAGGCCGCGTTACAGGAGGCCGGGTTATGACGGAGCTTAATATGTCAACGGTGCCACCACGGGCCACCTATCTGCTGACCTGGAACCCCGAACATTATCAGGATGGTGGCAACGCAGGGGTCACGGCGGGTCAGGAGGAACGCTGGACTTGCAGCTCCTCCAAGCCACAGCCGGGGGATCGCGTTTTCCTGATCCGTCTCGGCGTGCACCCCAAGGGGATGGTGGCCAAGGGTATCGTCACTCAGGGCAGCTTTGAGGCCCCCCACTGGCGTGATCCCGGCAAGACAACACGCTATATCGCGTTTCGCGCCGAAGAGACTCGGGCCGATTGTGCCGCTGGTCTGTTGCCCATGGTGCTGCTCGAACAACTGGCGCAGAGTGCCTTTAAATGGAGTGCGCAAAGCTCGGGGATCCAGATCCCCCCTGCCGTGGCACAGCGGCTGGAGCAAGCCTGGGAGGCCGGTCGTGGCCAACACAGCCTGGCCCAGTGCGCACGCTGGTATCAGGAGCTACCTGAGTGGCACAACGATACTTGGAGGCCGCAGTACAGCGCCCGAGTTGCCTCCCTGGCGGCCATCAAGGCGGGCCCGCAGCCGTTGGATGATGCCACCCTGGATTGGCTGTGGCGTGAAGGGAGCAACGGGGTTTGTACCGTGTCGCCAGGGCATCTATCTACCACAGAGTACGAGCAGACTATTGGGTTATTGCGGGAACTGGCTGAGTTGATCCTGAAAGACCCGGGACGGGAGGCTTACGTTCATGTCTTTGCCCGCTGGCGTGAAGCGCAGGACTCAGGGCTGTTCCGCCAGCTCTACAAAGCGGTTATCCATCGGGTGTTCGCTGCCGCAGCCCCCGAGCGTTACACCACGTTGGTCAAGGTCAAACACTGCCGTGCACTGCTAGAACGGTTTGCCCGCGATTTTGAGCTTAAGACCACCAGGAGCGATGACTGGATTGAGCTGAATCAATCTATCAAAGAGGCGATGAAGCAGGCGGGGGTGCCACAAGATGACCCTATCTCCAACAACATCCTGGCCTGGCGGCTATATGCGGCCTTCACCAATGAACCCGCCATGACTGGCGCCATCGACGAACCTGCGAACTCACCGCCTGCTAATGACACCGAGAATGAGGATCCCGTGATGAACGAGACCCCGCTTAACCAGATCCTGTTTGGCCCACCGGGTACCGGCAAGACCTATCACACCATCGACAAGGCGCTGGCCATTCTCGAACCTAGCCTGCTGGCCAAGCAGGGGGTAACGCGGGACGAGCTTAAGATAGCGTTCGATCAATACCAGCAGGCGGGGCAGGTCGCCTTCGTCACCTTCCACCAGAGTTTCAGCTACGAGGACTTTGTGGAGGGGATCCGGGCCGTCACCCGGGCCGACGGGGCGCTGGAGTACAAGGTTGAGCCCGGAGTGTTTGCCAAGTTGTGCGAGCGGGCCAGTAGCGGGGTGACGAGCACCGAGGACCCCTTCGAGCAGGCCTTGCAGCTTCTGATGGAACAGACCGAGCAGGCGGAGGACAACCTGCTACTGATGCACACAACCAAAGGCAAGCCGTTCAAGGCGCGTTACTCAGGTGACAAGACGTTTCTGGTTTACCCGGCCAGCAGCCCAGACCTGACAGGCCACAGTGCCAACATGGACCATGTGCGCGCCCTATACCAGACAGGCGAGAAGGCGGGGTACAACACCTCCTATGTGTGGGGGATGCTCGACTACCTCAAGCAACACTGTCACTTGCCCGCCGCGTATCGAGCGCCGCAGCGTGACGAGCGCAAGCCGTTTGTACTGATCATCGACGAGATCAACCGGGGCAACGTGTCGCGCATCTTTGGCGAACTCATCACCCTGATCGAGCCAAGCAAGCGTGTCGGGGCCGCCGAGGTCGCTGAGGCGCTTAGCACCACCCTGCCTTACTCCAAAAAGAGCTTTAGCGTGCCGGACAATCTCTATCTCATCGGCACCATGAATACCGCCGACCGTTCCCTGGCCGGGCTCGACATCGCCCTGCGCCGTCGCTTTGTGTTTGAGGAGATGGCCCCCGACCCCAGCCTGCTCAAGGGCGTCGTCGTTGAAGCAGATGGTGTACACGTGGATGTGGCACGCCTGTTGGCGATCATGAACGAGCGTATCGAGCTGCTACTGGACCGCGACCACTGCCTCGGTCACGCCTACTTTATGCCGCTCATAGGCAACTCAAAGCCAACCCTGGCTCAGCTCGGCGTCATCTTCAAGACCCAGATCCTGCCGTTGCTGCAGGAGTACTTCTTCGAGGACTGGCAGCGCATCGCCTGGGTACTCAACGATCACCGCAAGACCGATACCGATAGCCAGTTCCTGCGAGAGCAGCCAACCAAGGTCAAGGAGCTATTTGGCGATCAGGTGAAGGTGGGTAGCCATCAGCAGCGCTGGGAGCTCAACGAGAGCGCCTTCGCTTGCATCGGGGCCTACGCCGGGATCATCGAGGTGATGGCCAAGGGTGGGCATACCGAGGCGCCGGGGGCAGCGGCTCCCGAACCTGCGTTTGAGGAAGAACAGGTGACTCCGTGACGGCGCCCATCACGGTTCGGGAGTATGCCAGTCTGACCACCTTGCCGGTGCCGAGCCCAACCTTGGCGCGCGCCCATATCAGCGCTGACGACTTCGATTGGCTGTGCCAACAGAGCCGCCGTTTTCGGGTCACTCACGGGGTGTTGGCGGCAGAGGGGGAGGATGGAAATCAATCCAAGGAGGCGCCGCTGGTCGAGGTACTCGACCGACGGTGCATGCGGCTTGATAACTACGTGGGGGTTATAGAGCTCCCGAGTGGTCAACTCATCGAGATCCTGCCCAAGACGGCCAGCGACGGTGATGACCCGTCGCAGGGGCGTAGGCTGTTGCGCCAGATGTTGGAGTGCGCCCTGGACCTGCCGCCCCGTGAAGCGAGTGAGGCGGTGCTGCAGGGTTTCGATGCCCCGTTGAGTGAGTGGGTGATGGCGCGCTTTCTGGCGGCCCTGCAGCACCTGGTCAAGCGTGGAGTCCGATCGGACTACTTGCGCATCGAGGGAGAGGAGCGCTTCCTGCGCGGCCAGCTCGATGTGGTACGCCAGATGCGCCAACCGCCGGGCCGGGCGCATCACTTCGCGCTGCGCTATGACCTGTTCCTGCCCGACCGTGCCGAGAACCGCCTGCTCAAGCTGGCGCTGGAACAGGTGGCGGTGGCGACCCAGTCGCCGGAGAGCTGGCGCCTTGCGCAGGAGCTGCGCCATCTGCTGGTCGAGGTGCCCGCCAGCCGGGATGTGACGGGGGACTTTCGGCAGTGGCGCGATGACCGCCTGATGGCCCACTACCGGGAGGTGCGCCCCTGGTGCGAGCTGATCCTGCTGCGCATCATGCCAGTGGCGCTACGCGGGGTGTGGCGCGGCATCAGTCTGCTGTTCCCGATGGAGACGCTATTCGAGCGCTACGTGGAGGCGGGTCTGCGACGGCAGTTACTGCCGGGGGCCAAGCTGCGCAGGCAGGCATCGAGCGAGTACCTGTGCACCCACAAAGCGGACAGGCTCTTCCAACTCAAGCCTGACCTGCTGCTGAGCCACGGTGAGCTGCGGTGGATACTGGATGCCAAGTGGAAACGTCTCGATGGCAGCGATGAGAAGAACAACTACGGGATCAGCCAGGCAGATCTCTACCAGTTGTTCGCCTACGGCCATAAGTACCTGGGTGGCCAGGGGGATCTGGTGCTGATCTACCCGGCGTGGGAGCGCTTCAAGGCCCCACTCGACCCGTTCTGCTTTGATAACGACAATCAGCTCAGGCTGTGGGTGCTGCCGTTCGAGCTGGGGCAGGGGGTGGCACATCAACTGCTGCTGCCAGTGCGTTCAGTGGGAGATAGAGCCCCTGTCTTGGACTTGCCACTGCGCACCGATCCAATAACCGAGCTGATGCAACGCGCCTGAGGGGGCACGCTGTGCGCTTAACGAACCAGAGTGATGGAGCATGACGGAAGACCAACTGGAACAAGAAGTGATGGAGTGGCTGGCCGAGGTGGGTTATCGCACCCTCTGCGGCTACGATGTGGCCCCGGATTCGGCTAACCCCTGGCGCAGCGATTTTCGCCAGGTGGTTCTGAAAGATACCCTTTTGCCCCGCCTGATCTCCGGCCAACTACGCCTGTCGGAGGTAACTTGATTTGAACAAACGGACTGTAATTCCCCAAAAAGCCAGCGAGGCTCTTAAGCGATGTGACGGTTCCGGCTACAAGCATCGCGTCAATAAATTATGGGAGGCGGAGGAATATGCCTTTGCTCTGTTGGTTCTTTGGTGCCAAATAGAGACACGGTTAAAGCTGATTCGTTACCACGATAAAATAAAGGATGACTGGCCTGACAAGCTGAATTTTATCCGTAGGACTTGGGGACCGTTGAAGCGTCTTGCTGAAGAAAATCAGGATCACTACGTGCAATCCTTCGAAGGCAATAACTCAATGTGGAAATTGCGCGATCAAATAGCCCATACGGCAATACAGATTGAGAAGACGCAGGCTGAACCATTACGTAGTGCGAGCGAGTGGACCCTGGCTAAATTGGACAGCATTAAGCCCACGAAAGATGCATTGTTGCAAAAGAAACGTAACAGTAACGCGCAACTCCATCGTAAAAAATAGTGGCCTCATGAACTCGTGATTAAAAGTGTTGGACAACACCATCGTCAGCAACATCGGTTCCACACATTGATAGCGCTGATATCGAACCAATTACAGGGGGCCCTATGCATAACACCTCACTGAACGACCAAGTATCCAGCCTAGTATTGGCTGTGGTTCGGCAACAAGATCCCGACATGGCCGCCATGCTGGAGGCGCTGACGGTATCATCCAATGCCGATGCCTGGAAAAAGGCTGGTGACCAATTACTCGACTGGGCGATTAAGACTCCAGCGGTCGCTGATGCGCAGTTCGGGTATATCTTGGCCAGCAGTTGCTTCGAACGTTATGTTGCATTGAGCAGAAAACCGGTGGGGCAATAACAATGTTGGTGCCATTTAACCGCAACAAGGCAGTGTCTGTGTCTCATCGTCAGTTTCCGAAATGGGAGGGCAGCTTATGATCGTTGGCCTGTCAATCAAGAACTACAAGGGGATCCGCGAGCTGCGGAATCTGCCGTTGGCGGCTTTTCATGTGCTGGTTGGACCAAACGGTGTAGGGAAGACAACCTTCCTTGATGCTATCGATTTCGTGCGCGACTGTTTGGAGAATGGGCCCGCAGCAGCGGTGGCGAGTCGCCATGCTTCTGATTTCAACGATCTGACATGGATGCGTCAGGGTGGCAGCATCGAGATCGAGTTGTGGTTGGATCTGTCGGCCATTCGCCCTGCTCTGGCAGAGAGTCTACTGAACTATCGGCTGGCGATTCGTGCAGATGTGGACCTGGGGATACGTGTCGATGAGGAATTACTGCGCCAGTACTCGAAAGCATGGTTGCCCGCAGGCGAATCACTGAATTTCAGCGATAAGGTCAAGCCAAAGCGTTTATTGGGCAAGACCTCGAAAGGCACAGACTTTTATTCCCGTGAAAAAGGTAGTTATCAAGATTCCTTCAACTTTGGGCAGGAAAAACTCACATTAGGGCTGACGCCGCCGGACGAAGAACGTTACCCAACGGCCAATGCGGTGCGGCGCTTCCTGATGCAGGGGGTGCGCTACATCCAACTCAATAGCCCCGCAATGCGCCTGCCATGCTCTGCAACTCGGCCAGCTGACCTGGAACTAGATGGCACCAATCTCGCACGATTGGTAGGCCGTTTGATCGGCGCGAATGGCGGGCTGGGGCCTTACTGGGCGGAGCCGGACACACCTGTGGCACGCTGGGCCGAGCATCTGCGTTATGCCCTACCAGAACTAAAACAAATTGGTTGGGCGAGGCGGCAGGCAGACAACGCCGAATATCTGATATTGCGTTATGACAACGGACTGGAGGCGCCAAGCTGGGTTTTGAGTGATGGCACTCTACGCATGATGGCGTTGACGATCCCGGCTTTTTTGCCGCACGAGTCGGCGCTGTACATGGTTGAAGAACCGGAAAACGGGGTACATCCGAAGGCGCTGGAAGTCATTCTTCGCTCGCTATCAACTATTCCTGGGGCGCAGATGATCCTGGCTACGCATTCGCCCTTCGTTGTTCAGCAATGTGGGGTAGAGCCATTGCTGTGTTTCAGTCATGGCGAGGGAGGTACCAGCATTATACCGGGTATGAAACATCCAATGTTGGAGCATTGGGATGACTCGCCAGACATCGGGATTGTGTTTGCAGCAGGAGTGTTGGAATGAAAGACCTGCTGATCTATGTGGCCGACGCTGATGCAGAGGCCTTTTTGCGTAGCGTACTCGTTAAGCATCAAGCTCTCGGAATCCGGGCCGTCACTTTCGATATCATGCGGCACCCGCAGCGTGACGCAGGGATGGTGCAAACCGGTGCAGAACTGGCACGTATGCAAAAAGGTAAATACTCGAAGCTGCTCATGTTGTGGGATTTTCACGGTTCGGGGCGTGAACGCAGGCAGTCGGCAATGGAACTGGAAGCTGAAATTGGTCACAAGCTGGACTCCTTCACATGGAGCGGCAATCACTCCATTTCCGTCATGGTGCCGGAACTTGAGCAGTGGCTATGGCATTGCAAGTCCGCACTTGCGGCATACAGCGGCTTGTCCGTCGCTGAACTTCAAACCTGGATCGTGGATGTCGCTACCAAGAGCAGAAGAACAGTCGAAAGCTGGCAGCAGGAGTCTCCTAAGGAGCTGTTTGAGCAACTGATGCGTGATCATTTGAAGCGAACCATTTCACCGCGTGATTTTGAGCGTATCGGTGAGCGAGCTAGCACCAGACAGTTGGAGGAATGTCAGTCATTCAAGGTGATTGCTGATGCGTTGCGTTTGTGGTTTGTCTGAAGAGCGGGGTGGCCGTGAGAAGTGCGGCATCAACGATGCGCTGTTTACCGAGCTGACACGCTAACGGATAGGATGATGGGATCGACAGATGACTTTTATATGTCGATTTTACCGTGTTTTTTAAACATGTTTTCTGAACGTGTTTATCCATCGACAGATGGTGAGGATGAGTCGATATTTCGGCGATTTGTATACAAATCAGACCGGCTATCGAATGTGATGTGGTTATGATGCCGCCACCCTGCTGCATTTTCTGATCTCCGGTCAGTCGTGATTGCCGGGAAAAGCCCTGCTCGAGACTTTATTGCCATGAACCAATCAATCTATCTCTTTGATCTAAAACTGTTTATGTTAGATTTACCGGTCACAGGAGGCATCTTATGCTGAAAAGCCTTGGGCTCACCGGGGTCGGCCCCGCCGACGCCTTCGGGCCGGTCGACTTTGCGCCCCGACTCAACTTCATCACCGGCGATAATGGCCTCGGCAAGAGCTTCCTGCTCGACATTGCCTGGTGGACGCTGACCCGAACCTGGGCGCGGGGGATCGCGGTGATCCCCCCCAAGGGCAAGGCGAAGAGCACCATTAGCTATGCCTACAGCAAGTCTACGCCCGGAGATTTTGCCGAAACCAGCAGTTTCAAGCGCAGCGAGCAGCAGTGGCCCACCAAGCAAGGGCGGCCCGCCATTCCGGGTGTGGTGATCTATGCCGGAGTAGATGGCAGCTTTGCGGCCTGGGATCCTGCGCGCAACTACTGGCAGGGGGAGGAAAGTGCCGAGCGGGCGAAGGCCTTCAACTTCACGCCGGAGCAGGTGTGGAACGGGCTGGAAGGGCCCGGTGGTATTCGTTATTGCAATGGTCTCATCCACGATTGGGTGCTGTGGCAGAAGGGCCAGGATCCTGCCTTTGCCGATCTCTGCAAGGTGCTGGAGGCCCTGTCGGCATCGGACGACGAGCAACTCGTGCCGGGTCAGCCAGTTCGCCTCGGTCTGGACGTCAAAGATTACCCTTCCTTGCATATGCCCTATGGCCAAGACGTGGCCTTGGTGCACGCCTCGGCGGGCATGCGGCGCATCGCAGCGCTGGCCTATCTGCTGGTCTGGACCTGGCGCGAGCATCAGTTGGCTTGCGAGCAGACCGGTCGCAAGCAGGCCAAGGAGATCATCTTCCTGGTCGATGAAATCGAGTGCCACCTGCATCCACAATGGCAACGGCGGGTCGTGCCCGCGCTGCTAAAAGTGATGCAGGTGCTGACCGGCAAGAGGGTGCCGGTGCAGTTGATCGTCGCGACTCACTCGCCGCTGGTGTTGGCCTCGGTGGAGCCGGAGTTTGATGAGGCCAAGGATGCCGTGTTCAACATCCAGTTGGACGGGGGCCAGGCTTGTGTCACGAAGGAACTCTGGGCCAAACAGGGCGATGTGGTGAACTGGTTGGTATCCGATGCCTTCGGTCTGCGCCAGGCCCGCTCCATTGATGCCGAGCGTGCCATTGAGGCGGCGGAGGCGTGGATGCGGGGCGACAAGTTGGTCTTGCCCAGCAATCTCAAGACCCAGGCGGCCATCCATAAGGAGCTGCAACGGGTGCTGGCCGGACACGATGATTTCTGGCCGCGCTGGCTGGTCGAGACGCAGCAGATCCCCGGTAGCAAACCGAAGGGCGGCGCATGATCGAGATCGACAAGACGAGGCTGACCGAGCCCGCCGAGTTTGACGCACGATGCCGTCAGACAGGGCAACAGTGGTTGCAGACGCATCCCAAGGAGAGCCGCAAACCAGGATTGCGCCCCAGAGATTACTGGAGTCCGTTCAAGCCACAACTGGCCGATGCCTTCGGTGGTTTGTGTGCCTACGGCGCCATGCATGAGCCGGTGGGCACGGTGGATCATTTCCTGCCCGTCGACGCTGATGAGTCCCTAGCCTATGAATGGACCAATTACCGATTTGCGGCTGGCTGGATCAATAGCAGTAAAAACAAGGCGGTAACCATTCTCGATCCGCTGGATGTGGGCTCGGGGTGGTTTGAGGTGCTGTTGCCATCGCTGCAACTGGTGATGGTGCCGGAGCTGGTGCCCGAGCCGCTGCGCGAGCTGGCAGAGTATACCCTGATCCGCCTGCATCTACGCGATGACGAGCGGGTGCTGCGCCAACGCCACATGTGGTATCGAATGTATCAGGAAGGTAAGTTGACTCTGGAGGGGCTGCACGTAGTGGCGCCCCTGATCGCAGCGGCGGTGGAAAAGCAAATCTCTGCAGATTTGGCATGAGCAGAACCTACCGATAGCAATAGGTATGTGAGGCGTATGGGTTGTCAAGCGCTGTCAGCGTGGCAGCCTCTAAAGTTAAGGACTCTTATGTTGCTATTTCACTGCTCTCAGGCTGCGGTCGATGGGTTGAGCGTCACCCGCAAGGGCAAGCAAGAGAGCTGGATTACCCAGACGCCCTTACCCGCCGCCGTGGCGGAGCCTGCCATTCCTCATTGGCACTGGCATCTGCATCAGGTCACTATCTCACGCCAGCGCGTGTGGGTGGCCATGGAGCAGCAAACCCGCTTCGCCATGGTGTTGTGGGGGTTTAAGAAAGGCGAGGGAGAAGCGCTGCTGCATTGCTTCTATGAGCGGCTGGCGAACCATTTGATATGGACTCTGACCTATCTGGAACTGCTGGACGACCAACAGGCTGAGCAGCTTCTTCCCCCATTGCTCGCCCAACTGAGCCCATTTCACTTTGTGGCCGGATCTGATCGCAGCGTGCAGGCCCATATCACCGACGTGGTGCAACTGTGTCGCCTCGCCGTTAGTGAGCAGGGTTGCCTGCCCGATAACCAGGAGCAGGCGGCGGGCTTCGACATGCAGTTGAACCAGACACCGCGCTCGGTGCGTGGCGGCCCGTACATCTTTCCCGATGAACAGTTGCTGTGCCTGCTGCTTAAGCGGTTGGATGGGTATCACAAGGTCACTGCCGATGCGGTGCAATCCGCCTTTAAGGCTGCCCGTCGCGCCTATTTCGATATGCCACCGATAGCGTAATTCCCATCCGCCAAACCCCGTTTTCGATTCAACCTGGGTGCAGAGGCGATGAGCTGATTGTGGACGTGCGCGAGCCAGCCTGCGCTGGCAACCAACTGGAGAAGGATCGATAGCGGATGACCGAAGACCAACTGGAACAAGAGGTTATGGGGTGGCTGGCCGAGGTGGGTTATCGCACTGTCTGCGGCTACGATGTGGCCCCGGATTCGGATAACCCCTGGCGCAGCGATTTTCGCCAGGTGGTGCTGGAGGACGCGCTGCGCGAGGCGGTGCAACGGCTCAATCCCAAGGTGCCGCCGGGGGCGCGCGAGGACGCCGTGCGCCAGGTGCTCAACCTCGACACCCCGGCCCAGCTGATGGCTAACCGCGCCTTCCATCGTCTGCTGGTGGGCGGGGTCAGGGTCGAGTACCAGCGCGGCGGGGAGACGGTGGGCGACTATGTGCGGCTCGCCGACTTTGCCAATCCGGCCGCCAACGACTGGTTCGCCCTCAACCAGTTCTCCATCAAGGGGCCGCAGCACACCCGCCGCCCCGACATCATTCTGTTCCTCAACGGCCTGCCGCTGGTGGTGCTGGAGCTCAAGAACCCCGCCGACGAGCAGGCCGACATCTGGAAGGCGTTCGAGCAGTTGCAGACCTACAAGGTGCAGATCCCGGACCTGTTCCAGTACAACGAGATCCTGGTCATCTCCGATGGCAGCGAGGCGCGCATGGGGTCGCTGTCGGCCAATGCGGAGCGCTTCATGCAGTGGCGCACGGTGGATGGGGAGACGCTCGACCCCTATGGCCAATTCGGTGAACTGGAGACCCTGGTGCACGGCATCCTCAACCCCGCCCTGCTGCTCGACTATGTGCGCTTCTTTGTGCTGTTTGAGGAGGACGGCGCCCTGATCAAGAAGATCGCCGGTTACCACCAGTACCACGCGGTGCGCTCGGCCATCACCCAGGTGGTGCAGGCATCGCGGCCTGAGGGCTCCCGCAAGGGGGGCGTGGTGTGGCATACCCAGGGCAGCGGCAAGAGCATCACCATGACCTGCTTCGCGGCGCGGGTCATGCAAGAAACGGCGATGGATAACCCGACCATCGTGGTCATCACCGATCGCAACGATCTCGATGGCCAGTTGTTTGGCGTCTTTTCGCTATCCCAGGACCTGCTGCGCGAGCAGCCGGTGCAGGTCGGCACGCGCGGGGATCTGCGGGCCAAGCTGGGCAATCGCCCCTCGGGTGGCATCGTCTTCACCACCATCCAGAAGTTCATGCCGGGGGAGGACGAGGACCTGTTCCCGGTGCTGTCTGAGCGCCATAACATCGTGGTGATCGCCGACGAGGCGCACCGCACCCAGTACGGCTTCGGCGCTACCCTCAAGGTGGCCCAGGCGGGCGTGGCTGAAGGCGCGTCACGCTATCAGGTGGGCTATGCCCAGCACCTGCGCGATGCCCTGCCCAACGCCACCTTCGTGGCCTTCACCGGCACGCCGGTCTCTGGCGAGGATCGGGACACCCGCGCCGTGTTCGGTGACTACATCCACGTCTACGACATGCAGCAGGCCAAGGAAGACGGGGCGACGGTCGCCATCTACTACGAGTCGCGCCTGGTCAAGCTCTCCCTCAAGCAGGAGGAGCTGCCCCACATAGACGACGAGGTGGAGGAGCTGGCCGAAGACGAGGAGGAGGGCGAGCAGGCCAAGCTGAAGTCACGCTGGGCTGCGCTGGAGAAGGTGGTGGGCAGCACACCACGCATCAAGCAGGTGGCCGCCGATCTGGTCGCCCACTTCGAAGAGCGCAGCCAGGCGCAGGATGGCAAGGCGATGGTGGTGGCGATGAGCCGCGAGATCTGCGTGCATCTCTATGACGCCATTGTGGCGTTGCGCCCCGACTGGCACGACCCCGATCCCGAGCAGGGCGCCATCAAGATCGTGATGACCGGCAGCGCCTCTGACAAGCAGCTGCTGCGTCCCCACATCCATCCGGGCAAGGTCAAGAAGCGGCTGGAGGCGCGCTTCAAGGACCCAGCCGACCCGCTCAAGCTGGTGATCGTGCGCGACATGTGGCTGACCGGTTTCGATGCCCCCTGCATGCACAGCCTCTACGTCGACAAGCCGATGAAGGGACACAACCTGATGCAGGCGATTGCGCGGGTCAACCGGGTGTTTCGCGACAAGCAGGGTGGGCTGGTGGTCGATTACATCGGTATTGCCAACGAGCTCAAGGCGGCCATCAAGGAGTACACCAGCAGCAAGGGGCGCGGACGGCCAACGGTGGATGCCCACGAGGCCTATGCGGTGCTGGAGGAGAAACTCGACGTGCTGCGGTCCCTGTTGCATGGCTTTGACTACGGCGACTACCTGACCGGCGGCCACAAGCTGCTGGCAGGGGCAGCCAACCATGTGCTGGGGCTGGAGGATGGCAAGAAGCGCTTTGCCGACAATGCCCTGGCCATGAGCAAGGCATTCAGCCTCTGCTGTACCTTGGATGAGGCCAGGGCGGTACGCGACGAGGTGGCCTTCCTGCAGGCCGTCAAGGTGATCCTCACCAAGAAGGAGCTCACGGCGAAGAAGAAGACCGACGAGGAGCGGGAGCTGGCCATCCGGCAGATCATCGGCAACGCAGTGGTGTCCGGTGAGGTGGTGGATGTGTTCGAGGCGGTGGGGCTCGACAAGCCCAACATCGGCCTGCTTGATGAGGACTTCCTCGCCGAGGTGCGCAACCTGCCCGAACGCAACCTGGCTGTGGAGTTGCTTGAGCGCCTGCTGGAGGGGGAGATCAAGAGCCGCTTCTCGACCAATCTGGCCCAGGAGAAGAAGTTCTCCGAGCTGCTCGGCAAGGTGATTCAGCGTTACCAGAACCGTTCCATCGAGACGGCCCAGGTGATCGAGGAGCTGATCGAGATGGCCAAGAAATTTGCCAGCGCCAGTGGTCGTGGGCAGCAACTCGGCCTCAATGATGACGAACTGGCCTTCTACGATGCGCTGGCTAACAACGAGGCCTCAGTCAGAGCGCTTGGGGACGAGATCCTGGCCAAGATCGCTCACGAACTGACTGCGAGCCTGCGTAGCAGCGTGACGGTGGACTGGAACAGCCGGGAGAGCGTACGTGCCAAACTGCGGCTGCTGGTCAAGCGCATCCTGCGCAAGTACAAGTACCCGCCCGACCAGCAGGAGGAGGCCGCTCAGTTGGTGCTGGCGCAGGCCGAGGTCCTGTGTGAGGCGTGGGTGTGAACCCTATGTAAGGACGTTCAGGGGAGGCTTGATGCCTCCTCTTTGATTGGCACAAGCTTAGGTTGGTTATCGCTATGTAGTAATTCGTCGGGCTCCAATAGAGGCCTTTCAGCTGGCGCTTCCTCTTCAAGAATCAAGTATCACCCAAGGATGGCTTACTTACATGAATACCTCACGCTCTGAGCTTGAGCTGAAATCTAGTAATGAAACGTTACCTGCAGAATCACCTTCGTTGCTACAACGTTGTGATAACCGATTGATGGGCTTGGGTCAGTGGCTGTGTCATTGGTTAGGGCAGTTTCTGTTATTGGGGCTCGGGTGTGGCTACGTTTGGACGTTCTGTTCGGGCATCTTCGAATATGGAGAGGGGATGGCTGATATGGACATTGTTGAGAAGGGAACGTTGCTGTTACTGGCATTGTTGCTTTGGCGCCATTGGCGATACTGCCAGTATTGCTCAACGTCTAATTGGCAACGGTTGTTGCGACCATTGCAATATTGGGGGTGGGTATTTGTGGTCGAACTTGTAACTGTAGGCATCATATTTGTTGTTGATGCAACGTTGCTTGTAGACGATGTAGGACAGCATCACGGCGATGCAATCTACGAACGTTTAGATTGTTTGTTGTTTCTGGGAGCGCTCTATCTGGCAGCACCTCGATTTCAATACCTTCGTTCCACCCCAACCGTTGAGCAAGCACGATGATGCTACGTTATGTTCCGATGTTACTCATCCTGATGTTGCCCAAGATGGTGACGGCGGAGACTAATCGGACAACTTTGATTGAAGGTTGCGCCGAAGCTATCCAGATCTATGAGAACAATCAGCAGTACACGTTCAAAGCCGCCATCATGGCGTCACTTTCTGAAGCATTAAGGGCAGGTTATTGCAAAGGGGTAATCGATGAATATGACCGTGGTCATGATTGCGAGGGGGATTGGTTAAAGCGGGCTCGATACGTTGCTGGTTACAAAGATCAGAAGAGTTTGCCGCCGTCAACCGAGTCGCTGTTACGAGGTGCTTGTCAGTCATGAGATCGTACACCTTGGCAGAGGCGGTTAGAGACCTGTTTGGGTTCAAGTTGGCGGATTATCCCAAGTTGAAAGATCAGTTGAACAGCTTGGTCCGCAACAAGCTGATCCATATGGATGCAGACCTTATATCTCATCGCAATCGCAGGCTCTTGCCAGAGCTTGAGCTGACAACCTTGTTCAATGCAACCTTGTTATTGGCACTCTTCCCTGATCCCGCCAAGGTTAAGTTGATCTTTGATGACGTGGAGGAACGGCAGAAAGCTGCCAGATTAGCTGATCTGATCGTGATAAATCGACAATCGTTGCTGGAGATCATCCATTTAAACGTGAATGCGGCAATCTTTGTCAATGTGCTTGCGACACCGGATATAGACCTCCGAAAACACAGATTGGATAATCCATTTGAGATACTACCTCAGATCTTGCTGAAGGGGGATGTGGGACTGGTGGACTGCAACGTTGCTCGTAGTGCCAGCCTTACCAAGGGCGACTCCATGCTACGTTGCTACTTGGATGGTGAGCTGGATATTGCAGCGCAGCATGCAGTTCGCATCATATTGGCTGCTGAAAAAGAGCCAAGTGAACTGGTTAAGCTCGCTCGGCATATTGAGGTGGAGTTCGGTGCCGCAAAAGAATTCTCCGAAACTGTCGATTTGTTGTTTGGAAGGGCTTTTTAGTGCATTGCACTGATTGATGATGATTCTTGTCAGTACAACGTTGAGCTGACGACCATCAACCTTCAAGGAGTCTTCTATGTCAAAGCAAGCCCCCATCAAACCTGCTGATAACAACTCCAACATGCAGAATCCGAATCGTGGCACTCCTGGTACTAATCGTCAGTACGATCAAAACCAAGGTAACCGTGGTAAAGACATGAACCCGAATCGCAAGTAACCGCAGAGCCTGCCTTGGCTTACGAGCATTGCCATGGCTTGGTTGACCATAACGGCATGGAGCCTGTGATGTCCAAAAAAGATGACGACGATAACCATTCACGTCAGTTAAACCCTGAGCATGATGCTTATTGGCAGAGCCGGGGATATGACGAACGTCCCGATGAGGATGAAGAGTGACCTGAGCGCGGGGGGCTAATGAGCCCCCCGTTCATTTTTGCTCTCGCTCTTGGCTTGAAGGGGTCTGATTGAATGTGCAGGCAGGTGGTAAGGGTGTGGGTTCTCAAGGGAAAGCATTTTGTGGATCGGGGAGGGGCCTGGGGTAAAAACTACAAATGTAGGTTAAAATGTATCTTTTGCTTTTAAGTGTAAAAAAATACTTATATATCAATGATAACACACCCATGCATCATTGGGGTGTGATTGTGAAGATTCTCTAATGCTGACATGCGGTTATCTCGCTGCAAGTTCCTATCTAACAAGGTGTTACGTTGATTGCATGGTATCTTGCTTGCTCTGAGAGTCTCACTCGATCTCACCCAATCGCAGGCGAAAGTGTAGGTTGAAATGTAGGTTTTTGTTTTGTAGCCTACAGAGACATTGAGCCCTATGCATACGGTCAGGTCAGGAGCGCGTATGCATCAGCCATAGGAGGCCGGTATGCCAGCGGACAAGGGTAACAAAGCACTGTCCTTTAGGGCAATTGAAGTCATGAAGCCATCAGATAGCGATAAGGCTGACAATGGGGTCAACAGAGGGCTTCGTGTTACTTGCGGGAAGACGGGTAAAAAGACATTTTTTTATCGCTATACGAGTCCAGTAACAAATAAATTAATTCAGATCTCACTTGGCGTATTTCCATCCGTATCCTTAGAGCAGGCCCGTATAAAACTACGGGAGCTCAAGCTCATCAGGCAACAAGGTCGATGTCCGGCTACAGAAGCGAGAGCTGCCGCATTTGAGCTTAAACAGCAAATCAAGAATGAAAGCGAACTAGGAAAGTTCACCCTTCAAGTGATGATCGAGCTTTACCTACAGAATCATATAGAAGATCAAGTTTTGCCTAATGGCGCGATAAAGAGCGGAGCAAGAAAAAAGAAGGGCCAGGATGAGGCTAGGCGCACTCTGTATGGCGATGCTGTTCCAATGCTTGGTGAGCGATTGGCTCGTGATGTGAGTAGACAAGATATTATTGATCTTGTTATGTCCATCGTGAGTCGAGG
>Ga0247725_1000752_pt1 | contig 20442 bp, 17 predicted proteins | sample OKSTACKMCFT3sol_FD_183021 | JGI IMG/M metagenome (GOLD analysis project Ga0247725, IMG submission 183021) | Subsurface sediment microbial communities from gas well in Oklahoma, United States - OK STACK MC-FT3-sol | ecosystem: Environmental > Terrestrial > Deep subsurface > Rock core/Sediment...
GACTCGCTTATGCAGGGTCGGGTCGTCATCAATAAAGGCAATCGGGAGTACGGAATGCTGTTGGCGTAGCGCCGCTAACAGCTGATTACCTGCAGCACCCGCGCCATAGATGGCCACTCTGGGTATGTCTGCACGCGCACGTGGATGCTGGTCAGAAAAGAACCAGTCGCCCAGAAAAAACTGACGCAATACCAGCCGTAACCCGCCCAGGAACACCAGGCACAACCACCAGTAGCTGAAGATAACCGAGCGAGGAATGAGGAACTCGTTGTTGAAGGCAAACAACACCACCGCGAACAACAGCACTCCCAGGCTGACCGCCTTGAAAATGGTCAGCAGCGCCTCGTTACCGATGTAGCGCAACACCGCTCGATATAGTCCCATCCGCACAAGAAAGGGCAATGCCGTGAGCGGTGCAAAGAAAAACAACCAGAGAAAACCGCTGTCCCAGCGCGGCAGATCATCCCAGCCCAAACGCAGCATGAAGGCCATGAGCAATGCCAGCCAGATCAACAACACATCCGCCACGACCTGCAGCAGACGCTTCTGCCCAAGCGAAAGCAGGAGCAACTGCTTACGCACTTGCCCTACAAAACCTCTCATAGAAGACTCCGACTCATTGCATAAGCGACACTTCAAACGGTCGCCTCACTCATAACTTGCCTCAATACACGAGCCGTCTTATCTAACTCAGCCCTGCAAAGAGTAGGGTGCACCATAAACATCAAGCTGGTCTCCCCGAGCTCCCGAGCTATTGGCAAGCGCTTGGCCGGACGCCATCCAGTATTATCAAAAGCGCGCTCCAGATAGACCTCTGAACAGGAGCCAGCAAAACAAGGGACCCCCTGCGCATTAATGGCCTCCAGAATACGGTCCCGGGACCACTCAGGGCGCAGTTTTTCAGGCCTTACGAATACATAACACTTATATGCGGCATGCTCGATGTCATTAGGAATGCAGGGAACACGTAAACCCGATATCTGGCTTGCTTCCATCCATATCTGCTTAGCATTACCCAAACGAGCCGCATGCCATTGCTGCATCTTGCGAAGCTGAATGCGACCGATAACAGCCTGCACCTCAATCATTCGCCAGTTCGTGCCAAAGCTTTCATGCAACCAGCGAAAGCCGGGAGGATGCTCTTTTTCATAAACAGCCTGCCAGCTTTTACCGTGATCCTTAAATGACCACATACGAGACCAAAGTTCAGGGGAGTTGGTGGTAACCATGCCACCCTCTCCGCCAGTAGTCATGATTTTGTCCTGGCAGAACGACCAAGCACCGACATGGCCGATTGAGCCCACCGCGCGCCCCTTGTAGGAGGCCCCGTGAGCCTGGGCACAGTCTTCGATGACCTTGAGATCGTGCTCCTTGGCGAGCGCCATGATCGGGTCCATGTCACACGGCCAACCGGCCAGATGCACGCAGATTACCGCCCTGGTGCGCGGCGTCAGTACCGCACGGATAGTATCTGCCGTGATGTTCTGTGAGTCGCGGTCAATCTCCGCGAAGACCGGAACGGCGCCCGCGTTGACGATGCAAGAGACCGAGGCCAGGAAAGTGCGCGGAGTCACTACCACCTCGTCCCCAGGCCCCACCCCCAGCGCCTTAAGGGCCAGGTCGAGAGCAACCGTGCCGTTGGCCAGCGCAATGGCATGACGGGCCCCAGCCCAGGCGGCGAACTCACGCTCGAAGTGCCTGCACTCCTCGCCAGTCCAGTAGTTCACCCGATTGGAAAGAATGACGTCGCGCACGGCATCAGCTTCTTCAACAGAGAAGGAAGGCCAAGGCGAAAAAGGCGTATTCAACACAAGCAGATCTCTATCACGTTGAGCGTGGCAGCCAGCTGCCGACACGAATTTGACTAGCGAACGATCCGGGCAGGAACACCCACGACCGTGACATTATCCGGCACTTCGCCGACCACTGCAGCACCGGCTCCGACAACCACATCAGCACCAATGCGAACCAGCTGGCGCACGCTGGCACCGATGCCGACCCAAGTCGCCTCGCCTACCTGCACTCCGCCGGCAAGACAGGCACCCGGGCTGACATGCACACCGGCGCCGAGCACCGCATCATGCTCCACACCGCAAAGAGTGTTGAGGATACAGCCCTCGCCGACTCGCGCGAATGCATTGACCACCGCGCCAGCAAAAATCACACAGCCAGGCTCGACGATAGCGTGCCGGCTGACACAGGCCTGGGGGTGTACGAGCGTCTGTATGGAAAAGCCCTTCTCCCGCAACAGCCTCAGCTTGGCCAGACGAGTACGATTGTGACCGATGGCCACGATCACCGCGGCAAAGCGGTCCATCTGCTGCAGCAACTCGTCGGTACGACCCGCGACCGCCCAGGCACCGTTGCGCTGCACACCCGGAAACGCATCGTCGAAGAATGCCACTTCCCAACCACACAGCTCGGCGACATCCGCGACAACCTTGCCGTGACCACTAGCACCTAAAATCGCCAGGCGCTTCATTTTTCCTCCCCCGTGAAGCGAGAGGTAGTCGCCTGCCCATCGGCACTGATGCCTTCGCGCACGAACACCTTCTTCACGGTCAGCAGAAGAATGCGGATATCCAGCAGCAACGAGCGGTTGTCCACGTACCAGACATCCAGCGCAAATTTTTCCGGCCAGCTCAAGGCGTTGCGACCATTCACCTGTGCCCAGCCGGTAATGCCCGGTCGCACCTCATGCCGCCGAGCCTGCTCGGCGCTGTACAAGGGCAGATACTCCATCAGCAACGGGCGCGGCCCGACCAGACTCATGTCACCCTTCAATACGTTCCACAGCTCGGGGAGTTCATCCAGGCTGGTCGCCCGTAGCAATCGACCAAACCGAGTGAGGCGAACATCGTCTGGTAGTGGATTGCCATCGGTGTGCAGCGCATCGAGCATGGTGCGAAACTTGATCATTATGAACGGTCGCCCGTGCAAACCGGGACGCTGCTGGCGAAACAGGGCAGGCGAGCCAAGGTTCACACGTACCAGCACATAGAGAATCAGCAACACCGGCCACAGCAGCAGCAGCGCCAATGCGCTGCAAAAAATGTCGAACGCGCGCTTCAACATCATGCCTTTCCCCCCTGGGCGAATACCCGCGCATAGAAAGCACCCAGACCTTCTACAATCCGCTCACGCGAGAAGCGCTGCAAGGCGCGAGCGCGCGCAGCCTCTGCCATTGCCGCACGCAATGCGCCATCATCGAGCAAACGTTGCAACGCGCCCACCAACTCCGGCACTTTCGCCTGTGGCACCAGCAACCCGGTCACACCATCCTCTACCGCATCGGTAAGCCCGTAGATCCGGGTGGCCACGGAAGGCACGCCCGCCGCCGCTGCTTCCAGCACCGAACTACCGAAGCCTTCGCGATAGCTCGGCAGGCAGAAAATATCCGCCGCCGCCATGTAGGCCTCGGGCTCTCTGGTGAACCCCTGGAAATGCAGACGCTCGCCCAGGCGCCCGGCGACCGAAAGGATGTGCTCAACCATCCCGCCCTCATCCGGCCCTACCACCAGCCAGTGCAAGGAAGGAAAGCGCTCATCCAACGCCAGCATGGCTTCGGCCATCTCGCGCAGGCCCTTGTCGGTATTCAGACGACCGAGGAAAAGCACCAGCGGCGCATCCAGGGGAATGCCATGCTCGACACGCACGCGCTCACGCGCCTGTTGATCGGGACGAAAACGTTCACCATCCACGCCACAGATCGAACCATCTCCGATGACCTCTAGCGCACCGGCACGACAAACCCCCTCCGCGAGCAGAAAATCCCGCTGTGACGGGCTATCCGCCAGAAGATGCGACGCCGTAGCGGCAATCAGACGATCCGCACTCTTCAATACAAACCGTGCTGCCCCCATGCGCGTGACCCATACCTGCCCAGTAAACCAATGCACCCGCACAGGCACACCGGCCATACACGCAGCCAGCATTCCAAGGAGGCCGGCCTTAGGCGTCACCGAATGCACCGCATCGAAGCGATGACGGCGAAAGAGCCGCACCAGCTGGAAGAGCGTCTTCAGATCTACAATCGGTGAAATATCCCGCGCCAAAGGGACGCTGAGGTAGGTCACCCGCTCATCCTGCGGAACCGGCTCCGCACCATAGTTCGATATAACGAAGACGTCATAGTCATTGGCCAGACGTTCGATATGCAGACGCAGGAAGGCCGAAACGGCCATGGGGACGGTGGTGATGAAGCAGAGGCGCTTACGTAACATGAAATGCCTTTATGAACACCGAGAAGTTGAAATAATCATATCACTCAGAATACGAAAATATATACAGCCGATAGTCCCCAAAAGCCTCAACCGTACTTGATGGAAGATCATCCATGAACTTCTGGTTACAATAACCCTCGTAAGTCAGAAGATATCGAATCTTGTAGGTCGCTATAAGACCACTCACTGGCTCAAGAAACCGAGGAAATATAGGCTGTAGCAGACGAAATCCGTAGCCATGCCCACCGAAAAGAACTTTTTTCTGCGCACGATATGCCACTGCGTCGTGCCAGTGCTGAGGCAGGCACATAACAACGCCGTCCGGAAGCGCTTTCAGACGATCGATGGCAAGACTCAGATTAACGTCTACACGCATCGTACGGCTTTTCATAACCTGCTTAAAAAAAGCCCACAAGCCAAGGCCGCTTGCCACAACCCCCAAAACAAGTGCAACCAAGTAGTACCATTTTTCGCCCAACTCCGGCCACAGCAGCCCCATCAACGCAGCCGCAGGAAAGGCTCCATTATAACCATACAGGTAGCCTTGACCAAAGCAACGCAAGTGAGGAACCAGCGTAGTAACAACGGAAAACAGAAGAATCAGCCCAGTCCAACTCAGAAAAAATACAGTTACCGGCAATAGCTTAATTCCCTCTGCGAGGGCAAAAGCTGAGACACCAATAACAATAGGAACCCATGGATTAAAACCAACAACGAAACTAAGGCGGCGCCACCAGGCGAACCACCCAAGCCTGTAGAACTTAGAAGACGACTCATAACCTGCCTCACCATAAATAGGAGACTCCAGAACAGGATGAGAACCACTCCAACGCCAGTTTTTGAACCAGAACCGCACAATATCCCAATGCGCAAGTGCAACAAACCGGTAATAGCCACCACTCAACATAAGGGCAACAATAACGCTAGCAGGAATAAGAATTAGATATGAAGGACTAAACGAAAAAATCGCCCCAGAAAACACCATAAACCAGAGCAACTGAGTGGTCATCTTGTGCGTAATCAATACAAGCCCAGAGAACAAGGCCAACACCACCAGCCACACTCCACCCCCCTCCAGATAAAAGAAATTCAGCGCACCCAATAGAATGATATCGAGAAAAAGAGCCCCCAAACCTCGCGGATTGAGCTGCATATTATAAGTAATTAAAAGCGGAGTGATCGCATAGACAAGACCTGCAATTAAAACCACCACAACCGAACCCGAAAAAAGCCATACGGTTAGAATGACCAACGCCGCCCTGACAAGATCCAACACAACAGCAACCAAAGACGCGTACTCATCGTAAATCCTGGCCGGCAAACGCGCCATTAGCCATTGAAACAAAGGGGGATACCACTGTTTCTCATCCAACAAAAATTTATCAAGACTTACCGGCAAGCGACTGCCTTTGCGCATTGCATCTATAATAGTTTTCCACGTCCACTGATCGACCCCACCATTACCACCAGAAAGCTTCAAAGGCACCAGACGCATACCTGCAGCAAACAAAAACACCATCAATACAACGAGCCCCATCAACTCTTCCTCAATATCACTTCTTGCTGGCCAGCCATACCAGCAGGGGTGAGCAAAAACCTGCGAATGAAAAGAAAGATTCCGCCTCATCACGCGAAATAAGCCGCTGAGCGCGAGCCAAGATCAAAACAAAAAACATACCGCCAACCGAAAGAGCTAGACGCAGCCAAGTGAAATCAACCACGACCAGCATCAAAGCCACCAACTGACACACCAATAAACCACCCGGCAATGCCGAAAGCAGCCTAATGCGAAAATACCTGAGCTGGTCCAAAAGCAACATCCACTGGAGAACCATATAACCGACAACCATTCCTATGGCAGCTCCCTCAATCCCCATCCAGATGATCAGAACGGTAGAGAGGAGCGCGTTGACCAGCAGCTTTACTGAAAACAAGAAAATGGTGGAAAACGCAAGGCGCCCCTGGACCAGGCATAACGCCATACATACGTGCTGCACCACCGCCCCCGGCAGCGCGAGCAACATGATTTGGATGAGCACCGAGCTCTGATCGAACTGAGAACCGAGCAACCAGGCCAGTACCGGCGGAAGACAAGCAGCTATGGGTAATGTCAACGCGCCCCACGCATAGATGTATTGGAGCAGGCGCACATTGATCAGATGCTCCGTGAGTTGCGTGTCGGCGCGGTCTACGGAGTCAACCAACTTGGGCAAGATGACAGCGACCAACGCAGTCGGCAGGCCCAACATGACGAGCACGTACTGGAAGGCCGGATGAAAAAGGCCTACGGCCTGCTCCCCGACGAAGTGCCGCAACAGAAAGTAATCGATCCACTCCGCTAGATAAGCGACCACTGCAGCGGGAACCAGCGGCAAGGCAAAGAACGTCATAAGACGAAGATCCTCGCACCTAATCAAGCGCAGCCGGACCCGCAATCTCAACACCATGAGCTCCCTTACCCAGCAAACTCCCCATAAGCAAGCGAGTATAAGAAAGAACAGCGGGAGTGAAGCCGAAGAAAATGCTGAGCTCCCACCGGACGAATGCACGACATAAAGCAACACTCCCAGCACCGCGATGTAAATTGCATCGACCGCAACAGGCGTCCATGCCATACGCAGATAGCGCTCTTGGGTCTGCTGCAGTGTCTGCGTCTCGGCCAATAACCAGACAGATGCCAAGGCAGCGAAAACAGCTATTTTTCCGTCGCCATCAACACCAAAAAATCGACTGAGCCACTGCAACGGATCAAGAACCAGCAGCACAGCAGCACAGCCTCCCCCCAGAAGCAAAAGTGGAAGCCGATGGGAATAAGTTCGATCGAGCGAACTGGAGCGGCCCCACTCCGATCGGCCGTATCGCTGGGTAATGACTTGCGTCCAGTGAATAAATAACTGATTCAAAAGCATCGCGGCGGCAAGCACCATTGACCAGGCACCAACGCCTTCCGGGCCTAGCAGTCGCGCGAGCAACGCGGAAATCATCAGCCAGAGCGGAGCCCTCAGCAGTTTGCCCAGCAAGAGCGCCAAGGCTGCCCGCTGCGTACTCAGCGCCATAAGATAGCGCCACCTTTACGCTCACAAGGTTCACTCAGAAAACGACGGCTCAAGTGAAAAGCTTCAGAAAATGCTTTAGCGTAAAGCGGCTATTGTCGGGAATACTCTTGATGACCGATACCCCCATGCCGACGAAGGACTTCTTACCAACGGCTGTACGGTCAAGAATATTCGACGAAGGACCAATCCAGGAGCCTTCACCAACGCTCACCCCCCCGGCAACCATTGCATTTGCAATAACTAGGCTATTTCGCCCCAGACGCACGTTGTGGGAGATATGCACCAGATTATCGATCTTCACTCCCGACTCGATAACGGTTGCCCCCAAGGCACCACGATCAATAACGGTATTGCCACCAATCTCGACATCATCGCCTATGACAACCCCACCTATGTGGGGAAACTTTACGTAGGTACCATCGGCACGGGGCTCGTAACCAAAACCATCGGTTCCGATAACACAACCTGGCCCCACGAAGACTCTATTTCCTAGAGTTACTCCATCAAGTAGCGTCACATTATCCGATATGACGCAGGACTCACCTATCACCACGCCCTTTCCAATTGAGGTGAAATTTCCGATTGAGCTATTGGCACCAATTACTGCTGATTCGTGAATAACAGCGTATTCACCGATTGTGCCACCCCAGGCGCTTCGCTCATAGGCCAGCATCTCGCACATGAACAGCCTGGCATTTTCCACGCGCACGACGCAGGTTCTTGTTAGTTCTGAAATATCTAGCCCCTGGTCGACTATAAGAAGGCGAGCACGGGTTGAACGCAAAAGCGCTGCAGGATCTTTCGCAGTTCGGCCTACAAAGGAGAGGTAGCTGAAGCCGTCATCGGGAACCTGATCCGCCGGGCAGATAAAAAACTCTGAATCACCAGACAGAGCCGCTTCATTCACAACTTCAAACGATGTGGCGGATCCAGAGAGTGCATCGAATACCGTCTTGAGGCTGACTGATCTACTCATCCGAATCTCCATAGCCATTTACGGGGCCTACATGGGTTTGCCAAGCATTGCGAACAGTTTCAAGAAAGTAGCGCTGCGTCGGTTCTAACACCTTGGGCAGCAAGGTCTTTTCAAGATAAGTAATGCGGTGCTGCGGCATATCTGCTAGCCAGCTCTCCGGGTGGGTGTTGAGCATCAGGCAAGACTTTTCCGAGCTACCATTGAGATAATCACACAGAGATAAATCCCGCCAGGCTCTGCATGAATCACTCACGTAAAGTAGGTCAGGGTTGGCTCGCTGGAAATATGTCGGATTTATATAACCTGGCACGTCAAGAAAAAAATCCTCATGCCCCCGCGAAGGCTCATGCATAACGATAGTACTGACTTCACCACCCGAAAGCTCTTGCAGAAATGCAATCTCTCTCTCCAAGCGCTTACGGGCAAGCACAGACTCATCCGGGTACAGACTCAAGTCATAATGCAGACCAATCTCGTGCCCCATTTCTCGCAATTTTCTCATAGCATTAATTGAGGCAGCGGAGCAGGGATTATAAGGCCCGCCAAGCAAAACATAGTAGCATGAGCTCACACCAAGACTGTATTCAGCCTCCGCAACAGGCAGAGTAAGCTCTAAAGAAAAATCAACATCATGACGCAAAAAAACGCATTTAGGTCGCGAGACATCAATAAGATTAATTGACTCAAAAACACAACCAGATGCAGCCAACCCCTTAATCAATTCACGATAACCATTGATACTGAAAGCCGGCAATAAATTCATAAATAAAAACCCACCAATCAATATGACCTAAACAATTGCACCCAAAGAATACGAAAAGCAGGAGCCTCTCTAGCCACCGCAAAACAGCTTCTTAATTTACAAAACAATCTGCGCCGTCACGCTCAACTCGACCAATCCCTTTGGTGAAACCCATGACTTCGAGCGAACCAATCAGAATCGTACTCGGTTAATCATTCGAATATGCCAATTAGCGCGACCGCAACAAGGTAGCTGGTACGCCAACGAGAATCGAATACTCCGGGAAGGTCTTGGTAACAACGGCTCCAGCGCCCACCTTACTGCCTTTACGTAGGGTGACTCCGTTCATGATAATTGCACCAATACCAATATTTACATCTTCCTCGACAATGATCTTCGCAAAACTCAGGCTCTGGAACATGACTGGAGTTTCCCGGCCGGAGTCTACGTGATAGGCAGCATGCATTTTCACACCCGGACCGATACCTACACAGTTACCGATCTCGACACCTCCAGCACCATGAATGAAGCATCCCTGGCCAATCCAGACGTTATCGCCAATGACGATTTTGTCACGGTAGTAACCTTTGAGAATTGTGTCATGACCGATATAGACATTATCACCGAGCTCAATATTCTCGGGATGAAAAATCCGAACCCCATCTTCAATGACAACATTTTTGCCGACACGGGCAAAATTGCTGAGATCCGGGGTACCCGGGCCTTCTGAACGATAAAGCTTCATTATCATCCTCGTATTGAATCAATCAGCCTGGTCAAACCCTGCTCAAGTGACACCTGGCCATTACCTTTGCAAAACATGCTCGAAGCCGCACCATCGATTTCGCGAAACCTGACCTCGACGCCTGCGACACGCCCGATCATCTGGGCAATTTCAGTGATGCTCACTACTTGAGCGCCACCCAAGAGACTTATACCTGGCGCCCTTCTGCTCATCATTCCGTGCAACTGCTCGCACAGATCACCAATGTACATAGGATTGATCCGCGGACATCCACCCTGTCGAGAAACCTCGATGGTTTCACCCGCCAACACACGCCGGATCAGGCGTGGTAGCAACCGAGCCTCAGCCTGCCCTTCGCCATAGGGGAAATACAGTCGCGCTATCGCCCATGCCCCCTGATAGGACAACCGCACAATCTCGTCGCCCAGAAACTTGGTCAGCGCATAGTCGCCTACCGGTGCAGCAGCGCTCTGAGCATCCATTGCATGATCCGCATAGCCGTATACCGCGCCACTGGAAACCTGCAACAGATACGGTTTCCTTGCACGGCGATTCAGCTCGGCGCATAGGCTGTGCAAAGCCTGAACATTCACGGTAAACAGTTCGGAGGCCGTACCAGAGACCTGAGCCGCGCAGTTAACCACTACGTCGTGCTGGCCGAGCCTGGAAAAGGAGGATGGATCACCAAGATCCACTGTCTCTCGGGTGTAGCTCGTGATCGCGACACCCTGTGCTTGCAGGTACGCCTGCAGACGAGACCCAACAAAGCCACGCGCCCCGATAATCCCTACATCCATCGACATCGATCTCAGCTCTTAAGCAAAAACGCCGTACCTAGTTGCCCCAAAATCGACATGCCCGATGCAGCATTAGTCTGACCCTATCCTTACCCTTGCAGACGGCGCGCGTACCACTCCAGGGTTTGCGTCAGTCCTTGCTCGAACGGGGTCAGACGATACTGAATCAGCCCCTTCACCTTCTCATTGCTGGCATTGTGCGACAGCACGTCGGAATGGCGCGCGGGCTTGCGGAGGATTTCGCCGGTGTAGCCGTAGTGTGCACAGATGCGCGGAATGAGCTCGTTGATGGTGGTCTGGTTGTCGGTGGAGATGTTCACCGTCTCGCCCGCCGGCAGCACGTCATGCAGCTTGACCACGGCATCCACGGTGTCATGCACGTAGATGAAGTCACGGCTCTGGGTCCCTTCGCCGTGGATTTCCGGGGTGCCGCCGGTGAGCAGGCGCACGGCGGTGATCGGGATCACCCCGGCCAGCATGCCCTTGTGGTTCTGCCGCGGGCCATAGTTGTTGAACGGGCGAACGATGTAGGCATCCACGCCGAACATGCGCACATAGCTTTCCACTGCCAGGTCAGCCGCGGCCTTGCCGGCGGCGTAGGTGGTGGTGGGGTTACGCGGATGGGCCTCGTCCATCGGTTCGTACACCGCCGAGCCATACACCTCCGAGGTGGAGAAGTGGCACAGGGTCTTGAACAGCCCGCGCCGCTGCAGTTCGAGCAGGTTCAGCACCACCTTGACGTTGGTGTCGAAGGCGTTGGCGGGGTTGAGGAAGGAGTAGTTCAGCGCCTTGGTAGCGCAGTTGAACACCACGTCGATGGCGTGGTTGGCAAAGATGTACTCCAGACTGGTACTCAGCTCGGCGTCGTCGCGGTAGAAGGTGACCTTGCCGCTGGCCAGGGCCTCGGCCAGGTTGTCTTCGGAGCCGACGAAGAGGTTGTCGATCACCACCACATGCGCGGCGCCTTCGGCCAGCAGCCGATCAACCAAGTGACTGCCGATAAAACCGGCGCCGCCGGTGACCAGAACGCCCTTGCCCGCGAAACCTTCTCGAATCGTCATGCCTGAACCGCCGCTTGAATTTGTGCACAGATCTTCATTGCATCGACGCCAGCGTCGACTCCTGGAACCCACCCTGTTCCCGACTGGCGGCAGCTGGCCATGAACGCCTGCAGTTCGGTGAGCAGCGCCTCTTGCGGCGGCACGGCAACAGTTTCCTGTATGGCGGAAACTGCATAAGGCAGGCTACCGCTGTCACGCGCCTCGGCCTGGCGGTTGATCAGGATTTCCTTACGCAGCAGGTCGCAGTCGACGAACATGTCGACGCAGGTGCCTTCGATCTGACGGATTTTCTTGTCCGTCACGCGGCTGGCCTGGATGCGCGAGAACTGGCCGTTCTCGTGAGTGATGAGGGCCGAAGCGAAGTCGATCATGCTGCCGTGGGCGAAGCCGTGGGCGGCTACCGACTGGGCCGGACCGTTGAGGTACAAGGCCAGGTCGATGTCGTGGATCATCAGGTCGGTGACAACGTCAACATCGGTGATTCGCGAGCTGACCTTGTTGGTGCGGGTAAAGTCCAGACTGATGACGCGCTCGGTACGGTCGAGCACGCTCTTCAGCGCCTGCACTGCCGGGTTGAAGCGCTCGATGAAGCCCACCTGCACGTTGAGGCCCTTCTCGCGGGCGAACGCCGCGATCTCCTGCGCCTCTTCCAGGGTGGCGGCCAGCGGCTTCTCGACGAAGATGTTCTTCACATGGGCGGCGGCCTGGCGGATGTAGTCCGCGTGGGTAACGGTCGGCGTGCAGATCACCACCGCATCGACCTCAGCCAGCAGCGACGTGGGATCGACCACGCCGGGGATACCGTGCGCCTGGCCAGCCTTGGCGGCCACCTCGGCATTGGCATCGGCGACGAAGGCCAGCTCGAAGCCCTTGAGCATCGACAATACGCGCAGGTGGTTGCGCCCCATGTTGCCGAGGCCGATCAGGCCTACCTTGAGCACTTTCTCTTGCATGGCGTCAGACGTCTCCGGAAACGCGATTGCCTTCGCGGTCGATACGGGCCACCGCACGCGCGGGATTGCCCATGACCAGGGTGTAGGGCGCAACGTCCTTGGTTACCACGCTGCCGGCGGCGACCATGGCGTACTCGCCGATGGTGATGCCGCAGACGATAGTGGCGTTGGCGCCGATACTGGCGCCATTGTCGATGCGCGTTGGAGTGATCTTCCAGTCGGCATTGAAGGCACGCGGCACCTTGTCGTTGGTAAAGCAGGCGTTGGGGCCGACGAACACGTCGTCGCCGATCTCCACACCGTTATAGACCGAGACGCTGTTCTGGATCTTGCAGCGGCTGCCGATCTTCACTGCGTGGTCGACGTAGACGTCCTTGGACAGGATGCAGCCTTCGCCGATCACCGCGTTTTCGCGGATCTGCACGTTGATCCAGACCTTGGTACCGGCACCGATGCTGGCCTTGTCCGAAACATTGGCACTGGGATGGATGTAGATGTCGTTAGCGGACATTGCCACCTCCGAGAGCCGAACCTACCACTTCGACCACGCGCAGCAGCTCGGCTTCGTTCATGTAGGGGAACAGCGGCAGGTTCAGCACCGAGGCGCACAGCTGCTCGCCGGCCTGGCCGCCGAAGTGGCCCTTGAGGTAGGCCGCGGCACCCGGCTGGCTGGACATGACACTGGGATAGATGTTGCCAAAACCGATGCCCTCGGTCTTGAGGCGAGCCTCCAGGCTGGCCTTGATGGCCGCATCCGGCACCAGGCAGACATTGCAGTAGCCGTTTTCCTCATAGCCGGCCGGCGCGTTCATAAGCAGGATGCCGGTGGCGGGCAGGTGCTTCTGGTAGAAGGCAACGGCTTCGCGTCGCGAGGCAATGCGGGCTTCAATGTAATCCAGCGACAGATTTAGGAAAGCCGCCTGCAGCGAGTCCAAGCGCGAGTTCCAGCCCACATCGCCGTAACCGTAGTGTGCGGTGCGGCCGTGGTTGCCCAAGCGGCGGACCTTGTCGGCCAGCTCGGCGTCGTCGGTGAATACCGCACCGCCGTCACCAGCACCACCGAGCACCTTGGCCGGATAGAAGGAGGTGGTGGAGATGTGTGCCCCTTTGTAGATGGGCTCACCCTGGTAGCGCACACCAAAGGCTTGGGCACCGTCCTCGACCAGCACCACGCCCAGTTCTCGACACAGCGCACGCAGCTCGAGCAGACGGGCGCTGCCCCAGCCGTACAGGTGGGCCACCAGCGCTGCCTTGGGCCGGGACTCGCGAATGGCCTGGGTAAAGGCATCGAAGCAGACGCCGCCATCGCTGAGGTCAGCGTCCACCGTTACCGGCTTGGCGCCCACGTTCACCACCGCCTCGAAGGTCGCCCAGAAGGTCACGTTCGGCACCAGCACCACGTCGCCCTCGCCCACGCCGACCGCACGCAGCGCTAGCTGCAAGGCGTCAGTACCGTTGGCGCAACTCACCGCATGTGCGACCTGCAGTTCGCCCTGCAAACGGCTTTCGAGCGTCGCAACCTCGGCACCACCAATGAATTGGGCGCCCAAGGTCATGGCATGGAATTTTTCCATCAGTGCCGCGTGGAAACCGGGCTCCAAGCGCTTGAGATCGATAAAGGGAACGTTAATTTTCTACTCTCCTTGACAAGGAAAAATCTACAACACTTATTTAATGTATCAGCAACATAGATCTGTCGTCAGGTTATAAAAATATACCGCCACCCTAGACACACGAAGCCACTTACTTAATGCCTACTTAACTGTCATACCGAGGGAGCAGTGACTACCAGACGCTGACGCAAAACCAAACGCAACTGGAAAAATACAACCAAGATTGCCAAAAATAAAACCGCGCACCCACCAAACCAGCTACGAAAATGAATAGCTGCAGCCAGTCCACCAAGAACAATCCAAGTCGCCAAGAGAAGCAAAATATTGAAAGCACTGAGATGAGACTGCTCCCTCGTCATCCCAATCACAACCAAAGTAGCCACTAGGCTAGACAAGGTCCAAGACAACGCAAGACCAACTAGCCCCACAACCGGAACAAGAAGGATGTTTAGTAAAAGACTCACCACAAAACCGACCAATGCCGCACCAGCCGCCCTCAGCGAGACCGAAGAAACAGCGCAGAGCTTAAACAGCAAAATTGCCGATAGCGCGTAAGGAATCTGAAGCGCCCCGAGCTTAACTATACCGATCAAACGCTCAGCAACCCCAAGATCGTCAACACCACTCAAAAAGGCATAAACCATAGGCTCTGCAAATACAAAAATACCAATAATAACTATTGCACTCCCCCAGCCACCGATTACCAGCGATACAAAAATATCGTCACGCACCCGAGAACTCAGCCCAAGAGCCACAACCTTACTCATGTAAGGAACAAACACCGCCGTCATCAGCGCAGCCCCCAACAAAGAAGATATCTGCACCAGCTTGCTACCCAAGGCCCATGTTGATAGCGCCCCTACACCTATCTGCCCTGCAAACCAGTAGTTCATTGGCACCGCCGCACCAGTCAGAAGAGCGCAAAGCACAAGCCACTTGAGGTTTTGAAGCATGCCATATTCCCTCTGCAACCCCCACAGAGAACCTGGCACCAAGCTAAACCCACATCGCCGCAGAAAATAAGCCAGCAATAATAGATTAGCCACCTGCCCAGCAGCCATACCAATCATTGCCGCCACAACAACACTCTCCTTATTGGCAGCCAGAATAAAAGCAACAACAACAGCCGGAACAGCCAATTGCGCCGAAGCAGCCATTACCGGCCGACCATGCACATTCAGAACACTATTAGCAACCACTATCACCCCAGAAAAAACCAACAACAGAAGAGCAACTGGAAACAAATTAACAGTTAAATCAATATCCCCCCCGGGGCAAAGACCAAGAGAATCTCCCTTGCAAAAAACAGCATACCCACTGCCAAAAGCGCGAACGACAGCAAGGTAAGAGTAGACATGCCCGCAATCATTCGCTGAACTTGCAACCGATCAGGAATCGCAGAAACCCTAGCAGAAAAAGCATCACCCAGCGGCACCGAAAAAAGAGAGACAAAGAAAGTCGGCAACATTATCGCCAGGTAATAGCTATCAAGTGAACTGCCAAACCCCACTTTATCTATAAGCAACAAATCCCGAACCAGCAACCCCAAAAAGCCAACCAATGAAACCATCATAACCAGCACACCAGCGCCAACTGCACGAGATGCATCTGGCGTAGACGCATGATTATTGACCACCACTTTCTCAACCACCGAAGACGAAGAAACCGCACGAAGTCGAGACACCGCCTCCCTAATAAAAAAAGCCCATCCACACACCCCAATTAGCAGCACCACAAGCCATTGCCCATACCTAACCCGATGCAAACTTCCAATATTGGGACTTACAAAGCTATTAACAACCAGCACAACACCAAGAACAACCAAGCAAACAAACAACTTATTGCTCATATGGCGAAACGCAAGAAATATAACACCCGGAAAGAAAAGATAAAAAATCAAAGCCTCAAGCGCACCTATAACTCGAGGCAGAGCAAATTTCTCCACCCAGAACTCAGGGAAAGGGGCAAACACTCCCACCAACAAAGCACGCGGAAAATAACCAATAGCATGCGCCGCAGTCTCCGGCCTCACATCAGCATCAATAATGGAGCCCGCCTCCACTGAAATACCATAATTAATTAGATGCACCCGAATCGCAGAAACTTTCTCTAGAAGCGAGTCTAGACGAGCGGGGAGGTACTCCGATGGCCGCCATTGCCATCCCGCAAGGAAATTCCCCTCGACATTGCGTAAATCTTGCTCAGCCAGGGAACCACTTGAAGGCAGGAAACTCATAAAAATAAAGCCAAGACATATTAAAAATGCAGCCCTACCTTGACCCAAGCCCCATGCCTTACCTCGACAAACCACCGACACAAAAAACAAGCATAAAATCGCACAAGAATAAGCAACAAGATATATACGAACCAAATGAGGACGCATGATAGCAACAAGAACAAGGCCCAATAAAAACAGAGCCACCCCCCACAAAAATCTATATCCCCCCAAGCAATCAAAGCATCTCAAAAAAGCCAATAAAGTCAGCAAAAAGCCAGCGATCAAAAAAGAATCCTTGTGATTCTGACCAAACCAGACTAGTGCTGAGGGAAACGCAAGAAATAAAAACCCCGCAACAAACCCCGCATATAGCCCCTCACGCGCAGGAAGAAGCTGCAGCGCAATAAGCAAAATCAATACCGCCCCAAGAGCATGAAAGGCAGATGTCAGAGGCAGAAAAAATGCAGGCTCATTCCCCAGCAATGCATACAAAGCAGCGAGCAATCCAACATTGCCCGCGGAAGAGCCAGAAGCAATTAACCTCCACTCCCCCCAACCATACATCCGAATACGCTCAGCCATTTCCACAGCGACACTGTGGAAATAGATCGCATCGTCTCGCATCAAGCCATGACCCGCATGCATGCTCGGCATCATAGGAAGCACAAGCTTTTGCAAAACCAGCGCCAAAATCAACGCATAACTGAAAGCCCCCAACCACAGCAGAAGCAGCGCTCGCCCAGATATAAGATCGCGCCCCAATACATCCTTATCTACAGAGCAAGCATTAGCCAACATACTTAAAAACTCTTTAACAGACAAAAAACAAATCAATTAATGGAAAAAACAAAACCATGACCGAGAACTCTAATTATGCCGCAGTCAAATATATTTCCAAACAATAGTCCCGCACAAAACCATTATCACTCTTCGCTAAACGCTTGAGCGAATCTGTTCCACGATTGCGGTAGTGGAACTGTTCTCCACCAGGCCTAACACCCGCACCTCGCCGCCGTAGGCGCGGACGATGTCGGCGCCGACCACCTGGTCGATACCGTAGTCGCCGCCCTTGACAAGCACGTCCGGCTTGACCTGGCGCAACAGGTTCTCCGGGGTGTCCTCGGCGAAGCTCACCACCCAGTCCACCGCGCCGAGGCCGGCGAGCACGGCCATGCGCCGGTCCACCGCGTTGATCGGCCGGCCCGGGCCCTTGAGGCGCGCCACCGAGGCGTCGTCGTTGACCGCCAGCACCAGACGATCGCCCTGGGCACGGGCCTGCTCCAGGTAGGTCACGTGGCCGGCATGCAGGATGTCGAAGCAGCCGTTGGTGAAGACGATCTTCTCGCCATGGGCGCGGGCATCCTCCAGCGCCAGCAGCAGTTGGTCGACGCTGACCACGCCGCGCTCGGAACCTTCCTCGCGCTGCACCGCACGACGCAGCTCGGGGGCGCTGATGGCGGCGGTGCCGAGCTTGCCGACGACGATGCCGGCGGCCAGGTTGGCCAGGGCCACGGCCTGCGGCAGCTCCTCGCCGGCGGCAATTGAAGCGGCCAGAGTGGAGATCACCGTGTCACCGGCGCCAGTCACGTCGAACACCTCACGGGCGCGCGCCGGCAGGTGCAGCGCTGGCTGCTCGGGGCGCAGCAGGGTCATGCCATGCTCGCCGCGAGTCACCAGCAGGGCGCCCAGCTCCAGCTCGGCCATCAGCGCATTGCCCTTGACCACCAGCTCGGCCTCGTCTTGGCAGTGTCCGACTATGGTCTCGAACTCGCTGAGGTTGGGAGTAATCAGGCTGGCGCCGCGGTAGATGGAGAAGTCCTTGCCCTTGGGGTCGGCCAGCACCGCGATACCGCGGGCCCGGGCCAGCTGGATCAGCGCCTGGTGGTTCTGCAGTGCCCCCTTGCCATAGTCGGACAGCACCAGCACCTTGACCCCATCCAGCAGGCGCGCGACATCCTCGGCCAGGGCCACGGCGTCGGTGTTGAAGGGCTCCTCGAAGTCCATGCGCAGCAGCTGCTGGTGACGGCTCATGACACGCAGCTTGACGATGGTCGGCTGCTCGTCGATGCGCTGGAAATGCGCCTCGACCCCAGCCGCATGCAGGCTGTCGGCCAGGCTGTGGGCCGCCTCGTCGCGCCCGGTAACGCCAACCAGCAGGGCCGGCGCGCCGAGGGCGGCGATGTTCAGCGCGACGTTGGCAGCGCCACCCGGGCGGTCCTCGATCTGCTCGACCTTGACCACCGGCACCGGTGCCTCGGGGGAGATGCGCGAGGTGCCGCCATGCCAGTAACGGTCGAGCATGACATCGCCCACCACCAGGACGGACGCTTGATCGTAACGGGGCATGGAAAGCTTCATGGGGACTCCGGGGCGGAAAAATCGGGTCGGATCATAGCATGGCGAGGCTGCGCGGCTGGGGCTCACTCGCCCAGCGGCCTCACCCAGAACAGCTCGTGGCGGCGCACCGCCTTGCGCAGGAACTCGTCCTCGCCGGTGGCTGGCCAGCTGCGACCGGCGAGCAGGCGCTGGATCAGGCGACGCAGGCGCTTCTTGGTCGGCAGCGGCAGCTGCAGGTCATGCTGCATGGCCAGAGCCATGGCCTTGTCCAGCTGCACCTCGGCCGGCAGGCAGGGACTCCACAGCAGATCGGCCGGGAGCGTGATGAGCGCTGGCGGCAGGGCGATGCCATGGCCCGCCGGGCCCATCGGCCAGCGGTCGTTGTCGTGCAGGTGGTTGGCATAGAGCAGCAGGGTCTGCGGCTGCCAGGCGCTGAGCTGGATCGCCTCCAGCAGCGCGCGGGTGGCGGCGACATGGTCGCTGTGCGGGTCCAGCTCGGGGTGCGGGGTGACCAGCACCTCGGGGCGGAAGTGCTCGAGCAGCGCGGCCAGGTCCGCCACCAGGTTGCTCCAGCTCGGTACGCCGTCGGCATCGCCCGGCAGCGCCAGCGGGTTGTGCCGACGCACGCCGCGCACGTCGCACTCGCCGGATTCGCGCGAAGCGAAGGGCTGCTGCGGCGCCTCGGCCATCGCCGGCAGCTGCAGGCAGTAGTAGCCGAGCTGCACGCAACGGCTCTGCGGCACGCCACCCCAGAGTGGGATGGCCAGGCTGTCCCAGGCGCGCAGGCGGCCCTTGAGGCGGGCCGCCTCGGCCAGGCTCAGGCCCAGGCGCCGATAGTGCTCGGCCTCGATCTCGCCCTGGGTCAGGGTGACGATGCTGGCCTCGGGACAGCGGCTGTAGAGGCCGAAGGCGGCCAGCTCGGCGTCGTCGGCATGCGGCGCGATCACCATCAGGCGGCGCGCGGCGTAGTCCGGGTTGCGCATCGCATAGAGGCGCCCCTCCCCGACCAGGCGGCAGAAACGCCCACGCAGCAGCAGTTCGCCACGGCGCAGCGCCTCGCCCTGGCCAGACAGGTTGAGGTAACGCAGGCCGGCCACGCCACGCTCGAAGTCCTGGCGATCGGCGCCGAGCCACAGCTGCGGGTCGAGCAGCCGCCCCAGCCAGCTGGCCTCGATGCGCCAGGCAAGAATCAGGGTGTCGGCCTCGCCGATCTCGCCCTCCACCCGCAGGCGCCCGTCCTGCAGGCGTGCCGGCAGGCAGGGCGTGCCCTCGGGGAAGTCGTAGCGGTAGTCGTCGCGCGGCGAATAGAACAGGTGGTCGGCGAACCAGGCCTCGTGGGCGACCCAGCCCAGCAGCAGGAGCAGCGGCACCCACCACCAGGCGCCGAAGATGCCCAGCAGCGCCAACAGCAGCAGGCCCGCCAGCAGAACCAGGCGCTTGTGGCGGCGATGACGTTTGAGCAGCTGTTGCTTGCGACCCTGCATCTTCACACCTGGTAGACGGAAACCCGGTGGCACCAGCGATCCTTGTACTCGCGATCGGCGCGGCCGAAGGAATAGCGTAGCGGCTTGCCGAGCGCGCGTGCCTCGGCCCAGGCGTTCTGCGTATTGATGAAGCTGAGCACGCTGCCGGGGCTGAACTCGCGCTGCTGCGGGTCGACCCCGCCGTTGATGTACTCCAGGCTGACCCAGCGCGGCGCCTCGACCCGGTACAGCACCTGG
>Ga0247725_1000753_pt1 | contig 20425 bp, 20 predicted proteins | sample OKSTACKMCFT3sol_FD_183021 | JGI IMG/M metagenome (GOLD analysis project Ga0247725, IMG submission 183021) | Subsurface sediment microbial communities from gas well in Oklahoma, United States - OK STACK MC-FT3-sol | ecosystem: Environmental > Terrestrial > Deep subsurface > Rock core/Sediment...
TTATTTAGTACTGATGCCTAACAATCCTCGCGCCGGTGGTATTTCCCGTCGTATTGAAGGTGACGAGCGTCAGGATTTAAAAGACTCGCTGGATCAATTACAACTGCCAGACGGCATGGGTTTAATTGTTCGTACCGCTGGTGTGGGTAAATCTCACGAAGAGCTGGATTACGACTTAAAAGCCTTATTAAAACACTGGTCTGCTATTACTCACGAAGCCCAAAACCGCCCTGCTCCATTTCTGATCCATCAGGAAAGCAACGTGGTATTCCGCGCTATTCGTGATTATCTGCGCCGTGATGTCGGTGAAATACTGATCGACAACCCACGTATTTTCGAAGAAGCCAAAGTTTATATTCAGCAGTTCCGTCCTGATTTTGCCCACCGCGTCAAAATGTATCAGGGCGAAGTGCCATTGTTTATGCACTTCCAGATTGAAACTCAGATTGAATCCGCTTTCCGTCGTGAAGTGCGTTTACCTTCTGGTGGCTCTATCGTGATCGACAGCACTGAAGCCTTAACTGCCATTGACATCAACTCGTCAAAAGCAACTAAAGGTGGTGATATCGAAGAAACTGCCTTTAATACCAACTTAGAAGCCGCAGACGAAATTGCCCGTCAGTTACGTTTACGTGACTTAGGTGGTTTGATAGTGATCGACTTCATTGATATGACGCCAGTGCGTCACCAGCGTGAAGTAGAAAACCGTTTAAAAGACGCCGTAAAACAAGACCGCGCCCGCGTTCAAATCGGTCGCATTTCACGTTTTGGTTTACTGGAAATGTCTCGTCAGCGTTTACGTCCATCACTGGGCGAATCTGCGACTCACGTTTGTCCACGTTGTCATGGCCGCGGCACTATTCGCAGCACTGAGTCTTCCGCTCTGTCGATTTTACGCCTGATCGAAGAAGAAGCTATTAAAGACAACACCAGTCAAATTCATGCTCAGGTGCCGGTTTCTGTAGCCACTTACCTGATGAATGAAAAACGTGATTCAGTACGCCGTATTGAAAGCCGTCATGGTATCCGGATTTACATCATTCCTAACGAACATATGGAAACGCCAAACTATGAAGTGACGCGAATCCGAATCGACGAAGAGATTGAAGAATCCAGCTACAACATGGTGAAAGCACCAGCTGTAGGCAGTGCTGTTTATCACCCTATTGGCGAAAGCGTTAAAGAAAAACCAGCAGTATCCGCCATTAATATGGCTGAAGCTTCTTCTGCCGCGCCAGCTGTAGCTGCTGCAGCCCGTAAAGTTGAAGTGGCTGAAGTAAAAGATGCAGGCCCTGGCCTGGTTGATTCTGTAGTGGGTTGGTTTAAATCCTTATTCGCTGCTGCACCTGCGCCAGAGAAAAAGGTAGAAGAAGCGCCACGCCGCACGAATAACCGTGATAACAACAGACGTCGTAACAACAAGAATCGCCGCCGTCAGGAAGGGGATGAAAAAGTTGCAAAAGACGACAACGCTGCTCCAGCGAAAGCTGAGCGTACTACTGAGCGTAACCAGGAACAACGAGCTCCAAGACAGGATAAACCTCGTCAGGAACGTGGTGAACGCCCGGAACGTGGAGAGCGCACAGAGCGAGCTGAACGTGCTGAACGACCAGAGCGCACAGAACGAAGCGAACGTCCGGAACAGAAGAAACCTGTATCAGAACGTCCAGCTCCGGTCAAAGCCGTAGACCACGACGAAGAGCACAGCACTAAGATTGTTGAGCGTCGTCAACGTCGTCAGATGCGCAAGTCTGTTCGTCATGAAAAAGAAGGCGTTGAAGCAGTTGTAGTAACAACAGCTGTTGAAGCTGCTGTGGTAGCTACACCTGTTGTGGAAACCGCTGTAGTTGCACCTGTAGCCATCGACACTGTTGTAGCGGAAATTGCCGTGGCAGAACCAGTCACAGCGGCTGAAGCACCTGTTCAGGCCGATGCTGTTGAAACTGACACTGTGGATACAGATGCGGGTGAAACAACTGGTGCAGAAAGCACTGATGCGGAAAAAGAAGCCGCTGAAGGTCGTAGCCGCAGCCGTCGTTCTCCTCGTCATTTACGTGCTGCTGGCCAGAAACGTAAAAAAGAGCAACAGGACCAGGAAGCTGAAGAAGCTTTAGCTGCCCGTTACCCTGAAGATCAGGAGGCTGCGGCAAGCACTGAACAGCAACTGGATCTGCCTATCGCAGAAGAAGCGAAAGAAGTGGCTGTTGTTGAAGCTAAACCAGCTCCTGTCGTTGAAGCTGCACCTGTTGCTGCTGAACCAGCTCCGGTCGTTGAAGCTGCACCTGTTGCTGCTGAACCAGCGCCAGTGGTTGAAGCTGCACCTGTTGCTGCTGAACCAGCGCCTGTGGTTGAAACTGCACCTGTAGCTGTTGAACCAGCGCCAGTGGTTGAAACTGCACCTGTAGCTGCTGAGCCAGCGCCAGTGGTTGAAGCTGCACCTGTTGCTGTTGAACCAGCGCCAGTGGTTGAAGCTGCACCTGTAGCTGCTGAACCAGCTACAGTGGTTGAAACTGCACCTGATGCTGAAGAAGCTCCAAAAGCCAAAACACGTAAAGCGCCTGCGAAAAAAGTAGTAGCTGAAGTGAAGGCTCCGGTTGCTGCTGCTAACAGATACGCAAAAATGGTGACTGCGGATATGACTAAGCCAGTAGCCAAAGCTGAAGCTCCGGCAACTGTTGAAGCAGCACCTCAGACAACCAGCATGGATAACAGCGAACGACCACTGGTCATCAGCTCAGAACGTCCTGGTGGCTCTGCCTCTGCCCGTCAGATGAGTGTTGCTCCTATGACAAAACCAGGTTCAGTTGAATAAGCTGGTTTAAAACCCAAAAGAGAGGCCACCGCAAGGTGGCCTTTTTGTTTGCTGTGTCAAAGTACGCGATCACTGTCTAAATGTTGTTACTCTGATGCAAAATGCGTCAGTACCTTCTCAAGCACTTGCTGACGAATTTCATCCTGCTCAAATAAGAGTTCATGTTTTGCGCCCTGAATCACCTGTAAACCACCCACACAGCCTGAATTTGGGTTCTGTGCTAATGCAGCACAAAACTCTTGTTGTGCAGTTGCTGACACTATAGTGTCGAGCTCTGCCTGCATTACCAGCACAGGAATTTTGATCTGGCCTGACTGCTGTTGCATGTCTGGCAATACAGCGCAAGCCTGATCCAACCAGCCCCAGGTGGCGCCACCTAATTGCAGCTGCGGATTGTCCTGATATAAAGTTTGCATCCACTGATAACGCTCTCTCGAACCGGTCAGCTCATTACCTTCAAATGAACCTGCGGCATAAGGCTTGTCCGCAAAACCTGCGTAACCTTCTGTGGAAAACAGTGTCACTGTTGATGCAAGACGACAGGCATCCCACTCGTCATAGGCCAGCTTGCCATTAATACCGTGCATAGGTGCAGACAACGCGGCTTTTTGAAATACATCCGGGTGCTGCTGTAAATACAAGGTACTGATAGCGCCGCCCATAGAATGGCCTAGCAGATACAAAGGCCGCTTCTGATCAGCCTGCACTTTTTCAGCCTGCACAACCTGGCTGATCAACTGATGCATATCGTCAACATACTGCTGGAAATTTTCGATATGTCCTTTATGTGGATTATCTGTTAAACGAGTCGATACTCCCTGCCCTCTGTGATCAAACATCAGCACCTGATAACCCTGCTGTGTCAGCTCATAAGCGAGTTCCTGATACTTTAAATAAGATTCAGTGCGGCCATTCACCACTACGACTGTGGCCTTTATTTGATCCGGCACAGGTTGTTCCGGCTTAACCACTACATAGTGCAGGCTGGAGCCGTCCTTTAGCTCTAGTTTTTGCGGTACCACGCCTTGCCAGAACGGAGCAATCTGCTGTTGATACGACACAGCGAAGTTATCTGCGGCCTTTACCTGAGCTGTATAGACGCAGCAGAAGAGTGCTGCACTCAGCAACGAATACCTCAATTTCATAAATGGTCCTTATTTGTTCCTGCTCAGCAAGCCGATCACTGAATATCTTAACTTGTCATGGTAATACATAGCTCTGGCTAAATCCTGTGGGTCCAACGACTGATTTTCCAGCACCACTAATGTCAGTTTGTGCTGCGGAAAATAATTAAACGCCGAAACATAACCAGGGATATAACCGCTATGGCTCCATTCTACTCCTGCTGCAGTTTGCGAAATTTGCACCCCATAACCGTAATAGACTTCACCCCATCGATGCGGACGCAAAATCCCCGCTGTTGTCATTTGTCGCAAGCTGGTTTTAGTCAGCTGTTGCTGCATGCATAAAGGCAAGAGTGCAACATCAGCGGCTGATGAAATTAAACCACCACTGGGCTCTGCTTCAACCGGCATAAAACCTTTCATGGCTTTTAGTTGCCCCTGATCTTCATACCAGCCTTGAATTGCTCTTTCTGCCTTGTCAGCAAAACCAGAGCTGTGCATCTGGCATTGACTCAACACTTGTGCTGCTAACTCAGCATAAGGCTGCTTTGTGACAGCAGTCAGAATTTGACCAAGCAACTGGAAATTTAAATTGTTATAACGGAACTGACCATAGTTCTGCTGAGTATTGACATCTACCAGACCAGAGCTGTGGTTCAACAAATCAGCAACTCGTACTGACGCGGTCCAAGGCTGCTTAAGTTCAGGTAAATAGCGTTTTACCTGTGCCTGTAAATCCAGAGTCCCCTTCTGCACCTGCTGCATCACTAACACAGCAGCCAGAGTTTTACTGATGGAGCCAACAAAAAATGCGCTGTGTTGATCAAAAGACTTACCCTGTAAAGTACTGCCTTGTTGATAGTGCCATAGAACTTCTGTCCCTTGCATAAGCAAGGCTGTGCCCTGAAACGCAGGGCGACCTTCTATTTTTTCTTGGATCTGTGTAGTTAAAAGTTCTGCATCAGAGGCAGAAAGTGGTACATCTGAACCCAGTGTATAACCGGATAAAAATAAAAAAGGGATAACTAAGATCCTGAACATAAGCGATTGAACTCACAACTGATCATAAAAAAGGCCAAGTCTACCTTGAGCCTTCATCGCTGTAACCAGAGTCAGAAACTATTTATTTTACAGGGAACGCCATGAGCCAATCCACAGCCTTTGTGATCGCGGCAGGCTGCTGGAATAGCACCAGATGGTCAGAATCTTTAAGCTCTACATACTGACCACCAGAACGATCTGCTTGCTGTTTACTCCAACCATCTCCCTCCTGTTGCCAGGCCAGCAACTGCGATTTTTGCTCTGGGTTCTGGTTGATTTGTTGTTGCTCAAAATCTGAATTGATCACTGATACGGGCCGCTTAGTGTAAAAAGGCAGAGCCTGATAGGCATCCAAATCGTCAGCGTAGGCGGCAATTTCTTTCGCCCTGTTTTGCTGGCGTTCAATCCGAAGTCGTTGCTGTGCCATAAAATCAAAATAAGCCCAGTCCATTTGATTGGCATAATCTGCCGGCACTAGCTTTTGCACCAGTTGTCGCTCTTGCTGCAGCTTTTTATCAGTGCGTTCTGTCCAGACGCCAGTTTCTAACGCTGGCAACAGTTGTGCCAGATTCGCCTTATACCAATCCGCAGGATAACCTTTGTACAAAGCAATGGAGCCAGGCAGAGGAATATCCGGGTCAATCAGCAGCAGCCCCCTGATCTTTTGTGTGGAATTTTGATGAGCGAATAACAAAGCGGACACAGAACTACTGGCAAAACTGAGCAGCAGGATTTCCGGTTCATTCAACTCAGCCAACACTAAGGCTAAATCCTCAGCAAAACGCCTGTAGGACGGATTATTTACCTCTGAACTCAGGCCCTGCCCCAATCTGTCTATGGCATAAGTTCGGTATTTTGCGGCAAGTACAGCTTGTAGTAACGCAAACCAGCCACTGTCACTGTGCCAGTGCTCATTGGGACCAGACAGCAACACAACAGCTGGCCCTTTGTGCGCCAGCCCTGCTGAGCGCAGCTGAAACTCTGCGCCGCCAGCTTTTATTAGTCTCACGCCTTCAGGTAAGGCTTCTGCAGCTTTTACTTCTGCGGTACTTATCCATCCAATCACAACGTAAAATACCAGCCATTTCAACAGGGTCATTAGGGTGCTCCATCTATAAAACTCTGATGTTGCATCAGAAAAAGACAGTAAGAACACAAGTGTTAAGGACATTTTTATGATAAAAAGCTTACCCTTAGCCAAAGCATCTTTCCGGACTTTTTGATCTATGCCTGCACAGCACACTCATCAGCAATTTTTGATTGGTCAACTGACCTTTGACTCCGGCAGCCGTGAGCTGTGCTCTGCGACAGAGCGCTTGTATCTGGAACCTCAGGCTTACCAGCTGTTATCGCTTTTTATTACAGCTGAACAAGGCCAGCTGAGCCGCGACCAAATGATTGAGCTGCTGTGGGCTGGTCGGGTAGTCAGCGAAAGTGCCATTAATAAATCTGTGTCTTTATTACGCAAAGCTTTTGCTCAGTTAGACCCGGCAACCACTTATATTGAAACCCTGCCTAAAGTGGGTTATCGGCTTTGCCAGACTGTGACACCACAAATGACAGAAATGTCTGAGAAGGCAGAGACTGTGCAACACGCAGTAAATTCACCAGCAAAACCTGCCAAAGAGGTTGAAAGCAGCACTGCAGCACACCCAGCTGTAGTAAAAAGCTCTGGCATCAAAACCAAACTGATACTGGGTGTACTCTGGACTGCCCCGCTGCTGTTTTTTGTACTGTGGTTTTTTATTACGCTGGCCCCTGAACCAGAAAAATTGCCAACACCTTATATCAACGAACCAGTGCCGGTCAGTCATGCGCAGGGCGTTGACTATGATTTAAGTCTGAGTAAAGACGGCTCAACGTTATTGTATCTTTCTGCAGAAGCAGGAAAAAAACAGCTGATATTACAGCAGGATCCAGGAAAAACTCAGCTGTTAGCCGAAGACAAAGACCTGTTAACCGCAGCTTTAAGCCCGGATGGCTTACAAGTGTTGTGGGTCAAAAAGCATCAACACGGCTGTGTTGTTGAGTGGTTTTTAATTGAAGCACCTGATCAAAAGAAAACTGTAGCGTCGTGCAACACGGATTCAGTGGTGAAAATCGCCTGGCAAAACGACAGCAAAGGCTTTTACCTGCGTGACAGAGCAAACAAAATCCAGCCTTATGCCTTAAGCCGGTATCGTTTGGATACCATGGCCAAAGAGCAGATCACCAACCCGCTCAGTGCAGAAAGCCCTACAGGAGAGCTGGCGTTTGCCGAATCTGATGACGGTAAAAAACTGGCTGTACTGCGTTATCTGGAAAACCAACACACTCAGTTATTTATACTCGATAGCAGCAGCTTTGCCGTATTAACGCAAAAAACCTTGCCGCTGCAAGCAACGAACATCGACTGGTTAGCCGATCAGATACTGCTAAGCAAAGACGCTGAACTGCTGCAATATAACGCTGACACAGATCAGCTGGAGTTCTTGTTTTATACCGGCCGCACTGTGCAGTCGCTTGCAGTGGTGGATCAACAGATTTATTACGCTGACTATGAACTGGACGCTGATATCTGGCAGCATGACCTAAAAGCCGATAAAGCCAGGATCCGTATAGGTAGCAGCAAGGTCGACCGCATGCCACGCGTTAATCATAAGGGCGATTTAGCCTTTTTAAGCCAGCGCAGTGGCAAAGACCAGATTTGGCTACAACCTGCAGGTCAAAACGAGTACCAACTGGCTGATTTACCTGGTTCTCCTGCTTTTGTGCGGCTGCAATGGTCACCGGATGGCGAGTCACTGATTTTTAGCAAAGACGGCGCTTTATGGCAACTGATGGTCGCTTCAGGTCAAAGCAGAGTGTTAGTTGCGCCAGATAAACAAGTGGAAGTGGCCAACTGGATGGCAGATGGCAGCGGCATTATTTACAGCAGTAAACAAAGCGGCGACTGGCAACTGTGGCAACTGGATTTGACCACAGCAATAAGCAAACAACTGACACAACAAGGTGGCTACAGCGGTTATCTGGTGAAGGATCAGCTGTATTTCAGCAAGTTTCATCAGGATGGCTTATTTGTACTGGATTTAATCTCTGGCGAGGAACAGCAGCTGATCGCTGATTTCAACAAAATTAACTGGCTGAACTGGAGCTTGTCCGACGGCCAGATTTATTACTATCAACCTGATCAGGGTATCCGTCAGTATCAGTTACAAAACAAAGAAAACAGCCTGCTGTTGGCCACGCCGGAGCGTTTTGTTCATCATTACGACATTCAGAACCAGCAGCTGTTTTATGTCAAAGCAGGTGTGCCTAAAGGCGATATTTATAAGCTGGCGCCTGCGCTCGATAAAACAAAATAACACCAGTACTGGTTGTAAAAGTGAGCATTGCTTAAAGCAGTACTTTTTCTCCCAACTGAAACAAGGCCTTTACAATCAGGCCTTGTTTCACCTGATAACTACATAACATCTCCACCTGACCGCAGCCTTCAGGGAAGTTACGCTGTATAAGTTCATGGTCTATCACCCAATCCCCCATCACCATGCGGTTTAATAGTTTTGCATGCAGGTCCGGTTCGGAAAAACGCAAACTGATACGCTGCTGCATTTCATCATGGCCTCTGGCTAATACAGTACCGTGAAAATCCAGTTGCACCGCATCCGGATGATAACAAGAGAGCCAGGCTGTGATGTTTTTACTGTTGTAAGCATCCAGTTGCTGCTGGATCAGTTGCACTGGATCCAGCTGTTGTATTGTGTCTGTCATCAGAGCTTTACCTTGTGATAAAACTCTGATGATCGGCAAAAGCAGCTAAAAATACCAGCTCTGCTTTGGAAACTCAGAGTTGCTGCCTTGACTCTGGTTTTTGCTCTTGCCGCATGCATCGGCTTACGACACGAACAACACGCTGCCCCAGATAAAAAGCAGTCTGCAAATCAGGTTGTTCTATAGCTCCATCTACGGCTCTGACAATTAAACCTGCCTGAGCTCCAAGCCGGTTGGGCGATTTCACATCACCAGCACCAGCCAAATCCAGGCCAGTCCAGAGCATACCCTGCTGCGCTGCCAGAATTTGCAAGTAATGCAAGCTATGTAATGTATCTCCGCAGTAACCTGTGCCTACAGTAAAACCCGCTGCCACTTTATCGGCCCAAAGCTGCTTGCCCCAACGGTCGCCCGCCGTAGCATCAGCAAAAGCTTTAAATTGTGAAGATACAGAACCCATAAAGGTTGGAGAGCCAAAAATCACCCCATCAGCCTGATCGATGGCGTCAAGCAAGGTACTATTTTTGTAACGCCCTTGTATTATGTCTTCCCCTTCAATTCGAAGTAGCTGCACATCAACAGCCATCCCTGAACTGCAACCTGCAGCTATAGCTTCAGCCAACTGTGCTGTGGTGCCTGTGACTGAGTGATACACAATGACAATCTTCATTGGCTGGCCTCCGCTTTTAGTGGCATTACAGCTGCTGCGGTTTTATGTTGGCCAAGCCAGACTCCTGTCAGCACCAATACCATGCCCAGACTTTGCACCAAGGTCAGATGCTGATCCAACACCACTAAACCAAGCACTGTGGCACTTAACGGGCTTAGCAAACTAAAACCTGTGACTGCACTGGCAGACATTCGCATCACGCCCCGCAGCCAGAACACGTAAGTCAGGCCGGTCCCAATCAAACCCAGCCACAGATAACCCAGAATATGACTCAGACTAAGACTTTGTGGCAGCGTTTCCACGCTAAAAGCCAGCGGTAATAAAAATAAGCCGCCTACACTAAGCTGCCAGCTGGTGAGCACCAGAGCACTGACAGGTGGTTGCCACTTTTTCGTTAATAAAGTACCACAAGCCATAGCTAAGGCACCGGCTGCAGCAGCCATTATTCCTATGCTATCCAATTGAGCAGCTGGTCCAAGCACCAGCATAGCGACCCCCAATAAACCTGATAAAGCTGCAATCCAGCTGAGCCACGAAGTGCGACCCCCCAACACTGCCCAGCTCAAGATCACCACAACTAAAGGCTGAATAGCCCCTACTGTCGCAGCCACGCCACCAGGTAAACGATAAGCGGCAACAAAGAGCAGTGCCTGAAATACTCCAATATTTAAAAAACCTAACAAAAAGATTTTTCCCCACCAGCCCGCTGTTGGTAACTGACGTAACCATAACAACATCAACAGTCCAACCGGCAAGGTACGTAAAGCGGCAGATAATAAAGGTACATCAGGGGGTAAAAATTCTGTGGTCACTAAGTAGGTGCTGCCCCAAATCAGCGGGGCTAAAGCGGTTAACCAGGGATCATACCAACGGGATACAACTGAACTCATTACAGAACACTCCTTTTACAGTGCTTAGTGCACAGACTTAAAATCTGCCGCCACTGTAAAAGCTCAAGCTAACTTGAGGTCAAGAAGAATTTAAATGATTTTTTAATGGCTTAGAGTTTCAGCCACATCAGATAACCAGCAACAGCTTTGCCCTGAACTATGGCCACTTGCGGTATAGTTTCCATTTTTTGAAAACCAGCTTTTTTCAGCACCTGCATAGAGGCCAGATTTTCTGTCGCCACACAGGCCAATAAAACCATCAATCCCATCTGTTTTGCTTGTTGCATTAACTCATATAAAGCGAAACTGGCAACACCTTTACCAGACCAGTGTTCCGCAATGCGATAGCCGACATACGCAGTTTTTGTCACCTGATCGATGTCTTTTAAATTAGCTCTGCCGATCAGTTCCTTTTCTGCATTAAAAATCAGGGTCGGCAAGGCCTGCGCCTGCTGTTTTAATAGCAAAAACTCAGCTATATGCTGCTGTACAGCGGCTGGCTGATAAAATTCGTCCGGTCGCGCTTCAATACTTTGCTCAAAGAAGCTTTTGTGGACCAACTCAAACTGAAGCACAAACTCGACATCATCTGCCTGTAAAGCACGGATAGAGTAGCCCGGCATTTAAACAGGCCCACTCGCTGGCAGCACTGGTGTACCCTGATGAAACACCATTTGCCAGCCGAGGCTATTGAGTTGCCATAAAGAGCTGCGCAGCGACAGTTTAGTTTGCATCTCTCCCGCTTTACGTAATTTGGCTTTGTAGAGCACCTGAGCCACATCTTTAGATAATAAACGCACTTCAAAATCAAAAGCTTCCACCCAAGGCGCTTGTTCTTCCGGCAAGCGTTGCAACACATGGGCTTTACCAAAACGCACGCCGGAGGCTGCGATCTCTTCAAAACCATTAGCCAGCAACAGGTTCAACCGCCCTTTATTTCGCCTGGTTTCTGGTTGCTGTAACTGCAATTCCAGTGCAATCAGTTGCTTTGCAAGCTCTTTATATTGTTCTGATGTCACGACGCTAGACTCTATGCTTTTTGCTGATTCGCCGTTTTACCTTAGTTCGTCGAATAGACGCAAGTCACAGTCGCAAGTTTTTCTAAAAGCATGACACTTCAGGTTCGTTAGCGCACAGACTCCGCAGCAGCCAAGGGTCAGTATCAAGTTATCCGACCTCCACACAGTTCGGCCCAACGGAGACTTTGTTATGCGCTTATCTACTGGTTTTACATCATCTTTGATGCTGCTTGCGGTTTTTACACTGACCGCCTGTGATAAATCAACTCCAACCTACCCTACCTCTACGACGGCGGAAGATGACAAAAGTGCAGTTGCAAATGTAGCAGACAGCGCAGTTCCGGTCGCCATGTCAGACGCGAACATCAGCAATGATGTAAAAACTGCTTTATTGCGTAATGAAGAATTAAAGGACTTTCAGATCAACGTTGTCTCAACCAAAGGGGACGTCCGATTAACAGGGGTAGTCAACAGCCAAAGCCAAATTAATCAGGCCATCCTTATTGCTGAAGGAGTGGTTGGCGTGATGGCTGTGCATGACGAATTAACCTTGCAACAATAATCCACAACTCCGTCACTTTTACAGAGTGACGGAATATTCTGTTTTATTCTCTGATCCCTGCTCTGGTTTTATTTGCACCAAGTAAATTCAAACCTGCTAATTTGTCGTTTTAACTCAGACCTATTGCAACTGCATATCCTTTAACTGATTGTTAGTTCATAAAATAATCATGCAAAGGAACAGCGATGCGCTTCTCTTTACTCAGCCTGCTGATGCTCTGCTCAGTGAGCCATGCGGCTATGCCATTACAAGAAATTACGGTGGCAAAAGCGAACAAACTTATGCAACAACAAGGCTTGAGTTCGGTTGAATTAACTCAGTATTACCTGCGGCAAATCAACACGGTAGACGATGCCGGGCCACATTTAAATGCCATAGTGGATATCAACCCTGATGCCTTGCAGCAAGCTGCTGCGATGGATGCCGAACGCAAAGCTGGAAAGGTTCGCTCGGCATTGCATGGTATTCCCGTGGTATTAAAAGCAAATATCGCCACTGCAGATAAGCTGCCAACTACAGCAGGGGCTCTGGCATTAAAAGACTTTAAAACCAGCAAAGATGCAGCACTAGTGACGAAATTAAGGGCAGCAGGTGCGGTGATTCTGGCCAAAGCGAACTTATCGGAGTGGGCCAATTTCCGCGGTGAAGGTTCAGCCAGTGGCTGGTCTGCGTTAGGCGGACAAACCAAAAATCCTTATGTATTAACCCACAGCCCTTGCGGTTCCAGTTCAGGTTCAGGCGTGGCAGTTGCTGCTGATTTAACCTTGTTAGCCGTAGGTACTGAAACCGACGGTTCTATTGTCTGCCCTGCCTCTATGAATGCAGTGGTCGGTATAAAACCAACACGAGGCTCAGTACCAGGTCAAGGCATTATTCCTATCGCCGATGCACAGGATATTGCAGGTCCTATGGCCAGAACAGTAGCTGATGCCGCCACATTGCTTGAAATACTGCAAACACCTGAAGCACAACAAAAAACCGGCCCACTAGAGGCAAAGGCCTGGATGCCGAAAAAAGTAGTGCTGGTTCGGGCTTTTGATAAAGACTACCCAGCTATAAAGCGAATGCTGGATAACACTGAAGCCGCTTTATTAGTTGCAGGGGTGCAGGTACAGACAGTTCATAACTGGCAGCTGCCCAATGAGTTGTACCGGGATGAACTTAAAGTACTGGTGTACGAATTTGGCAGAGATTTAGCCCGATGGCTGAAAGACTATCAAGCGCCAGAGCCGGTTAATTCAGTACAAAAGCTGGTTGATTTTAATTTAACCAAAGGCAAAGCAGCGCTGGCTTTTTATGGGCAGGACTATTTACAGCAAGCAGCAGCAATGGATTTAGTCAAAGAGCAGGACGCCTATCAGCAAGCCTTAAATCACAGCAGAGCTTTGGCTGAGCAGCAGTTGGATCAGTATTTAAAGCAAGCAAAGGCCGATCTGATCCTGCTCCCTACCTATGGTCCTTCCTGGCCCATTGACCATGTTAAAGGTGATAGCTTTAACTTTGGTACTTCGACTGCGGCTGCAGTAGCGGGCTACCCAAACCTGAGTTTACCTGGCGGCTTTGACTCTGACTTACCTCTTGGGTTAAGTCTGATAGGCTTACCCTGGTCAGAACAAAAACTGATCAGCGCAGCAACTTTTCTGGAGCAAAAACTTCAGGCCCGCAAAACACCTGAATTTCTAAGCAAAGCCCGCTAACGCGGGCTTATTCTACTAGCTGAGGTCCGTTGTCTGTCAGAAGTTAAACAGCATCACACCCAGGCCTATACTGTTTTGCCTGAAATTGTAATCCAGTAAGGTTTCACCATAACCAGAAAACATCTGCAAGTGCCAGCGTAAACCGTCCATCTTACTGCTATCGACCGGATAGGTCAGATCCAACTGCCAGGAGCCACGGCTTAAATACGAAAAATCATTTCGCCAGGTGAGCTGCGCTGTAGCATCACCAGGTAACCAGTTAGCACTGATTTCATGGCTGCCGATATAGTCGATTAAATCCGGGTTATCGTCTTCATCACCATTTTCGGAAATGCGCTGGTTGTAACGCCAGTTCAGACCAAACTCACCTTTGTCGACAGCTAAACCCGCGTACACTTTATTCCAGCTGCGCGACAAGGGCTTCGCCTGACCATTAGACTGGTGAGCTATACCAAACTGCAGCATTCGGACCTGCCAGTCCCCAGGTAAATCGCCCCATGCATCGGACACTGGCACTATGTACATCAACTCTGGCTGATAATCAGTATTACGAAAAGGTGCCGAATCCTGTTTGTTCCATAATTGCCACATCGATCGCTGGCTAAAAGCAAACCACAAATCGGCTCCAGGCAACAGAAACTCTGTTATCAACTTAGCCCTTAACGAAATTTGCAGCTTACTTTCCATCTGTTTATAGTTTTCGCTGGCTTCTGCCTGGCCCCGGGTTGGGCTTTGTGGCGCTTTATTAATATTGGAGGTGATGTGAGCAGGTAAAAAGAAGTTTGGTTGATAAGTTCGAAATACAAAACGATCACGTTTTTCTTCTGGAGTTAACTCCCAGTATTTTTGCATCACGGTCGCTACAGCCACAGACTCCGCCACCACTTCAGTTTCTGCTGCGGTCTGAGGTTTTACTTCAACATCGGCTTCGCCGGCTGCGGTAGTCTCGGTCAACATTGTAGCTGTAGTACCAAAGATCCGATCATAACAAGCCAGACGTGCTTTATTATCCAGAGTGCCCTGACAAACACTGACATCCTGAGCTGACACTGCAATGCTCACTGAACCAAGCAACAATACAGTCAGTTTTGATTTTTTGTGTCCTCTATTCACGCCAACTCCTGTAGCCTAAAAGTTATCCTGGACGCTCAGGCATGTTATGCGCTGAACCTTAAAATCCAGTAGTATAAGACTTAAATATAAACAAGGACTTAACAACCTACTTTTGTTCTATCTGTTTAAACGTAGCTGTTTATGCTCTGGATCTGGCCGGACCTTCTGCTGAACATCATGTTGAATCACTTAAATACACTCGCCACCTTGCCGCTTCTGTTACTCAGCGGCAAAAAGCGCAAAAACTTCGCTCCCTGTCAGTTCAGTGGTCTGGTTAGCTAAGCAGTACCAGTCTGGTTTTTGTTCAATAAAAATTTGATGATCGAGCACCACATCTTTTAGCTGATCAAATAAACCTACAGGCACAAAATACTGGCCAGTTTGTTTCAGCCGGTAAAACAAATGTGTACCGCAGTTATTGCAAAAGCCCCGTTCAGCCCAAGCAGACGAATTAAAACTGGAAACAAAACAGCTGCCATCAAGTTTGACCCCGGTCCCCGCATCCAGAGTAAAAAGCGGACCACCAGACCATTTACGACAATAGTGGCAATGGCAAGCCCCTGCATGCAATGTTACTTCTGCAGCTTTGATTTTTACTTTGCCGCATAAACACTGGCCATGAATATTTTGTTGCGAAAACTGACTGGATGAAACTGACATACACCAAGACCTGATGGTTAGAGACAGACCCTCAGCCTACTGGATTTTGTATTGGCTGTTAAGCAATTGTTGCAATGAGTCTGGTCAGATGCGGCAAATTCACAGCCTGAGTCTTTAGTTGTAGTAGATCAGGATCTATAAGCATCGAAAAGCTGGCTGGTATTGCTGAACATTGCCGCACATGCAACTCTGCCAGACCACTTTTTTCAAACCAATAAGGAGCGAGTGAACATTGGGCTGAACCTGTGGCTATGTCTTCATCTATACCAATAGCGGGAGCAAAATAACGCAATACATAAGTAGCTGGAGCACTGAAGGCGGTCACAATGAGCGCATGCTGGGGCAATAGGCGTATCAGCTCAACATCAGGCTGAAACTGTGTTACAGCCTGCTCATCAGCAAGCACCAAAACTAAATCCCGGGTTTGGAAATAATCAACAGGCTGACAGGCCAATAAAGCTGCGGGTAATTCAACGGCAGTTTCAACATCAGAATGCCACTGCGGCAAACTCATTTGTAACGATTGAGCCTGGGCTTGTATTGTTAACTCACCATACTGACTTAAAAAGCTATAACTGCCCTCACCTTTTAACTGACGCAATAAAGCCGCCGCAGCTAAAGTGCCATGACCACATAAGTTGATTTCTTGTGCACGGGAAAACCAGCGAATGTGGTACTGATAAGGGCTATCTGCAGCAGGCACCACAAAAGCCGTCACCACCTGATCAGCTTCGCAAGCGATCTGCTGTAACAGAGCTGTGTCAGGCCATTGACTGAGTAGGGCGCAAGCTGCCGGATTACCGCTTTTTGCTTGTTCGGTGAAGACTTTAAAGAAATACAGCTTTGCTTCCATGCCTTCAATCCTATTCGTCGCTTTTCCTGTGACGCTGCTTTTAGTCTTCAGAGCTTTCGCGGTATTTAATCTGCACAGCTTTGATAAAGTTACGCAGAATTTGGTCCTGACACTGGCGGAAATGGTGGTGGTCGGCACGGCGGAAAAATGCACTTAATTCAGGTTTACTGATACGAAAGCCAATATCCGTCATCATTTGCACTATGTCATCGTCTTTTAAATCCAGTGCAATTTTTAACTTACGGAAAATAATATTGTTGTTTAAACGACTTTCCGGTACTGGCTGCTCGCCATCTTTACGACCACGTTTTTCAATGATCAGGCCATTTAAAAAGTTGGCTAAAGTGACGTCATCACAGGCCTGGAAGGCTGCGTCTTCATCTTTTTTCAGCCAGTCACTAACCTGGGCCCTACTGACGGTCAAACCAGCATGGGCAAATAAATTCATCATTTGTTGATCGCCAAAATCAAAGGCGTAACGTAAACGGCGTAATACATCATTGTTGTTCATAAAAAATTCGCAAAGCGCTCCTATCAAGTTGCGAACATTTTAACAGACACCAGGCAATGCTGGCTGATTTTCTTTCGAGGTTTCAAGCAGATGTCATGTTATAGTCCAGCCAATCTTGTTTCTGGCTTTGCTTGTTATGACTAAAATCGCTGTTTTTGTCGATGTACAAAACATCTACTACACCACCAAGCAGGCTTATGGCCGCTCTTTTAACTACCGTAAGTTCTGGCAGCAACTACAACTTCGCGGCGATATTAGCTATGCCTATGCCTACGCCATTGATAAAAAAGACGATCAACAGATTAAGTTTCAGGATGCTTTGCGCCACATAGGCTTTGAAGTGAAACTCAAACCTTTTATTCAGCGCGCTGACGGCTCAGCCAAAGGCGACTGGGATGTCGGTATTACTATTGATGTATTGACCTTAGCTGCCGAAGTCGACACAGTGGTATTGCTCTCTGGCGACGGCGATTTTGATTTACTATTGCAGGCCGTTTACAAGCAACATGGTGTCGATACTGTGGTTTATAGCGTGCCAGGTCTAACAGCTCAATCCTTGCAACAAAGCTGTGCGGTGTGGCGGCCAATTGAAACCGACTTATTGCTCTAAAACCCTGTAAAAAGTAAGGCCTTTCGGCTACAATGCCCGCCTTTTCAAGCCCTACAGCAATAAATCAGGAACATCATGAGCCAATTACCCGCCTGTCCACAATGCAGCTCTGCATATGCTTACGAAGATAATAACCTGCTGATATGCCCTGAATGTGGTCATGAATGGTCAGCAAACGCCGGCACTGATACGGCAGAAGGCGACAAAGTGATCCGTGATTCAGCCGGCAATGTATTGCAGGACGGCGACACAGTGACCGTCATTAAAGACTTAAAAGTTAAAGGCTCATCTTTGGTGGTAAAAATTGGCACTAAGGTCAAAGGCATACGTCTGGTCGAAGGCGATCATGATATTGACTGTAAAATTGATGGGTTTGGCGCTATGAAGTTAAAGTCTGAATTTGTCAAAAAGCAGTGATTTAAACACTCTCACACCTCAAGGGCCGAAGCCGGCCCCTGACTTTTAGTTTTGAAGCCTTACCATTGTTTAGCTATGTTTTCCGTCATGCTTATGGATCTCCAGCGCATCTAAATCTATATCCTCCAAACAACGCAGATTAATAGCAGCCACTTCATTGCCTTGCGGATCTGTGCCTAAAGCAAAAGGTGAACAACCGCAGACAGGACAAGTCTGGTGCTTAATGGTATGAGTATGAAAGGTATAAGTGGTGAGTGGCTGATCGGTTTTAAGCATAGTCAGATTGCTGCCTGGCACAAAGCTCAACAAATAGCCTTTTCTGCTGCAAATCGAACAGTTACAGCTTAAGGCGGAACTGATCTCCGCTTCCACCTGATAGGCTACAGCCCCACAATGACAACTGCCGTTGTAAATCATAAAGACTCCTTGTATTTGTTTTAATCTCTGTACACTATGGTCCAATCCATCTATTTTTCAACTTTTTGCAGACCCACAATTTAATTCAATAACAACAGGCTTGCCGAGCCCTTTTGGTTTAATTTCAGGGAAGATCTATGTCAAACCAACACCAGTTACCAACTCCCATTATGCTACTGCTTGCTTTAGTGCAGGGCTTGTCACTTTATCTTTTGCATCAATCAATCAGCTTTGATTTTTGGCCATCCAACCAGCCGCAGTGGTTATTTTGTTTTTACACTCTGGTTGTAGTCGCACCAGTGACTTTATTGTTATCCCTCGAAAAAGGCCTTGAGCTTAAATTAGCCCTGCGCTTAGGTGCTTTTGCACTGGTCGCTGCAGCATTGGGCTTTTATGCCGGTTTACAAGCCATTCCACTGGAGCAGATCAGCTACCAGCCTGTACTCTTTGCTTTTATTTTCTCTATGTTACTCGCCAGCTTTAAAGCTCTGTTGTATATCCAGCAACTGGTTACGGGCTCAGCTCTGAGCTACAGCGTGTTGTTTCTGCTTTCATGGCGTAACTTTCTGACTCTGGGATTGTCGGTACTTTTCACACTGGCGGTGTGGGCAGTATTAATGCTTTGGGCGGCCTTGTTTAAAGTGATCCAAATCGACTTTTTTGACGATTTATTTGCAAAACAATGGTTTTACTACCCTACGCTCAGCCTGGCTTTTGCTTTTGGCATTATTATTTTCCGCAATCAGGCTGGGGTCATTGACACTATTACCCGTATTCAGCAGGCGTTGATGAAGTTTTTGCTGGTCATTCTGGCTCTGGTGTCTGTGCTCTTTATGCTGGCTTTGCCTTTTACCGGTTTGGAACCGCTCTGGAAAACCGGGCATGGTAGTTTACTGATTTTATGCCTGCAGGCATTGATGCTGTTTTTCCTTAATGCCGTGTATCAGGCCGACGCCGATAGCCGCCCTTACCCACTCTGGTTACACAGAGCCATTTATGCAGCTGTGGCCTTATTGCCTGTGTATAGCCTGATCGCCTGTTATGGCCTGATGCTGCGGGTAGAACAATATGGCTGGAGCGTCAGTCGCTGCTGGGGCTTGGTGTTATGGGCAATACTGGCGTTATTTTCTGTAGGTTACCTCTGGGGGATTCTGAAGAAACGTGATTTGTGGCTACAGCATTTAAGTTGGATCAATGTTCGAATGGGATTGGTGTTGCTGGCCGTGATGATGCTGGTGAACTCCCCTTTAATAGATTTTCGCAAAATTACAGTACAAAGCCAGCTGGCTCGGCTTGAAGACGGCAAAACGCTTTTGGCAGATTTTGATCTTCACTATTTCCGTCACGATCTCGCCAAACCAGGTTACGACGCCTTGCAGCAATTAAAGGCTCAACATGGTGAAACAAACCCGGCGTTAGCCCTGCGTATTGATGCTCTGTATCGCAAAGATATGCATAACGAAACCACGGAGCAAAACAGCAAGGACCAACTGCAGCAATTGCTGGTGGCTTTGAAGTTACCGGATCATGTCATTCTGCCTCCGGCATTAAAACAAGCCTTGTCAGATTGGCAAAAAGACCAGCGCTGGCAGTTAAGTTATATCAGCCAGTACCATTTACGCCCTATTGACTTAAATACGGATGGGGTACAGGACTATGTGCTTTTGACCTATGCCCATAACTCTGTTGATGCGGTGCTGTTTAGTTTAAAAGGCGAAAAGTGGCAGCGTTCAGTAGTGAACCCGCTGTTTTCCGACGTTAAATCTGACCCACAGGCAGAGCCACAACTGGAGACATTGGAGTTAAAAGCTGTTCCTCCGCAATGGCCTTTACTGCAAATTGGCGAGCAGAAATTTCAGGTTCAGACTGAGCACCACTAGTACAAAGCCAGCGCAGAATCAGTATAGGTTATTGCGCTGCCAACAGTTCTGACAGGGTGACCATGCGATACCCTTTGTCTTTTAAGCCTTTGAGAATAAGAGGTAAAGCCGCGCGGGATGCTTCGCGGTTTTTGTACATTAAATGCAGCAACACAATGGAGCCGGGTTCTACCTGCTCCAGTACTTCTGTAGCCATAGCCTGTGGATCTTCGGAGTCCTCGCCAAAGGTCTCCGGCGCTATATCCCACATGATGTTGGTTCTGTTGCTGTTTGCTGCGCATTCTGATTTATGTGAACACCGATTCTGGTCAATATGAACACCCGGCATTTCCCGCATTGGGCTCAGTTCTCTTTTAACCTAGGTGTTCATTTTCAGTCAACTCTGATGTGACTTTTCGC
>Ga0247725_1000754_pt1 | contig 20402 bp, 19 predicted proteins | sample OKSTACKMCFT3sol_FD_183021 | JGI IMG/M metagenome (GOLD analysis project Ga0247725, IMG submission 183021) | Subsurface sediment microbial communities from gas well in Oklahoma, United States - OK STACK MC-FT3-sol | ecosystem: Environmental > Terrestrial > Deep subsurface > Rock core/Sediment...
GCAGGACGGTTTTATTGAAGGTTATGGTGCCCGTTTAAACGCCAGTAAACTGGGTTTTGGCACTGCGGCTTTTATTCAGGTGACCTTAGACAGAACCACAGGCGCAGTCTTTGATCAGTTTCGTGATGCTGTGGTAAAAATTCCACAAGTGGCGGAATGCCATATGGTGGCCGGTGGTTTTGATTATCTGCTGAAACTGCGCTTATCCAGTATGGAGGCGTATCGCGGTGTATTGGGCTTGATTGTGGATTTGCCTGGCGTGTTGCAGACTCATACGTATGTGGTGATAGAGCAGGTAAAGCAGGATGCGGGTTTGCCTTTGAAGTTTGCTGCGGCGCCAGAGTAAATTGTAGGGGCTGGCCTTGCGCCCGCCCGTCTCGAATTCAAATCCGATAATGTTCAGTTTTGTCCCCGCCCGTCTAAAATGGCAATCAGCTGCCTGTATTATGCTGCGGTATAGCTTCCAGCCTTTCCGCAAGCCAGATTTTAATGATGGACTGACGAGTCACCCCTATTCTGTGCGCTTCCCGATCTAAAGACTCGAGCATCCAGGCAGGAAAATCTACGTTGACCCGTTTTTGTTTTAGCATTGGTTTTTTTACCTGGGTCAGATCAAGATCCTCTGTTACATCTTCATCTGCTTCAAATTTGGCATCGAATTCATGCGCTTTCATACAGCTCTACCTCGGATTTTCGTGAACGTCTGACAGATATGATCCTTATCGTTGAACCCCGGTATGTAATTACACCTGACCAGTGTTTGCCATCAAGCATTCCGATCACTAAAGATCGTGGTTCGTCGATAGTTTTAGCAGGGATCTCAACAAGGTCTGAATCATTCCACAAGTCTTGTGCTGCATGAAAATCAATACCATGTTTTTCGAGATTGCTTCTGCTTTTGTCTTGATCAAATTCAAACTCAATCATGAGTAAAAATTAAACCCTTTTTACTCATAATGCAAATTTCGTCCAAGTTAAGGTTTTAATATCGAGAGGATTATTCTTGTGGGCTGTACTCGTTGTGCAGCTGCGCACAACAAAGAACATTGCAGCAACAAATTAGATAATATTTGAGTTCAAGTCGTTTTGTTGCAGACGAGATACTATCTTTTGCTTTGCCAAAAGAGAGGTATCCAAAACAAGAAAGTGAAGGAGTTTTTCAGATTTTACTTAGATAAAACAGCTGTAATTTCAGCCAATACAGGAACTGCAGTTCTGACCATAAAAGTGGAATAGTTAAAGGTTTTGAACTGACACAAGCTGAAGGGACTTAAACCAGATACTGAGCCTTTATAACCAACTCAGCACCTGATTTTTCAATAATAAATAGGAAGGTAAGGCTAATAGCCTTCAATTACATCCAGCGTTCTTTGCGGCGGCGTGATGGAATTAATGCCGGGACCAGCAAGCCTAACAACAGACCGGCGAAGCCTAAGATTGAACCTAATACCATTTTGTCTTGCCAGAAGGCGGATGGTTTTTCCTGTAGTTGCTGTGTCAGCAGAGCTATAGTTTGTTGTGCTGTAGCTGTGGCTTTTTCTGCTTGTTGTAGTGCAGCGTCCGTTTCATTGAGTTGTTGTTGGACTTGTTCTTTTTCCTGCTGCAACTGGGAAACTAAAGTTTGTTGCTGTTGTAATTGTTGCTGCAGTTCACCTGCTTCACCACCAAATACCGGAGTTAAACTAACGTACTGTTTTAAAATCCAGCCGGTGCGGCCTTTGCTGTCGGTGAGTTGCCAGTATTCTGAGGTGCTGTCTTCTGCAAGGAGTTTAATTTCTTCGCCAGCGGCAATGCTGCCAATAATTTTAAAGTCGCGGCCTGGGCCGTTGTAGAGATAAGTGATCAGCTTATCGCTGATATAGGCGTTTTGTGGGCTGACCGGAGTGCCTGTTGTTTCTTGTTGTGCAGTGACGCTTGTGCTTAGCAACACTGTGGCCAGAAGCATGCCTGCTTGCCATGGTCTTGAGGTGATCAACATAAAAATCCTAAAAAAACCGACCAACATCTGGCCAAAATGAAGAATTGAGTCGATCATAGGCCAGATAGTTATCAATTGACAAGAGCTTATACCCGTTGTACTTGAAGTTGCAGTTTTGTTGGCTAAGTTCTCTCGCCCCAATCACATAGTTTACCTATGTTCATGGGGACTCATTCGCTTGCCGCCGCATTGTAACTCCAATTACTCTGGCTATAACGAGCCTTTACAGAACAGGAATTAAGCCGCTATGGCGATGGAAGCTGAACTTAAATTTTTACTTACTCAAAGCACATTACCTGCGTTGGACTCTGTATGGCAGCAACTGGCAGTCGCAGTACAGAAACATGAAAGCGTGCAGTTACTCAATGCTTATTATGAAACGGATGAGCTGTGGTTTCGTCGCCATGATGCTGGTCTTCGCACCCGGCTTAAAAAAGGTCAGTTTGAACAAACCATTAAATTGGCAGGACAGCAGCATGGTGGTTTGCATTTGCGGCCTGAGTACAATCTGCCTTGTGCTTCGGTTTGGCCTGAATTAATTGCCTTCCCAGCTGAAATATGGCCGCAAGGTACAGATTTAGCGCTGCTACAAAGTCAGCTGAAACAGCTGTTTCGCACTGACTTTGTTCGTCAAAGCTGGTTACTTACCTTAGCGGATGGCAGCACAGTAGAAGCTGTGTTAGATCAGGGCGAAGTGGTATCAGGAGATCAAAGCGAAGCGATATTTGAGCTGGAACTAGAGCTGCAACAAGGTGATGTTAAAGCTTTATTTGCACTGTCACGCCAGCTGGTGCAGTTGTTACCGCTGCGTTTGGGCTGGCAGTCTAAGGCTGAGCGGGGTTATCGTTTAGTGCAGAAGCAGCCTTTGGTCTTTATACCAGCCGATCACAGCAGTACAGCGGCTTTATTAAAATCTCTGCAGTATCACGAAAGCTATTTCTTACGTAGTCAGGATCCGCAGTCATGGCAGGTCATAGGTCAATCTATAAAGGCTTTGTCTCTGGTGTCTGCAGACTTTGCGGCTTTGCCGTTACCTGAGGCGACACAAGCCTTGAGTTTTTTCAGCAGTGCAGCTTATAACTGTGCTTTGCTGAATTGTTCTGAATCTTTGTTTTCTGCCTGAGGTACTGATGAGCCCATTGACCGCCCGGTTAGCCGCTGTATTGCCGTCTGAGTTACAGCATGAAGTCGATCTGGTATTGCCCACTTTGTTGGTGCCGGATTTAAGCGCTGAACAGCAGCAGGATCTCAAGCTATTGCTGGCGGTCAGCCCATTTTTAAGCCGGGTGATGCAACAGCAACCAGAGCTTATTGCTGTGCTGCTGCATAAAGAGCTGTTGGCTAAAGCCTTAATACATCAGAACCCTTTGTCTGACCTTGCCGATCAAACAGAACCCAGCGTATTTAAGGCTCTGCGCCGTTGCCGTAATGCGATACTTGCCCAAATTCTGGCAGCCGATATTCTCGCTGTGAAATCGACAGAGCAGTGCCTGCTGGATATCTCAGCTATGGCAGACAACCTGATTCACAGCGCTTATCAGTGGGCTTATCAGGATGTGGCTACTCAGTGGGGCCAGCCTTTGGATCAGCAAGGCAAGCCTATGCCTTTACTGATCTTAGGTATGGGTAAACTCGGTGGTGGTGAGCTGAATTTCTCATCCGACATCGACCTGATTTTTACTTATCCGCACAACGGCGAAACCAGTGGTGGTCGCAGGTCGGTTGAAAATCAGCAGTTTTTTACCAAGTTAGGCCAGAAGCTGATATCAGCTTTGCATCAGGTCACGGCCGATGGTTTTGTGTTTAGAGTCGATATGCGTTTGCGGCCTTTTGGTGATTCTGGCCCGCTGGTGCTGAGTTTTGCGGCTATGGAAGATTATTATCAGGCGCAGGGCAGGGAGTGGGAACGCTACGCCATGCTCAAAGCCCGTATTCTGAACCCGGATCCTGTGCATGCGGTGGAGTTGAATCAACTGCTGAAACCTTTTGTCTACCGCCGTTATATCGACTACTCAGCGCTGGAATCCTTACGCCGGATGAAACAGCTGATAGAGCAGGAAAACCGTCGTCGCAACCGCGTAGACAATATTAAGCTCGGTGCAGGTGGTATACGTGAAGTGGAGTTTGTGGTGCAAACTCTGCAGCTGATCCGGGGTGGCCGTATTCCACAGTTGCAGCAAGTGTCTATTTTTAAAGCCTTAGACGCTTTGCAAAGTCAGCAGTTGGTAGAGCCAGAGCAGCATCAGCAATTGCGACAGGATTATCTGTGGTTACGTAAAGTCGAGCAGTTGTTACAGGGGCTGGACGATCAACAAACTCAAACTTTACCGGCTGATGAGCTGAACCGGCAACGGCTAGTGCTGGGTTTAGGCTTTAGCAACTGGCAACAACTAACCGACACGACTGAGCAGGCTATGGGTCGTATTCATCAGCATTTTAAACTGGTGATTGATCAAGGCGATAATCCTGAGCCGGAAGAAATGGTGTTAGGCCGTTTATGCTGGGACAGTGAATTGCCGTCAGCAGATTTAGCTGAGCATCTGGACTGGTTAGCAGCTGATGAAGCTGTGCAATTGCTGGAGCATTTAAAGCAGTTTAAACAGGATTGCCAAAAGCGCAGTGTAGGCCCAAGAGGTCGTGAGCTGTTAGAAAAACTTATTCCGTTTTTATTGCATCAGCTGGCCAAACAGCAAGGCTCGGCTCTGGTATTGCAGCGGGTGCTGGGCGTATTCCGGCAGATTGTCAGCCGTACAGCTTACCTTGAGCTGCTCTCTGAGAATCCGCCTGCACTACAGCAACTGGTGATGTTATGTCATAAAAGTGGCTGGTTGGCAGAACATCTGGCGCGTTACCCCTTGTTGCTGGACGAGCTAATCGACCCATCTCAGCTGTATCAGGTACCGGATTCAACGGATTACCGGGATAAACTACGCCAAAGTATGCTGAGGGTGCCAACCGATGATTTAGAGCTGCAAATGGAGGTGTTGCGTCAGTTTAAACAGGCACAACAACTGCGTATTGCAGCGGCCGATATCACGGGTATTTTGCCGTTGATGAAAGTCAGCGACCATCTGACCTTTTTAGCCGAAGCCATTATTGCCGCAGTAGTGGAGTTATCCTGGCAGCAAATGGCAGAAAAATACGGCTTACCTGCAGGTTTAAAACCAGAAGACGCCAAAGCTTTTGCTGTGCTTGCTTATGGCAAATTGGGTGGGCTGGAACTGGGCTATGGTTCGGATTTAGATTTGGTTTTTGTCCATCAGTGTGACAATCTTGCGCCGACTCAAGGTGATAAAGCCATTGATTCACGTCAGTTTTATATCAAGATGGTGCAGCGCATAGTGCATATGTTTACCACCAGAACTCCAAGTGGTGTGTTATACGATATTGATACCCGCTTGCGCCCTGCTGGTAATGCCGGTTTATTGGCTGTGCATATTGATACCTATGCTGATTACCTGGAAAAAGAAGCCTGGACCTGGGAGCATCAGGCTTTAGTGCGCAGCCGTCTGGTCTATGGTGATGATAAAATTGCACAGCGCTTTAACCAAATACGCAGTGAAGTGTTAGCCAAACCGCGAGACTTAGCAGTGCTTAAAGCTGAAGTCACTGAAATGCGGCAAAAGCTGCGGCAGCATCATGGCGAGCAGTCGACTGAAGTAAAACATGCGTCAGGTGGCATAGTGGATCTGGAATTTATTAGCCAGTACCTGGTGTTGGCTTATGGCAGTCAGTATGCGGATTTGTATTTCTACAGTGACAATATTCGTATTCTGGATGCAGCCGCTGCCGCTGGTTTGTTGCAGCCGGAACAAACCCAGGCGCTACAGCAGGCGTATCAGCAATTAAGAGGGGTTAGTCACAGACAAACCCTGGATCCTGCTATCGAAACCGCTCAGCAATTAGAACAGGCGATGGAGCAAGTGCGCAAAGTCTGGGAGCAGTTATTTAGCTAAAACACAGTCGCAGGCGCAGAGTATCAGGTTAACTGTTTATTCTGCGGCGTGGTGCGTTGATATTGATGCAATTTTGCTGCAAAAACGGAATGATTTTGTCGGTCAGCACCACGGCTCTGGACACATTACAAAAGTAGGCCTGCACTGGTTGTTCAAAGTCAGAAGATATAGCTTGAGAGGCTTCCTGAATGGCACTGATGTAACTGAAGTCGGTCTGGAAGTAGTGCTTTACTTTGTAGTCTTTCGACAGCACCCAAAACAGTTCTACACCTTCTTTACGACCTTGCATCGTCAGCACTGTTTTTAAGGTATCGCCAACACGGAAACGCCTGTCGGTTTCATTGCCTTTCCAGTTTTCAGGCAGCGCTACCATACGGTTTGCTCTGTCACGTAATAAGGAGATCAGATTGCTGTGGTCTTCTGTTAATTCAATCACAAAGTCAGCGGAATTATCGTCTTTATCCGCAAAAGAACTGCGGATATTGCTGTAAAAGTCTGTAAAGCCTTTCACTGCGACTGAGCTTTTTTCGGATAGTTTCTCCGGCTTGAAATACAGCAATTCCGGTTTAAACATCACAATTGCAGCTAGTATGAATAATAAAGCTGCAAGCAATAAGTGCTTGATCCAAAACCACATAGCTTTTATCCCTGGTCAGCGTCACAGCATCATAGCCTGCCTTAACGCTGTGCTGCAACTTCCGTTCGTGGCGAAAATGCTGTAGCAATTTCTTAATACAAACTTGGGTCGTCCGGATTTGGCCGGGTTTTAAAACGTCGGTGCAGCCACATGTATTGTTCAGGATGAGCCAACACGCCTTGCTCCAGCCATTGATTGACGCGGGTCACATCTGCTTTAGCATCACCACTTGGAAAGTTTTCAAAAGCAGGCAAGGCATCTACACGATAACCCTGATAACCAGGTAAACGGTAACAATGGATAGGTACTGTTTCACAGTTGGCACTGCCGGCAAATAATAAAGTGCCTGTGGTGGTGGCGGTTTCTTTGACTGCAAAAAATGGCACGAACTCAGCCTTATTGCGGCCATAGTCCTGATCGGGCAGATAAAAACAGACTTCTTTTTCGTTTAAGGCTTTGATCATGGTGCGTACGTCACGTTTACCAATCAGGTAGCGGTTTGAACGCACCCGGCCATGGTATTGGAAGTACTCCATAATTTCATTGTCGTTCGGGCGGTAAAAACCTACAGCAGGGCAATGAAAACCAAAGGTTCGGGCAATCATTTCCAGCGATAAAAAGTGACCACTAAGCAGCAATACGCCTTTGCCCTGATCTAAGATTTGCTGAATATGTTCTTTGCCTGTGAAATGGCACAAAGGGCGGGCACGCCAGTCTGGCCACCACCAGCCGATAAAAGTTTCAAAGGCTGCTTTACCTGTTTCTTTAAAGTTTTGTTTTACTAAAGCTTCACGTTCGGCCTCTGGCATATCAGGAAAACACAGCTCCAGATTACGACGCGTTACTTTCACCCTGGATTTCATGGCTTTCATCAGCAACCAGCCGACGCCTTCGCCCATTTTCATCAACACAGGGTAAGGCAACCACAGCAGGATCCACATCAGACCTAAACCACACCACAAAGGCCAGTGTTTTGGATGTAAAAAACCAATGGTAAAACGTGGAACATGAACCACAGCAAATCCTCGGGCAAAAAAAGTGCGGCTATTGTAACGAAAAAAAGCGGGGAAAAAAGTGTTAACTGGTAGGAACAGGCTCAGTTGAAGCCGCAAATTCAGCTTCAACTGAGACGCTCTAAAAAGAGATTTAGTTACCTAAGGCTCTGTTTACAGTGAATAAATCTTCTTCAGTTAAAGTACCTGCTGCTTGTTTTAAGGCTAAAACAGACAGTATGTAGTCGTAACGGGCTTTGGACAGGTTACGGCGGGCATCAAACAGGTTTCTGGTGCTTTGTAATACGTCAACGATAGTACGGGTACCTACTTCAAAACCTGCTTCAGTGGCTTTTAACGCACTTTCAGCCGACACTACAGCTTGTTCCAGCGCTTTGGTACTGGAGATCAAAGCACCCACATTGTTGTAGTTGCTGCGAACCTGACGGATCACACTGCGGTGGCTCAGTTCTAAGTCTTCAGCTGCTTCTACATAGTTAGCACGGACTACTTCTTCGTTCGCTACAGTGCCGCCACCAGAATAAATAGGCACCACTAAGTTAATGCCAATAGAGCTGCTATCTGTACGAGGTGAGTTTGAACCTTCACCTGTATCTTTGTTTTTGCTGTTGCTGTTCTCCAGACCAGTAGAGGCCTGCAGATCAAGGGTCGGATAATGGCCTGATTTGGCGATCTGGATGTTGTGCTCCGCAATGTCCAGTGACAGCTTGCGGATTTTCAGTTCCAGGTTATTGTCCTGCGCAGTTTGTACCCAATCTTGCGGATTGTTAGGTGTAGGCTGACTGGTGCTGAAACGGGCTGTGTTTAACGGATCCAGCTGAGCATGGTATTCACCGGTAATTTCACGTAAAAATTCACGGGCTGTTTCCAAATCATTTTGTGCGCTGATTTCACGGGCAACAGCACTGTCATACTGAGCCTGAGCTTCATGTACGTCTGTGATAGCTGTTAAACCTACCGCAAAACGTTGTTTGGTTTGTTCCAGCTGACGTTCGATAGCGCGTTTTTCAGCCACCACAAAACTTAAATTATCGTCAGCTGTTAACACGTTAAAGTAGGACTGAGACACCCGTACTATCAAAGTTTGAATGGCGGCATCGTAAGCAGTCTGGCCCTGGACTGCCGCTTTTTCAGCTATCGACAGATTTTCGTAACGACTCCAGTCAAACAGAGATTGAGTCAAGTTAATGCTTGCGTTGGTTCTGTTACTTTCAGCGTCAAACATTGCGCCGCTATTGTCCATGCCATCGCCAATAGAGTGGCTGGCACCTGCAGTGAAATTCACCTGCGGTAATAAACGGGCTTTAGACACGTCGATGCCGGCTTTGGCTGCATCACGAGTCGCTGCAGCTTTTAATACTTGCGGGTCTTTTTTAGTCGCTAACTGATAAATGGTTTGCAAGTTTTCGGCATTTGCCTGCACACTCAGAAGAGCCAGTGCCGAGCCTATCAACGTGCCTAACAAGGTTTTTTTCATAACCGAAAGTCCATATTTGTGCAAAAGTGAGCCAATAATACCTTGTTGGTATTAACTAAGTAATGATTAAAGCGTAAACAGCATAGGTTCAAGTGTAACAGAATGTGAGTCTTCAAATGTCTGATTTCAAGCCAGAAAATTATCCATCCTTTTGCTCTGACGATGTAAAAATACTCGACCAGACCACAGTTTTTCAGGGTTTCTTCCGGGTCGACAGTTATAAAATAAAGCATAAGTTATTTAACGGTGGCTGGAGTGGTGAAGTAAAGCGTGAACTATTTGAGCGTGGTCATGCGGTCATAGTACTGCCTTATGATGTAAAAAATGACAGTTTGGTACTGATAGAGCAATTCCGTATCGGCGCTTTGCAGAATCAAAATGGCCCTTGGTTGCTTGAGGCTATAGCCGGCATGATTGAGTCGGGTGAAACTATTGAGCAAGTGGCACAACGTGAATCAGAGGAAGAAGCGGGTCTGAAGCTGACAGAATTCTGGCCTATGCTTAGTTATCAGAGTAGCCCTGGTGGCAGTACAGAACGGATTCATTTAGTGCTGGCGCGACTGACTGAGCCGGTAGAAAGCGGGGTTTATGGCTTGGCATCGGAGCAGGAAGATATTAAAGTTCATAGCCTGCCGCGTCAGGCTGCGATGCAACTTTTACAGGCCGGAAAGATAGATAACGCTGCAACTGTCATAGCCTTGCAATGGTTAGCCTTGAATCTGGCAGAAGTAAAAGCGCGCTGGGCTCTGTAAATTTAATCATCACAAACGAGAATAAAGAGAGTAGCTGGTATGCCAAATTTGGCCCGAAAACGTTATGTGCCTTACCTGCCAGACTTTCTCAGTTTGTGTGAGCGCAATTACGCACAACTGCGTTTTTTTCTGCCTGGCAATCAGCGTCCAGGCCAGCGTTGCCTTATTCATATTAATGCCAGTGAAAGTTATCAGGTTGAACTGTTGGAGCTGTGTAAATACACCACCACCGTCAGTATTGAATTGATTAGCCAGTCGATGATTGGCTGGCTCAAACCACGCTTTGAAGTGCGGCTTTACCACGATGCACGTCTGGCTGAAGTCTTGGCTTGTCAGCAGGTGCGCCAGTTGAAAGCTGTCTACAGCTATCCGAATGTCGATATGTTATTGCCGGATGAAAAACGGCAAATTAATTTATTGCTGCGTGACTGGCTGAACCTGTGTTCACGCCGTGGTTATCAGAACACTGGGTTATTGGCCTGATGGCGTTAGTGTTTGCCAAAAAAGCTTCGTATCGTCTGATCCAGATATCCGATTGTCATTTAGTGGCTGACCCAGACGGCTGGTTTTGTGGTATACAGCCTTATCGTCAGTTGGAACTGCTGTTATCTCAGCTTCAATCCAATCAGCCCGATGCTGTTATTCTGACCGGCGATTTAACTCAGGATCATAGCCTTGCGTCCTATCAACTGATCGCACAGTTGTTGAATAACTGGTCTTGCCCTGTGTTTTATCTGCCTGGTAATCATGATGATATGGAGATGATGCAGAGGGCTTTTGCATCCACACCTTTTTCTGCAGATACAGAGTTAAGCCTCGGCGACTGGCGACTCTGTTTACTTAATAGCAAAGGGCCCACACCGGCAGGCTATTTTGATACAACACGACAACAGCAGTTACAGCAGCAGTTATTGTCTTATCCGGCGGATGCCGCTGTTTGGCTATTTTGTCATCATCATATCAGCCCTATGGGCAGTTTTATCGACGAACATATCCAGCTGGATGCCGCTGCGTTATGGCAAATTATGGGTTCTGATCGGCGGATCAAAGGTTTTGCCCATGGTCATTGCCATTATGCCTATGCCAAAATACAGCAGGGCATCCAACTGGTAGGCTGCCCTGCCAGTTCAGTGCAGTTTTTGCTGACACCAGACTATCAGCCTGTGGCTGGTCGTCCCGGCTATATCGAGTGGATTTTCAAGACCAATGCTGATACCGCGGTGCATTGGCAATTTCTGGAAGGGTAAATGTCTAAACTTGTTGTCTATTTACACGGCTTTGCCAGCTCGTCTCAATCCGAAAAAGCTTTAATCACCAAAGCTTATTTTCAGCAGCAGTTGCCAGATGTTGAGCTGTTGATGCCGGATTTACCTTACACGCCAAAAGAGGCTGTAACCGCCATTGAGCAGGCTCTGAATGGCCGTCGTCCTGATGCGGTGATAGGCAGTTCTTTAGGTGGCTTTTTAGGCACCTATCTGGCCGAACAAACCGGCTGTTATGCTGCGCTGATTAACCCGGCTGTGGCACCGTATGAGTTGTTGAGTCAGCATTTTGGCACCTACCATCATCCGGTATTGAAACAGGACTTCAGTGTTGAACCTCAGCATATGCCGCTGCTGGCTGAACTTGAGCATAAACCTTCGGCCTTGGATCGTTATCTGGTGCTGTTGCAAGAAGGGGACGAAGTGCTGGATTATCGCAAAGCGGTGCAGTTTTATGCAGGTTGTACACTGGATGTGCAACCAGGTGGGGATCACAGTTATCAGGGCTATGCCAATTGCCTGCCCGCTATTGTCAAGTTTTGCCAAATAGAGTAAAACAACTGGTTGTTAATACAGTTATACCCTGCGTACTTGAAGCTGCAGCTTCGTTACCTGCGTGCTCTCGCCCCAGCCACATAGGTGAACTATGCTCCTGGGGCATCACGTACATGCCATCTTGCTGCAATTCCAATTACTTTGGGTATATATCCTGCGTACTTGAGAACGCCGCAAAGCTGCAGCTTCAGATACGACGGGGATATTAAACGAGTTATTCAGAGAAGTGATGTTTGCCTTATGACAGACCAGCAATACAACGCCGATTCCATTGAGGTGCTGACAGGCCTTGAGCCAGTACAGCGCCGTCCAGGTATGTATACCGATACTACCCGTCCTAACCACTTAGGTCAGGAAGTCATAGATAACAGCGTCGATGAAGCTTTGGCTGGCCATGCCGACTTAGTGCATGTGATTTTGCATGAAGACCAATCGCTGGAAGTGATAGACAATGGCCGTGGTATGCCGGTGGATATTCACCCGGAAGAAGGGGTATCAGGTGTTGAACTGATCCTTTGTCGTTTGCATGCCGGTGGTAAATTTTCCAACAAAAACTACCAGTTCTCAGGTGGTTTGCACGGCGTAGGTATTTCTGTTGTGAACGCCCTGTCAAGCCGGGTCGATGTAGCGGTACGCCGCGATGGCAATGTCTATGAAATAGCTTTTGAGCATGGCAATAAAGTCAGCGAACTGGCGATTACCGGTACTGTAGGCAAACGCAATACAGGCACAAGAGTGCGCTTCTGGCCTGCGCCTGATTATTTTGATTCGCCTAAGTTTTCTGTCAGCCGCATGCTGCATGTGCTTAAAGCCAAAGCCGTATTGTGTCCAGGCCTGACTATCAAGTTTGACGACAAGGTCAACAACCAGAGTTATCAGTGGTGTTATCAGGCCGGTATCCGCGATTATTTAATGGATGCGGTCAAAGACATGATTGCTTTGCCTGAGCAGCCTTTTGTCGGCAGCTTAAGCGCCAGCCATGAAGCGGTAGAATGGGCCGTGCTTTGGTTACCCGAAGGTGGCGAGCTGGTGACAGAAAGTTATGTCAACCTGATCCCAACGGCTCAGGGCGGTACCCACGTTAATGGTTTACGTCAGGGCTTGTTAGAAGCGCTACGCGATTTTTGTGAATTCCGTAATTTATTGCCGCGAGGCATTAAGCTCACGCCTGAAGATGTCTGGGATCGCTGTAGTTACATTCTGTCGTTAAAAATGCAGGAACCTCAGTTTGCCGGCCAAACCAAAGAGAAGCTGTCGTCCCGTCAGGCCGTGGCTTTTATCAGCGGTGTGGTGAAAGATGCCTTTAGTTTATGGCTGAACGAACACACAGATATCGCTGAGCAACTGGCAGAGTTTTGTATCAACAACGCGCAAAAACGTTTGCGTGCTGCGAAAAAAATTATCCGTAAAAAAGTAACGGCTGGCCCTGCTTTACCAGGCAAGTTATCGGACTGTTCATCGCAGGATTTAAACCGCACTGAACTGTTTTTTGTCGAAGGGGATTCTGCAGGGGGATCAGCTAAGCAGGCTCGGGATCGTGAATTCCAGGCCGTCATGCCACTGCGCGGTAAAATTCTGAATACCTGGGAAGTGGAATCAGAACAGATCCTGGGCTCACAGGAAGTGCACGATATTTCTGTGGCTATCGGCATGGATCCAAACTCAGCCGATTTAAGCCAGCTGCGTTACGGCAAAATTTGTATTCTGGCCGACGCTGACTCGGATGGTTTACACATTGCCACTTTGCTCTGTGCTTTGTTTATGCGCCATTTCCGTCCGCTGGTGGAAGCCGGTCATATCTATGTCGCCATGCCGCCGTTGTACCGTATCGACTGTGGTAAAGAAGTGTTTTATGCGCTGGATGAAGACGAGAAAAAAGGCATTCTGGATCGTTTAGAAGCCGAGAAAAAACGTAGCAAAATTAACGTGCAACGTTTTAAAGGTTTGGGTGAAATGAACCCATTGCAGCTGCGTGAAACCACCATAGATCCAAACACCAGACGACTGGTGCAACTGACCATAGATGATCTGGTACAGACGATGGAAATGATGGATATGTTGCTGGCGAAAAAGCGGGCAACAGACAGAAAAGACTGGCTGGAGATGAAAGGCGACCGCGCTATAGTGGCCGTTTAGTATTTTGCCTGAGCCCTGAAGGATTACAGATGAAACCACTACAATACCTCAAATCATGGGGAACTCTGTTAAGCCTCTGTTTTTGTCTGGCGGCGCCACTGCATGCTGATGAAAAGAGCGCACCTGACTGGCTGGTGCAGGTCAAACAACAAAAAGCCCAACAACCTGAACAAATGCTGCAACTGTTAGAAAAGCAACAGCCTGCTTATGGTGATTGGCCTGTTGAATTACAGGTGCAGTATTTATTGCAACTGGCTGATGTCTATGAAAGTTTAGGCAGGCATCAGCAGCAACAGGAAGTGGCTGAACGTGGTCTGGCTTTGCTGGGTGAGCGCCGGGATTTAACCACTATAGATTTCTGGAATAACCTTGGGTTTGCACTGGAAATGCAAAGTCAGTATCAGCAGGCCCTGCATTATTATCTGCAGGCTTCAGCACTGGCAGTTGAATTAAAAGCCGAAAAACTGCATATCGAAGCCGACATTAACATCGCAGCCATTTACAGCATTCAGGATAAATTTCAGGAAGCTTTAGTTTTGCTGAAAAGCAGTTACGACAGAGCCGTGTTGCTAAAGGATCCGGAAATTCTGGCTTATGTAAATTCTGAATTGGGGCTCTTGTATGTAGGTCTTGGTTTTGACCAAGAAGCCATAGATTTTATGGAAAAAGCGCTTGAAGGTTATGATGCGCTGGGCTGGCAAAAAGACAAAATGGATGTGTTGTTTAATTTAGCCAGAAGTTACAGCTATTTAAAACAATACGACAAAGCCATGCAACGTTATGACCAATTGCTGCAGTTGGCGATAGCGCAACAGGATCAGGCCAATTTGTATTTTGCCTATCTGGGGTTGGCCTCGACCAGCAAAGACAATGAAAAGCTGGATGCAGCTTTGGCCTATATCGAAAAAGCTGAGCAGTATCTACCAGGTTTACAGTCGACTTATCAAAACTCGATGCACCACTATGAAAAAGCCTTGATTTACCGAGAGCTGGGCCAGATTTCTTTGGCTAGCCAGGAATTGGCACAGGCAGAGCAAAGCTTAAGTAAAGAGGAAAATGATGCTAATCAGTCCAGCCAGTTATGGATCCTGAATTTAAAAGCCAGGCTGGAGGCGGATTCTGGCCGCTATCAAAAAGCCTATGAGCATCTGGCTCAGTTTTTTAAGGGTTATCACAAATTACGCAATAAAGAACATGAACTGGCTGTGGAGAAACTGCGCTTAGGTTTTGATGTGCAGCGCCAGCAGGCTCAAAACGAGTTGCTGGCCAAAGATAATGAATTACAGGCCCTGCGTTTGCAGGAAGCTGAACGCAAAAGACAAAACCAGTGGTTATGGATAGGACTGTTTGGCTGCACCAGCTTAGTTTTACTGGTGTTACTGCTATGGCAACTGGCGCGTCGCCAGGCTCAATTGCAAGCCCAAACGCTTGAAAAACAACAATCAAATCAGGCTGGTTAACGGAAGCAAAAAATGACAGATATTATGATAACCAATGAAGGGACTGAGCAGCTGCCGCTGCGTCGCTTTACTGAAGAAGCCTACCTGAATTATTCGATGTACGTCATTATGGACCGGGCTTTGCCATTTATTGGTGATGGTTTAAAACCAGTCCAACGCCGTATTATTTATGCGATGTCAGAGCTGGGGTTATCGCATCTGGCGAAATACAAAAAATCTGCCCGTACTGTGGGTGACGTGTTAGGTAAGTTCCACCCTCATGGTGACAGCGCTTGTTACGAAGCTATGGTACTGATGGCTCAGCCGTTTTCTTACCGCTACCCGCTAGTCGATGGTCAGGGCAACTGGGGTGCGCCGGACGATCCAAAGTCCTTCGCGGCCATGCGTTATACCGAAGCCAAGTTGTCGCGTTTTAGTGAAGTTTTACTGAACGAGCTGGGGCAGGGCACTGTGGACTGGGTGCCAAACTTTGACGGCACTATGGATGAGCCACGCACTTTACCTGCGCGTTTACCTCATATTCTGCTGAATGGCGTCACAGGTATAGCAGTAGGTATGGCGACAGATATACCACCGCATAATGCCCGTGAAGTGGCCAACGCCACCGCCTTTTTACTGGATAACCCAAAAGCCACTGTCCCTGACTTAATGCAGTATATTCAGGGCCCGGATTATCCGACGGACGCTGAAATTATCAGTCCGGCGCACGAACTGCAGGCTATTTATGAAACAGGCCGCGGCAGCATTAAGATGCGTGGTTTGTATCAGTTGGAAGATGGTGACATTATTATCACCGCCTTGCCACATCAAACCTCAGGCTCGAAAGTGCTGGAGCAGATAGCGGCTCAGATGAACGCGAAAAAACTGCCTATGGTCAGTGATTTACGTGATGAATCTGATCATGAAAACCCAACCCGTATCGTGATAGTACCGCGTTCCAACCGCATAGACGTGGAACAGCTAATGGCGCATTTGTTTGCCACCACGGATCTGGAAAAAAGCTATCGCGTCAATTTAAACATTCTGGGCCTGGATCAGCGGCCCAGGGTGAAAAACTTATTGGAAATTTTATCTGAATGGCTGGTGTTCCGCCGCGACACAGTGCGTCGTCGTCTGCAGTTCCGCTTGGATAAAGTGCTGGATCGTTTGCATGTTTTAGAGGCGTTGTTGATCGCGTTTTTAAACATCGACGAAGTGATTAAAATTATTCGCGAAAACGATCAGCCCAAGCCGGTGTTAATGGCGCATTTCGGCATTACCGAACGTCAGGCAGAAGCCATACTGGAATTAAAGTTACGTCACTTAGCCAAGCTGGAAGAGATGAAAATCCGCGGCGAACAAGCCGAGCTGGAAAAAGAGCGTGACTACTTAGAAGGCATTTTAGGTTCAGAGAAAAAGCTAACCAAGCTGATCCGTGAAGAGCTGCTGTCAGATGCTGAAAAATATGGCGACAACCGCAGAAGCCCAATAGTGATGCGTGAAGAAGCCAAAGCCTTAAGCGAAAAAGAATTACTGCCAAGTGAGCCTGTCACTGTAGTGCTGTCAGAAAAAGGCTGGGTGCGCTGCGCCAAAGGCCATGATGTCGACGGCAACAGTTTGCAATACAAAGCGGGGGACGGTTTTAAAGCGGCCGCTATGGGGCGAAGTAACAGATACGCCGCCTTTATCGATTCATCAGGTCGCGCTTTTGCTGCCGAAGCTCATGATCTACCTTCAGCCCGAGGTCAGGGCGAGCCGTTAACAGGCCGCTTTACCTTAGTGGCTGGTGAAAACTTTGAGCATGTACTGATGGCTGAAGACAGCCAGAAATTATTGCTGGCCAGTGATGCAGGTTATGGTTTTGTTGGCACTTTTGCCGACTTAGTCAGCCGTAATAAAGCGGGTAAGGCGGTATTAAGTTTGCCGACCGGCGCCAAAGTATTGCCTCCTGTGCCTATCAAAAACCCGGAAACGGATTTAGTGGTGGCGATCAGCACTGAAGGTCGTATGTTGGTGTTCCCTGTGGCTGAGTTACCACAGCTGAGCAAAGGTAAAGGTAATAAGATTTTGTCTATTCCTTCAGCCCGCGCCGCCAGCCGTGAAGAGTATCTGAAACTTTTAACCGTTGTGCCTGCAGCCACAGCTGTGACTTTAGTGGCAGGTAAACGCAAAATGACCATCAAGGTGGATGATTTAGCCCATTACATAGGCGAACGCGGTCGTCGTGGTAACAAGCTGCCCCGGGGTTTGCAGCGGATTGACGAGCTGTTAACAGGTGAAGTGGCTGGCGATGCCACGGAATAGACTGTAGGGGCGGGTCTTGTACCCGCCCGTCTTGAATTACAATTCGATCCCGAGCGGGAAACAGATCAAACCAGACAAAAACACTAATGCCGTTATACTCAGGCCCTTGTAAAATACAGGGGCCTTTTTGTGTTAGCTATTCTACGCTTGGTGCTGGTCGCCATTTTTATTGTATTCAGTGCCTTAGTGGGTTTGCTGATCTGTCTGGTTCGTCCTTTTTATGTCCCGAACGTGGCGCTATTTTCCAGCTGGTACGGCTGGGCGGCTTGGATCTTTGGTTTAAAAGTCGAAGTGCGTCAGGCTCCTGAAGTGACAGCTGCTATGCCATGTGTGTTTTTAGCCAACCATCAGAATAACTACGATTTATTCACTATCAGCAAAGCTTTGTTACCTGGCACTGTGACCATAGGTAAAAAAAGCCTGAAATGGATCCCGTTTTTTGGTCAGCTGTATTGGCTCAGTGGCAATATCCTGATCGACAGAGCCAATAAATCCAAAGCAGTAGGCACTATGCAGGGCGCAGTGGATCGTATAGTGCAGGACAAAGTCTCGGTCTGGGTATTTCCTGAAGGTACCCGTAGTTATGGCCGTGGTTTATTGCCTTTTAAAACCGGTGCTTTTCATATTGCACACCAAGCTAAAGTGCCGCTGGTGCCTATTTGTATGAGCAGTACCAACAAGGTGCGCTTAAACAAATGGAATAACGGCAGAGTCATTATTGAGATTTTGTCACCTATCCAGCCTGAAGGAACTCCGGCCCGTGAACTGGCTGAAACAATACGGCAACAGATGGCAGATAAGATTAAGCTGCTTGATAGCGAAGTGGCAACCGACTACACTGCCGACTCATTGACTGTCACGGGGTAATATCATGGAAAACTGGCAAGAATTTACTGAAGACACCATAGCTGCATTGATGGAAGACGGCAGCGATCCGGATGCGGAATACACCATCGAACACCATTTTTACCATGAAGATTTTGCCCGCTTAGAAAAACTGGCTGTGGAAGTCTTTAAATTAGGCTACGAAGTCACAGACGCCGAAGAAGTTGAATTTGAAGAAGGCGGCACCGCCTGGGTATTCGACGCTATTCGTGAACAATCACTGGACGGCGCCAGCATCACAGCAGATGCAATCAAACTGGAAGCCTTAGCGCAGAAGTTTGGTGTCGAATACGACGGTTGGGGCACCTATTTTGAAGGTGGCGAAGACGAAGAAGGCGAAGACTTCGATGATGACGAAGACGACGAAGCTCCACGTCACTAAATCAAGTCACTAGGGTCAGAGTCTTGACTCTGACCCTTTTTTATTTCTTTTTCGTATAACCTTGCTACTTTAAAGTATTTTAAGTTATTAATTAGCTCTGCTTTAATGCTTAAAGACATATAGATGTCCTTAAGGAGAACAGAGATGGTGGCAAAAGAAATATCTGCAGATTTGCTGAACCAACTGCTCGATAAACTGGAAAAACTGGTGGGTCGGGTAGAGTTTGGTTCTATTGAACTGGTGTTTCATCAGGGCAAATTAGTGCAGCTGGAAAAAAACGAAAAACTACGTCTGGATAAAGCTTAGTCTTCACGGTTCAGACTGTGTCCCTCAGTGAACCTACCCGTCGTACTTGAAGCTGCTGCTGTGTTGACCATGCTCTATCACCCCAATTACATAGGCCACTATGTTCATGGGAATTCTTTCACTGGTCGCCTTGCTGCAACTCCAATTACTTAGGGAATCAATTTTTCTCCTGCTTCGGCGCACCGGACCACCGGATCTGAAGTGATGTTGAGCCACTAACAGCAAAAGCTGTGCTGGCCGCAACCTGAACTCAGAGCGCTACCATGAGCATCCGAATAGAGCAAATCAATAAAAAATTTGGTGACTTTGTTGCCGTCGATAATGTCAGTTTATCCATTCAGACCGGTGAGCTCACCGCCCTACTTGGCCCTTCAGGTTCAGGTAAAACCAGCTTGTTACGTATTATTGCCGGCTTAGAGCAAGCCGACAGTGGCAGCATCCACTTTGATGATCTGGATATCAGCGCGCGCCATGTGTCAGAGCGAGGTGTAGGTTTTGTATTTCAGCACTATGCGCTGTTTAAGCATATGACAGTCTATGAAAACGTGGCTTTTGGTTTAACAGTCAAACCGAAAAAATACCGTCCTACCCCAGAGCAAATCCGTAAAAAAGTGCAGCATTTGCTGGAGCTGGTGCAACTGGATTGGACTGCAGACCGCTATCCGTCCCAGCTCTCCGGTGGTCAACGTCAGCGTATTGCTTTAGCCCGGGCTTTGGCGGTTGAGCCTAAAGTACTGCTGCTGGACGAACCTTTTGGTGCTTTGGATGCCAAGGTCAGAGCCGAATTGCGCCGCTGGCTGCGCCGACTGCATGATGAAATTCATGTCACCAGCGTTTTTGTCACTCACGATCAGGAAGAAGCACTGGAAGTGGCCGACAAAATAGTGGTGATGAACAAAGGCCGGATTGAGCAGCAAGGCTCACCTGAGCAAGTGTACGACAACCCGGCCAATCCTTTTGTTTATGAGTTTTTAGGCAATGTGAACTTGTTCCACGCCCGGGTTAAACAAGGCAAAGCCGAAATAGGCCAGTTGTCTGTGGCATCGCCGGAATTTACCAATGAACAGGAAGAAAGTGGTTTTGCTTATGTGCGGCCGCATGAAATTGATGTGTTGTTAAAACCTAGCGGCGATGCGCTGGAAGCCAAAGTCGACCTGATTACCATAGTAGGCCCTAATGTTCGGCTGGAATTGTTAGCCAAAGACAGCCAGCAACTGATCCATGTCGAGCTGGCCAGAGATCGTTTTAAACAACTGGGTTTATCAGTGGGGCAACAAGCCTGGGTGAAGCCCCGTTACACTAAGGTTTTTCTTGGCGAAG
>Ga0247725_1000757_pt1 | contig 20382 bp, 32 predicted proteins | sample OKSTACKMCFT3sol_FD_183021 | JGI IMG/M metagenome (GOLD analysis project Ga0247725, IMG submission 183021) | Subsurface sediment microbial communities from gas well in Oklahoma, United States - OK STACK MC-FT3-sol | ecosystem: Environmental > Terrestrial > Deep subsurface > Rock core/Sediment...
TGTCCAGGCAGCAGCTTCGATCACGATCCACGCAGGCACACTCCCTGCTTGGGCAAAGTGTGAGGCCCATCCACGGCCAGGATGTGTGTGCCCGGCATTCAGGAAATCTGGAAGATGGGGCGATTCAGGCTGAGCTTTCAGCGTTCCATCACCTGTTACGGGCGCTATCGTCTATATACGCAAGCGCTCGCCTTTTCCAGATCAGAAAGGCCAGCAGCATGAGGAGTCCGATTCCAAGTTCGGCAAAGGCGAATGTACCGATCTGCCCCATGAAAAGGTTCGCCACCCCGGCGAAGATCAACACCAAGGCGAAAGCGATCCAGATCGGAATCCATCCCGCCAGGCTGATAATCTTGAATAGCTTTTCGAGTCGTATATCCCGCGAGCTCATTGGCGTGCACCTTTATTCGATCCATTTCAGGCAGGAATCATCGTGGCTTTTACAGCCAACGCAAAATCCTCCAGCCCATCTACCCGCGACCATCGCTCAACCAGGGAGCGCACAGAAGGTTCCCCCATAGCAGCAAGCTCAAGTCCGGTAACTTTCGCCGCCTGAATTTGGTCGTTGCTGAGTTTGACTCCGCTAGCGGCCTGGAAAACAGCGAGGATGCTCTCAGCGTCACATTCGAATGTCGCAGCGAAATTCAGGGTGTGGGATTTGCCGGTATCAAGCTTGATCAGCTCTCCAGCCTTAAATAGTTGCCAGAACTCGTCTTGGTGATTCATCTGGGCTCCTAGAACTTTTGTGCATCGTCGGTTTTCCGCTGGGCATCAGCGTGTGCTGCCGATTGCTGTTTGCCGGTACCGGTATCACAGCCGGCAAGGATGGCAACTGCTACTAGGGCCAGGATCATGCTCTTCATCATGGAAGGCCTCTAATCTGTATGGTTGTTTGGCTGTTTCGAGTCGAGACGACCTGCCACCCGCAACCCTCATCGTCATCATCTTCCCCAACGATAGCGAAGAAGGCATGCGCGGTTGCTGGGTCATGAGGCGTTCCGCGATAGCCACGGCCTTCTTCGTCACGTCTTGCGTAGACATAGATTCCATCGCCGGGCACGCCCTCGAGAATGCACGTCGCCCAATCTGGCGCACCCTCATAGTCAGTCGAGTGCTGCGGGCTTTTCTCAACCGGAGGCGCTGGACGCCGATCGTTGACGATCTTGCCGAACGCCTTTCGCGCCTGCTCAAGCTCTTCAAGGGCGCTGCCCAGATCCTTGACGTTCGTGTAGCGCAGTCGATGAGCTGCACGGTTCAAGGCATTCCAAGCGGTCAGCAGTTCCTCGTCTAGTTGCTCCACGGATTTTCCCTCTAACTCAACAGTGCCTGGGCAACACAAACTGCGGCGAGCACGATCCCTAGAATCCAAAGCTCAGGATTTGGAATCGTTCGCGCCGCTCGAACTAACGCTGTTAGGTCCATGTTGTCTCCTCTAATTTTTCACCGGCTTCAAATGTGGATTCGACCGGCCTTCAATCCGTACCTGCATTGCAGGCATCATCCGCATTACCTCAAAACCCATCTCTTCAAACCACCAACCTCCAAGCATTGACCGGTCATACGATGGCAGTTGGAGGAAGCCATTATCTTCCGACCAGAAGCGGCGACTTACAGGATGCACAAAATCGAAGTCACACATCCCATCTGGGTAGAGGCACACGACTGCATTCCATCCCGCGGGGGGTAATGCCCAGGTATAGCCAGGCTGGACGAACCGTTCTCGCTGGCCTGCATCGCTCACTCCACGAAGCCCATAAGCGAATGCGCGCAACTGCCACAACGCTACTGGGCCGAAACGTTGTTCATACCGCCTGCAAACCGCGCGCAGAGCCAGTCGAACATACGGTTTCGGTAGCCCCCAGCAGTAGCAACTGATGCCCTGCTGGTAGAAGAGTTCGTAGTCCATATTCGGCATCCCGATCTCGTCTATGGCGTACCTGTGAAAGCTGTGGTGCTGGATCATCGGCGAGCGGGACATGGTTGCGATTGCCTATGGTTGTTCGCTTGTATGGCTGCGCTGAATACCGATGCCAAAAAACATGTATCCGGCACACATAGCGAGCATCAATGCACCTGCCTTGGCAGCAAGCGAGCTTCCTCCGAATAACACCATGCCCGCGCCACCGATTGAGAACACGGCCCACACAAATGCCATAGTGGTATTCAGCTCTGAAACAGGGTTCTTCACAGGCGATTTCCTTGACTCAGTTTGGATGCCCGGCTCCGGGCGTTAGTTAGGCTCACTGGTAGTTGAGAGGGATTTCTTCAAGCCGCATGCGGCTCGGGTTGAAGAAGTCCTGCTGGGTCACGGTGCTATGCACCAAGGCAGCATCCAGCGGGGCGAGCGTCTTCTCAAAGCGGGTAGCGCTGGTGCCGTCTACGGAATGAGCGCCGGCAGCGGCGCAGAGCGCGATGCGCTTGGCGCTGTTCACCCGGCCAACGTGCATGTAGCAGTTTCGGCGACGTGCGAGATGGCCCCAAGTATTGACTTTGGCCAGCTTCCACTGGGTGTCGCCCCCGACGAAGAGGCCAACGGCCGGTGACAAGAGTTCACGCACGTCATCAGGCTCCATGCCGTTCTGCACAGCCAGCAACAACCTGGTGGGGATGCCCTTCAAACGCTCCAGCCAACGCAGCGAGAACTCCAGCGACGCCATGCCACCGGCAACAATGTCCGGAAGAACGATCCAGTCTGCCGATTCGCCCAGCAGCTCGACGGCCCGGCCAAAGGCCAGCTCATCGAACGGCTCCCCTTGCTGAAATGCCGTCCATGCACCGTTGTCCAGCGCGTAGGGCATGCCCTCAGTGCGCAGTACGCCCTTAGCGGAGACCAGTAGACGCCACCCAGCAGCGCGCATGGCAGCGAGATTGCGGCGCGTTCCCGTCCGGCTGGCGTAGGAGACCATAGGAGTTGGAATCGATGGCAGTCGCTCCTCGATCTGGGGCTCGAGGTCGGCGCTGCCGTCAACGCAGTAGTAATCGGCGTAGGCCATGACCGCCTGCGCATAGCCGACCCGGCGACCCGAGGTATACGGCTCCATCCAGACGGGCTGTTGGTAGGTTGCGGCAGCGGTAGGCATGGTGGCAGCTTCCTAGGTTAATGCGCAATCAAGGGCCAGTGGTTTGCTGTGGGCTTCCACCTAGTTGTGTGGAACGAGCATCACCGCTTCCATACGCTCGATGAGGCGTTCATTGAGGTTCAGAACAGCGTTGTCTGCGCCAATGTCCACAATCAGGGTTTTGAGCGAAATAACCTGCGAAAGCAGCGCTTCGGCTTTGCGCTTTGATGCCGCCAGCTCATCGAGCACATCGTTGATGCCCGATCCACCGAATGGGCCAAGCACGTCGGTAGCATCGCACCAGCGATCAGGTTCGCCACCGTAGCCTTCGCTCAGGTGCTGCCAACCTTCCTCGCCCTTGCGTAGTTCCAGCTCGCCCACCTGCATCGTTTCGTAGTCACTCATGGAGGTATCCTTGAACGGTTATGCGGTACTTGAAATAGGTTCAGCGCCAGCAGTTCGTAACGCATGGTGATGGTCGGACAGATTCGGCCGTGCCACCAGCTGCAGTTTTTCAGGATAACGGCCGCGCGCCAGACCCCAAGCTAATGGGCTAATTCTCCCACAGCCATGCCAGGCACACCCTCGAATACGGCTTCACCAACTCCCTGATTCCTGTTTTAGTCCGGCCTTTATCGACCGTTGATGGGCGGGCCATAAAGCAGCTTGCCAAGTGCCGGGGCTGGGTCCTGTATTGCTTGAGCAGCACCACAAGAGATTTGCCTCCCACCTGCTGGCACGCATCCATCGCCTTCAACATTGCCCCATCCGAAACGAGATGGTGATTCGAATGACCAAGGTAAGCCCGCACACCTTTGCGTCCACTGGTGACGCCTACGACCAAACCCAGTGCAACCCTGCTATCCGCACCGGCGACTCACTGCTGATCGCCAGCGAGCAGGTAGTGGGACTTTCTTGGACCTGGCCCGTAGCAGTAACTGCCAAGGCTGGCGCCTTGCACGAAATGGCCGAGGCAGAGTCGGCTGGTGCTGACGTGATCCGTAGCGCTGGTTGGACGACGGACCAGATCCGCACCGCGGTAGAGTTGGCCGACGCCCAAGGCTTTACCGTGGCCGATTGGGCGCGAGCTGCTGTGGGCGCAATCCCGCCCGAGTCTGCTGCACCAGCAGGCGAATCCGCTGTTCCGCTGGCTGATGAAATGGCCGACCTTGCCCACAGCATCGGCGCGGCTCGGGCTCAGAAGGCGATTCAGGAACTGGCTGGTGCTGAGTGCGCAGATTCTTGCCTTGAGGGCACCCTGGAGAAGGCCATTGCCCTGGGTTACTCTGCTGACCAGCTTGCCGCTGCAATCTGGGGCCAGGGATGGAGCTGGGAGCAGATTCTCGCCAGTTACGCCCGCGGCGAAGCCGGCTTCCAGATTGTCCTGCAGGAGGCCGGCTACTCGATAGCCGACACCGGAGGTGGCTGTGTTGCGGCATCCAAGACAGTGGATGGTGTGCTCTTTCTGGTCACCGACATGAGCGGTGCAAGCCTTGGCAACCCTGACTTCTGGTGCATGGTTGGCGCTTATGAGCCTGAGACCTTGGATTACCTGCACGTCACCGAGGACTTTGATGGCCTAGCCAACGTTGAGCAGGCACTGCCCCTTCTGGCCACACGTACCCTTGAACAAAACTAAGTTTCCGCTCCATCTACCGGCACGCGGCTCGGGAAGTGAAGATTGATTCAAGCCAACAGGGCATCAGCAGAAGCTCTGCTATTGCCCTGGGAGGGCCAGCGCAGCAACCCGGTCACCATGCGAAGGACAACCATGAAAACTACAGCAGCCCTACTCCTGATCGTCATCTCTGCCCTCTACTTCGGATATGAATCGCGACAGGAACAACTTGTTCAGCGTGCAGCTCTCGATGAGGCCTGCCGCGCCGAACGCGATCAAGTGGACGCAACTGGTGCCAATTCGCTTCCAGCAAAGCGCATGCTTGCCTGCATCAGCTGGCAAGATCCGAAGGAGCCCGACATCCACACCCCGAGGGGCTGAGTTTGATGGACGCTGGAAAGCTCAACTGGTCAGGTTTCGCTTCATTGCCGATCCCTGCCATCGTCAAGCAGGGGTGCCAAGATCCCGAGATAGAGATTCACTTCGGTGATCTTCAGGAACTTCCATACCCACTGAACAGTGCGTCCTGCTGGATTTACTGCCTTGAGGCCTGGCCACATCAAGACCCTGACTTCCACCGCCAGTCGTTCATCACTCTGGCTATCCAAGGAGATCATCGGTACGGACAACTGGTCCCTGGCGACCAATTCAAAGAGGTTGCAGTATTCCCCGGCACCCTGCTGACCACTGACCCTATGGCCATGCACTGGCTTGCACCCAACAGCCCCGACAACAATCCTGGGTTCATCGGGCTGCAATGGGAGGTCAAGAGGGGCAACCTGGATGCCAAGCTTGAGGAGCTGAAGGCTGCACTCACGGAACTCGGCCAGGTCAATGGCTGCGCCATCAAGGCCACGCCGGCAGTGCTTTCTCAACCTGAACCACTCGACGACGACCCCTTGGTCTAACCACATGCGCTCACGTCCCGACATCACCAGCATCAACCTGGCTCGTGCTGAAGCCTTCTGCATAGCTGCGCACAGTGCGATCGGCCAGACCCGCAAGTACACAGGAGAACCCTACTGGCTCCACCCGCTGGGGGTTGCGGCGCTGATCCAGGAGCACATCCCGGACGCACCGGAAGAGGTGCTCATTGCCGCGATGCTCCACGACGTGAAGGACGACACCAAGGTTTCCCTCGATCTGATTCGGGAGGTGTTCCAGGCTGCAGTTGCTGAGCTGGTTGATGCGCTCTCCGACGACACTACGCCCGCCGACGGCCCGCGGCGAGTTCGGAAGGCGATGGAGCGTGAAAAGATAGCCAGGGCCAGTCACTGGGCGAAGACCCTGCGCCTGGCTGATGTGATCAAGAACATCGAGTCGATAGCAGAGTTCGACCCGCAGTTTGCCAAGGTCTACATGGCCGAGAAGCGGGATTTACTTCCCAATCTCCGCGATGGAAATCCCCGCCTCTTCGCGATTGCGTCAAGTCTAGTCAATGCTTACTTCGAAGCTGCAGATTGAACGTAGAAGTTGAGAACAGGCATCGGTCAACTCAACGCCTTCTACGATATTTTTTGCTTCCATCGAACGTTTACTTCGATCAGTTTGCCGCTGTTGGCAATGGTGTAAGCCGGTATTTTTCGGTCTCGTCCAGATCTTTGGCCAGGCGCATAACATCAGCCTCATACTCTGCGATTACCTTGTCACGCACGGCCACGGGGCCGAGCCACAAGATTGCGAACGTGAAAATACAACCCAGGACGAAAGCTGGCATTGCAACCATAAAAACCCAAGCCAGGCGGCTTGGCTCTTGGCTCTGACTTTCCGTAAGGCTGGCTTTGGTCATTTGAATGTCCTTGTCGGTTTCCCTTAACAGTTCTGAACCGCAGCAGTCGTAAGCCGATAATGGTTCAATCTTGAATAAAATCGCATGGGCATACTGCGCCGCACTCATCCGACCTGATCTTACGGTACTCATAAACGCGTGCACCTTTGATATAGCCATAGTAAACACAGACCGCCATCGCTCCGGGCGTATAGTTCAAACGATTGTGCCGTAAGGTTATCTCACCACTATCACGGGTATGGACTGTGACACTCAACGGAAGGCTAATTCTGTAAGCCACCTCACCCAAGATAAGTCCACCGTAATAGCTACAGTACCCAGCACTTTCAATAATGGTGCGGCCAGTCGGTGTAGTGCGGATCGTGGATTCCATGATTGTCGCTCATAAGGAACTATGGGTTAGCAATGTTCATTCAATAGTGTTTTATTGCGCTGATGTTGAGTGCAGTTGCGACCAGCGACGCCACAGCATCTCAATGTAATCGGCCCTGGCCATCGAACCCTTGTACAGGCCGAGCGCCCACGCATCGTTGCACTCAATGAGCGCCGTTTCTCCAGAATCCAGAACGCCCACGTCCAGGCTGAACGCTACCGGCGCATTTGGCTCCCGCGCCAGGAGAGAGGCCATTTCGGAAACCAGATCACGATTTGGTATCGGCATATCATCCGGAGCACCGTCATACCGACCCTCGCCTCGTACCTGGCCGTGGATCACGTAATAGCGGTACTCAGAGAGCCAATTGACCGGTTCGGCGACCCAGACGAACTCTTCAGGTGGCAGGGACAGAAAGGCCTGGTATTGAATACGGTCGTGGCCGTCCAAATGCTCTGGATTGCCCAGCGTGTCTGCCACGAACCCTGTGAAGGCCTTAGTCGTCGTTGGCTTGATGAACCAATGCCCAAGGACATTGCCGGCCGGCAACAACTGTACCTGACGGCAGAGGTATGGGCGCAAGACCTCCGGGTACGAGAGATTTTCCGGCTCGACGATCCCCGAAATGGCCATAGCCTTGCGAAGAAACTCGACTGTGCCAATAGGCACCGTGGCCCCCTGGCGCAGCTCCTGCACGTAATCTTCCAGCTGGTAGATGCTGACGGACGCTATGGGCGTGTCGGTTGTGATGGCGTACTGGTAGGCCTCTGTGGGCTCCTTATGCGAAGTGCCAGACTGCCTGAGTATGGAGAGCGCTGCCGGGAAGGCCATGTCTTTTTCCTATCACTCGCTGATGATCGCCTGACCCGCAATTTGTAATGTAATCGGGGCCGGCAGCACGCCGCCGTTGCCGATAGCAGCAGAACAGGCTTTTAAAAGCTGTTGAGCAAGGGCCATAGCCTCTTGAGCGTCACCAATTTGAATTTGCAGATAATCGGGATATTTCGATTTACCGTTGATGACCTGATGCCCTTCACCCTGGATGAACAGAAGCTGACTCTCAGTCCCTGCCGCGGTGAATATGGCATCCAACGTGATGGGGGAAATGCCCGGAACAACGGTGCAGATTTGGCTAGTTATTTCTTCGCTGACTTTCATCTCTTCCCCTGTTCGAACCATAAGGCCGAAAGTGGCCTGCTACTACTGCTGCCAAAGCCCGCACACGGCGGGCTATTGGTCAGCGGTGCTTTCCTATCTACGACCAGTCTGGATGGTTCGGGTCAATCAGTGCCCCGCCAGGGACAATCATTTCCTTACCTGTGTCGATCCGAGCAACAACCCAGTTGCCGCGCCCGCCATAAGCTGTGGCGGCAACTGTCCGTACCAGATTGCCACTCTTGTTGAAGCGATACGTTGTGTGCGGTTTGATGGCCACGGCGATTTCCGTGATCAGTTGGCTTCGGTGTCGGACTTCAAGCCGAATGCCTTGAAAGCGCAGAACATGGTCGACACCACAGTCAGAGTGAGCCCAGCAAACTGCCAGTTGCTCATAGGGCCATCACCCAGCAGAACAGGAGCCATCTGCCCGACAGCTACAATCCCGAACCCGTACACGCCCAGGCCATATGCTTTCTTCTTCATTGTGCTCTCCGTAAATTTCGAGACGTGAAACGCACGCCCAGGTACTGCCAAAGCCCTCAACTGGGCGGGCTGGTGATCGGCGGCGGTTTCCTCGGTATTCGTTATGGGTTCAGCGTCTCAGGGTCGCCCGAAACGCAAGGCCATGATCAGGCTTAAATCAGCGTGCCATCAGATGGCTCAGCGAAACATGTGAAGAGGATAACGGCCACGGTCGAAATCCCAACTCAGCCCCGGCATTTTCCCACACTCCAGCAGCCTAGAACCCCTTAATCCCGCCTCGTAAGGGTACGAAACCTACGTCAAAGCCAGCTCGAATGCCCTGCGTATGGTGTTCTGATCTACGCTGAGGTATGGCTTGATGTGCTTCGATGCTGGTGGCCCAGGATGGACTGCACCGTTTCCACGTCGCCGGTTGCAGCCAGCACCCTGGCAGCCAGTGATCGCTGCCCACTGTGCGAGCTGCCGAGCTTGATCCTGGCATGCCGGTAAAGCTGGCTGATCGTCTGCTGCAGCGACCGTTGACCGCACACGATCTGCCATATCGGCTGGCATGAATACCTGAAGGATTCCCTCTGACTCTGATTTTTGCCTACCGGCAGCACTGCGCGGCAGTATGCTTTAATAATCTCTTACCCATCGCATCCCATTCCTTAGCGAGCCGACATGCACGTTTACCCAATTACTCCAGCAGAAGCATTTGACTGGGCTGATAAATTCAGTAAAGCAGCCGGTCTAAGCACAGCCAATTCAATGCAGATTCTTGCTGAGCTTGCATACTTCCATACAAGCAGCAAATTTCTTATCCAGTTAATTGAAGACGAGGAAGCAAGGAATTCGGAGTTAGCGGAGGGGCTTGGACTTTCATCAGCAGAAGAACTGATAACCGAGGCAATCGACATAGATGATCCTGAGCTTTCCGTTTATATTGAAGAAGCTGAGAGCATGCTGCGCTTTGATTTTTCTGATATCAGCAGTGAAAATCGCGATTTAATTGAAAACCACTACAGTCAAGTTCTTTCGCATCATAATTTCACCGATGAGTTCATATTCTTTTTCCAGCGCCATCTTTCGCCAACACAAGCTTTAACAGAGAAAATCCCTCGGTTTGATCTGGAACAAGCTTTTTACGGTGAGTTCGACCCTTCCCTCTTCTTTCAGCACGACCCGCGCTCAGAAGACGATGATGACGAAGAACCGCATTTCCTTGAGAGTGCCATCCGCATGGCCGTCACCCCTCATCCTGCAGGTTGGATTTCGGTATTGGAACACCTTGGCTTTAAGATCAAAGACGGTTCAATTGATCTTGAGAGGGAGTGGAACACACCAGCATTTGTTCTCGTAGAAAATCAGATTGAGTATCCAGTTTTCATATTACACCCCTGCAAGACCCCATATGACGATGAAGACGTGCTCTGCAACAATCTTAGGCACGAAATCCAAAGCTCCACTCCAGCAAATGCTTTCATTTTCTGGCACGGTCCAATATCGGCAGGTCCAGAGGAAGATGACAGGGCCATTACTTTCTGGGGAGAAGTCCTTATTGAAGGCTCGTGGTTTCCTCTCTCTTTGAGACCATCGTCCACCTCCATAAGTGAAATTCAGAAGGACGCGAAGCTTCTTCAGCATGAAATTACTAAGGAAATAATGAGCGCGCTCGGAACTTCTGATAACTCTCTTATTGAGATTTGGATGAAGAATCACGTTGACCTGATGGGTGAAATGTTTAGGGGCTTTACAGAACAGCATCACTAAGTACTGGTGCGGCTGAGAAAAAGCTGCGTACAGCTGCCGATATTGATGTCTTGCGCTATCCCGTCCAGCTCCCAAGGACGTGAAACCCGCTCCGAAGCGCTACGCACTGCGGAGCCATTTGGGGCGCTGGAGAGTTTCCAGAGTCACAACTCTTATTGCCAAACCGGCTCTCGAGCACCGCTTGCCCACCTTCAATTTTTCGGCATATGCTATGTCCGTCTCGAAAACGGGCCGCTGGCGTGGCCCGATCCTGGTGATCTCGAGAGCATCGTTACACATCAAACCGTTGCATGAACTGTTCCCCGCTTGGGGAAGTGAACTCAGCGCACGGGGTTAGCCAGCAACTTCTGTACTCCGCGCGAACTCGCTTCCATCTGGAAAGCCTGGTGGCTTCCCATAGCCCAGTTACGGTGAACAACATGAAACGCATTCCCTTCGCCCAACGCGACCTAAAGAAACTCCCCGACCTCGCCAAGCAACTGCTCGCCGGCCTCGATCTGCTCCCAGAAGGGAACAAGAACAAAGCCAGTCAACTGATGGCGCTGATCTGCCTCTACGACAGCTTCATGGATCTGAAGTACCAGGTCGACAAAACCCCGTTCCCTCAACCGTCCAGCATCCAACGGAGCGATATCGCTCTGCTCCTCGCGATAGGTTTGCGCCAGCTCACTCAACTGCCTTTTCTTGAAGCCTTCAAGCGTGCGCAGCGTTCAAAGCTGGACATGCTGACTGTCTTCAAGTCGACCAAGGAGTATGCGCAGTACCTGCAGGCGCGTGAGGATGCCAAGAAGGGAATCATCTGGGATGAGTACCCAAACTACATGCCGGGTCCGGCATTGCCCCGGGAACAGGTTGGAATACTTTATCGCGCTGGTGTTCCGGACTTCGATTTGGTTGTGCGGAAGGACGGCAAGGCGTTTCAGTGGCAGGAGTTTGTTGAGCTGTTCACGGCGGTGCAAAGCGCCCCCCACTATGCGGAGCAGGTTGAACCTGAGCTCCTACTTCAACTTGCTGATTCAGCTTCGCTGGAGACCTTCACCAGGGAGGTACTGGTACCCAACAGCTGGATCGACCTTGAAGAACTCTTCAAGGCCGGACTTGAGGTCCCATACCACGAGGTGATCTGGCTTTTCGACAAGGAAGGCAAATACATCGCCCGAGCCTTCCGCCATACCGTTCATGGAGGCGTGCTAGGGCACTTGATGGCCACCGATGATCAAGTGCTTAAGGGCAAGCTCAGGCTGTTGCAAGGCAGAACCCTGATTCGGGCTACGCCTATGGGTGAGTCACTGATGCTGGGTCGCGCAGGATCGGAGGCTGTGTTCGTGCTCCGGCCAGGTGCCCAAGGCCCGCGATCTGTTACCGATCCTATGGCTACGCCGGTGGTATCCACGACGGATCTTGTCGAGCTTTCAGGCGTAACCGGTGACTACCAAATGGTCTACCGATCCAACCAGCAACGCGATGACTGGGACATTGCAGGAAACCTGGTCAACCTGGAGCCTGGCACGCGGGACTACATTGACAGCTACATCGAGACTACTCCGTGGCTTTGGGAGCCTGACCTCCCACATCTCTATGCGCATTACGATGGCCCTCGGCATAGAAAGTGGGATTCGTTTTCTGATCAGAATGTGTTTCTTCCCAGCGACGCAGTCGAGTTCCAAGATCGGGCGATGAAGCTCCTTCAGCGGACAATGCGGCAGGCCGCCGAGACACTTAGCACTGCTGCAGCGGCCAGCATGCTTCTCGAACAGCTCGGCCAGGTAACCTCGATTGCTGCTCTCGAGGCTTATGCACTGAGCCAGTATGAAAATGAGTTCGCTTGTTTTCACGAGGATCAGCTTGATGAGGCACGTGCGCGGATTCATTCCGAAACTGTTGCAGCGGTTGAGGCGCTTCTGCAGCGCCGCCCTGAGCTCAGCATCTTTGGCGTGCACAGTCTTTGGTTTGCCCTCGTTGGCCACCATTCGACGATCGGCGAAATCACGGTAGAAGAGGAGACGCTGGAGGGGCTCCTCACGCAGCTCGTTGTGCTCGCGGCCGCTGCAGCGCAAGTCCTACCGGAAGTTGACTACTTCCAGGCAGAGATTGCGGCGATCGCAGTTGCGCAGTGGATGACGGGCAAGATCGAGTTGGGCGACGTCATTTCCGTTGCCACCGGCCTCTACGATGACGCCAGTAAGCTCTACCGCCAACGCGAGCGCATCGAAAGTCTTACCTGGTACGTCAATGGAGAGATTGATCGGCGCGCGCATGCACGTGAGCTTGGCTACCTCTACGTTGGCCGACCCTTGCTACAGCTGCACTGAGAGGCACCGACGGGCCAGGCGATATCGCTTGGCTTGTCGCCTACCCTCATATCCGCAGCGCAATCGTGGTGCTTCGGCTCCGGTCTTCGGGACTTGTACCAGTTTCCGGGGCTGAAGTGATTGAGTGTGAACCGATGCCAGCGGCCTACTGGCACCCTCGAGCATGACTCAGCATTACCTGGTCACGACCAACCAGGATTTACACATGCAAAGCGAGCTGATCATTACCACCAATGCTGGCATCAAGCTGACCTTGAAGCCTGTTCCCATGACGGTGCTACCAAGCGACTACCCGGCGCTCTGGCTGAAATTCCAAGGCTCTCACATCCCAGGTGGTGCACTTCCTGAAGAGACCATCGACAAGGTTCAACGCTTCATGCGCCAGCACCGAACCGAAGCCCTGACAGATGGGCAGCGCAACCTGACTATCGCCGGTCCACGTCTTGCGGTCTGCTTCCCAGAAAACGTTTGAGGTGGCGCGATGGCAGACTTCAGCTACCCACGCGAACCTGCACCGCTAGCCTTGGAGATGGCCAGGTCGATCGTCGGTCGTCGCTTCACTGCAGACCACAAGGACTACAACCGGATGCTCTCGGAGTTGCGGGACAAGGGCCTGGATCACCGGCTTGCGTTCTACGGACAGAGCTCTGCCGAGGCACGGGCAGTAGTTGCCTATGTCGCGGACGAAAACCTCAAGGTTGCCCCTCTCTCTTCGCTGCAACGCAAGCTGACGAAGCTGCAGAGTGAAGTGCTGTCCTCAGTCGCCACCTCACATGCGAAGTACGACTGCACCCGGCTTGGTGGTAAAGGCGCAGCAGGTCGAGAGCTCGAACGAACCCGAGCAGCGCAGCGTCGCAACCTCACCCGCATGCTCGCCGCCCGGATTGAGCACGAGCTGAAGCGCCGACAGGCCATCGAGGCCTCATCTGTCACTTCGTCCTGACAATTGAGCTGCAAGCACCTTCTGGCACGCCCAGGTGCCGCGGATCATCTGCATATCGACTTTGCACATAGGGTCCATGCACATGACCGCGACCACCACCCAACGCACCATCATCAAGATCGAGAAGGACACCGATTTGGTGGCACTCGGCGTCCAGCCAGGCTGGTTCGCCCGTTCGGCCTGCTGCCTGATCTGGCAGGAAGTCCAGTACGTCAGCAAGAGCTTCCTTATCGTCGCTGCACGCGACCCTAAGAAGGGCACAGAGCTTGTCCACGTTGGCGACTTCTACAGCGCGATCAACGACGTGGCCAGCTCGCTCTCCAATCATGACCAATGGATCAAGCACGTTGATGGCGTGCGTTCCAAGTCCTTCCACGACAAGTTCTTCCCGGAGCTCGACAAGCTCATCCCAGGAACCTACGTGCCAGCTCACCGAATCGCTCAAGGCTGAAACTGGGTTTTCACACGCCCCTTTTCAGTGTTGAGCGCCCTTCACGCTCGATAGCATCAACGCAGATTCGACAAGGAGTACGCCATGACGGCTACCGATCACTCCCCCCAAGTGCAGCAGCTCGAACCGGCAGGGTTTCGCTTCCGCTCAAAGACCGACGAAAGCGCGCCATGGGACTACGTCCATTACCGGGGGCCCGATGACTGGGAGCTCAAAGAATTCGAGGTGCAGCCCATCGTCGCGGTTGTCGGCGTGAAGCCCGCCGGCATGTTGGAGTTCAGTGATGCGGCGCTGTTCCGCTTCGGCAGCGAGTACGGCTTCCCACTGACCATGCAGCAAACCCATCCAATTCAAGGCCCGGTTTACTGGACCTACGACCAGCTCAGCCGGGACGAGCATCCCAGTGCCCGTGATGCGATGGTCGCTGAGATCCGAAAGCTGATTGCCGACGGCACGGCACCAGCCTGGCTTCTGCAGGGCCCAGAAGCCATCGCACCAACTCAGGGGGAGGTATCACCGCCCCAAGCCCCAGCCGCTCTTCCAGAGAGGCTGGAGGACCTACTGGACGCCGCCGACATGGTCACAGGCAATGCCGAGTACAGAACAGAAACGGAGCATCGCCAGTTCCTGATCCACCTCGAGGACCTGAGCAGCAAGGTCGACGTCCTACGTGCCGCTACCCCGCCCCTGATCGCCGGCCTGGTCCCGTTTGCTTACGCCGACCCTCAGGCGTACCTCAACTTCAAGCACGGTGTCTCCTCTCATGAGTGGATGTGGAGTCGGCCGGACAGTGGGCTGATCACGCTCTACGCGCTCCCCTCGCAACTGGCGAAACCCGAGGCGCTGGCGCAGATGCAGAGCGACGAACATGACCTGCTGCTGATCGCTCGCAATACCGGCCTTCGCAGTTTCCTGCACGGAGTGAACGCGACGGACGCACGCGAGTTGCTGGCCAACTTCGTTGCAGCGCTGCCGATCACCCTCGAGGTGCAGGAACTGAACGACTTTTTCCTCTCGACCGAACGCACGCTGGTGCAGCACCAGCGTGATCCCATCAAAGCAGTAGCTCACCTACAGGCGTTGATCGAGCGCACCTCCGCCCAGCGCATTGCAGGCCAAACCGCGAGTCAGGAGCCCAAGCATGGCTGACAACACGAAAATCGAGTGGACGGATGCGACCTGGAATCCCTTGGCCGGCTGCAGTCGCGCCAGTGAGGGCTGCCGTTTTTGCTATGCCGAGCTGCAGGCTGCTCGGATTATCAAGATGGATCGCGGCCGCGGTGTAGAAGAAGGCCAGGGACGGTATGACGGCTTGTTGGCCCCGGGCGGACAGTGGAACGGCAAGATCAAGCTCGCCCCGACCGCGACCCTGCTGCAGCCGGTTCGCTGGCGTCGTGGACGCCGGGTATTCGTCAATAGCATGTCCGACCTCTTCCACGAGGCCGTGGCCGATGAAGTCATCGACCGGATCTTCGCCGTCATGCTTGCGTGCCAGCTGTTCGGCCGGCAGCACACCTTCCAGGTGCTCACCAAGCGCGCAGATCGCATGCAACGTTACTTCGCCGCGCGCACTCCAGGGCAACACCTGAAGGCTTGGGCGAAGGCTGGCGATGGCCTGGTGACGCTGGATGACCCAGACATTTTCTTCAGCGAGTACGTCGAGAACCAAACCTGTCACGACTGGGACGAGCGAGGAAACAACCGCAATGACAGTCCGTTCGAACCCTGGGGATATACCGACAAACTGTTTCCCCTACCCAACCTTTGGCTTGGCGTGTCTGTCGAGAACCAGGCAGCAGCTGATGAGCGCTTGCCGCTGCTGATGGACTCGCCGGCGGCGATACGCTGGGTCAGTGCAGAGCCTTTGATCGGCGCGGTCGACCTTAGCAACTGGCTGGAGATCGGCTCACTTGAGTCCCAGCTGGGACTCGCGAATCCAGGTATCGACTGGGTTGTCGTTGGGGGCGAATCAGGCCCGAATGCCAGGCCTATGCTTCCGGACTGGGCGCGCTCCCTGCAGGTGCAATGTGAAAAAGCTTCGGTAGCGTTCCTGTTCAAACAGTGGGGTGAGCACCATACCCTTGCCTATCGGATGAGTGATCAAGCCCCGGTGTTCCGCCAGTTCGACTCATTCCAGCAGTGGGTCAACAAAGCATCGACCTGGGTCAATGGCGGGATCTGCATCGCCCGGGATGGGACTCTGATCAAGGACGGCGGCGACATGCGGCGCGCACAAGAGCTGGGCCTGTTTCCCGTAACCATCATGCACCGGGTAGGTAAGCGCAAAGCAGGCCGTCTGCTTGATGGCATCCTCTACGATAGCTACCCAAAAGCCACCGCCACGCTTTAACGCCGGCCGCACCCTGGCAGGGCCTCGATCAACATGCGATGCCCTGTCAGTTCACAAGCTCCATCTCCCCTCGCCTCACCCCCTCTGCACTACCGTGAGCGCACTTTCTTTGATGAGGTAATCCTGCATGCCCTCATCCCTCCCTCATAGGCAGTTTTGTCTCGGAACATGGTATTGGGTTGCTAACCAACTTTCGGGAATGTATTACGTGCACAAGATCGAGTCCGATCTATGACCCATAACTCGAATTTGGTTTTGAAGTGGCATGGAACGGATCAGGAAGCCAAGACACTGAGCATTCCGCTACTCGCCGCGGAATGCGGTGAGAGCATCAGTCGGTCAAGGCGTTGACCTCTCTCATCGAAAATCAGTAGGAACAATATGAAGAGCAACCAGGCGACCCGCCTGACCGGTGTTGTGCGCAGTTTCATGCCGGAGAAAGGATTCGGCTTCATACAGGGTGACGATAAACGCGACTATTTTGTGCATGCGTCGAGTGTTGACGGGGGCATCCTGGTTGATGGCCAGGCTGTCGAATTTGAGGGAGTACCGAGCCCTAAAGGCTACCGGGCGCTCAAGGTGGTTCCCGGTGAGCTGCCCCCTCCCCCTGGTCATGCCTTTGAATCTCCAAACCGTCTCATTTGGACCCAGGACAGTGCTGCTCGAGGGTTCGAGACCATTTTCGTTCTGGGCACGGCGTGGGCCGAGTCGAACAATCCGAATGAAGCCCGAGAAATGCTGAAGCAGCGCTGCATCGATTGGAGTGGCAACGCTGTGCTGGACGTCCAGCTGCACAAATACAGCCAGAACGAAGGCTGCAGCAACTATTACTACACGATGCACCGCTATACCGGGACAATCGCCAACGTGCAGAAAGTCGTAACGACCACGGATCAAGACTGGATCGCGCGATCGGAGGCTTGGTATCAAGAGTTCGAAGCTCACCTTGCAGCAAACCAGGCCTCAGGCAAAACAGCAGATGAAGGCTCCAGCAAGTTGGTTGCACCAGGTGCCTTTGCGCACGGTGTAAAGCTGACCTTCAGTTGGATGCTGGTGCTGCTGAAAATCCTTGGCTTGTGCCTTATTTTCCTGGCGCGGCTTGGACGCCTGCGTTGATAGCCAGCAAGGGCGCTTCAGGATTAGCAGGTTAGCGAAAGCTGGGCGGCCAGTAGGCAAAGAGTTGAGCGGCTGAAGCGGATCGGCGATGATCGCCGCCCAGAGCATCATGGCTGGCGTGGCTGCGGGACTGAGATTCAAGACCCCAGAAACGACAAACCCGCCACGAGGGCGGGTCATCTGAATTGGTGGCTTCCGATTTCTCGGATGCCATGCAACGAACCTAGTGTCTTCACCGGTATGGTGGTCGGGAGAGGACAACCCCTAGGGCGGCATGGCAATTATAGGCTTTTCCTCATTTTCGAGCAACAACCCGGAATCCAATGAACTGGAACGAACTGGAACGCCACTTTTCGACAGCCCGGCTGGGGCGCTACAGCAATGCTCGAAACGGGGACAAGGCCCGCGCCGCGTCGGACTACACGCACAACATTCTGTTGGCTGAAGCCATGATGCCGATGCTCAACATCTTGGAAGTATCTCTGCGCAACGGTATCCACCGCAGTCTCACCACCAAGTACGGGCGTCAAGATTGGTGGGGGGCCTGGACACAAGACCCGGCCTACAAATGGCAGCTCAAAGAGATCCGCGGGGCCATAGACAAGCTGACAAAGCGAAAAGAGCCGCAACACCCTGACAAGATCGTTGCTGAACTGACTTTCGGGTTCTGGGTTTCCCTGTTCAACGCCCAACATCAGCTCGCACTTTGGAAGGATCTTCGCCTGGTTTTCAGTCACTGCCCTAAGCCGATGCGCCAGCGACACAACATCTCCACAGCCCTCAACCAGGTGCGCAGTGCGCGTAACCGATGCATGCACCATGAACCACTGCTATGGCTGACCCCGGATCTTCAGACGCAACATGCTAATGGGGTGCAGGTCCTGGGCTGGATTGACCCAGTTTTGACGAATTGGCTGGCCCAGCAGGATCGGTTGCCAGGGCACTGGCAAACCTGGCTTGCCTCATAACAACCGTTAAACAGCTACGTCAGGTTGTGGTTGACGTGGCAAATGCTCGACGCTTTGGAGCTCGATGCAGGCACTCAGCAGAGCGTGTTGCTGGCGCTGCAAGTTAACCCAGGTGGACAGAGCAGCTAGGAACCAGGTGTTCATCGATGCGCCCTTGTCCGACTCGTTGCCTGGAAGGGTGAAGACCAATTCGGTTCGAACCTTGTCGCGCACCTTCTCGGGAAGGCGAACGACAAACTTCACGGCCTCCGAGCCGTTGTCGATTTCGATCTGCTGAACCCCGGCCAGAACCTGCTCGCTGATCTCGGCACCGAGATTTGCCTTCAGAATGGTGATCAAGGCGTTGGCTCTCGTATGCCCGTCAATGGCCTCCATGACAGCGGCAACGACTTCGGAGTTGATGCTCCGTCCGAGATGCTTGCCAATGTCGCCCAGAGCTTGAAAGAGGTCGACGTTTCCGCGAATGACGAATTTGTCAGCTGTACGGCTGTGATACTTGGCGCGAGGGGCTGGTGGAGCTACTGCCCTTCTAAGAGCTCCTTCGAAGGCAACGCGTGCGATTGGGTTGTCTGGCAGGTTTCTTGACATTGAACTTGAGGCCTGAAATTGGGTGGCAACTTGGCTCAGCTAGAGCCAGGTTTCAACGATAGAGGGATCGTCTGAAGGGTCGCGCGGCATTTGCACCAGGCCTGGAGGCAGACGGCCACGCAGAGCGATTAGAGTGTCATCAATCAGCACGTCATCTGTTGCAACCAAGCTTCCGGTCGCCAACCAGCGGCGCGCTACGAACTTTGACGGATAATCTGCCGGTCGCTGATAAACCGTCCAGATGGAGAGTGGCTCTGCTGTCATCGATGCGCTCTGCTCAAGGCTTGTTGACAAAGAGTAACGCCCTGCACTGCCAAGTACAGCCATTCTCTCGCCGCCGAGCGCAGTTCTGCTAATTCACTCCGGATCTTCGCCCTCGGTAACTCCAATCAGCCTGTCTGCAGGGTACTGACGAATAAAGTCCCCACTCTCCCCCGGTGAGGCAATCAACCAGTCGCGGTATGCCCCGGCCGGCAGGATGAGCGTCATCCTCTTTTCGTCCCCGGGCTTGTGGTACCGGCTCATCACGTCATGGCCTGCCGCATCCAAGGTGAGCATAGTGAAACTGTGCACCAGCTCGCCGGCAGGATTTTTCCAGACCTCCCAAAGTCCAGCGATGCCCAGCAGTTGGCCATCTTTACGGGAGATCCTAGCGGGCTTAGCCTTCCCAGATCGCCAGTCCGGTTCGTAGATCGCCGCGGCCGGGATGATGCAATGTCGGGCTTTGGCCCATGCCGAGCGGAAGGAAGGCAGGGTAGCCACCGTTTCTGTTCTGGCGTTGTAGGTGCGCCTGGCCAGTTTCTCATCCTTCGCCCAACTCGGGAGCAGGCCGAAAACGCCCACCAGGGCCTCCGCCTCAGGGACATCATCCAACCAGGTGGCTGGTTCGGTGTTGCGGATAAACGGGCCACGCCGGCCCGGCCACAGATCTTCCTGATAGGGCTCATCAGGCACTAGCTTGAAGGTTTCCTGCAGCTGCTGCGGAGTCGGGGGTTCGTAATGACTGCACATGGCTCGTACCAACTTGGTGGGGTCGCTCGGCATCTGACAATGGTGGCCTGCCCAGGGTTGCCCGGGGCAGGCCCCTCGACTCAGCCAGCGTAGCGCTCCCACTCCTTGATCGCCTGTCCTGCCGCGGCCAGGTTCTCACCGGTGACAATGGCATCAGCAAATTCGAGGTGAGCGGTCATATACCGGTCGAAGTCCTTTTCGGGGACGCCTTGGCCGCGCGCTCTACTCCACCAGCTGAAGGCAACGGCCAGCTTACCCACCTCCGGGTCATGTCGCCCCTGAAGCCGCTCGAGCCCACCATCCGCATGGGCGACTGCCCATCCAAAGCTTTTCAGGAACTCTCGAATACGGAGTGGCAGGACACCCTTGGCGAGTTTGTTGTGTTCGGCTTTATGCAACCCACGGTCAGAC
>Ga0247725_1000759_pt1 | contig 20344 bp, 16 predicted proteins | sample OKSTACKMCFT3sol_FD_183021 | JGI IMG/M metagenome (GOLD analysis project Ga0247725, IMG submission 183021) | Subsurface sediment microbial communities from gas well in Oklahoma, United States - OK STACK MC-FT3-sol | ecosystem: Environmental > Terrestrial > Deep subsurface > Rock core/Sediment...
TTCCAGGTGGTCGACGCCAAGACTGGCGAGGATCTGACTCGCAGCATCCTGCTGCAGATCATTCAGGAAGCGGAAAGCGACGGCGAGCCGCTCTTCTCCAGCGATATGCTCAAGGGCATCATCCGTTTCTATGGCCCATTCCAGGGCATGCTCGGCAACTATCTGGAAAAGAGCATCCAGACTGTGATCGAAATCCAGACCCAGACCGGGGTGCAATCCTCACAGGCCTGGAGCGACTTTATGCACAAGCAGGTGCCCGTCATGCAGGAGATGATGAGCCAGTACGTAGAACAGTCGAAGAAGCTCTACTTGGGCACCCAGAACCTATTCGGTATGTTCGGCGGCATCCCACCCGGCAATTTCAGGCAGACGAAAAAAGACGGTGATGAGCAATGAAACTCATCACCGTCCGTGACACGGCCGCCCTGCCTTACTTGCGCCCGCCCGCAGCCTTGCCGGCTTCACGAGTGGCCTGACCGGCCGCGGAAGCGGCGGCAGCGATGCCGTTCTCAGCGATCTCGGCTGCCTGCTTGGCGGCTTTCTGCGCGCTTTCATAGACACTGCCGGCGCTTTCCAGTGCCGACTTGAGCACGGCTACCGCCGGTTCCGCACCCGCCGGGGCGTTTTTGGCGATAACGTCCACCAGTTCCCGCACCTGCTTGGTGCCCGCCTCGACCTGGCGCTCGGCAAGCTTGGCGATATCCGCCTGCGTGCTGGAGACCAGATCGTACACCTCGCGATTGAACTCCAGCAGGCGCTCCGCCTGGGCTGCCGGCTGAGCGAAGGACGCCTGCAACTCGGCGAAGGCCTGCGGGTCACGCACTGACAGCAGCTTGCGCAAGCTGTCGAACTGCTCGCCACTGGAAGCGCGTAGCGCCTTGAATTGCAACTGACTGAGCTGCTCGACGCTCTCGAATACCTTGCCACTGATCTGCTGCAGCAGGTCAAGGTTGGCTTTCTGTGCGCTTTGCAGTTTTTCCGAATCAAAAAAAGACATGGTCGGATCTCCTGGCAATGGGGAAGGCCACCTACGGCCTGACACGCGAAAGCCATCCATGATGGAGCTGCCGCGCCAGCATAATATTGCACCGCACAAAAAAGATCGCAAGAGCTTTTTTGCACTGCAAAAAAATTTTGCCCAAGCCGCAGCGATTCGCTATAAACCTAGCCTTAACGCCATGCAGCCTCTCCAAGGGGAGGATTGAGCGCAGGCCTTTAGCACGCCACCGAGATAGGAAATGCTCATGAGCCAGGAAAGTTTTTTTGCGAAGCGAGAAGACAGCTTTTCCTCATTCCATAATCTGTTCGAACACCTCAGCCGTCTGCAGCAGTTGCACGGCAAGCTTATGCTCGATGCCTTCGGCCAACGCCATGCGGCCCTGCTCGCGCCCCTCAACGAAGGTCGCCTGCGTGCCCCCAGCCCGGGAGACTGCTGGGAATACCTGGTCGACTGCGGGCAACGCGGCCTGCTGTTCTGGGATGCACTGCGCCAGCGTGGCGACAATACCCTGGCCCACGAGCGCGCCGGCTATCCCCTGCTGCTCAAGTTTCCCTACGAGGTGCTGATCGACGGCCACGACCTGCCTCATCCGGTCAACTATTCCCTGCTGCGCATCCTTCCAACGGCTGACCAGCCAAGCGATGCCACGCGTCAGCCGGTCATCGTCATCGATCCGCGCGGCGGTCATGGCGCCGGCATCGGCGGCTTCAAGCAAGACTCCGAAATTGGCGAAAGCCTGCGCGCCGGGCATCCGACCTATTTCATCGCCTTCAGCCATGCCCCCGCGCCCGGCCAGACCCTGCTCGACATCGCCGAGGCCGAAGCCCGCTATATCGAAACGGTCAGCGCGCGCCATCCCGAGGCCGGCAAGCCGGTGGTGATCGGCAACTGCCAGGCCGGCTGGGCGCTGATGGGCCTGGCGGCGGCACGTCCGGAACTGCCGGGCCTGGTGATCGTCAACGGTGCGCCGCTGTCCTACTGGGCCGGCGTCAACGGGCGCAACCCGATGCGCTATGCCGGCGGCCTGCTCGGCGGCGCCTGGATGACCCGCCTGGGCAGCGACCTGGGCAACGGCCGCTTCGACGGCACCTGGCTGGTCAGCAACTTCGAGAGCCTGAACCCGGCCAACACCTACTGGAGCAAGTACTACAACCTGTTCCGCGACGTCGACGCCGAAACCCCGCGCTTTCTCGATTTCGAACGCTGGTGGGGCAGCCCGACCCTGCTCAACAGCGAGGAGATCGAGGTGATCGTCGACGACCTGTTCATCGGCAACCGCCTGGCCGGCGGTTCCGGTCGCACGAGCGGCATCGATCTGAAACGCATCGAGGCGCCCGTGGTGGTGTTCTGCTCGTACGGCGACAACATCACTCCGCCGCAGCAGGCACTGAACTGGATAGCCGACGTCTACCCCAGCGACCTGGCACTGCGCAGCGCCGGACGCACCATCGTCTACCTGCAGCATGCCAGCATCGGCCACCTGGGCATCTTCGTCTCCGGCAAGGTCGCCCGGCGCGAACACCGGCAGCTGCTCGGCGCCATCGATGCCATCGCCCTGCTGTCGCCTGGCCTGTACGAGTTGATGATCGACGATCTACCGGCATCCCCCAGTGGCGACCAGGCGTATCAGGTACATTTCGAACCACGACGTATCGCCGATATTCTCGCCCACGATGAAGATGGCCGAAGCGATGAGCGTGAATTCGCCCTGGTCGACCGCGTCTCCGGGCTCAACAGCACGCTTTACGACTGGTTCGTGCGGCCCTGGATGCGCAGGGCGATCAACGAACCACTCGCCGAATTCCTGCGCAAGAGCCACCCGTTTCACCAGCAGCAGGTTGCCTGGAGCAGCCTCAATCCAGCACTCTGGTGGCTGGCGGGAAGCGCGGCCCTGACGCGCGCCAATCGCCGCCCAGCATCCCCTGACAACCCCCTGCTTGCCTGGCAAGAGGTATTCTCCAGCGTCATCGAGGCCCAGCTCGATGGTTATCGCGACATCCGCGATGCATCCCAGGAGTTGCTCTTCCACAGCTTCTACGGCGGGCTAAGCACCCTGACCGGAGGGCAAGCACCGCGCTCGCAACAGAGCCACATAGAACAACGGGACAAGGCTCTGATCGAGCATCTGCACGACTCGCTTCTCCAGGGTGGGGAGCGGGAAGCGCTCATTCGCATTTTCTGCCTGCTCGCACGTGCCAGCGGCAGGTTCGGCAAAGAACGCATCGAAGAGCTCGCCCAGCGCGCTCGCACGCTCTCGCAACAGCTCGGCATCGACCCGCTCGCCGTACGTGACAGCGTCCGCCTGCAAGACCTACTGGTCTTCGCCCACCCCGAGGAAAGCTTGAGTACCTTGCCCCTGTTGCTCCCCGAGGCCAGCCAGCGTGAAGCCGTCCTGACAGCTGCCACGCAACTCGTGCCTGAGTTACTGTACGCCGAGGGTGCCGTGGGCGAACTCTGGCGCCGGTTGCATGATCTGCTCGAACACCCATTGCCGGATTTCGCCCAACCATCCGTGCCACTCATCACGGTGGACAGCCCGCCAGAGCAAATCCAGGCAAGCCTGCGCCTCCCCGAGGCGGACGCCCCTACGTCCAAGGCCGCCACGCGACCAAGGAAGAAAAATGCCGCCCGGCCTGCCAAGGCGCAGGCACAGACTGATGCCAGCCCGCCCCCGGCAGCGACCCGGAGCAGGAGCCCAGTGGCCGCGCCGGAAAAACCAGCACGCATCAAGGCAACCCGCTCCGCGCCCGCACCTGGCCTCGCGAGCCCGGACAAGGGAGGCAACGCCGAATGAGCCTGGATCACTACCAGGCGCTGCTGAACCGCTGCGCCGAGATTGGCCCGCTGCCCACCATCGTCGTGCATCCTTGCGAGGCGAACGCGCTACGCGGGGCGCTGGAGGCCACCCAGGCCGGGCTGATCACACCGATTCTGGTTGGCCCGCGCCAGAAGATTGCGGCAACCGCCAGCGAAGCCGGTCTGGATATCGACGGGCTGACCGTGGAGGACGTGCCACACAGCCACGCCGCCGCCGAGCGTGGTGTCGCCCTGATCCGCCAAGGCCGTGGCGAGTTGCTGATGAAAGGCAGCCTGCACAGCGATGAACTGCTGCATGCCGTGGCCGACCGCGAAAACGGTCTGCGCACGGAACGGCGCCTCAGCCATGTGTTTGCCATGAGCGTGCCCAGCTACCACAAGCCGCTGTTCGTCACCGACGCGGCGGTCAACATTTTTCCCGGCCTGGAAGACAAAGCCGACATCTGCCGCAATGCGATCCAGATGCTGCACTCCCTCGGCATCGACCAACCCAAGGTGGCGCTGCTGTCGGCGGTGGAAACCGTCACCGCCAAGCTGCCTTCAACCCTGGAGGCCGCCGCACTGGTGGTCATGTCCCGGCGCGGACAGATCGACGGCGCGCTGCTCGACGGGCCACTGGCCTTCGACAATGCGATCAACGCCGAAGCCGCTCGGGTCAAGGGTATCCACTCAGAAGTCGCCGGCGACCCGGACATCCTGCTGGTACCGGACATGGAAGCGGGCAACATCCTCGCCAAGCAGCTGATCTATCTAGCCGGAGCCGAAGCTGCTGGCATCGTCCTTGGCGCCCGAGTACCTATTGTTTTCACCAGCCGCGCTGACAGTCCAAGAGCGCGCATCGCCAGTTGTGGGCTGGCCGTGCTACTTGCCGAAGCACGGCGCGCTCGCCTGGGGATACCTGTATGAGCCCTGTTCAGGACGAACTCATCGTCACCGTCAACGCAGGCTCTTCGAGCATTAAGACCGGCCTATTCTCCGGTCGCCGGGGCGAAGATCAACCTCGCTTGCTGGCGCGCGGAAAGCTGGACGGGATTGGCGTGGCGCCACGTCTACAGGTCGTCATGGCCGACGGAACGATAATGCAGGACACGAGTTTCGAGCCGGAACAGATTGCCAATATGCAGGCGGCCTTCCAGCAGATCTATCGTGTCCTTGAAGAAGGCCTACAGGATCGCCCACCGGTGCTGATCGGCCATCGTGTGGTGCACGGGGGCATGGATTTCAGCGCACCGGTGCGCGTGGATCACACTACACTGGCACGTCTGAAGACGCTGGAGCCTCTGGCACCACTGCATCAACCGCACAGCCTCGCGGCAATCCATGCCGCGCTCGAGCACGACCCTCAACTGCCCCAGATCGCCTGCTTCGACACGGCTTTCCATGCTGGACGCAATGAAATCAGTCAACTCTTCGGCTTGCCCTACGCGCTATACGAACAGGGCGTACGCCGTTACGGCTTTCATGGCCTGTCCTTCGAATACGTCAGCCAGCGCCTAATCGACAAAACACCGGAGCTCGCTACCGGCAAGCTGGTCATCGCTCACCTAGGCAATGGTTCCAGCCTTTGCGCTATCGAAGCTGGCCGCAGCATCGAAATGACAACAGGTTTTAGTGCTCTCGACGGCTTACCCATGGGAAGCCGCTGCGGCGCCGTGGATCCAGGCGTATTGCTGTACCTGCTGGGGCAAGGCATATCTGTTGATGAGCTGGAAAAACTGCTGTACAGACAATCCGGCCTGCTCGGCATATCCGGGGTCAGCAGCGACATGCGCAAGCTACGCGCCAGCAACGAGCCGCGCGCGGCCCTGGCCATCGACTACTACGCCTACCGTATCGCCCAGGAAGTCGGTCGGCTTGCCACATGCCTGGGCGGACTGGACGCACTGGTATTCACGGCCGGTATCGGCGAGAAGGATGCTGAGCTGCGTGCCCAAGTACTACAACATCTCGCGCCGCTCTTCGGGCTGCAGCTAGACGACGCAGCGAACCGACGCAACGCCGAGCTTATATCCGGTACCTCCAGCACTCGATCAGTATGGGTCATTCCCACCGATGAAGAGAGCATCATCGCCCGCCATGCTTGGAAGCTGTATCAGGAGCAACAACCATGAGCATCAAAGAAAGCCTGTCCCTGGCTGGCAAGCGCGGCCTGGTGGTCGGCGTCGCAAACACCCATTCGATCGCCTGGGGCTGCGCCCAAGCGCTACATGAAATGGGTGCGGAACTGGCCATCACCTGGCTGAATGAGAAAGCCAGGGCGCATGTCGAGCCCCTGGCACAGCAGGTACAGGCCAGTGTGTGCATGCCGCTGGACGTCACCCGGCCCGGCGAGCTAGAAGCGCTATTCGAGCACATCACAGAGCAATGGGGATCACTGGACTTCGTCGTGCACTGCCTGGCCAGCGCACCCAAAGAGGAAATCCGCGGCCGCCTGCTGGACAGTTCCAGCAGCGGCTTTCAGCAGGCCATGGACATTTCCTGCCACTCCTTCATCCGCATGGCGCACCTGGCCGAGCCGTTGATGCCCCAGGGCGGCAGTCTGGTAACCATGAGTTACTTGGGAGCCCAGGAAACGATCGAAGGATACGCACTGATGGGCCCAGTCAAAGCCGCCCTGGAATCAAGTGTGCGCTACCTGGCCACCGAGCTGGGGCCACACAACATCCGCGTGCATGCCATTTCCCCCGGCCCCATGCCGACTCGAGCAGCATCCGGGCTGAAAGACTTTGATCACCTGCTGCAAACCTCTACCCATCGCGCGCCCCTGCGCCGCCTAGTCAGCTTGGAAGAAGTCGGCGGTCTGTGCGCATGGCTGGTCAGTAATGCCAGTCAGGGCCAAACTGGCGGCGTCCACTTCGTCGATGGCGGCCTGAACATCCTCGGCTAACCGCAAGGACTCTTCATGCAGGACAATACCTTTCTCGTTGAGGGGCTGGTCAGTTTTACTCTGGCGATCATGCTGCTGTTCGCGGGCAAGAGGCTCGCACAGCGTTACGAACCACTAGGCCGCTACAGCATTCCAGAACCAGTGCTCGGTGGCTTCCTTTGTGCCGCTGTTACCGCCGTTCTGTTCTACATACTGGATATCGAAGTGGTCTTCGACCTGGAGGTACGCGATGTACTGCTGCTCTACTTCTTCGCAGGCATCGGGTTGAAGTCGGATATCCGCAACCTGGTCAAGGGTGGCCGCCCGCTGCTAATTCTGCTGGTACTCGCCAGCGTGTTCATCGTCTTGCAGAACCTGCTGAGCATGGGCGTGGCCAGCGGTTTCGGCCTGGATCCCAGAGCCGGCCTGATGCTCGGCTCGATCTCGCTCACCGGCGGCGTCGGTACCACCCTGGCCTGGGCACCGCTGTTCACCGAGCAATTGGGCATCGAAAATGCCATGGAGCTAGGTATTGCCAGTAACACAGTGGGGTTGATCGCAGCGTGCTGTATCGGCGGGCCGATCGCTAACTACCTGATACGCCGCCACGCCTTAACCCCCTCTCGCGATTCAGACCTGGAAGTTGGAGTACCAGCAACCTCGGCAGACATCTCCGCCCCCATCAGCCATTACGACATCCTGTGGGCCTGGATGTGGTTGAACATGACGCTGATGTTGGGCCACGGCTTCAACTTGCTGCTGCTCAACAGCGGAATCACCCTCCCCTCGTTTGTCAGTTGCCTGTTGGCCGGGATCGTCATTCGTAACCTGTTGCAAGCAGCCATCGGCGGTCAACGCATCAAGCACTGGAGCGGAGCCGGCCAAGGGTTGGCGCTGATATCCGATATCTGCCTGGGTATGTTTCTAGTCATGGCGCTGATGGGACTGCAGTTGTGGCAGTTAGGCGGTGTTCTGGTCTTCGTCGTCACAGCCCTGACATTGCAGATAACATTGACGATCCTCTATACCGTATTGCTGGTTTTCCGTTGTATGGGCCGCAACTACGAAGCCAGCGTGATAGCCGCCGGCTTCGGCGGCATCGCCCTGGGTTCAACTGCAACGGCCATCGTCAACATGACGGCAGTTACTCAGCGCTACGGAGCCGCGCACCAGGCGTTCATTATCGTTCCGCTGGTCTGCGGCTTCTTCATCGATATCGTCAATGCACTGATCATCAGCCTGATGAGCGGCATCTGAGACATCCTCATGGGGCGTACTCTGCTCGCCTTCGTCCAGCCGGTATCGCCCCGGAGACCTCCCGAACCAGCGCAGGCAGGCCTTGTGGAAACTGCTCTGATCGTGGAACCCCAGGTACTCGGCCACCTGGGTCAGACTGTATGAGCTGCGGCACAGGTAATAATCGGCCGACTGCCGGCGAACATCACCGAGAATGTCCTTGAACTTCAGCCCTTCCTTTTCCAGGCCTCGCTGCAGGGTACGCTTGCTCATGCAAAGAGCCAGTCCGATCGACTCCATGTCGCATCCTTCCTGGCCCAAGCGCTCGATTATCAGGCCACGCACGCGCCCCCCCAAGGAGACACCACCCAACTGCCCCAGACGAAACTCGGCGAAGCGCTTATGTAACAACGCAAGCGCCTCGTTGGCCGTGCTCAACGGGCGCAACAACTCTTGCTGGTCGAACAGGACACTAGTGTGCTGGGCACCGAAACGTAACGAACAACCGAACAACTGCTGATATTCAGGGAGATTCTCCGGCTCGTCATGGACAAAATCGAATTGCAGCGGTTGCGGCAGCCCCCCCCCCATCAGCCAACGGCAAAAACTCAACAGGGCTGCGGCACCAGCATCCTCAATCACTCGATTTCTGGGACAGCCCTCTTCAGGATGCTCCAAACATGTCAAACGCAGACGCCCGCCTTGCTCAGGAGACAGTGCGAGAGTGACACCATTGCCAAGTAGCAAGTGAAAACGCACAAAATGCTCCAGAGCCTGTTTCAGGTTGGCACTGGACATCATCACGTAGCCCACCAACTGGAAACTGCCAGGTTTGAAATGCACGGCAGCCTTGAGGCCGAGATTCGGATTGTCCGAATCCAACTCGGCCAGCGCCATCAGTCGATAGGCGCTAGCGCGCGTGAAGAACGCATCCTCCTGTGCCAGCAAACACATATCGATTCCTGCCTCACGACACAAACGCACCGCATCCAGTCCCTCCGCCTGCAGCATAGCCACCAGCATCCCGACGTAACTGGAACTGATCCTGTACATAGCATCCCTCTGCGCCCGTTCCCAGCCGAAAGGCAAACGATTGATCGCCGTGAAATACGCATATTAGAGGCCCGCAAGGCATTCTTCCTGATCCAGATCAAGACCAGGCCGAACCACTGTCAAAACGCGACAGAATTGGCGCGCAAGGACAACCCAGCGTCACCCAGAAACATTGTTCCTGCCCGTGAAGCACCGGAAGCTTGACCAAAATATCAAGGCTTCGATTAAGGAGGCATGGTCAGTGGCCACTTCGAGTAATCCGACACGTATAGCACTAGTCACCGGTGGCATGGGCGGCATCGGCACAGCGATCAGCCAGCGCCTGCACCAGGATGGTTTCACCGTAGTGGTGGGTTGCAGCCCCTACTCAAGCCGCAAAGCCTCTTGGATGGCGAAGCAATTAGAGGCTGGCTTCCACTTCCACTGCATCGACTGCGACATCACCGACTGGGACAGCACCCGCCAGGCTTTTGAGATGGTGCGCGAAAATGTCGGCCCGATTGATGTACTGGTCAACAATGCGGGGATCACCCGAGACGGTACGCTACGCAAGATGCCTCCCGAAAACTGGAAAGCAGTGATCGATACCAACCTCACCGGCCTGTTCAACACAACCCGTCAGGTCATCGAGAGCATGCTGGCCAAGGGCTGGGGGCGTGTCATCAACATATCCTCGATCAATGGACAGCGGGGTCAGTTCGGCCAGACCAACTACTCTGCAGCCAAAGCCGGTATCCATGGTTTCAGCATGGCTTTGGCCCGAGAAGTGAGTGGCAAGGGCGTGACCGTCAATACGGTTTCCCCTGGCTATATCAAGACAGATATGACTGCGGCAATTCGCCCAGACATCCTTGAAGGCATGATTGCCGGAATCCCCGTCGGTCGCCTCGGCCAGCCTGAGGAAATTGCCTCGATCGTAGCCTGGCTAGCCTCTGATCAATCCGCCTATGCCACCGGCGCCGACTTCTCGGTGAACGGCGGCATGAATATGCAGTGATGCGCAATCGACTAGTCATAACATGAGGCATTCCAGATGATCGACGTCGTTATCGTCGCTGCAACCCGCACCGCCATCGGTAGCTTCCAAGGCAGCCTGGCCGAGATTCCGGCACCGGAACTCGGCGCCATCGTCATCCGGCGCCTGCTCGAGCAGACCGGCCTCGATGCTGCCCAGGTCGATGAAGTGATCCTCGGCCAGGTGCTCACTGCCGCGTCCGGACAGAACCCCGCACGCCAGGCTGTGATTCGCGCCGGCCTGCCCCACGTCGTTCCTGCGATGACCCTGAACAAGGTCTGCGGCTCGGGCCTCAAGGCCCTGCACCTGGCTGCCCAGGCTATCCGTTGCGGCGATGCCGAGGTGATCATTGCCGGCGGCATGGAGAACATGAGCCTGTCGCCCTACGTGCTGCCCAAAGCCCGCACCGGCCTGCGCATGGGCCATGCGCAGATGCTCGACAGCATGATCGTCGATGGCCTGTGGGATGCCTTCAACGATTACCACATGGGCATCACCGCCGAGAACCTGGTGGACAAGTACGGCATCAGCCGTGAAGCCCAGGACGCCTTTGCCGCCGCCTCGCAGCAGAAGGCCGTGGCCGCCATCGAAGCTGGTCGTTTCGACGCCGAGATAACCCCGGTGCTGATCCCGCAGCGCAAGGGCGATCCAATCGCCTTCGCCCGTGACGAGCAACCGCGTGCCGGCACCACCGCCGAGTCGCTGGCCAAACTCAAGCCGGCGTTCAAGAAGGACGGCAGCGTTACCGCCGGCAATGCCTCCAGCCTCAACGATGGCGCCGCCGCCGTGCTGCTGATGAGCGCAACCAAGGCCAAAGCGCTGGGCCTGCCGGTGCTGGCGAAAATCAGCGCCTATGCCAACGCAGGCGTCGATCCGGCGATCATGGGTATCGCCCCGGTCTCGGCCACCCGCCGCTGCCTGGACAAAGCCGGCTGGAGTCTGAACGAGCTAGACCTGATCGAAGCCAACGAAGCCTTCGCCGCCCAAGCACTGGCCGTTGGTCAGGAGCTGGGCTGGGATGCCGCCAAGGTCAACGTCAACGGCGGCGCCATCGCCCTGGGTCACCCGATCGGCGCCTCCGGCTGCCGCGTGCTGGTCAGCCTGCTGCACGAGATGATCCGCCGCGATGCCAAGAAAGGCCTGGCGACGCTGTGCATCGGCGGCGGCCAGGGCGTGGCGCTGGCCATTGAACGCTGACTAACGATTTCGCGGATCTATCGGGCGAGCTCCCCTGCACCCTCACCGCCTGGATGGCGGTGAGGGTATTCCCCCAAATGATCGCACCGTGCCCTTTGCCGGGCGCGGCCTTTTTTCATTTTCTTGGACAAACCATGAACATGAACAATTCACATTCTTTCGCTCACTACTGGTCAGGACAGGCGCCTTTCATCACCAGCTTCGCCCTACAGCAACTGCGCCTGTACGTAGCGCAAAACTCTTGGTTCAACGGGCATGACCAAAGCCAGTGGTTCAATGTCTCCCCCGAAGCGTTGGAACAATTGCAGGTTGACTACCAGCACCAATGGACAGCGCTTGGCCAGCAACTGCTGGCCCGTCAACCGTTCGACTTCGACGACCGGCGTTTCGCTAGTGGCAACTGGAGTGAACCGTTGTTCGGTTCCATGGCCGCCTTCTACCTGCTGAATTCCGGATTTCTGCTGAAATTGCTGGAGCTGCTCACCATCAAAGAAGAGAAGCCACGTCAGCGTCTGCGCTACCTGATCGAGCAGGCAATCGCCGCAAGCGCCCCGAGCAACTTCCTGCTGAGCAATCCCGATGCCCTGAAATGCCTGGTGGAAACCCAGGGGGCCAGCCTGCTCAGTGGTCTATTGCATCTGGCCGGAGACCTACAAGAAGGCAAGTTGCGTCAATGCGACCGAGGCGACTTCGAAGTTGGCGTGAATCTCGCCGTCACTCCCGGTGAGGTGGTGCTGGAAACTCCGCTGTTCCAGTTGATCCAATACCTGCCGCTCACCGATACACAGTACCAGAGGCCAATATTTATCGTCCCGCCGGCCATCAACAAGTACTACATCCTCGACCTCAGCCCGGAAAATTCTCTGGTTCGCCATCTGCTGGAACAGGGTCACCCGGTATTCCTGATGTCCTGGCGCAACTTCACCCAGAAACAGGCTGACATCACCTGGGAGCAGATCATCCAGGACGGAGTGATCAGCGCCCTACGCACTACCCGGGTCATCAGTGGCGAGCGTCATCTGAACTGCCTGGGCTTCTGCATCGGCGGCACCCTGCTGAGCTGCGCGTTGGCAGTGCTGGCTGCGAGGGGCGACCACGACATTGCCAGTCTGAGCCTGTTCGCCACCTTCCTCGACTACCTTGATACCGGGCCGATCAGTGTCTTTGTCGATGAGCAACTGGTGGCCTACCGCGAGCGCACCATCGGTGGCCATGGTGGTAAATGTGGCCTGTTCCGCGGAGAGGATATGGGCAACACCTTCTCCCTGCTGCGGCCCAACGAGCTGTGGTGGAACTACAACGTCGACAAGTACCTCAAGGGACAGAAACCACGCGCCCTAGATCTGCTGTTCTGGAACAACGACAGTACCAACCTACCTGGCCCCATGTACTGCTGGTATCTGCGCCACACCTACCTGCAGAACGACCTCAAGTCGGGCGAGCTGGAGCTGTGCGGGGTCAAGCTGGATCTGCGCTCCATAGAGGCGCCAGCCTACCTCCTCGGAACCCACGATGACCACATAGTCCCATGGCGCAGTGCCTATGCCAGCACGGCTCTTCTTGGGGGATCGAAACGCTTCGTCCTCGGATCTTCTGGCCACATCGCCGGAGTGATTAACCCACCAGCAAGCAACAAACGCCATTACTGGGTAAACGAGCACATCACGCCGATTGCTGACGACTGGCTACAAAGCGCTCAACAACACGCAGGTAGTTGGTGGGTCGATTGGTTCGCCTGGCTGGCCGGGCATGCCGGCGAGCTCCGGCCCGCCATCACGCGGATGGGCAATGCCGAATACCCTCCCCTAGAACAAGCGCCTGGGCGCTACGTGAAGCAATGACCGCCCGAAGTTTAGGAAAACCCTCGATGAAGCCACAACAGAAGAAAACCCTGATCCACACGGCCTCCGCCGTCGCCCTGGCCGCCGTGGCCGCACTGGTCTGGCTGGAACTGCGCCCGAGCGGCCTGGGTTCCGGTTTCGCCAGCGCCAATGGCCGGATCGAGGCAACCGAAGTGGACGTCGCCACGAAACTAGCTGGCCGTCTGCTGCAGATCGACGTCGACGAAGGCGATTTCGTCGCCGCCGGACAAGTACTCGCGCAAATGGACATCCAGGTGCTCACCGCCCAGTTGAGCCAGGCCCAGGCCCAGGTTCGCCAGGCGCAGAACGCCACCCGCACGGCCCATTCCCAAGTTTCCCTGCGCATCAGCGAGAAAGCCACCGCCGAAGCCGTTGTGCACCAGCGTCAGGCCGAGCTGACTGCGGCGCAGAAGCGCTACGCCCGTACCGAGACCCTGGTCAGACGCAATGCCTTGCCCCAGCAGAAACTCGACGATGACCTGGCCGCCCTGCAAAGCAGCCAGGCCGCACTCAGCGCCGCCCGTTCCCAGGTTCTGTCGAGCCAGGCCGCCATAGATGCTGCGCAATCGCAGGTGATCGAGGCCGAATCCAGCGTGGAGGCAGCCCAGGCCAGCGTCGAGCGGCTGCAAGCGGATATCGAGGACAGCCGGCTAAAGGCGCCCCGAAGTGGCCGTGTGCAGTATCGCGTCAGCCAGCCAGGCGAAGTCTTGGGTGCCGGCGGCAAGGTACTCAATCTGGTCGACCTCAACGACGTGTACATGAACGTCTTCCTGCCGGCGCAACAGGCTGGTCGAGTCGCCCTGGGCGCGGACGTGCGACTGATCCTGGATGCCGCACCGCAATATGTAATTCCAGCCAAGGTGACCTTCGTCGCCAGCGTCGCACAGTTCACCCCCAAGACAGTGGAAACCGCCAACGAACGGGAAAAACTGATGTTCCGGGTCAAGGCCCGAATCGATCCAGAACTGCTGCAAAAACACCTCGAACAGGTCAAGACCGGGGTTCCCGGCATGGCCTACCTGAAACTTGACGCCGCCGCCGAGTGGCCCGAAAGCCTGCACGTGCGAATCACACCATGACAGCGAACGACCCCAGCGTGGTGCAACTGATCGAGGTCAGCCTGCGCTACAACAAAACCTGCGCGGTGGACGCGGTCACCCTCGACATCCCCGCCAACCGCATGGTCGGCCTGATCGGCCCAGATGGCGTGGGCAAGTCCAGCCTGCTGGCCCTGATCGCCGGGGCGCGTAGGATGCAGGACGGCACGATACGGGTGCTCGACGGCGACATGGCCGATGCCGGCCACCGCCGCGACGTCTGCCCGCGCATCGCCTACATGCCCCAGGGCCTGGGCAAGAATCTCTACCCGACCCTGACCGTGTTCGAGAACCTCGACTTCTTCGGCCGCCTGTTCGGCCAGGATGAGCAGGAGCGCAGGGCGCGGATTGCCGACCTGACGCAAAGCACCGGCCTGGCGCCGTTTGTCGAACGCCCGGCGGGCAAGCTGTCCGGCGGCATGAAACAGAAGCTCGGCTTGTGCTGTGCGCTGATCCACGATCCGGATCTGTTGATCCTCGACGAACCCACCACCGGCGTCGACCCGCTGGCGCGCAACCAGTTCTGGGAATTGATCGAGCGCATTCGCAAGCGCCGCCCCGGCATGAGCGTGCTGGTCGCCACCGCCTACATGGACGAAGCCCAGCGTTTCGACTGGCTGGTGGCCATGGACGACGGCAAGGTGCTGGATATCGGAACCCCTGGCGAACTGCTCGAACGCACCGGCACCGACAATCTGGAAGAAGCCTTCATCGCCCTGTTGCCCGAAGCCAAGCGCAGCGGCCACCATACCCTAGTGATTCCACCGCGCCCGGCGGCCAGCGGCGAGAATGCGGTGGCCATCGAGGCGCACGGCCTGACCTGCCGCTTTGGTGATTTCGTCGCCGTCGATCATGTAGATTTCCGCATCGAGCGCGGGGAAATCTTCGGCTTCCTCGGCTCCAACGGCTGCGGCAAGTCGACCACCATGAAGATGCTCACCGGGCTGCAGCCGGCCAGCGAAGGCGAAGCCTTCCTGTTCGGCAAACCGGTCGACCCAAGGAACATCGACACCCGCCGCCGGGTCGGCTACATGTCCCAGGCGTTCTCGCTGTACAGCGAGTTGAGTGTGCTGCAGAACCTCGACCTGCATGCCCGGCTGTTCGAAATCCCGCCGCAACGGCGTCCCGCGCGCATTCAGGAAATGCTCGACAGGTTCGATCTTCAGGGAGTCGCCGAGCAGTTGCCGGAGGATCTGCCCCTGGGGGTGCGCCAGCGCCTGTCGCTGGCGGTGGCGGTGATTCACCAGCCGGAGATCCTGATCCTCGACGAGCCGACTTCCGGCGTCGACCCGGTAGCCCGCGACGGCTTCTGGGAGCTGTTGATCGACCTGTCGCGCAATGACGGCGTGACCATCTTCATCTCCACCCACTTCATGAACGAAGCGCTGCGCTGCGACCGCATGTCAATGATGCATGCCGGCCGAGTGCTGGACAGCGACACGCCTCAGGCACTGATGGACAAGCGCGGCCTGTCCACCCTGGAAGAAACCTTCATCGCCTACCTGCGCGATGCCACTGACGACAACGACACACCGACAGACACTTCGCAGGCGGCCCTGGAGGAGACGGCATTCGCCCAGACCAACGCAGTGAAATCACGTTTCAGCCCTAGGCGTCTGTACAGCTACGCCCAGCGCGAAGCCATGGAACTGCGCCGCGATCCTGTTCGCGCCACCCTGGCCTTGATCGGTACGGTTCTGCTGATGTTCATCATGGGCTACGGCATCAACCTGGATGTCGAGGACCTGAGCTACGCGGTGCTCGATCGCGACCAGACCACCACCAGCGCCGCCTATGCCGAGACCCTTACCGGCTCGCGCTATTTCCAGGAAAAACCGCCACTGCGCGACTACGACGAACTCGAACGGCGCATGCGCCAGGGCGATATCAGCCTGGCCGTGGAGATTCCGCCAGGCTTCGGTCGCGAGCTCAAGCGCGGTGACATACCACAGATCGGCTTCTGGGTCGACGGCGCCATGCCAACCCGCGCTAACACGGTCAAGGGATACGTACAGGGCATCCACCAGGGCTACCTGCAGCAGCTTGCCGCGACGGCTCCCGGGAATGCGGCCCGCAGCCAGTTCGACATCGCCCTGCGCTACCGCTACAACCCCGATGTGCAAAGCCTGCAAGCCATGGTGCCAGCGGTGATCCCGATTTTGTTGATGATGATTCCGGCAATGCTCACCGCCTTGGGCGTGGTGCGTGAAAAGGAACTGGGTTCGATCACCAACTTCTACGTCACACCGGTGACCCGCCTGGAATTCCTGATCGGCAAGCAGTTGCCTTATATCGCCTTGGGCATGGCCAACTTTTTCATGCTGGTGGCATTCTCGGACTGGGTCTTCGACGTGCCAATCAAGGGCAGCATGCTGACCCTGACACTCGGCGCACTGCTCTACGTGACCTGCGCCACCGGTCTCGGCCTACTGATCTCCTCGGTGCTCAATAGCCAGATCGCCGCGATCTTCGGCACCGCCATCGCCACCGTGGTGCCGGCTACGCAATTCTCCGGTCTGATCTACCCGGTATCGGCCTTGGAAGGCGCCAGCGCCTTGATCGGCAACCTCTACCCGACCAGCCATTTCCTGATCATCAGCCGTGGCGTGTTCTCCAAGGCGCTGGGCCTGGCCGAACTCTACCCCTACTTCATTCCCTTGCTGATCACCATCCCCACACTGACCCTGCTCAGCGTCGCCGGCCTGAAGAAGCAGGAGAAATAAGATGCGCAAACTGAACAACATCCTGCAGTTGGGCATCAAGGAACTGCGCAGCCTGTATCGCGATCCTGCCCTGTTGCTGCTGATCCTCTACGCCTTCACCCTGAGCATTTACTCCCAAGCCAACAGTGTGCCGGAGTCGCCGCACCGGGCCAGCATTGGCGTGCTCGACGAGGATCGCTCGCAACTGTCGACGCGCATCGTCGGCGGCTTCCAGTTGCCCTACTTCATCAAGCCCGCGGCCATCGACCTGGAAACCATGGACAGCGGCATGGACGCCGGGCGCTATACCTTCACCCTGAACATCCCGCCGCAGTTCCAGCAAGATCTGTTAGCCGGACGCCAGCCAACCATCCAGCTCAATGTCGATGCCACACAAGTCAGCCAAGCGTTCACGGGGGCTGGACATATCCAGCAGATCATTAATGACGAGGTCGGCGAGTTCCTCAGGCGCTTTCGTGGCGCCAACGCGGTACCCGTCGAAGCGGTGGTACGCATGCAGTACAACCCCAACCTGGTGCAATCCTGGTTCGGCTCCGTCAACGCAATCGTCAGCCAGATCACCATGCTATCGATCATCCTCACCGGCGCCGCACTGATCCGCGAACGCGAACACGGCACCATCGAGCACCTGCTGGTGATGCCCGTCACGCCGTTCGAGATCATGTCGGCCAAGGTCTGGTCGATGGGCTTGGTGGTGCTGGCCGCCACCGCCCTGTCCATGCGCATCATCATCGAGGGCTGGCTGGCCGTCCCCATTCCCGGCTCCGTGCTGTTGTTCCTCGGCGGTGTCGCCCTGCACCTGTTCGCCACCACCTCGATGGGCATTTTCTTCGGCACCGTGGCCCGCTCGATGCCACAGCTGGGCCTACTGATCATTCTCGTGCTGTTGCCTCTGCAGATTCTTTCCGGCGGCATGACCCCGCGCGAAAGCATGCCGGAAGTCGTACAGAACGTCATGCTGGCGGCACCCACCACGCACTTCGTCGAGCTAGCCCAAGCCATTCTCTTCCGTGGCGCCGGCCCGGCTGTCGTCTGGCCGCAAATGCTTGCCCTAGGCGCCATCGGTAGCGTGTTTTTCATCGGTGCCTTGTCGCGGCTGCGCAAATCCCTGCATTGAGAAGGCCATCCACACGGTGCCATTCGAATAGACATGCAAGACAGACCAAATAAGGAAACTAATACGTGGAGATAACCACAACCGCTAGGTTGGCCCTGGTGACAGCCATCTGCCTGGGCATCCCAGCACAGGGCTGGGCAACCTCCCTACCCACCCCGGCCAAAACCGACCTGGTCACCGTGTACAAACAAGCAGCGAAGAACAACGCCGATATCGCTGCCGCTCGCGCCGACTACCAGGCGCGTCGCGAAGTGGTGCCGCAGGCGCGTGCCGGGCTGCTGCCCAACCTGTCGGCGGGGGCCAATTATGGCGATACCCGCACCGAGCTCGATTCGCCGAGTAACACCCTGTCGGGCAGCGGTCTGGTGTATCAGGCCAACCTGAGCCAGCCACTGTTCCGTGCCGATCGATGGTTCCAGCTGCAGGCGGCCGAGGCGACCAGTGAGCAGGCGGCGCTGGAGCTGTCAGCGACCGAGCAGAGCTTGATTCTGCAGAGCGCCGAGACCTACTTTGCCGTGTTGCGCGCCCAGGACACCCTGGCCTCGACCCGTGCCGAAGAGGCGGCGTTCAAGCGCCAGCTGGATCAGGCCAACGAGCGCTTCGATGTTGGCCTTTCCGACAAGACCGACGTGCTCGAAGCGCAGGCCGGTTTCGACACTGCCCGAGCCAACCGCATTCTCGCCGAGCGCGCCGTGGATGATGCCTTCGAGGCCCTGGTGGCGCTGACCAATCGCAGCTACACGGCAGTCGAAGGTATCGTGCATACCTTGCCGGTATTGGCGCCGACACCGAACGACGCCAAAACCTGGGTCGATACCGCCGCTGCGCAGAACCTCAATCTGCAAGCCAGCTTCTTCGCGGTCGATGCTGCCGAGGAAAACCTGCGCCAGCGCAAGGCCGGCCATGCGCCGACCCTGGATGCCGTGGCCAGCTATCAGAAGGGCGACAATGACAGCCTGGGCTTTACCAACTCTGCTGCGTCACCCACTACATACGGTGGCGATGTTTCGCAGCGCTCCATCGGCCTGCAACTGAATATCCCGCTGTACAGCGGCGGCCTGACCAGCTCGCAGGTGCGTGAGGCCTATCAGCGCCTGGGGCAGACCGAGCAGTTGCGCGAAAGCTTGCGCCGCCAGGTGGTGCAGAACACCCGTAACCTGTTCCGTGCGGTGAATACCGACGTGGAGGCCGTGCAGGCGCGCCGCCAGTCGATCATCTCCAACCAGAGCGCCCTGGAAGCCACCGAGATCGGCTACCAGGTCGGCACCCGCAACATCGTCGATGTGCTCGATGCCCAGCGTCAGCTGTACAGCGCGGTGCGCAACTACAACGACGCGCGCTATGACTACATCCTCAACAACCTGCGCCTGAAGCAGGCCGCCGGCACCCTCAGTCCGGCTGACCTGGAAGCGCTGGACAGCTTCCTCAAGCCTGACTACAACCCGGACAAAGACTTCCTACCGGAAGAAACATTAGAAGCCAACTTTACTGACGACAACTTAGGAGCATCATCATGAAAAAAATCTGCCTTGTACTTTCCGCTCTGACTCTCAGCCTGCTTGCTGGCTGTTCTACCCCCTCGCTGATCGTGCTCAACAGCGGTCAGGAAATCCAGACACTAGACGAACCCAAATACGATGCAAAAAGTGGTTTCTACGAATTTAAGCAACCTGACGGGAAACCCCAACGTATAAATAAAGATCAGGTGAATACCATCAGGACGCTCTGATTCAGCAATGACAGCGGTTTCGTGATACCACCTTCAAACTTTCTAACCCCAGTAAGTATCCCCCGGCAAAGCCGGGGGCTTTAATCTATTAGCCCCTCAAAGGGGCAAGTAATGGGGCCGCCTGAAGGCGGCTGGCGTCACATGCCGAATTTGAGCTGATCATAGTGCTCATCTTCCTTTTCCTGATTTCGGATGTAAGCACGCACCATTTCCTCATCCAACCCCACCGTTGAGACGAAGTACCCTCTGGCCCAGAAATTCTCACCAGTGAAATTCTTCGTCTTGCCCATAAAGCGCCGGGCTATCGAGATCGCGCTCTTGCCCTTGATGTAACCAACCACATACGACACCGAGTGCTTGGGCGGAATACTGATACACATATGGACATGGTCTGGCATCAAATGACCTTCCACAATCCGACACTCCCGCTGCCTCGCCAACTCATGCAACACCTCACCCAGGTGCTTCCGGATCGCAGCGAAGATTGCCTTCTTGCGCCTCTTCGGACTCAACAACCACCGACTGAAGTCGGTGGGTTAGTGACTTACGGACTGAAAGTCCGGATACGCGTCGACTGAACGACGCGTCGGATCAGTCAGGCTCCATCCTGAAATTATCGTTCGGGCTCGGCT
>Ga0247725_1000760_pt1 | contig 20316 bp, 18 predicted proteins | sample OKSTACKMCFT3sol_FD_183021 | JGI IMG/M metagenome (GOLD analysis project Ga0247725, IMG submission 183021) | Subsurface sediment microbial communities from gas well in Oklahoma, United States - OK STACK MC-FT3-sol | ecosystem: Environmental > Terrestrial > Deep subsurface > Rock core/Sediment...
GCCAGTGGCCGAGACGCCGACCGAGACGGTCACGTTCAGCATCTCTTCGCCATTGGCGACCTTGAACGGCGAGGCCGAGACGTGCTTGCGGATCCGCTCGGCGATGCGCAGGGCGTCGGCCATGCGCGTCTCGGGCATGATCACCGTGAACTCCTCGCCGCCGTAGCGGCACGGCAGGTCGATGGCCCGCACGTTCGAAGCCAAGCGCAGGGCGAACTCGCGCAACACCTCGTCGCCGATGTCGTGGCCGAAGGTGTCGTTGATCTTCTTGAAATGATCGATGTCGATCAGCAGGGCCGAGACCTCGTCCCCGCCCATCACCGCGCGGCGGACCAAGGTCTCCAGCTGGCCGACCATGTAGCGACGGTTGTGCAGGCCCGTGAGCTGGTCGGTGACCGCCAGCTCCAGCGAATGGTCGAGGTTGTTGCGCAGATAGTCGGTGTAGCGCTTGCGCTGGATCTGGGTCTTGGCGCGGGCGGACAGCTCCTGCGGGTCCACCGGACGCGTCAGGATGTCGTTCACCCCGATCTCCAGCGCCTTGACCATGCGGGCGCGATCGTCGGGATCGACCAGGGCCAGCACGGGCAGATGGCGCGTACGCTCGTCCGAGCGCAGGGCGGCGGTGAAGCGCAGGCCGTCGAAGCCCTTGGCCGCGGCGTTGACGATCACCAGGTCGACGGGGCCGCTGGCGCTGACCCGCGCCGTCTCGGGATCGGTCTCGACCACCGGACGGTGATCGGCGGCCAGTTCGCCCGCCAGACGCTCGGCCTGGCGTTCGTTGTCGTCGACGACCAGCACCCGGCCGCCCAGGCCGTCCAGGCGAGCGGCGACGCCGGCGATCACGCCGATGCGACGCCCGGAGGCCTCGCGCTGGCGCAGTTCGTCGATCACCAGCTTGAAGCGGGTCAGGCTGCGCACGCGGGCGAACAGCATGACGTCGTCGATCGGCTTGGTGAGAAAGTCGGAAGCGCCGGCCTCCAGCCCCTGGATCCGGTCGGCCCGGCCATCCAGGGCGGTGATCATCACCACCGGGATATGGCGGGTGGCGGGGTCTTCCTTGAGCTTGCGGCAGACGGTGAAGCCGTCGAGGCCGGGCATCATCACGTCCAGCAGGATGATGTCGGGCGGATCGCGCCGGGCCATGTCGAGGGCCGTCTGGCCGTCCATGGCGGTGGAAACTTCATAGTACTCGGCCGCCAGCTTGGCTTCCAGCAGGCGGACATTGGCCTCGATGTCATCGACGACGAGGATCCGAGCGCTCATGCAGGCTGCCTCTCCAGAAGGCGCTTGATCGTTTCGAGGAAGTGAACCACCGAAATCGGCTTAGAGATATAGGCCTCGCAGCCGCCCTCGCGGATGCGCTCCTCGTCGCCCTTCATGGCGAAGGCGGTCACGGCGACCACCGGAATATGGGCCAGTTCCTCGTCTTCCTTCAGCCACTTGGTGACCTCCAGGCCCGAGATCTCGGGTAGCTGGATGTCCATCAGGATGAGGTCTGGCTTGTTGTCGCGGGCGATGGACAGCGCCGACAGACCCTCGCGGGTCTGCAGGGTCTCGTAACCCTGGGCCTCGAGCAGATCATGAAAGAGCTTCATGTTCAGCTCGTTATCCTCCACGATGAGGACCTTCTTCGTCATCCTTACCCCGACCGTACGGTCATGTGGCGACGCCTGCGGATTCGCGCCACCTTCCAGAAGTTGTTCGCACAAATATCCTTAAGCGCCCGCTAATCGCTTTCAGAACGACCGCCAAGAGCCCATGGAACCTCGCCTTACCGATCTCCAGACCTGCGCCGTGAGCCCCAACGCCCCCTTGGTGATCGTCGACGTCGACGAGGTTCTGGCCCAGTTCATGCTCGGCTTTGGCGCCTTCATCGCTCGATACGGCTTCGAGCTGCGGGTGGATCGGTTCGCCCTGTTCCAGAACATCTATCGCCCCGGAGAGAGCGAACACCTCGATTTGATCGCGGGCAAGGCCCTGTTCGACGATTTCTTCCGCGACGGGGCCGAGGATCTGCCGCCGGCGACCGGCGCGGCCGACGCCCTGGCCGACCTCTCGACCCGGGCCGAGGTCGTGATCCTGACCAACGCGCCCGAGCACGGCCGCCTGGCCCGCGCCCAGTGGCTGAAGAGCCACGGCTTCGACTACCCGCTGATCATCAATTCCGGTCCCAAGGGGCCGGCGGCGGCCGAGCTGGCCGCGCGCACCTCGGGTTCGGCCGTCTTCATCGACGATCTTTTGCCGCAGCTGGAATCGGTGGCGGAAAGGGCGCCCACGGTTGGACGCTTCCAGATGGTCAGCGACGAGCGCCTGCGCCCCCTCGCCCCGTCCGCGCCCGACCGCCATGTCCGTATCGACGACTGGCCGCTGCTGAAAAGGGCCATCGAGGAGCGTCTGTTCGCATGATCCGTTTTGGCATCGATTTCGGCGGCACAAAGATCGAGGCCGCCGCCATCGACGAGGCGGGGGCCTTTGTCGCGCGCGTGCGCAAGCCCAATCCCGGCGACTATAAAGACGCCCTGGAGGTTGTCGCCGAACTGGTGACTGACGCCGAAGCCATGGCCGGCGCGTCCTGCGCCCGCCTGGGCTTGGGGATTCCAGGCTCGATCTCGCCCCGCACCGGCCTGATCCGCAACGCCAATAGCGTCTTTCTGAACGGCCAACGCTTCGGCGAGGACCTGGAGCAGCGCCTGGCTCGTCCCGTCCGGCTGACCAACGACGCCAACTGCCTGGCCCTGTCCGAAGCCGCCGACGGCGCAGGCGCCGGCGAAGGCGTGGTCTTCGCCGCCATCCTGGGCACCGGCTGCGGCGGCGGCGTGGTGGTCGACGGCAAGATCATCGACGGCCGCAACGGGGTGGCGGGCGAATGGGGTCACTCCCCCCTGCCCTGGCCCAAGCCGGAAGAATATCCTGGGCGCGAGTGCTGGTGCGGCCGCAAGGGGTGCCTGGAAACCTGGATCGCCGGCCCCAGCTTCGCCCGCGACGCCGGCTTCCGGAGCGGCCAGGCCACGATGGACGCGATCGCCGCCGGCGACGCCTCGGCCGCCGCCGCGCTCGACCGCTATGTCGACCGGCTGGGCCGCGCCCTGGCCGTGGTCTGCGACCTGATCGACCCCGACGTCATCGTGCTGGGCGGCGGCATGTCCAACGTCGACGTCCTCTATGAGCGCCTGCAGGCGGCGATCGCCCCGCACGTCTTCTCCGACGTTTTCGAGACGCCGGTCCGGAAGGCGATCCACGGCGACAGCTCGGGCGTCCGCGGCGCGGCCTGGCTGTGGCCGCGGGAGCTTTAAGGACCGCCCCATGAAAGCCCTGTGCCGCGACTGCGGGTGGACGGGCCAGGCCAAGGCCGCGCGCTGTCCGTCCTGCGGCTCGCCGCGCACGGTGTTTCATGAGGAGCTGGGGACGCTCTCGATCGCCCACCTGGATTGCGACGCCTTCTACGCCTCGGTGGAGAAGCGGGACGATCCGTCCCTTCGCGACAAGCCGGTGATCGTCGGCGGCGGCAAGCGCGGCGTGGTGACAACCGCCTGCTACATAGCCCGCATGAGCGGGGCGAAGTCGGCGATGCCGATGTTCAAGGCGCTGAAGCTGTGTCCCGACGCCGTGGTCATCAAGCCGAACTTCGCCAAGTACAAGGAAGAGAGCCGGCGCATCCACGAGAAGCTCGACCGGCTGACACCGCTGATCCAGCCGCTGAGCCTGGACGAGGCCTGGATCGACCTGACGGGCACCGAGCGCCTGCACGGCGCGTCGCCGGCGGCGATGCTGGCCCGGCTGCAGGCCGAGATCGAGCGCGACATTGGCCTGACCGTCTCGATCGGTCTCGCGCCCAACAAGTTCCTGGCCAAGATCGCCTCGGAGCTGGACAAGCCGCGCGGCTTCTCGGCCATCGGCGCGGCCGAGGCCCAGACCTTTCTCGCGGACAAGCCGGTCGGCATCCTGCCCGGCGTCGGCCCCGCCACGGTCTCGGCCCTGGCGGAGATCGGCCTGCGCACCGTGGGCGACATCGCCGCCGCGGACCTGAAGCTGCTCGCCAACCGCCTGGGCTCTGGCGGCCTACGCCTGCATCGCCTGGCCCACGGCCAAGACAGCCGCATCGTCGATCCCGACCAGGCCCGCAAGACGATCAGCGCCGAGACCACCTTCAACGACGACCTGCACAAGCGCGACGATCTCGAGGACGAGCTTTGGCCCCTCTGCGAGAAGGTCGCCAAGCAAGCGCGCAAGGAAGGCGTCGCCGGTCGCGTCGCGACACTGAAGCTGCGCACCCCCGACTTCAAGATCCACACCCGCCGCCGCACCCTGGCCGTGCCGACCCAAACCGCCCGCACCCTGTTCCAGGTGGCCCGCGAGCTGCTCGCCGCCGAGCCCAAGGGCCTTTCCTATCGTTTGATCGGCGCGGGCCTGACCGAGTTCGTCGACGCCGAGACCGCAGGCTCGGACATGTTCGCCGACGAAGAGCGCCGCTCTCTAAAAAGTGAGACCGCCATCGACGCGCTGCGCGGAAAGTTCGGCGCCGCCGCTGTCGTCACGGGGCGCGCCCTGAAGAGCCGCTGAGTCGCCGCTCGCCCCTCTTGCGATGCGACATTTCGTTCACCATCTGGGCCTCTCAACCACGGAACCGTTCGCGCGCGGTCTTCGCTCTCCCAAACGTGAAGCCGATTTCCGAGGCGCCCCTGTGCTAAAGCGGCGCAGCGGCGCTTCGGCCTCTTCCAAAGCCGTCGCGTTTAAATATCTAATCCATGATAGGCGGCTGATTTGCCCGCCAGGAGAGAACAAGTCGATGGCCGAGCGGAAGCAAGGCGGACAAAGCAACGGCGCTGGGTCGTCGGTCGTCACGGAAGTGAAGCCGAAGACGCAGAAGCCTTCGCTGTATCGAGTTCTGATTCTCAATGACGACTACACTCCGATGGAGTTCGTCGTTTACGTGCTCGAGCGGTTCTTCAACAAGTCGCGCGAAGATGCGACGCGCATCATGTTGCATGTCCACCAAAACGGCGTGGGCGTGTGTGGCGTCTATACATACGAAGTCGCAGAAACCAAGGTCGCCCAAGTCATCGACTCGGCGCGACGCCATCAGCACCCCCTTCAGTGCACGATGGAAAAGGACTGAGGAGCTTACCCGTTGCCCTCTTTTTCGCGCCCCCTGGAAGAATCCCTGCACCGCGCCGTGGCCTACGCCAACCAGCGTAAGCACGAGTACGCGACGCTGGAGCACCTTCTGCTTTCCCTGACCGACGACGATGACGCCGCCGGAGTGATGCGCGCGTGCGACGTCGATCTCGCCGCGCTGAAGAAGAGTCTTTCCAACTATCTCGATGTCGAACTGGCCTCGCTGGTCGTCGACGACGAGGAGGACGCCAAGCCGACCGCCGGCTTCCAGCGCGTGATCCAGCGCGCGGTGATCCACGTCCAGTCGTCCGGTCGTGAGGAAGTGACCGGCGCCAACGTGCTGGTCGCGATCTTCTCCGAGCGCGAGAGCCACGCCGCCTACTTCCTGCAGGAGCAGGACATGACGCGGTACGACGCGGTGAACTTCATCGCCCACGGCATCGCCAAGAAGGCCGGCGCCTCGGAAGCCAAGAGCGTCAAGGGCGCCAGCGCCGGCTCGAACCAGACCGAGGAAGACGGCGAGAAGCCCAACGCCAAGACGGGCGGCGAGGCTCTGGAAGCCTATTGCGTCGACCTCAACGAAAAGGCCCGCCAGGGCAAGGTCGACCCGCTGATCGGCCGCGCGAACGAAGTCGAGCGCGCGATCCAGATCCTGTGCCGTCGCACCAAGAACAACCCGCTGCTCGTGGGTGATCCCGGCGTCGGCAAGACCGCCATCGCCGAGGGCCTGGCCCGCAAGATCGTCACCCACCAGGTCCCCGAGGTCCTGGAAGGCGCCACCATCTACTCGCTCGACATGGGCGCGTTGCTGGCCGGCACCCGCTATCGCGGCGACTTCGAGGAACGCGTCAAGCAGGTCGTCAAGGAGCTGGAAAGCCACCCGAACGCGGTGCTGTTCATCGACGAGATCCACACCGTGATCGGCGCCGGCGCGACCAGCGGCGGGGCGATGGACGCCTCGAACCTGTTGAAGCCGGCCCTGGCCTCGGGCAGCCTGCGCTGCATGGGCTCGACCACCTACAAGGAGTTCCGCCAGCACTTCGAGAAGGATCGGGCCCTGGTCCGTCGCTTCCAGAAGATCGACGTGAACGAGCCGACGGTGGAAGACACCATCAAGATCCTCAAGGGTCTGAAGACCTACTACGAGGACTTCCACAAGCTGAAGTACACGGCCGAGGCCCTGAAGGTCGCGGTCGAGCTGTCGGCCAAGTACATCACCGACCGCAAGCTGCCGGACAAGGCGATCGACGTGATCGACGAGGCCGGCGCGTCGCAGATGCTGCTGCCGGAAAGCCGCCGCAAGAAGACCATCGGCGTCAAGGAGATCGAAAGCGTCGTCGCCAAGATCGCCCGCATCCCGCCGAAGTCGGTCAGCAAGTCGGACACCGAGGCCCTCAAGGAGCTTGAGACCGACCTGAAGCGCGCCGTGTTCGGCCAGGAAGAAGCCCTGACCCAGCTGTCGGCCGCCATGAAGCTGGCCCGCGCCGGCCTGCGCGAACCGAACAAGCCGATCGGCTCGTACCTGTTCAGCGGCCCGACCGGCGTCGGCAAGACCGAAGCCGCCAAGCAGCTGGCCCAGACCCTGGGCATCGAGATGCTGCGCTTCGACATGTCGGAGTACATGGAACGGCACACCGTGAGCCGCCTGATCGGCGCCCCTCCCGGCTATGTCGGCTTCGACCAGGGCGGTCAGCTGACCGACGCGGTCGACCAGCACCCGCACGCCGTCGTCCTGCTCGACGAAATCGAGAAGGCGCACGGGGATGTCTACAACATCCTGCTGCAGGTGATGGACAATGGGACGCTCACCGACAGCAACGGCAAGAAGGTCGACTTCCGCAACGTGGTCCTGATCATGACCACCAACGCGGGGGCCTCGGACGCCCAGCGCAACTCGATCGGCTTCGGCCGCTCGAAGGTCGAGGGCGAAGAGGAAGCCGCGCTGAAGCGCCTGTTCACCCCGGAGTTCCGCAATCGCCTGGACGCCGTCGTGGCCTTCAAGCCGCTGACGCCGGAGATCATCCGCCAGGTCGTGCAGAAGTTCGTGATGCAGCTGGAGGCGCAACTGGCCGACCGCAACATCACCATCGAGCTGAGCGACGACGCGGCCGACTGGCTGGCCAAGAACGGCTTCGACGAGCTCTACGGCGCCCGTCCGCTGGCCCGGGTCATCCAGGAGCACATCAAGAAGCCGCTGGCCGACGACATCCTGTTCGGACGCCTGGTCCGCGGCGGCCACGTCAAGGTCGTGCTCAAGGACAGCAAGATCGACTTCGAGATCGACAGCAACGCCGGCGACGCCAAACCGAAGGCCGATGAGGCTGAGCCGGAAATGGCGAACTAGATCACTGACCTTTGTTGAACCCGTGGGCCCGAAGCAATTCGGGCCCATTTTTTTGCCGCCGCGAGACCCTCACTGAGGGCATTACCCCACGAAATCAAATATGAGTTGCAACCGCGCCAGCTAAAGATAACGATGTTATCCGATTTAGCCGGGGGGCGGCATGTCTTACGACGATACGCCAGATGACAGCGTCAGCGCATGGCGGCGAAAGGTCGTCACGTTCATCGTGATAGGCGCGCTTTGGATGATCGGCCTCGGGCTGATGCTCTCGGGCTGGAGCGCGTTGCTGCGGATCGTTGGCTTTTGGGTCGTGATCGGCGGTCTGGCCGGCAGCTTCCTCTACCTTACCTTCGATTTCGCGCGGATGGTGGTGGGGCGAGCTTGGCCCGAATTCCACGGTGATCGTGAGATCGCCGTCACCCTGGCTTTTCTTGTGGCCTTCGTCATGTCGCCTGGAGCTGTCTCGGACCTGAGCCATGGCGTATCAGGACTCGGGCGCGGCTTGATCTTCGAAGGTCCCTATCTGGCCTCCGCCCCGGTCGATCACATCAATGCGCCCGCCCAGCTCTATGCGTGCATCGCCGCCACGGATGCTTGCCAATACCGGAAGGAGCAATCCAAACCTTCCGAAAAGGCCAAAGGCGACGCCTCGCAGCAGGAGCCCCAGCCTACGCCTGCGCCGAACATAGACGCCAGTTGGGCGTCGTTCGTCATCGCGCTGACTTTCACCTTGCTGGTCGCCCGGGGACTGCGAAGCGCAAGGCGGGATTTCTTCATGAAGCTTACCGCCCAGACGCGGAGCTCCAGGCCGCCAAGCGGCGGCGCGGAGGGGGGGCAGACCCCTCGGTTCGTGTCGCAAGTCCTAATGAATTATCCCACTTGGGTGGCGTTCTGCATCTATGCCCTAATTCTGATCCCGGCCACCTATCTTGCGGTAGGATCGCTACTCTACCTGCGGCTTGATACGCCATCGGCCGACTTGGCGGCCCTCACCCGGGAGCTGGACGACGCCGAACGCCAAGCGATGGCGGCGCCTGGGGTGTCGGTCGATATAACCCGCCTGAGGGCGGATCTAGGCCGCCTTGAAAAGCTCCCGGCGAAAGGCGCCGACAAGATTACTTCTGAGAGCGAAAAAGCCCTGAAACAGGGCGGAGCCTACAATACTGAACTCACGGATGGCCGGGCTCGATACAGGCAGCAGGCTCTTCACTACGCGTCTGACTACAAGAGGCGGGCTACCGCTGCTCAGTTTGATGATTACAAGGCGGTGCAGCTCGCCCGATATCAGGCCGCAATACGGGACACGCGCGCCGCGGCGGGCCCCTGCCTGGAGGGGCTGGCGACAGTGGCCAAGCAGGTCGAGGTCGTCCAGAAAGCGCAGGACGCGCCGACGAGCGGACCCAGGGACGCGGCCCCGCCCCCCGACCAGACCGTCGGCAATGGCGCATTGCAAAGCCAAGTCGATAGTTTGCGCAACCGGCTGACGGAAGCCTCGATGGCTTGCGCGACCTCCACCGTTGCATTCCCTCCGGCCGCCAAGCCGACGGATATCCAGGGCGATTGCGGCGATCTTGCAGAGCTGAAGCCCCCGAGTTGCGAGAGGCCCCGCCCGCAGTTCCCGGAAGCCATGTACCAATGGCTCGCCGCATCGTCAGACGCCACCGTCCTGATTGTTGGCCTGGTTGGCTTTGGCCTGTTCGGGTCAGCAATCCGGATGATGGGGCGCGTCGACTCGCCAAATGTCAGTGAGAGCGCCGTACAGACGGCACGAGACAATGCCTATCAGGCGCGGCAGGCGGTAACCGTCCCCGAGAACGCCTACAAGGCCGCGCGCGCCAAGCTGGAAAGCCAAAGGGAGCAGAGCAAAAGCGTCGCGGCGACGTTCGACCAGTGCAGCGCGGCCGTCACCACCAACACCCGGGCCATCGTCGCGGCCGAGGCCACATTGGCTGACCTAGGCGTGAAACTCGCGGCGGCTCGGGCGGCGCACTCTGTCGCAGAGGAGGCCGCCACGACCCTGCGCGCCTCCTACCAAGCCTTGCCCGAAGCCCAACAGACGGAGGCGCTGGCCAGTAGCCTGAAGGCCGCCGAAGACAAGGCCGAGGTCGCCGCCAAAGCGGCCCAGGCAATCGAAGCCGAAGCCCAAGACGCAAGGACTGCGCTCGATCAGCTCCACAATGCAAAGGCCGAAGCGGACGCCGCACTCGACAAGGCCCGCACCGCGCTCGCCACGGCCCAGGCGGACGACGTCAACCTTCTCAAGGAGGCGCAAACTGCGGAAGCCGAATGGAAGAAGGCCGAAGAAAAGGCGGTGACAGCGGAATCCTATCATCAGCAGCTGCGCGCGCTGCTGGTGAGCGATCGCACCAATATCGTCGTGCAAAGGGATCGGTCAGGCGGCGGCACCGAATTCACCATCTCCGGCGCGCCAGCGAAGGTGCTCGTTCAGGGCCTCGGCGCCGCCTTCACGACCTTCCTGGCCGGACAGGCGAGCGTGCAAATCCTGACCACCGGCGGGCGGACCAACGCCTATTCCCTCCTGCTGTCCTGCTTCGTGGGCGCTGTATTCGCCGAGGAGATCTGGAAGTGGGCGCGTCGGTACCTGCCTAGCGACACACCCCCACCGCCTGCGGGAAGCGTGACCTCCGAAAGCGCCTCCGCGTCCCAGGCGCCAGCGGGTTAGCGCGCAACGGGCGCGGAGCGGCCCTGACGCGCAGGGCCTAGAGCGCGCTGGCGATCTTGGCCGCCAGGGCCTTCAATTCCTCGACATCCGCCATGCCGCCCTCCCCGTGCCGTCCCAGGGCCTGGCCCTCGTAGCGGGGGATCACATGGAAGTGCAGGTGGAAGATCGTCTGGCCGGCGGGCGCGCCGTTGAACTGGGTGACGACCACGCCGTCGGGCTTCAGGGCCGCAACCACCGCCTTGGTCAGCTTCTGGGTCGCGGCGATGAGCTCGGCCAGCACCTCGGGCTCGACCTCAAGCAGGTTACGCGCCTGGCTGACCTTGGAGATCACCAGGGCGTGGCCGCGCGACTGCGGGAAGACGTCCATGAAGGCCAGGACTCGGTCGTCCTCGAACACCTTCACGCTCGGGATCTCGCCCCGGATGATCTTGGCGAAGATGTTGTCCGCATCGTAGCGTCCGTCGAGGCTCATGATCGTCTCCCTGTTCGGGACAGGTCGTAGCAAACCGGTCGAGAGGCGCAACCATGGACGACAAGCCTCAGGGCCTAACCGAGCAGCAGCAGAAGTGGTTCGCCTCGCTGCGCGCCAATCTTGAGCGCGAGACCGGCAAGACGCTGGAGCAATGGGTCGAGATCGTCCGCCGCGAATGCCCGGAAACAAAGCCCAGGGCTCGCGCCGAATGGCTGAAAGCGACCTATGGCCTGGGGCAGAACCGCGCGGCCAGCATCTTCGCCGTCGCCTATCCGAACGCCGGTGGCTGGGACGACGCGGCGGGGCTGCGCGCCGCGCTGTGGACCGATCCGGCATCGACCGCGATCCTGGCCGCCGTGGAGGCCGCGATCGCCGACCTCCCCGACCTCGTGACCGGCCAGCGCAAGGGCTACACGGCCTGGTCCCGCAAGGCGCAGTTTGCGGCGCTGAAGCCGACAATGGGCGGCCAGGCGGTGCTGGGTCTGGCGGTGACGCCCGACGCCTCCCCGCGCCTAGCCGAGCCGAAGAACGAAGGCTGGTCCGAACGCTTGAAGTCGAAGATCGCCCTAGCCTCCTCCGCCGACATCGACGCTGAGCTCAAGGCGCTGCTGACGGCGGCGTGGGACCGATCCTGAGGCCGCCAAGCTTCACCTTAGGAACGCGCCTCCTTCGGCGCCGTTCGTCTCCACAGCAAAGGAGACGACGATGTCCAAGGAAGCCGAACTGGCCGAAAAGTTCTGGAAGGCCCTGAAGTCCGACCGCACCGTGATGCTGGGCCTGGTCGAGCGCGAGAACGGCCGCGCCCAGCCGATGACCGCCGTGTTCGAGGGCGATCACTCCGGTCCGATCTGGATCTTCAGCGCCGTGGACGTCGACCTGGTCCAGGCGGTCGAAAGCGGCGAGCACGACGCGATCCTGCATTTCGCGTCCAAGGGCCACGACCTTTTCGCCACCGTCGACGGACGCATGCGGATCGACAATGACCGCGAGACCATCGACCGTCTATGGAACCCCTTCATCGCCGCCTGGTACGAGGGCAAGGACGACCCCAAGCTTCGCCTGCTGCGTTTCGAACCCGGCGACGCCCAGATCTGGCTGAACGAGAACAGCCTGTTCGCCGGCGTGAAGATGATGCTCGGGGTGGATCCTAAGACGGACTACAAGGACAAGGTCGGCGAAGTCCGTCTGCAGTAGGCGCGCCCGTGGGAGGAGCGCTACCGCTCCTCCCGGAAGGGCGAGAACTCCTCGGTCAGCATCTCGATGTCGGCGGCCACCGCCTCGCGCTCGCGTTCGAGATAGCGCGCGACGGGCTCGCGTAGGGCCGGATCGGCGATCCAGTGCGCGGAATAGACCGGGCTGGGCAGATAGCCGCGCGCAATCTTGTGCTGCCCTTGCGCGCCAGCCTCGACACGCGGCAGGCCCAGCCGGATCGCGTGCTCGATGGCCTGATAGTAGCAGAGCTCGAAGTGGAGGAACGGCACGTCCTCGACGCAGCCCCAGTGACGGCCATAGAGACAGTCACGCCCCAGCAGGTTTAGCGCCCCCGCGATGAACGGCCCGCCCGGCCGGCGCGCCAGGATCAGCAGCACCTTGTCGGCCATCCGCTCGTTCAGCAGCGAGAAGAAGCGGCGGTTCAGGTAAGGCCGCCCCCACTTGCGGCTGCCGGTGTCCATGTAGAAGGCGAAGAAGGCGTCCCAGTGATCCTCGGTCAGGTCGCCGCCGGTCAGGGCGACGATCTCCAGCCCTTCCTGGGCGTCGCGCCGCTCGCGGCGAATGGTCTTGCGGCGATTGGCTGACAGCGCCGCCAGGAAGTCGTCGAAGGTCCCGTAGCCCCCGTTCTCCCAGTGATACTGCTGGTCCTGACGCAAGAGCATTCCGCGCTCGCCCATCCACCGCCACTGTTCCGCAACCGGAAAGGTCACGTGCAGCGACGAGGCGCCCATCCGCTCGCACAGCGTCAACGCCCCGCCGAGCAGCGCCGAGCGCCCCTCGTCCGCATCGACGTCCGGCCGCACGATCAGCCGCGAGCCGGTCACCGGCGAGAACGGCGAGGAGCATTGGAGCTTGGGATAATAGCGCCCGCCGGCGCGCTCATAGGCGTCAGCCCAGGCGTGGTCGAAGACGTATTCGCCCTGGCTGTGGGACTTCAGATAGAGGGGCATCACGCCCGCCACGGCGCCCGCCTCATCCTCGACCGACAGGTGCTGCGGCGCCCAGCCGGTGCGCGCGGAAACGCAACCGCTCTCTTCCAGAATGGACAGGAAGTCGTAGGAGACGAACGGATCGCCCGTCGCCTCGGCGCAAGCGTCCCAGGCGTCCTTGCCGATCTCGGCGATCGCGCGATGGACGCGAACCGCCGGCCGGACGCCCCTGGGACTGCCCGTCACGCGTGGAAGCCCTCGAAGATCAGGTTGTCGCAATGGTCCTGCACGCCTTCCCACTGGTCGGGGCTGCGGACCGTCCAGGCGATCACCGGCATGCCCTTGGCGCGATATAGGTCGGCGCGCGGGCTAGGCAACATGTCGAGGCCCAGCGACAGGAAATCCGGTCGCGCCAGCTCCACCTGCTCCAGCGCCGCCAACGACTTACGCATCTCGGGCGCCAGCTTGCGGGCGTTGTCGTCGTTCCAGCTATAAGAGTTGAGGCCGCGCAGGATCTGCGGATGATGATCGGCGAACCAGGCGTGGGAATAGGGATTGAAGCCAATCACGGCGGTCGGGCCGTTGTGGTCGAGCAGCACTTCACTGACCCGCTTCTCCAGCGGGCCCACCTCTCCGAAGGGGGTCTTCAGCTCGATGAACACCATCGCGCGGTGGCCGATCATCGTCAGGGCGTCGGCCAGGGTCGGGATAGTCTCGTCCGCGCCCTTCAACGCCATGGCCCCGAGGTCGGCGGCGGTGTGGTCGCGCAAGCGCCCTTCCCGGCCCGTCATCCGCTCCAGCCGGTCGTCGTGGAAGACCACCGCCTCGCCATCGGCGGTCAGTTGCACGTCCAGCTCGATGGCGTAGCCGTGGGCGCAGGCGGCTTGGAAGGCGGCCAGGGAGTTCTCCGGCGCGCCGTCCGGGCTCCAGAGGCCACGATGGGCCGCCGGCGGGTCGAACAGGCGCTCCCACGCCTCGCCGAAGGTTTCGGTCGAGGGGCGTTCGCGCGAGCGCATCAGGCGATCTCCACCACCGCATCCACCTCGACGGCGAAGCCGAGGGGCAGCTTGTAGACGCCCACCGCCGAGCGCGCGTGGCGGCCGGCGTCGCCGAGGACCTCGACCATCAGGTCCGAACAGCCGTTGACGACCTTGGGGATGTCAATGAAGTCCGGGCCAGCCTGGACGAAGCCGCCCAGCTTCACCACGCGCACGACGCGATCGAGGTCGCCGTCGCAGGCGGCCTTCATCTGGGCCAGCAGGTTGATCCCACAGAGACGCGCGGCCTTCTGGGCGGTTTCCAAGTCAACGTCGACGCCGACCGTGCCCTTGATGCCGCCCGAAGCGTCCAACGAGATCTGACCGGAGATGTGGACGAGATTATCCGAGCGGACGAAGGGCACGTAGTTGGCGACCGGCGCCACGGGCTGCGGCAGCTCAACGCCAATCGCCTTCAGACGCTCTTCGACCTTCGACATACGCAACGCTCCCACGAGTTTCACGGCATCCTTAACGCGCGCGGCCCAGCCGCAAAAGAAAAAAGCCCGGACCTTCCGGCCCGGGCTTCTATCGTTTGGATCGCGTCCGCAGACGCGCGAGCGGCTCTTAGCGAGCGGCTTGGAACTTCTCGACCGCGGCGCTCATGCGCTCGTTCAGCGGCTTGACCGAGTCCTTGATCGAGGCCGAGACGATCTCCGAGGCCTTGCTGACCTGGGCGATGTAGGCTTCGAGGGCCGACTTGGCCCAGGCGGTCTGCAGCTCGACGGCTTCCTGCACGCTCTTGGCGGCGGCCAGCGACTTGGCGGCGGCGACCTGGTCTTCGGCCAGCTTCTTGCCGTAGGCGAAGGTCTCGGCGCCCAGGGCTTCGGCGCCCTTGGTGGCGGCCGTCACCGAGGCGACGACGGCTTCGAGGTTCTTCTTCGAATGGGTGTTGGCTTCGGCCAGGGCGGCCAGCGACTTCTCGACGCCGTCCTTGAACGCTTGGTTCGAGGCGGTGGTGAACTGTTCGACGGTGTTCTTGACGGTTTCGGCGGCGGCCATGGGGTCTCTCCTGGGGAGGAAGGCGGCGGGGCGGAAGGGGCGAGCTGCAACTCGCCCATCAGCGCTTGGGACAACGGCGGTTTGCCATGTTGCAGTGCAGCAGTCAAGTATTTTGTGCAGCGCACCATAACCTAGGGTTACGCGCCGGACCGCCCATCCAAGCTGCAGCATTGGAACCACGCGCCCATTTTTTTCGCCCCTGCGGCATGTTCGCTCACCACTTGTTTACTTTAGCGAAAGGGGCCAGCCATCATGCTAAGGACACGCGTGTGGCGGTGCGGAACCGCTCAGTTCAGATGACGGACGTCCATCATGTTCGCCAAGCTTACCTCCGCTCGTTCCGTTCTGGCCGCCGCCGGCCTGGCGCTGGCGACGCTGTTTAGCGCCGTCGCGCCGACGACAGCGTCGGCCGCCATACCCTATCTCCAACTGAACGCTTCCGAGCCGAAGTACGCGGCGATCGTGATCGACGCCAATTCGGGCGAAGTCCTTTACGATAAAAGGGCTGACAGCCCTCGCTACCCGGCTTCCGTGACCAAGGTCATGACGCTGTACCTTACCTTTGAGGCGCTCAGCGAAGGCCGGCTTAAGCTGACCGACCGGGTCGTGATGTCCCCCCGCGCCGCCGCCCAGGCCCCGACCAAGATCGGCCTGCGCCCTGGCGAAAGCATGAGCGTCGACGAGGCCATCAAGGCCATGACCGTGAAGTCGGCCAACGACGTCGCCGTGGCCATGGCCGAGCGCCTAGCCGGCAGCGAGTCGCGATTCGCCGCCCTGATGACCCTGCGCGGCCAGGAGCTTGGCATGCGTAACAGCCGCTTCGTGAACGCCTCGGGCCTGCCCGACAGCCGCCAGATATCGACGGCTCGCGACCTGGCCATCCTGTCGCGCGCCATCATGCGGGACTTCCCGCAGTACTACAGCTACTTCTCGGTGCGCGGCTTCACGTTCCGCGGCAACTACATCAAGGGCCACAACCGCCTGCTGGACAGCATGGAAGGTTTCGACGGCCTGAAGACGGGCTACACCAACGCCTCGGGCTTCAACCTGGCCGGCTCGGCCGTGCGCGACGGCCGCCGCCTGATCGGCGTGGTCCTGGGCGGCCCCTCGACCGCCTGGCGCGACAACAACATGGAAGATCTGCTGCTGACGGGCTTCGACGTGATGAAGCGCCGCGCCAAGGGCGAGCGGACCACGATCGCCGCCAACATCTATGAGGACGATCCCTCGGGCCCGATCCAGCGTCCTTCGGTCGAACAGGGCGACGGCGACCAGGCCGGCCTGAAGATCGTGCTGACCGAGAACCCGCACAACCCCGGCCCGATGAAGGTCTCCCCCACCCTGCGCGCCGCCCAGGCCAAGCCGGCCAAGAAGGCTCAGGGCGAATGGAGCGTCCAGGTCGGCGCCTTCAAGTCCAAGTCGCTGGCCAACGAACAGCTGAAGCTGGTGCGTGGCCGCTTCGCCAAGGTCGTCGCCGACGCCGAGGCGGCCGTCGAAGGCGCTGGCGGCACCTTCCGCGCCCAGTTCCAAGGCCTGACCGCCGACGCCGCCCGCAACGCCTGCTCGGCTCTGAAGGCCAAGCGCGTGCCCTGCATGGTGCTGTCGCCGCGCTGATTTGCACCGACCTCCCCGGCGAATGCCGGGGCCCAGATCGAACAAAAGAGCGCCGCGCGGCTTCGCGCGGCGCTCTTCGCATTTACGGCTGACGCCCAGGATGAATCTGGGCCCCGGCAGGAGTTTACGCTCGGGCGCGCTAAGCGCGACCCGTGGCGCCGGGGAGGTCGGAGTTAGGCCTCGGCCATCACCCGCCCGATCAGCCGGGCCAGGCGCTGGACGCCCTCCTCGATCTGCGCGTCGGTCGGCAGCGAATAGCTGAGGCGGATCGCGTTCGCGCGCTGGACCTCGGCGAAGAACGGCGCGCCCGGCACGAACGCCACCCGCTCCTCCTTGATCGCCCGCGCCAGCAGTTCGGCCCCGTCGATCCCCTCCGGCAGGTCGATCCACACGAACATGCCGCCCTCCGGATGCGACCAGGTCACGCCCTGGGGCATGGTCTTGTCGAGGGCCGCCAGCATGACCCGCGCCTTGTGGCCGTAAGCGCCGCGCAGGCGGTGCAGGTGCTGGTCGTAGCCTTCCGATACGGCGCGATGGGCGACCATCTGGTTGATCGTCGAGACGTGCAGGTCAGCGCCCTGCTTGAGCAGAACAAGCTTTTCGATCACCGCCTTCGGTCCGCAGACCCAGCCGATGCGCAGGGCCGGCGACAAGGTCTTGGACAGAGTGCCGAGGAACATCGTCCGCGCGTTGTCGATACCGCCCGAGCGGGCGATGTCCAGCGACAGCAGCGTGGGCGTGGACTCGCCGACGAAGCGCAGCTCGCGATAGGCCGCGTCCTCGACCAGGCTCCAGTCCAGGCGGTCAGCGAGCGCCAGCAGCGCCTCGCGCTCGGCCAGGGTCAGGCTGACACCCGTCGGATTGGCGAAGTCGGGGACGAAATAGCCCAGCGCGCCCTTGGGAAGATCGACCTCCGCCAGCGCGGCCAGGGCGCCCTCCGGAAGGTCGCGATAGGCCGGCTCGTAGCCGTTGAACGCCTGCAAGGCGCCCAGATAGGTCGGGCGGGCCACCACGACGGGGTCGCCGGGGCTGACGAACAGCTTGCCGATCAGGTCCAGCGCCTGCTGCGAGCCGGCAGTCAGCATGATGTTATGCGGCTCGCAGGGCATGCCGTCGCGCGTCATCCGCTCGGCGATCCACTGGCGCAGCGGCAGATAGCCTTCGCTGACCGAATATTGCAGCGCCTGGGCGGCCTGGGCCGGATCGCTCAGAACCGCGCGATAAGCCTTCTGAATCTCCTCGGCCGGGAACAGACCCGGGTCGGGAATGCCGCCAGCGAAGGACAGGATGTCGGGCTGGTCCAGCAGCTTGAGAAGTTCACGAATCTCGCTGGCGCGGACGCGGGACATGCGCTCGCTGAAGCGCGAGGCCCAATCTTGGGTTTGGATGGTCATGGTGATCAGAAGTCCGGACTGGAAGACACTTTCAAGAGACGCGCGACGGCGGCTCGCCTGAACGGAGGGTTCAGGGCGTCATACCGAGCAGGTCGGACCCGAGGAACGGCGTCGCCAGAAGCGTTCGCGGTTGATCATGCCCCTGTCCTAGCTCAGCCGCGCCGCTTGATCAAACGATCCCGCGCGGCGTTCAGCTGGGCGGCGAGGCCTTCGGTGCCGCCGGCGTCGGGATGGGCCATGCGGATCAGGCGGGCATAGGCAGCCTTGACCTCCTCCAGCGTCGCCTCAGGCGCCACGCCCAGGATCGCGCGGGCCTCGGACAGGCTGAGCTCTTCACGCGGCGGGTGGACGACCTTGTGGCGAATGACCGGACGCCGCCGCGCCTCGGTGACGGTCCAGAGGCCGAGGACGCCCAGCACGATGCCCACGCCCCACAAACCGCGAATGGCCGCATAGCCGGCGAAGGCGAAGGCGACGATCGCCGCCACGCCCGCCCCGACCCGCCAACCATCGCCCTTGAGCAGGTTGCGTCGGCGCGGCCAGAGCAGGAAGGCCAGGATAGCCACGCCCAGCAGCAGATAGATCATCATGACTCCAGACACGAAAACGGGCGGCGAGGTCTCCCCGGCCGCCCGCTCGTGGAAACATGTAGCTCTTGGACTACTGCGCCGCCAGCAGCGTCTCGCCCGAATAGGCCGACAGGCCCAGGCTGTGCATCAGGGCGCGAAGCTCCTGGCGCGCGGCCAGATGCTGCAGCGACACCGGCACCGGACGCACCTGCGGCGACAGGTCGGCGATGGTCAGGCCGAACGGGAACAGCTCGCGATAGATGACGCGGTCGCGCAGGCCGGGGCCGATGCGGAAGCCGACCCGCTTGGCCAGGGCCGTCAGACGGTCCTCGAGACGCTTGCGGTTCCGGGCTTCCGTCGTCGCCAAACGATTGCGCAGCACGACCCAATCAAGCGCCTGGCGTTGGCCGGAAAGAGCTCTCTGCTTACGGGCTTCCCAGACGGTCAACGAGTAAAGGCTGGGCTTGGTCAGCTCCATGCTGACCGGATCGACGTGGCCCAGCATGTCGAAGTCGACGAAGCTGTCGTTCATCGGCGTGACGATCAGGTCGGCGCGGCCGTGGGCCAGGCGCGAGACGGCGGTGTCGCCGCCGGGGGTGTCGATCAGCACGAAGTCGCACTCGGCCAGCCCCCTGGCGAAGGCGGCCTCGAAGCCGGCGATCTGCTCTTCTTCCGGTTTCTCGGCCAGGGCGATGTCGTTGTCCGACAGGCGCAGAGACAGCGGCTCGGGCAGCTCCAGCTTCTTGCTTTCCAGCCAGGTGCGGCGGTTCTCGAAGAACCGCGCCGAGGTGCTCTGGCGCAGGTCCAGGTCGATGACCGCGACCTTGGCGCCGCCGTACAGCAGCGCGGTGACGAGATGGACGGCGATGGTCGACTTGCCCGCCCCGCCCTTCTCGTTGCCGACGACGATGACCCGCGTTTCGGCCATGAGTTCGATCCTTGATGCGTCGCGACTCGCGCGACCTTGGACTGAAGGTTAACACGATGTTACCGCAGCCCCATGGGGTCAACGGCCTCCATCCACAGACCTAATTGTCGCAGCGCTCGTGGAAGGCGGTTTCCCACGCGTCGCAGTGGACCTTCGGTCGCGCGGAGGCCATAAGCCCTCGCCTGTTCGCGTGGAGGCTCCCATGACCCAACCGATCATCGTCCGCACCGTCGCCGAAATGCGCGAGCACGTCCGCGCCTGGAAGGCGGCCGGCCAGCGCGTGGCCCTGGTCCCGACCATGGGCGCCCTGCATGAGGGCCACCTGTCGCTGATCCGTCTGGCGCAGCAGCACGCCGATCGCGTGATCGCCAGCGTCTTCGTCAATCCCAAGCAGTTCGCCCCGCACGAGGACTTCGACGCCTATCCGCGCGGCGAGGCCGCCGACGCCGAGAGGCTGGCCTCGGTCGGCTGTGACCTGCTGTTCGCCCCGAACGCCGCGGAAATGTACGCGCCGGGCTTCTCGACGCTGGTCACCGTGTCGGGGGTGTCCGAGCCTTTGGAAGGCGCGGCCCGGCCGCAGTTCTTCGGCGGCGTGGCGACGGTCGTGGCCAAGCTGTTCATCCAGTCGCAAGCGGACACCGCCGTGTTCGGCGAGAAGGACTATCAGCAGCTGCAGGTGGTCAAGCGCATGGCGCGAGACCTCGACATTCCCATCGAGATCATCGGCGCGCCCACCGCTCGGGCCGAGGATGGCTTGGCCCTCTCCTCGCGCAACGCCTACCTCTCCCCGGACGAACGCGCCGCCGCCGTGGCCCTGCCGAACGCCATGAAGGCGGTCGCCCAAGCCGTGGCGTCAGGCGGCCGGATCGACGATGCCGAGGCCGTCGCCGTCCAGGCGCTGAAGGCGGCGGGATTCCGCCAGGTCGATTATGTGGAAGTGCGCGAGGCCAGCGATCTGTCGAGATTGGGGCCTGGCCCGATCGGCGACGCCGAGGGCCGCATACTGGTAGCGGCCTG
>Ga0247725_1000763_pt1 | contig 20303 bp, 19 predicted proteins | sample OKSTACKMCFT3sol_FD_183021 | JGI IMG/M metagenome (GOLD analysis project Ga0247725, IMG submission 183021) | Subsurface sediment microbial communities from gas well in Oklahoma, United States - OK STACK MC-FT3-sol | ecosystem: Environmental > Terrestrial > Deep subsurface > Rock core/Sediment...
CAGCAGTCCCTTGGTCGGACCTGGGAACGTCGCGCTGATCTTCTGGATAGCCGCTCGCTTTCTGGAGAAGAGAAGAAGCTGCTGGAGGAATACATCCGCCAGCGGGACGATAGTTAACGTATCGATGATGGGCCGGGAGGCTTGTCTTAGGAGCGCAGCATGACCAACAAGATTATCCAGATGCTCGAAGCTGAGCAGATGAACAAAGAAATCCCGACTTTCGCCCCTGGCGACACCGTAGTCGTACAAGTGAAAGTAAAGGAAGGCGACCGTCAGCGTCTGCAGGCCTTCGAAGGCGTGGTTATCGCCAAGCGTAACCGCGGCCTGAACAGCGCCTTCACCGTGCGCAAGATCTCCAGCGGCGTTGGCGTTGAGCGTACCTTCCAGACCTACAGCCCGCTGGTTGACAGCCTGGCAGTCAAGCGTCGTGGTGACGTGCGCAAAGCCAAGCTGTACTACCTCCGCGATCTGTCCGGCAAAGCCGCACGCATCAAGGAAAAGCTGTCCTAAGTTCGGACGCTTCTCTGACAAAGGCAGCCTAAGGGCTGCTTTTGTCGTTTCTGGCTTGCAGTGATCATGAGTGGCATTGAGATGACCCCGAGAGAGCAAGAGATCCAGCGACGCATCGCACTGTCGGAAACCCGTGTGACCAAGGCGGTGTTTCCACCGACCACCAATCATCACAACACCCTCTTCGGCGGCACCGCGCTGGCCTGGATGGACGAAGTGTCGTTCATCGCTGCTACGCGGTTCTGCCGTCTGCCGTTGGTCACCGTTTCCAGCGATCGCATCGATTTCAAGCACGCGATACCGGCGGGCTCCATCGTCGAGTTGGTTGGGCGGGTAATCAAGGTCGGCAATACCAGCCTCAAGGTGGAGGTTGAGGTGTTCGTCGAGGGGCTGTATCAGGAAGGGCGCGAGCGGGCGATCAGCGGTAGTTTCAGCTTCGTCGCCGTCGATGATCAGCAGAAGCCAGTGCCGGTATTGCCGGGATTCGCTAGCTAGCCATTTGCCGGCCTTGGGCAAGGGCCGCTGATCGTCGGCCTGGTCTGCTGGTGCGTCGGGTGTTGGCTGTGGAACACTTGCCTACCCTGTAATTGAAGGTCAATCGATGCCTGCGCTGACTCACCCTCTGATCGAGCGCTTCCTCGAAGCCCTATGGTTGGAAAAAGGGCTTTCCGCCCATACTCAGGCCGCCTATCGCAGTGATCTGGAGCACTTCAATGGCTGGCTCGCTGGGCGTGGCCTGGCGCTGCAGCATATCGGCCGCGACGCCATTCTCGATCACCTGGCCTGGCGTCTCGAGCAGGGCTATCAGGCGCGCTCCACGGCGCGCTTTCTCTCCGGTGTGCGCGGCTTCTACCGTTTCCTGCTGCGTGAAGCACTGATCAGCGAAGACCCGACCTTGCAGGTCGAGCTGCCGCAGATCGGCCGGCCACTGCCCAAGTCACTGTCCGAAGCGGATGTCGAGGCGTTGCTGCAGGCGCCGGACCTGGATGACCCCATCGGCCTGCGTGATCGCGCCATGCTCGAGGTGCTCTACGCCTGCGGTTTGCGTGTCAGCGAGCTGGTCGGTCTGACGCTGGAGCAGGTCAATCTGCGTCAGGGCGTACTGCGGGTGTTCGGTAAAGGCAGCAAGGAGCGTCTTGTACCGTTGGGTGAAGAGGCTATTGCCTGGATCGAGCGCTACATACGCGAGGCGCGTCCGCTGTTGCTGGGCGGCAAACCCAGCGATGTGCTGTTTCCCAGCTTGCGTGGCGAGCAGATGACTCGGCAGACCTTCTGGCATCGCATCAAGCATCAGGCCCAGGTCGCTGGCATCAGCAAGGCGTTGTCGCCGCACACATTGCGCCACGCCTTCGCCACGCATCTGCTCAATCACGGCGCCGATCTGCGGGTGGTGCAGATGTTGCTGGGGCACAGTGACCTGTCCACCACGCAGATCTACACCCATATCGCACGTGCCCGTTTGCAGGAGCTGCATGCGCAACACCACCCGCGTGGCTGATGCGCTGGCGGAATGGGGGGCCGTTGGCTGCGCCATCTGCTAGCTGGTCGGCTGTCCGGTGTTGCATCTGTGGTAGGCTGTTGCGATCTTCAACGGTCCGTCGTTCGACAGGAGTATTCATGTCCCTGACCCGTATTTCCCTGGCTCTGGCACTTGTGCTGGGCAGTAGCGCCGCCCTGGCTGCCGATCCTGATCAGGCCATTCGCCAGTCGCTCAAGTCGCTCGACGCCAATTTGCCGATCGAGGCGATTGCCGAAAGCCCGTTGCCGGGTATCTATCAGGTGCAGCTGGAGGGCGGCCGTCAGCTCTATACCAGTGCCGATGGTCAGTTCCTGATCCAGGGTTATCTGTTTCAGGTCAAGGACGGTAAGGCCGTCAACCTGACCGAGCTCGAAGAAAGCCGCGCGGTGGCCAAGCAGATCAATGCCATTCCGGCCAAGGAAATGGTGGTGTTCGCGCCGAAGGCGCCGAAGACCCATATCACCGTGTTCACCGATACCGACTGCGGCTACTGCCAGAAGCTGCACAGTGAAGTGCCCGAGCTCAACCGTCTGGGCGTCGAAGTGCGTTATGTCGCCTTCCCGCGCCAGGGCCTGAACAGCCCGGCGGCCAAGGAGCTGGTCAATGTCTGGTGCGCCAAGGATCAGCAGGAGGCGATGAACCGCGCCAAGACCCGCCAGAGCGTAGCCGATGCCTCCTGTGACAACCCGGTGGCCAAGCAGTACCAGCTCGGCCAGATGATTGGGGTCAATGGTACGCCGGCTATCGTGCTGGCCAACGGCAAGATGATTCCGGGCTATCAGCCGGCGCCGCAGTTGGCCAAAATTGCGCTGGAGTCGAACTAAGAACCTGTCCACGAGCTGCTGTGCGTCGGCTCTGCTGCGTTAAAAACAGGCCCGGAAAGCCGCTTGCGGCTAACGCACCTCAGTGCGGCCCGAAAGGGTGAGCGAAGCGAGTAATGCTCATTTACACCTCGTAAACTGCGCTTCCTTGCCTGTTTGACTCGCTGGCGCTCGCCCTTCGGGCCAGCCTTCGGCTGTTACTCCCGCTGGTCGTTGCGCCTTGCATAGCTCTAGCTCGCGAGCTCGTGATCAGGTTCTGTGAGCGGTGGATTGACTAACAAACAGCCGCTTCGTAAGGTGCGGCTCTTTATCTGCGGCCGGGGCATGCTCCGGCCGTTTCGTGCAGTGCTGATGGGGAATTGAGTGTGAAGCCGGTCAAAGTGGGCATCTGTGGGTTGGGCACCGTCGGTGGCGGTACGTTGAATGTACTCAAGCGCAATGCTGAGGAGATTACTCGGCGCGCCGGTCGCGGCATCGAGATTGCCCAGATCGCCATTCGCTCGCCCAAGCCGCAGTACGACACCACCGGCATTGCCATGACCAGCGACGTGTTCGAGCTGGTCAACAACCCCGAGATCGATATCGTCATCGAGCTGATCGGCGGTTACACCCTGGCCAAGGAGCTGGTGCTCAAGGCCATCGACAACGGCAAGCATGTGGTCACCGCCAACAAGGCGTTGATCGCCGTACACGGCAACGAGATCTTCGCCAAGGCGCGCGAGAAGGGCGTGATCGTCGCTTTCGAAGCGGCTGTGGCTGGCGGTATTCCGGTGATCAAGGCGATCCGCGAGGGGCTTGCGGCCAACCGCATCAACTGGCTGGCCGGCATCATCAACGGCACCGGCAACTTCATCCTCACCGAGATGCGCGAGAAGGGTCGTGCCTTCGAGGACGTGCTCAAGGAAGCGCAGGCGCTGGGTTATGCCGAAGCTGATCCGACTTTCGACGTCGAAGGCATCGATGCCGCGCACAAGCTGACCATTCTCGCATCCATCGCTTTCGGCATCCCGTTGCAGTTCGACAAGGCCTACACCGAAGGCATTACCAAGCTGACCACAGCCGACGTGAACTATGCCGAGGCGTTGGGCTATCGCATCAAGCACCTGGGTGTCGCTCGCCGCACCGATGCAGGCATCGAGCTGCGCGTGCACCCGACGCTGATTCCGGCCGATCGCCTGATCGCCAACGTCAACGGCGTGATGAACGCGGTGATGGTCAATGGCGATGCCGTCGGCAGCACCCTGTACTACGGCGCGGGCGCCGGCATGGAGCCGACCGCTTCGGCAGTGGTGGCTGATCTGGTAGATGTGGTGCGTGCACTTACTACCGATCCGACCAACCGCGTGCCGCACCTGGCCTTCCAGCCGGATTCGCTCTCCGATCACCCGATCCTGCCCATTGCCGAGTGCGAGAGCGCCTACTACCTGCGCATCCAGGCCAAGGATCATCCTGGCGTGCTGGCCCAGGTGGCGAGCATTCTCTCCGAGCGCGGCATCAATATCGAGTCGATCATGCAGAAGGAAGCCGAGGAGCAGGACGGCCTGGTACCGATGATCCTGGTCACCCACCGTGTGGTCGAGGCGCGTATCATCGAGGCCATCGCCGCCATGGAAGCGCTGGATGGCGTGACCTCGCCTGTCATGCGCCTGCGCGTCGAACAGCTCAACTAATCCCGTGTCCACCCGCAGGCGCAGGCCTGCGGGTGCAGTCGAACGAAGGTTTATCCCATGCGCTATATCAGTACCCGCGGCCAGGCGCCGGCCCTGAATTTCGAAGACGTGCTGCTGGCTGGCCTAGCCAGTGATGGCGGCCTCTACGTGCCGGAGAATCTGCCGCGCTTCACCGTCGAGGAGATCGCTTCCTGGGCCGGCCTGCCGTACCACGAGCTGGCCTTCCGGGTGATGCGCCCGTTCGTTGCCGGCTCCATCGCTGATGCCGACTTCAAAAAGATTCTCGAAGAGACCTACGGTGTGTTCGAGCACAACGCCGTGGCGCCGCTGCGGCAGCTCAATGGCAATGAGTGGGTGCTGGAGCTGTTCCACGGCCCGACCCTGGCGTTCAAGGACTTTGCCCTGCAACTGCTCGGCCGCCTGCTCGACCACGTACTGGCCAAGCGCGGCGAGCGCGTGGTGATCATGGGCGCCACCAGTGGCGATACCGGCTCGGCCGCCATCGAAGGCTGCAAGGCCTGCGACAACGTCGACATCTTCATCATGCACCCGCACAACCGCGTGTCCGAAGTGCAGCGCCGGCAGATGACCACCATCCTCGGCGAGAACATCCACAACATCGCCATCGAAGGCAACTTCGATGACTGCCAGGAGATGGTCAAGGCCAGCTTCGCCGACCAGGGCTTCCTCAAGGGCACGCGCCTGGTGGCGGTCAACTCGATCAACTGGGCGCGGATCATGGCCCAGATCGTCTACTACTTCCACGCTGCGCTGCAGCTCGGCGCGCCGGCGCGATCCATCGCCTTCTCGGTGCCGACCGGCAACTTCGGCGATATCTTTGCTGGTTACCTGGCGCGCAACATGGGCCTGCCGGTCAGCCAGCTGATCGTCGCCACCAACCGCAACGACATCCTGCACCGCTTCATGAGCGGCAATCAGTATGTAAAAGAAACCCTGCACGCGACCTTGTCGCCGTCGATGGACATCATGGTCTCGTCCAACTTCGAGCGTCTGCTGTTCGACCTGCACGGTCGCAATGGCGCCGCCATCGCCAGTCTGATGGACAGCTTCAAGCAGGGCGGCGGTTTCAGTGTCGACGAAGATCGCTGGGTCGAGGCGCGCAAGCTGTTCGACTCACTGGCAGTGAACGACGAGCAGACCTGCGAAACCATCACCGAGGTGTACAAGGAGTGCGGCGAGCTGCTCGATCCGCACACTGCCATCGGTGTGCGTGCTGCGCGTGAGTGTCGCCGTAGCCTGGCGACACCGATGGTGGTGCTGGGCACCGCGCATCCGGTCAAGTTCCCTGAGGCGGTGGAGAAGGCAGGTATCGATGCCGTTCCGGCGTTGCCGGCGCACCTGACCGATCTGTTCCAGCGCGAAGAGCGTTGCACCGTGCTGACCAATGATCTGAAAGCCGTGCAGCAGTTCGTCGCGGCTCACGGCAATCGCGGCAAGCCGCTCTGATGGCGATTGGTGTTGCACGCATGAACCCGCCCTGATACGGCGGGTTTTTTATTGTGTGCATTTGTGGGTTAGGTGAGCGCTATGTGTTGGCCTGGTGATTCTTTCCCGACAATCATTCAGGTCATTTTTTCCACGTTTCCTGTCCGAAATCTGTCTGTTTTCTATGGGAGGGCTGCCCTCTAATAAGCGCCGTAGACGCTTTTGATGGAGACAGCGATGGGGCACTGGGAAGGCAGCATCAAGGTCACGAATGACGTTCGGCATGTCTCTCTGCGGTGGCTCGAGCGCATCGATCCGCAGGCAGCTGCTGCCATTGTCAGTCTGATCGACTGCACCGTCGAAGACGATGGAGTCCTGGGTTTTACGCAGGCGATGAGCGCCGGGCAGGCCCGTGAATTCTGTGTTGGCTTGCAGGCAGCCATTGATCGAGGCTGCGGCCATGCGCTGCTGGGCGAGAGCGTGGATGGCCCGGCGTGCTTTGTGATGATGACGCGTAGCGCCATGCCAAACTGCCGGCACCTCGCTGAGTTAACCAAGGGTGTGGTGCATCCGCACATGCGCGGTCATGGCTTGATACCGCAGCTCTTTCACGAAATCGTCCTGCGTGCTCGGCAGCTAGGCATCGAACGGTTGACCCTGGACGTCCGGGAAAACACTCGCGCACACAAGCTGTGGGGCCGTATGGGCTTCGTTTCGTTCGGTGTGCTGGAGGATTACGCGCGTGTCGGCGAGACCAGCCACCGCGGTCACTACATGACTCAGCGGGTCTCAGACCTAGCCGCACGCCTCGCTCTGGACTGACCCCGTAGTCATTTGACAAGGAGATAAACCATGACCATGCCCCAGGAGCAGTTCAAGCGCGCTCTGCAAGACACCTTGCACCAGCACTTGACCATTTCTCACCCAATCTTTCTCGAGTTGCTCGACCCTCAGACGAAGAATCTTGACCTGTTGCGCAAGGTCGCCACGCAGGGTTATCAACTGACCAAGTATTTCCTGACCTATGTCGAACACTTGTTTTTCTACTGTCCGTCGCCCACCTACAAGCGTGCGCTGCTGATCAACTGCTATGAAGAGGAAACCGGTCGCCTGTCTCGTACCGACAACCACGTCACTCTGATGCAGAACTTCATTCGCGCCCTCGGCGTCAGTGATGCGCAGCGCGATGCGGAAACTCCGCTCCCGGCCACCCAGCGGCTGATCGATTATCGTCTCGAGGCCGTGCGCGATCCGGCGCGTTATCACATCGGAGCGGCAGCGGTGATGATCGCCAGCGAGGGACAGAATCTGGAAACCGTTGCCGGCGATGCCCGCCATGAGCTGCTGGGCAGGGCCTATGGGCTGACCGAGGAGGACTTGCTGTTTTTCTCGGTCCACCAGAAAGAGGACGTTGGTCACGTCAATCAGGGCTTGGGGCTGGTCAGCGAAATCTGTACTTCCGAGCAGATGCAGCATGAAGCACTGCAGGCCGTGGATCTCACCTGCCGGATGTTCTACGGCATGTACGAAGACATGTACCGCCATTACTGCAAGGCTCGTGTCGTCGTACCCGCCTGATGCCAGCTCGCTGGCATATCTCATTGCGAGGAAAAACCATGTCCAGACAACATAGCTCTGCCTTGGTGGCGGGTGTGCTCGCCGTTGGTTTTCTGGTGATGTTTCTGTCCAGTGCCATCAAGGGCCTTTACCAGGTGTACTTTGTCGATCTGGCGGCGCATTTCGGGGGTGGCCGTTCCGGTTTGGCTCTGGGGGGGACATTGTTTGTCCTGACCATTGGCCTCGCTTCGCCTCTGGTGGGAGGGTTGAGCGATAGGGTCGGGCCGTTGTGGACGGTGGTTGCCGGCAGTTTCTGTGGTGGCCTGGCATTACTGGGAGTCAGTCTGTTCGATCACAGTCTTACCCTGTTCATCCTGCTCTACGGTTTGCTTGGAGCCTTTGCCTTGGCGGCGATGACCTACGTGCCTATGGGTATCCTGGTGGATCGCATGGTCGGTCAGAAGTCCAAGGCCTTTGCTTTTGCCGTGGTTACCAACGGTACCGCCATCGGTTTCATCGTGCTGTCGCCACTATGGATCTGGTTGGAGCAATGGGTGTCCTGGCAGAGCCTGTTCAGTGTGATCGGCCTGATCTTCCTGCTGCCGCTGAGTGCAGCGCTGTTCTGGGTGGCCCGCCGCGTACCATTGGCTGCGCCAGCATCCGGTGTGGAGGGCAAGGTCTCGCTGAGATTTCTCCTGGGTGACCCGCGGTTCTTCGTGTTGGCGCTGAGCTTTGCCAGTTGCGGTGCGACCATGGCGTTCATCGACGTGCATTTGGTGCCTTACTGGCAGGGGCAGGAAGTGGTGCCATCGATACAGGCCAGCAGCTTGAGCCTGCTCGGTGTATTGGAGCTGATCAGTGGTCTGTTGGCCGGTTGGTTGGCGACACGTTTCAACAAGGGAGCCTTGCTGGCGGCGTTCTATCTACTGCGTTGTGCTGCTGTGGCGCTGTTGCTGGTGCAGCCGAGCACGCTTTCGGTGTACCTGTTCGCGATCATCTTCGGCGCCAGTTATCTGGGTACCGTGGTACTGACCTCGGCCTTTTGCTTCGACCTCTATGGGAGTGCGATCAAGGGCAAGGTATTCGGTGCGCTTTTCCTGGTGCATCAATTGGGCGCCATGGCCGTGACCCAGCTCGGTGCCATGGACTACGACCGCCACCAGAGCTATCAGATGACGGCACTGGTGCTCACTCTGGTGACCCTGCTGGCCGCTGGGCTGTCGCTGACTTTGCTGCCCTGGGGGCGGAGTGCGGCTGCTCGAGAGCTGGTCAGGAGTTGAAGCGTTTGATCACTTCACATCATCAGCAGAGGATGAGGAATTCATGGATCACGATACGCCACACTCTCGCGATTTCGATGCCAGTGCGGCTCTGCATGTCGGCCGGGGAGAGGACTTTTCCGATACCTTCTGTGAGCCTTTGGCGATGACGTCCGCTTATACCTTCGCTTCGGCTCGTGATGCTTGGGAAAAGTTCACTGGCCAGCAGCCAGGCAATGTCTACAGCCGTTTTACCAATCCCACTGTGCGTGCCTTCGAGCGGCGTATCGCATCGCTCGAAGGGGCCGAAGATGCGGCAGCCTTCGCCTCCGGTATGGGGGCGATAGCCGGTCTTTGCCAGGCGCTGTTGAGCCAGGGCGAGAACATTGTCTGCAGCCGTGATGTGTTCGGTACAACCTTGAGTGCTTTGCGCAACTACATGGGCCGGTTTGGTGTCGAGGTGCGCCTGGTTGAGCTGACCGATCTGGATGCCTGGCAGCGCAATATCGATAGCAGGACGCGTCTGGTGCTGCTGGAGTCGCCGTCCAATCCGGTGCTGAAGATCGCTGACATCGGCGAAATCAGCCGCATCGCCCATGCCAAGGGGGCCTTGCTGGCGGTGGACAACACGATGCTCACCCCGGTTTTTCAGAGCCCGCACTGCCTGGGGGCGGATATGGTGGTGCATTCTGCCGGCAAATACATCGACGGTCAGGGGCGGGCGCTGGCAGGGGTGGTTACCGGCAGCGCCGCCCTGATCAGTGAGTTGCGTGGAGTACTGCGTACCCTGGGCATCTCGTGTAGTCCTTTCAATGCCTGGCTGCTGCTCAAGAGCCTGGAAACCCTCGAGGTACGCATGCAGCGTGTGGCCAGCAGCGCCTTGGAGTTGGCGCAGTGGCTGCGTGAGCAAGCTCTGGTGGAGGCGGTTTACTACAGCGGCCTGACCGAGCATCCGCAACATGCGTTGGCCTGTCGTCAACAGCGCGGCCATGGCGGCCTGCTCAGCTTTCGCATGAGTGGAGGGCAAGCGGCTGCCTGGCAGTGGATCGATGCGCTGCAACTGGTAGCGCGTTGTACCAATATCGGCGATACACGGAGCATGGTCACTCATCCGGCTACCACCACGCATTGCCGCTTGACCTGGGAGGAGCGTCAAAGCGCTGGAATTCCCGATGGCCTGGTGAGACTGTCCGTAGGGCTTGAACGTCTTGATGACCTGCGTTGCGATCTGGCTCGGGCCTTCGCCGAAGTCGAGCATGGTCGGCGCCACTCTTCGTTGAGTGCGCTGTACCGGGGGCTGGCCTCTTGAGCCAGGGGGCGTTGGTGTCGCTGAGCATCGGCGGGGTGATCTTGCTCTTGCAGGGGCTGGCATTGCTGGTTCTTGCGGGTGAAGGCTGGCGGCTGCCACGGGGGCTGTGGTGCTGGCTGCTACCGCTGACCGTCGTGTTGCTCTATCTGGTCGATCTGGCCCCGTTGTCCCAGGTGCTGCTACATCTGCAAAGTGATCTGCCGATGTTCTCCTGTTTTTAGAGGCATGATGATCCGTTCACGAGGGGTTCAAAAAACTGCCTCGATCTAGGCTTTCTGCTGCATCGCGCAGCGAGCGCACCGGTACGCCAGCAGCGTGGGGCGGTAGCCCCCCGATTGTGTTTCAGAGGGTTGCGGCTGATTTTCGATACTGCAGGGGAGGCAGAGGCATTTCCTTGCTCCAGGCCAGGCGAAAGGCTTGGCTGCTGCTGAAACCGCAACGTTCGGCGAGGGACTCGATAGGGATGCGCTGTTGCTCCAGCAACTGCTTGGCATGTTCCACTCGTAATTTGCGCAGGTATGCCTGAAGGGTTATGCCGGTGTTCTGGCGAAACAGCCGTGCCAGGTGGCGGTAGCTCAGGTTGAAGCGGCGGGCGACGTCCTCCATGGCAAGCGAGCTGGCAAACTGTTGCTCAAGATAGCTCTGTACCTCATGAATCAGTGGGTGGATGTGGTTGCGGGTCAGGTCGCGCATGCTCAACTGTGGATCATTGCCGGCGCGGCGGCGGTAGATCACCAGTTCCTGGGCCACGCGCCCGGCCTCGCTGCGGCCGAGCCGTTGGCTGATCACGTGCAGTGCCAGATCGATACCGGTGGAAACCCCGGCGGAGGTGTAGAGGTTGCCGTCTTGCACGAACAGATGGTTGCTCAGCACCTCCGCGAGGGGAAAGTGCTGCTGTAGCTGTTCCGCGTAACGGTGGTGGGTCGTGCAGCGGCGACCGTCGAGCAGGCCGGCTTGGCCGAGCAGAAAGGCGCCTGTGCAGATTGAACAGATCGCCAGGTCAGGCGTGTGGCTGGCGATTCGTTGCAGCCAGTGCGCGACTTGCTGCAGGATGCTTTGCTCGGCAGGGATTTGGGGTAATTTGTGGCCAATGACGAACAACAGGTCGCCAGCTTCGAGGCTTTCTGGCAGTGGCTCCAGCCCGGTCACACTGATGTTCTGGAAGCACTCGATCTGCGTTATCGGCCCGATGCAGCGGACGCATAACGGCGCCATGTCCAGTTCAAAACAGGTTGATATGGTTTGCAGCGGGCCTGCAAGATCGAGCAGATGAGTGTGGGGCAGTAGCAGGAACCAGACATTGCGCATCGGTACTTCCTTGTCGGCAATAATAAAGTGCAGGGCAGGGTGTTACCACTTTCTGCGGTCAACAGGACGGTATTCTTAAAGCATGAAACGGGCCAGGGTTTGCAAAAAAGGCTTGCTCTGCCATAGCTCCGACGGTCGCTCAGCACTCCGGTATGAGTTCGTTCAGGCTGGCTGGAGTCGGTGAGCGATTTTGCAGCATGCGACGTTACACTCAGGGAAGTTCGCTGCGTTGGTGAAGCCGACGCCCAGATCAAACTGTGTGAAAACTACTGCGCTCGGCCATGCTGCGTTAAAAAACGGCTCAAAGTGCTCATTTACAACTCGTAAACCGCGCTTTTTCGCCGTTTTTTGCCTTGCCTGACCTGCGCTCGCTACGTTTTCACGCGGTCTGCAAGTGGCTCGGGTTTCGTTTGTGGCTGGCTCAGAGCGCGAAGATCAGCGCCAGGAGCGCCATCAGGACGATCAGTATCAGCCAGGCCAGGGCGTTGAGGCGACTGGCGCGCACAACGGCTGGGCCGCGCATGTGTACGGGTGGATCGTCCTCCAGGTACTGATCGATGCGGCGTTCGGCTTCCTTCTGGTCGTTGGCCAGGTTTTCGCTGAGCAGGTCGATGGCGGCCTGGCGTTGATTGGCATGCAGCAGTTGGCGTACGGCCGGGGGGAGTTCGTCAATCATGCGGCCGATCCTCTTGATCAGGTGAGCGTCAGTCAGTCCGTGCTGGTGGCGACTGTTGGTCGGCACCTGATGTCGTCACAGTGGCAAGCTGGCAGTCATGGAGATGCTGCAGTTACCTTTAATAAGCCCTCGTAGTCGAGATATTGGCAAGGCGCCAGTTGACCATCGCCACTGCATGTCTGCGCTGCCGGTATCGAACGGTGCTTGCAGCGCTTGCGCAGGGCACGCAAGAATTGCCGGAGAGGGCAATAGCCTCCTGTCGCGAATAAGGGTTATGCAAACGAATACCGATATTGGCTGGCGTAGTTGTGGCGTTACATGGGAGGTATCCATCTCGATCCTTTGCATGACGGCAGGCGGCGTAGCATCGTGAGGCGAGGCTGGCTGGTCGAGTTGCGTCCGCTGCTGTTGATCAGTGGCGCGCTGCTGCTGGTGCAACTGGTCAATGCTTCGCTCGGTGGCGCCTTGAACGTCTGGGGGCTGGTGCCCCGGCATATCGAGGCGCTGCCTGGCATTCTCCTCGCGCCCTGGCTGCACGGCAGTTGGGCGCATTTGCTGAGTAACCTCAGTGGACTACTGGTGCTCGGTAGCCTGGTGTTGTTGCGTTCGCGTAGAGACTTCTATTTGTCCAGCGCCTTCATCATTGTCGGTAGCGGTGTGTTGGTCTGGTTGTTCGGACGCACTGGTCTGCACGTTGGAGCCAGTGGCTGGCTTTTTGGCTTCTGGGGATTGCTGTTGGCGCGAGCCTGGTTCGAACGCAGCCTGCTCGACCTGTTGCTGGCTGTGCTGGTTTTTTGCCTTTATGGCGGCTGGTTTTTCGGTCTGTTGCCGCGTGCCGATGTCTCCTTTGAGTACCACCTGGCGGGTGCGTTTTGTGGCGTGTTATATGCCGCGCTGAGTCGCCGACAATATCGTTGAATGGACTGCAGCCGGCTCGGTGAGTAACTGGTGTGATTGCCTGGTTGGCCTGTGCCGAAGTAGCGATGCGCGCGACGGGGCAGGTGGTGTGAGGGTGGGGCGGGTTATGGCCTGAGCTCTTGCAGATAGAGCATCCTGTCGTGCCGGGCATCAGGGCGGCTCAAGTGGCTGACGATGCGCTTGTGTCCGGTCGGGCGGCGGAAGAGGTTTCGCGGTAGACTTGGCGACTTTCCCGACCAGCCAAGAAGCCCGCCATGGCCCTGCCATCGACCACGTACAAGATCGAACTGAACCTCACCGACATGGATCGCAGCGTCTATGAAAACCTGCGTTTCACCGTCGCGCGTCACCCGTCCGAAACCGAAGAGCGCCTGGCCGCGCGGTTGATCGCCTATGCGCTGTTCTATCACGAGCAACTGGCGTTCGGCCGCGGTCTGTCGGATGTCGACGAGCCGGCGCTGTGGGAAAAGAGCCTGGATGATCGCGTGCTGCACTGGATCGAAGTGGGGCAGCCGGATAGCGAGCGCATTACCTGGTGCTCGCGGCGTACCGAAAAATTCAGCCTGGTGGCCTACGGTAACCTGCGCGTGTGGCAAACCAAGTGCCTCGATCCCGTACGCAGCCTGAAGAATATCAACGTGGTCGCCCTGGGCCAGGAAGCATTGGCCGACCTGGCGCTGGACATGCCACGTTCGCTGAATTGGAGCGTGATGATCAGCGATGGTGAGTTGTTCGTCACCGACGAGCGTGGTCAGCACGAAATCCCCATTGAGTGGCTCGCTGGTCAGCGTTGAAATCATAGGGCGGGTGCAACCCGCCGGATCACTGTGGCGGGTTGCACCCGCCCTACAAGAAAAAGACCCAAGATGCGTATCGAAGCCCGTCCCTTACCCGCACAACTGCCTGACCTGGGCAATCTGCCGCCTTTGCTGACCCGTCTCTACGCCGCCCGCGGCGTGCAGTCTGCCGAGGAGCTGGACAAGGGCCTTGCACGGTTGATCCCGTACCAGCAGCTCAAGGGCATCGATGCGGCGGTGGAGCTGTTGGTGCAGGCGCTTGAACAGCGTCAGCGTATCCTGATCGTCGGCGACTTCGACGCCGACGGCGCCACCGCCAGCTCGGTCGGCGTGCTTGGCCTGCGTCTGCTTGGCGCGGCGCATGTGGATTATCTGGTGCCGAACCGCTTCGAGTACGGCTATGGCCTGACTCCGGAGATCGTTGCCGTGGCGCTGGAGCGCCAACCCGATCTGTTGCTGACCGTCGACAACGGCATCTCCAGCGTCGACGGCGTGGCTGCCGCCAAGGCGGCCGGGCTGACGGTGCTGGTCACCGACCACCACCTGCCTGGGCCGGAGCTGCCGGCGGCCGATGCCATCGTCAACCCCAATCAGCCGGGTTGCGAGTTTCCGAGCAAGGCCATGGCTGGTGTCGGCGTGATGTTCTATGTGCTGTTGGCGCTGCGCGCGCGGCTGCGCGAGATCGGCTGGTTTGCCAGTCGGCAGGAGCCGAATCTAGGCGAGCTGCTCGACCTGGTGGCGCTGGGCAGTGTCGCCGATGTGGTGCCGTTGGATGCCAACAACCGCATCCTGGTGCACCAGGGCCTGGCGCGTATTCGTGCCGGCCGGGCAAGGCCGGGCCTGCGGGCGATTCTCGAAGTCGCCGGGCGCGATCATCGGCGTATCACCTCCACCGATCTCGGTTTCATCCTCGGCCCACGGCTGAATGCGGCCGGGCGCCTGGACGACATGAGCCTCGGTATCGAATGCCTGCTCTGCGACGACGAAGCCCTGGCCCGTGACATGGCGGTGCAGCTCGACCAGCTCAACCAGGATCGCAAGGCCATCGAGCAGGGCATGCAGCGTGAGGCGCTGGCCCAGCTCAAGGATCTGCCAGTGGCGGACATGCCATTCGGCCTGTGCCTGTTCGAGCCGGACTGGCACCAGGGGGTGATCGGCATTCTCGCTTCGCGCCTGAAGGAGCGCTATCACCGCCCGGCCATCGCCTTCGCCGATGCCGGCGACGGCCTGCTCAAGGGCTCGGCGCGTTCGGTGCCGGGGCTGCATATCCGCGATGCGCTGGACGCCGTGGCGGCGCGTCATCCGGGGCTGATCAGCAAGTTCGGCGGGCATGCCATGGCTGCCGGGATGTCGCTGCCGCAGGAGAATTTCGGCGCCTTCGCCGTCGCCTTCGATGCCGAGGTACGCCGCCAGTTGTGCGAGGACGACCTGACCGGTCGCTTGCTCTCAGACGGCCAGTTAGACGCCACCGAATTCCATCTGGAGCTGGCCCGCGCTCTGCGCAACGCCGGGCCCTGGGGCCAGCATTTTCCCGAACCGCTGTTCCATGGCGTGTTTCAGATCGTCAATCAGCGCATCGTCGGTGAGCGTCACCTGAAGCTGGTACTCAAGACCGAGTGCGGCAGCGTGCAACTCGACGGTATCGCCTTCAACATCGATCGCGAGGTCTGGCCCAATCCGACGCTGCGTTGGGCCGAAGTGGCGTACAAACTCGACCTCAACGAGTTTCGTGGCAATGAAACCGTGCAACTGATGGTGGCGCATATCGCTCCGCGTTGATTGCGGCTGCAATGAAATTCGGCGTTACCAATATGTCCGGCTGGTTGGGGCGAACTCTGCTAGAAATTCACGTCCGTTCAACCGCTGTCGGTTGAAGAGCCACGGGATTTCCCGGTGCTTTCCGGGGTCGGATGTTCCGGTGCCTACTTTTCAGGAGAGTTCGTGATGAACACCAGTAATCTGCTCGACCAACTGCTCAAGGCCGGCCAGCAGGCCATGCAAAAACCTGCGGCGAAGAGCCCTCAGGGGCAGCAGGCAGGCGGTCTAGGCGGTCTGCTCTCTGGCGGAGGCCTGGGCAGTCTGCTCTCGGGCGCCGGTGGCGGCGCGTTGGCGGCCGGTGCGGTCGGCCTGCTGCTGGGCAGCAAGAAGGCGCGAAAGATGGGCGGCAAGGCGCTGACCTATGGCGGCCTGGCTGCGCTCGGCGTGATGGCGTACAAGGCCTATGGCAACTGGCAGGCGCAGCAAGCCCAGCAGGGTGGTGCGCAGCCGGTCGAGCCGCAAACCCTGGATCGTTTGCCGGCGCCGCAAGTCGAGCAGCACAGCCGCGCCATTCTCAAGGCACTGGTGGCGGCGGCCAAGGCCGATGGTCATGTCGATGAGCGTGAGCGGCAGTTGATCGAAGAAGAACTGGGCAAGCTGGCGCAGGACGCCGAACTGCAGAGCTGGCTGCACACCGAGCTGAACAAGCCGCTGGATCCGGCCGACGTCGCGCGTGCTGCCAGCACGCCGGAAATGGCCGCAGAAATGTACCTGGCCAGCGTGCTGATGGTCGACGAAGAGCACTTCATGGAGCGCGCCTACCTGGAAGAGCTGGCGCGTCAGTTGAGGCTGCCGCTGGAGCTGAAGGCGGAGCTGGAAACCCAGGTGCGCTCGCTGTCGGCCGGTGTCTGAGTCGTCTTCTCATTTCAGTCCGCATGCCGGGCATGGCCCGGCATCGCCTCATCAGCATGATCGCTCAGGTAGGCTTCGACGGCCGCGCTAACCGTTGGTTGAAGGTGCCTTGGCTGATCGTCGTGCAGTAACCCGAAGCGCCGCAGCTTGTCCTTGAGCGGCCCCTTGACCTCCGCGAAGTGCAGTTCGATGCCGGCTTCAGCCAGCATCCGTTCCAGGTCGCCGAGCATGTCGGCAGAGGTCACGTCGATGCTGGTAACCGGTTCGGCGGCGATCACCACGCGGCGCACTGGCGCCGGGGCTTTTTCCAGCGCTTGCAGCAAACATTGCTGGAAGAGCTCGGCATTGGCGAAGAACAGCGGCGCGTCCCAGCGAAACAGCAGCAGGCCGGGTATCTGCCGCGCATCGGGGTGTCGCTTGATATCATGGAAACCGCGGATGCCCTCTACCTGGCCGAGAACGGTGTAGTACGGGCGCCAGCCATCCCAGAGAAATTCGAGCACCGCCAGCACCACGGCAATGCCGATGCCGGGGATCACGCCGAAGGTCACCACGCCGGCGAAGCAGGCCATCGACAGCCAGAACTCCCATTGCTGCACGCGGAAGATGCGCCGCAGGTCGGTGACCACGAACAGGCCGATGACAGCGGCAATCACCACCGCGGCCAGCGCACTGGTGGGCAGGTGCTGCATCAGGTCCGGGGCCAGCACCAGCAGCAGGGCGACGCTCAGGGCGCCGACGATACCGGCGACCTGGGTCATCGCGCCTGCAGCTTCAGCGACCGGCGTGCGTGAGGCGCTGCTACTGATGGGAAAACCCTGAAACAAACCACCGGCCAGGTTCGCCGCGCCAAGGGCGACCAGCTCCTGATTGGGGTCTGCTGGGCGTCCGGTACGTGCTGCATAGGTACGCGACAGCACGCTGGTGTCGGCGAACGCGACCAGGGCAACGGCGATACCGCCCAGCACCACGCTGGCCAGATCGACGCCGCTGAGCCAGGGCAGGGTGAAGCTGGGCAGCCCCTGGGGCAGTTCGCCGAGCACCTGTACGCCCTGGCTATCGAGCTCGAACAGGGCCACCACCAGGGTTGCCAGGGTCACGGCGATGAGGATGCCGGGCAATTGCCGGAAGCGGCTCAGCAGCAGGATCAAGGTCAGGGTGCCGACGCCGACGAGCAGGCTGTAGAGATGAACCTGGCCCTCGCTCAGCGCGCTGACGATGGCCTGGATATCACTGAGCGAACCCTGGCTGTCGATGGAGAAACCGAACAACTTGGGCGTCTGGCTAATCAGCACGCTCAGCGCGATACCGTTCATGTAGCCATAGCGGATGGGCTTGGACAGCAACTCGGTGATGAACCCCAGGCGCAGCAGTCCGGCTATCAGGCAGGTGAGGCCGGCCACCACGGCCATCATGCTGGCCAGGGTCACCGCGCGCATCGGGTCGCCGCCTGAGAGCGGCAGCACCACAGCGAGAATCAGTGCTGCCAAGGCTGAATCCGGGCCGAGCACGAGAATACGGCTGGGGCCGAACAGGGCGTAGGCCAGCAGCGGCACGATGGTCGCGTACAGGCCATAGATGCCGGGCACGCCGGAAGCCTCGGCATAGGCAATGCCCACCGGCACCAGCATGGTGGTCAGCACCAGGCCGGCGGCAATGTCCTTCGGCAGCCAGGCCAGGCGATAGTCCCTGAGCGTTTGCAGCCCCGGAAGCCAGCGGAGCCAGCCGCGCTGTCGCGATAAGCGGGGAAGGGGCTTGTGTGGCGTGCTGGCTGGCGCTGGTGGCATAACGGGTGGGCTCTGGCAGGATTACGTGCAAGTAAAGCGCAGAGCGCAGGTGCTTCACCATAGCTGCCAGGCGATGAACGCGCATTCAGCATGCGCATCAGACCAAAAGACCATTCATCCCGGCCCCCGGCTTGTTTTAGGCTGAAGACCAACGACAAGAACGACACGCGAGGATGCCCATGTCGCAAGCGCTCCTGGATGCCTATGACTACCTGATCGTCGGTGCCGGTCCGGCCGGCTGTCTGTTGGCCAATCGGCTGTCTGCCGACCCTGGCGTCAGCGTGTTGCTGGTCGAGGCGGGTGGGCGTGACAACTACCCCTGGATCCACATTCCGGTCGGCTACCTCTACTGCATCGGCAATCCGCGTACCGACTGGTGCTACAGCACCGAGGCCGATCCCGGTCTGCATGGCCGTTCGTTAAAGTACCCGCGTGGCCGCGTGCTTGGCGGCAGCTCGTCGATCAACGGCATGATCTATATGCGTGGCCAGGCCGCGGACTATGATGGCTGGGCTGCGGCGGGTAATCCCGGTTGGGCCTGGCGTGATGTGTTGCCGCTGTTCAAACGCTCGGAGAATCATTTTGCTGGCACCAGCGAATGGCACGGTGGCGACGGCGAATGGCGGGTCGAGCGCCAGCGTTTGTCGTGGGAGATTCTCGAGGCCTTCCGTGAGGCAGCGGAGCAGAGTGGTATTGCCAGCGTCGATGATTTCAACGGTGGGGATAACGAAGGCTGCAGCTACTTTCAGGTCAACCAGAAGCGCGGTGTGCGCTGGAATGCCTCCAAGGCCTTTCTGCGCGATATTCGCCAGCGCCCCAATCTGCAGGTGCTGACCGGCGCCGAAGCCGAACGGCTGGAGCTGGAGGGCGGTCGCGCCCGTGCCCTGCATATGCGCAGCCAGGGGCGGGCGCTGCGGGTGGCGGCACGTCGCGAGATCATCCTGTGTGCCGGCGCCATCGGTTCACCGGTCTTGCTGCAGCGTTCCGGCATCGGCCCACGGCCGCTGCTCGAACGCCTGGGCATCGGCGTCAGGCACGAGCTGCCAGGTGTCGGTGAGAGCCTGCAGGATCACCTGCAACTGCGCCTGATCTATCGCGTCGAGGGCGTGAAGACGCTCAACCGCATTGCAGCCACCCCCTGGGGCAAGCTGGGCATGGGCCTGGAGTACCTGCTCAGGCGCAGCGGGCCGCTGTCCATGGCGCCCAGCCAGCTTGGTGCCTTCGCCAAGTCCGACCTCGGCCAGGCGCGCGCCAACCTGCAGTATCACGTGCAGCCATTGTCGCTGGAGCGCTTTGGCGAGCCCTTGCACGATTTTCCGGCCTTCACCGCATCGGTATGCAACCTGCGCCCGACCAGCCGCGGCAGCGTTCAGATTGCCTCCGTCGATGCCAGCGTAGCCCCGCTGATACGGCCAAACTACCTCAGTGACGAACGGGATCTACAGGTGGCGACCGATGCCATTCGCCTGACCCGGCGCATCGTCGCCGCGCCCGCCCTGGCCCGCTACCGGCCCGAGGAATACAAGCCGGGGCCGCAGTACCAGAGCGAGGAGGACCTGCAGCGTGCTGCGGGCGAGATCGGCACTACCATCTTCCACCCGGTCGGCACCTGCGCCATGGGCCAGGGCCGTGAAGCGGTGGTCGATGCGCGTCTGCGCGTACATGGTATCGCCGGTTTGCGTGTGGTCGACGCGTCGATCATGCCGAGCATTACCTCGGGCAATACCTGCTCGCCGGTACTGATGATCGCGGAAAAGGCCGCGCAGATGATCGCCGCCGATGCGCGAGCGGCGATAAGCGTGGTGCCGCAGTGCGAGCCTGGTTGAGGGGTGAGCGCGTGACCGCTCGACCGAGGTGCCTCGGTGGGTGTGGCTGACGGTGTGCTCTGCTAGGGTCTGTTGCCGTTTCGCGCACGGCTCGCCTCGAAACGGCAACAGACCCTAGCATTGGGCGTCGATGACTGGAGGCGAACATGGCTCTGCGTGTAGCGCTGCTCGGGTTGGGCTTGTTTCAGGTCGCCACGGGCGTAGTCGCTGGCGACCTGGCGTTGGACCAG